>ERZ808037.10-NODE-10-length-194502-cov-15.303119_pt1 | contig 194502 bp, 154 predicted proteins | sample MGYA00380190_ERZ808037 | MGnify/ENA primary metagenome ERZ808037 (study PRJEB31490, sample SAMN06133399) | mouse gut metagenome | isolation source: J9 | host: mice | place: China: Chengdu | collected 2015-05 ...
TGTTATCTTATCTGTCATGAAAGTATTATACGATAACGATATGCTGGATGCAATTGACGAACTGGCCAAATAAATGGGGGATATGTTCTTTCATTCCGTTCATGCGTTTATTCTGGGAATAAGGATGATGAGTATTGACATGCTTGGCCTTAGTCAAATATATTTGAATGCCGATAAAATTGCATCCGTATCAGAGTGGTTTAACCCACATTACATGGAGAATTTCAATCCATTGCCGGTTCATGATTTTGGAAATAATGTATATACGCTTACCGATGGACATACAAGGGCGTATGTGGCATATAAAAGCGGTGTCCGTGTTTTGCCGGTATCATATGATAATGACGATATTGTCGCCGGTGAGGTAGGACAAATGTTGTACAGAGCGGATCTTGACTGGTGCAGGCGGCTGGGGCTGTCTCATATTAAGCAGTTGGAAAAACGTATTTTAAATAATAGCGCCTATCAAAAATTGTGGATAAGACGGTGCGAGAGAAGCTATAATCTACTAACAAAGACCTCCTGTGCTGAACGAAACGAATTGCAGAAATCAGTTCCTGATCTGTTTTTATATGGGGCGTCGGAGGATAAATCTACGTTGTATTTTGAGGATATGGCGGGAAGATTGTTCTTTTATAAAAGAAATATTCTTCTGCCGGAAACATGAAGCAGGTATTGACAGATTGGAGGAAACTGTATGGCAAGAGTAGTCAGCGTAGGACGGCAGGATTTCGAGAAGCTGAGGGAAAAAAATAATTTCTATATTGATAAAACCCAGTTCCTTGTGGATTGGTGGAGAGCGGATGATGAAGTAACGCTAATTACCCGGCCAAGAAGATTTGGGAAAACGTTAAATATGAGTATGGCGGAGAAGTTTTTCTCCATAACGAACGCAGGGAAAGGCTGTTTGTTTGAGGGGCTTAAAGTGTGGAAGGATGAGGATTTTCGCAAGCTGCAGGGGAGCTATCCTGTAATCAGTCTTTCATTTGCTAATGTAAAGGAGAGGGAATATCCAGCGGCTGTAGAGCGGATATGTCAGATTCTGGCAGGGCTTTATCAGGAGCACCGCTTCTTACTGGACAGTCCCGGTCTTTCAGAGGAGGAAAAGAAAATATTCCGCAGCGTTTCCGTGCATATGCCGGAGGTCACTGCCTCCATGTCTCTTCACTGGCTTTCAAAGTTTCTGTACAGTCATTACGGGAAAAAAGTGATCATTTTGCTGGACGAGTACGACACACCCATGCAGGAAGCCTATGTGAACGGGTATTGGCAGGAGATGGTATCCTTGATCAGAAGTATGTTTAATGCAGCTTTCAAAACCAACCCTTACCTGGAACGGGCAATTATGGCGGGGGTAACACGAATCAGCAGGGAGTCGGTTTTTTCTGACCTTAATAATTTGGAAGTGGTGACAACCACGTCAGAAAAATATGCGGACAGCTTTGGATTTACGGAAAAAGAGGTTTTTGAGGAGCTGGAGGAATTTGGGCTATCGGACCGAAAGGAAGAAGTAAAGCGCTGGTATGATGGCTTTACCTTTGGAAATGTCAGGGATATTTATAATCCCTGGTCAGTTTTGAATTATCTTGATAAAAAGAAAGTAGGGGCATACTGGGCGAATTCCAGCTCCAACAGCCTTGTGGGGAAGCTTTTGCGCGAGGGAAATAAAAGTATTAAGCAGGATTTTGAAACTTTGCTTCAGGGCGGAGCTTTGCGGACGGAAATAGATGAACAAATTGTTTTTGACAGGCTCAGTGTAAAACAGAATGCGATTTGGAGCCTTTTGCTTGCCGGCGGTTACCTGAAAGCAGAAAAGACCGAGTACGACGATGTTTCGGGAATCTGGTACTACACGCTTTCTCTGACAAATCAGGAAGTGAAAGGGATGTTTGAGGATATGGTCAGAGTATGGTTTACAGAAAGCGGGGACAATTATAATGATTTTGTGAAAGCGCTGCTTTTGGGGGATGAAGACGCCATGAATGACTATATGAATGAAGTGTCCGAAGCTTTGTTCAGCTATTTTGATACGGATAAGACTTCCTCAAAGAAAGAACCGGAGAGATTTTACCATGGATTTGTGCTGGGACTTATGGTCAGCCTTCGGGGAAGATATATTTTGACGTCCAATCGTGAAAGCGGATTTGGCAGATATGATGTAATGCTTGAGCCGCTTTCGGCCAAAGACGACGGCATTATCATAGAGTTTAAGGTATTTCAGCCCAGGAGAGAGAAAGAACTTGCCGACACGGCAGCGGCGGCTCTTTCCCAGATCGAGGAGCGCAGGTATGAGAGAACATTGACAGAAAAAGGGATTCCAAGAGAGCGGATACGAAAATATGGTTTTGCTTTCCGGGGAAAAGAGGTGCTGATCTGCAGCGGGTCCGGTTTCTTTTCAGAAAAATAGAAAAAAGAAATCAAATAAAACTCTGCATAATTCTCCATTTTTTACAGATAATAACTCCACGGCCAATGCGAAAGGAAATGGAGGAAGTAACAGATGAAAGCAACGGGCATTGTCAGACGGATAGATGACTTGGGACGCATTGTCATCCCCAAGGAAATCAGGCGGACTTTGCGGATCAGGGAAAGCGATCCGCTGGAAATATTTACCGACAGAGAAGGAGAGATTATCTTAAAGAAGTATTCTCCTATCGGAGAAATGAATACATTTGCAAAACAGTATGCCGAAAGCCTTGCGCAGGTATCGGGGCGGACGGCGCTGATTGCGGACAGGGATCAGTTTATTGCCGTGTCGGGCGGCTTTAAAAGTATTCTGGGCAAGTCCATCAGCAAAGAATTGGAGGAAAAGCTCAACAAAAGGGAAATGGTGATTGCATCCAGAGAGGATTCGAATTTTATTCCCATAACACAGGATGTGACCGATGATTTTGAGCAGGAGGCGATCAGCCCGATCATCTGCGAGGGAGACATGATTGGAGGCGTGGTGCTGATTGACAACGGTGAAAAAGGCAAGATGGGGGAAGTAGAGCAGAAATTGATCCAGTCGGCGGCAGGATTTCTGGGAAGGCAGATGGAGCAGTAGGCCATAAACGGCAAAAGGGTGTGAGCAACACCCTTTTTATTCATTCATAAGCCGGCCCGTCCGGTCTAAGATAAGGAAGGTATCCGGTATTTTCAGGATTGGGACGGCGTGGTATTTGTGTTAAACATAACCAGGGCTTCCCGGCAGGAGTATTCTCCCATCTCGTAATAATCTCTTGTGAAGCGGTTAATACGTTCGATGGATACGGAGCGGTTGGCTTTCTTGGGCTGGTCCCAGATAAAGGAAATTTCGCCGGTATTATATTCCTCATCCAGCTCCGGATCGTCCGCCTCCTCATAAAAAGGGTCAAAGAAAAGGATCCTATCCTTTTCGATTCCTGTCAAAAGGACATAGTGGCCCACATCCAGAAAAAGGTGAAGCACTACCACTCCGCCCTTTTCGAGAGCCGCAAAGATCGGGCTTTGGGGAGTAAGGTTTACCTGTTCGCCGGAATAGTGCTCGCAGCAGAGCGGAAATTTTTTGGTCTGGGAAAAATGATTCAGCCAGCAGGTCATATAGCTCATGGCGGCAGGGGAAGTCCCGTGTTTACATAATTCACCTGCTTCATTATAGGTGTCCATACAGTACAGCATGATAAATTTAATGAGATCAGGATAAATTTCTTCCCGTTCAAAAAGATAACGGATTCCGTTCAGAATACTGACAGGCCCGCAGTCGTATTCGGATGTCTGGTAGTTTAATAAATTTTTCATCAGATACCCCCATCTGTGCGCGATATAATAGGTACAAATCAGGGAGTTGGTACTCCTTAAACAACTTTATCATATGATGCAAAGTGATAGTAATATACCGCTGATTAGGGAATTTGTCAAGAAAAGCGCGGACGGAAAAGAAAAATTGTAGCTTTTGGGTATTAACATATTTCCTGCGGAAATTGTATACTTACACCAATAAAAGGAAACTTTAAAAAGAGGAGGGGAATAATGAGCCAAATAAAGGAAAGCGCGCTGGAATTAATTGGAAGGACTCCGATGCTAAAGCTGAACCGTTATGCAGGCAGGGCCGGCGTCAGAGATGCCGTGATTCTGGCAAAGCTGGAGTACTTAAATCCGGCAGGCTCTGTAAAGGACCGTGTTGCCTGGGCCATGATCGAGGACGCGGAAGAAAAAGGGATTTTAAAGCCGGGGGCAACCATCATTGAGCCAACCTCCGGCAACACCGGGATTGGCCTTGCGGCAGTGGCGGCAGTGAAAGGATACAGGGCAATCCTTACGCTGCCGGATACCATGAGCATGGAGCGCAGAAACCTGCTGGCCGCCTACGGGGCAGAGCTTGTACTTACGGAAGGGGCAAGGGGAATGGAAGGAGCCATTGCAAAGGCCGGGGAGCTCAAGGATGAGATTCCTGATTCCGTTATTTTGGGGCAGTTTGTGAATCCTGCCAATTCCAGAGTACACAGGGAAACCACAGGGCCCGAGATTTGGGAGCAGACAGAGGGCAAGGTGGATATTTTTGTGGCAGGAGCGGGGACCGGGGGAACGATCACCGGAGTGGGAGAATATTTAAAATCCCAAAATCCGAAGATCAGGGTAGTTGCGGTAGAGCCGGCATCCAGCCCTGTTTTGTCAAAAGGAAGGCCGGGGGCCCATGAAATCCAGGGAATTGGGGCAGGATTTGTGCCTGAGGTGTTAAATACCTGGATTTACGATGAGGTTATTGCCGTTGAAAATGAAGACGCTTTCGCCCAGGGGAAAGCCTTTGCGGTAAGCGAGGGCATCCTAGTGGGGATTTCTTCGGGCGCTGCCCTGAAGGCGGCGGCAATTCTGGGAACCCGTCCTGAGAATGCAGGAAAGACAATTGTCGTGCTTTTGCCCGATTCCGGTGACCGCTATCTGTCCACAAGGCTGTTTCAGTAAAGGAACGTGATTAGGGTTATTTTGTTATTTCCTTTTGGAGAATATTGACATTTACCCCCTGTAACAGTATAATGAACCAACTATTAAAATCAGCATCGGGCGCAGGAAACGCCTGGTGCTGTCTTAAAACATGAAAAAATGTGGGTATGCACATAATACAAGGGTGTGCAGAGAGGAGTAAATTATGAAAAAAATGATCAGAAATGCGTTATCTATTGTACTTGTTCTGGCCCTCGCCTTCACGATGGCAGGATGTGCTTCAGGAGGGCAGGGCGATGCAGGGACAGAAACGAAGAATGAAAACGAAACCGCCCAGGGCGGAGCTGCTGCAGAGAGTGAGCCCGGGGCGGAAGAAGGCGCCTTTGCAGAAGGCGCAGCCACAGAGGGCGGCAAAATTGTAAATGTAGGCGTTACGGATTCTCTTGGAGGAGTCAATCCTTTTGTAATTGATCAGACAGAGATTAATAAATATGCGATCGGTCTGATGTTTCTTCCTTTGGTGGAACTGGATAAGGATTTGAATTTTCAGAATATGCTCGCAGACTCCATCACTACGGAGGACAATATCAACTTTATTGTACACATTGACGACGCCGCTACATGGTCGGACGGGACGCCGGTGACAGCGGAGGATGTGGAGTACACAGTGCGCCGCCTGGCCAGCCCGGTAGTGAATAACACCACTTTGATGCTGTATGCCTTTGAAGGAGTGGGAGATGAGGGCTTTGTGGAAGAGGGAGCAGAGAGCGTAGCGGGGATTCAGGTGATTGACGAGAAGACCGTTCAGTTTACCTCCAAATATCCTATGGCTCTGACTACCTTCGAAAATACCTATGCAAGGTATCTGCACACTATGCCGAAGCATGTGATTGAGAAGATGAGCGAGCAGGAGCTTACCACAACAGAATGGTTTAACCGCCCGGATGTGGTCAGCGGCCCCTTCTTTTTGACAGAGTATGATAATAATCATTATATTTCCTATGAGGCAAATAAAGATTATTGGAAGGGCGCGCCGAAGATCGATAAGCTGAATATCCGGATCGTGGACGCCAGCCAGATTTATGCGGGGCTTCAGTCAGGGGAGATCGACATTACCCATCACACTATGACCGCGGTACCCCAGGAGGACTTTGAAAGTATTGAAGCCCTGGAAAATGTAAAAACTGTTTATGGGGCGCCGATCACCAATCAGTCTGCTTTCATCCAGACCGCCAATATTCCCGATGCCAGGGTGCGGCAGGCCCTGCTCTATGCGATTGACAGGCAGCAGCTTGTAGAGCAGTTGTTAAAGGGGCATGGAGAAGTAGTGGACGGTTTTGTATCATCTGCAAGCCCTTTTTATGACGAGAACCTTACTCCCATAGCTTATGACCCGGAAAAGGCAAAGGCCCTTCTGGAGGAGGCCGGATGGGACGGTTCACAGACCTTGCGGTTTTATGTAAATTCCGGAGACAATACCTTTGTAAACGGAGCCCAGGTGCTGGTGGCGCAGTGGGCGGCAGTGGGAATCAAGGTGGAGGTGCAGACGGTGGATTTGGCCACTCTTATGACCGTGGCCGGTTCTACGGATTACGATATTATGGCAGTGCAGTACACCTATGCGCCTGTTGACCCTTATCCGGATGTAGACTGGCTCTTAAGCGGCGAGGGAAGCTGGACCGGTTATTCCAGTGAAGAGATCAGCGAGGCTCTGGCAAAGACACAGCAGACCAGCGATATTTCCGAGATCAGGGATCTTTATTCAGTTGTAGACAAGAAAGTGCAGGAGGATGTTCCCATGTTCTCCGTATATATTATCAGCGCTCAGGGAGCGGTAAGCAACCGCTTAAGCGGAGCGGAGCCCAGTGCATACGGATTTTTCAATGATGTGCAGAACTGGGATGTTGCAGAGTAAGAATCGGGTTTGAGTTTCAAAGTGCAGCGGCTGACAGCTTTAATACTGCCTTGGCCGCTGCCAAGTGAGGAAGTGCCATGTCACATTTGCTTAAGGTGCAGGGACTGACTACCGCCTTTACAGGAGATTCCGGAGAGAATATCAGTGTTGACCATATTCATTTCCATGTGGACGAGGGAGAAGTTGTCTGCCTTGTAGGCGAGTCAGGCTGCGGAAAAAGTGTAACATCACTGTCAATTATGGGACTATTAGGAAGGGGCGGAGCTGTCACTGACGGTTCTGTCCTGTTTGACGGTAAGAACCTTCTTTCCATGACAGAAAAGGAGTTAGATCAGATACGGGGAAATCAGATCACCATGATTTTCCAGGATCCCCTTACATCCTTAAATCCGGTCTTTACCGTGGGAAGCCAGATTATGGAAAGCATCAGGACCCATATGCATTTATCCAGGGAAGAGTCGCGCAGGCGGGCCCGGGAGCTGCTTGAGCGGGTCGGAATGCCGGATGCCCGGGGGGTTATGAAAAAGTATCCCCATACCCTTTCCGGAGGAATGCGGCAGAGAGTGATGATTGCCATGGCGTTATCCTGCAATCCCAGGCTCCTTATTGCGGATGAGCCGACTACGGCTCTGGACGTGACGATTCAGGCACAGATTATGGAGCTGCTTGGGGATCTGCAAAAGGAAACAGGTATGTCCATGATACTGATTACCCATGACATCGGTCTGGTGGCCAATATGGCAGACCGGGTGCTTGTGATGTATGCAGGGCAGATCATTGAAGAGGCGCAGACAGAGGAGCTATTCGAGCATCCCAGGCATCCTTACACTATGGCGCTGCTCGATACGGTTCCTACCATCAGGGACGGGGCAGAGAGAGAGCTTTTTGCCATTCCCGGGATTGTGCCGGAGGATTATGATGACATTAAGGGCTGCCGTTTTGCCGACCGCTGTAAGTACCGGCGGCCCGAGTGCGACAGGCCCCAGGAAAATTACGAATTTTCGCCCCATCACAGGGCAAGATGTATTGTAAGTAAGGAAGGGGGAATAGCTGAATGAGTACCCCGCAGAACAATTCACAGGAAAATGCGCTCATAAGAGTAGAAAATTTAAAGGTATATTACCCCATCAAGGGAGGTATCATCAACCACACTACCGGCTATACCAAAGCGGTGGACGGTGTGAGCTTTTCCATTATGGAGGGGGAAATTCTGGGGCTTGTGGGAGAGTCCGGGTGCGGAAAGTCCACCATTGGGAGACAACTGGTAGGGCTGGAACGGCCTACAGAGGGGAAGATATTTTACGAGGGAAAGGATTTGTCCCTGTTAAAAAAGGGGGAAATACAGAAAATCAGAACCCAGCTTCAGATGGTGTTCCAGGATCCCTATTCTTCCTTAAATCCCAGGAAGCATATTTATGAGATTCTTGCCCAGCCCATGCTTTATCACGGCATAGCAACAAGGGAAACAGTGGAAAAGGATATGGTAAGGATTCTGGATATGGTTGGTTTGTCGAGAAATGTCCTGGGAAGATACCCCCACGAATTTTCCGGCGGCCAGCGCCAGCGGATCGGCATTGCCAGGGCGCTTTCCCTGAACCCGCGGTTTATCGTATGCGACGAGCCGGTAAGCGCGCTGGATGTGTCTATTCAGGCCCAGATTCTCAATCTGCTCAAGGGTCTGCAGAAGGAACTGAATCTCACCCTTCTTTTTGTAGGGCACGGGCTTGGGGCGGTTAATTATGTCAGTGACAGGATTGCGGTGATGTATCTGGGCAAGATTGTGGAGATGGGGGATGCAAAGGAGATTTTTAACCGTCCGATCCACCCCTATACCAGGGCCTTAATCGATGCGGTGCCTGTGCCGGATCCAAAGGAGCGGAAAAAGCAAAAGAAGCTGCTGGAAGGGGAAATCGGCGACAGCAGCCATCCGCCCAGGGGATGCCGTTTTCATCCGCGCTGTCCCTATGCCGCAAAAGCATGCGGGGAAAAGGAGCCGGAGCTTGTAAAGGCCGGGGAGGATGCGGCGCATTATGCGGCCTGTCCGGCGGCGGTGCAGAATTCTTCTGATGTCAGGTAAGGAGGAACAGGGGATTGGGTAAGTATATTATCAAAAGAATCTTAATTGCCATTCCTGTGCTGATTGGCATTACCATCATAGATTATGCCATTATGTGTATGGCAGGCAGCCCTCTTGAAATGCTGCAGGGGCCGAGAATCTCAGAGGCGGCTGTGGAGGCAAAAAAGATTGCATTAGGGCTGGATCAGCCTTTTTATATTCAATATTTTGTGTGGCTGGGACAGCTTCTTGGGGGGAATATGGGGTACTCCATCAAGTCCTACCAGCCGGTCAGCGAGATGATCGCAAGCCATTTGGGCCCCACGCTTTTACTGATGGGAGTATCGCTTCTTGTAAGTCTTCTTATGGCAGTTCCTGCAGGGATTTACAGCGCCATCCATCAGTACTCCAAAGGCGATTATGCAGTGGTTACTTTTTCCTTTCTGGGAAGCAGTGTTCCGGGCTTTTTTTTGTCTCTTTTGCTGATTTATATTTTTACGGTCAGGCTGGGATGGCTTCCGTCAAGCGGGATGACTACCCTGGGGACAGAGGGCGGCTTTGGGGATGTGGCAAGACATATGGTCATGCCGGTGATTGTGCTTGCCGCGTCTATGGCCGGAAGTAATATCCGCTATATCAGAAGCGCGGTGTTGGAAATTTTACAGCAGGATTACCTTCGCACCGCAAGGGCAAAGGGAATCGGAAGATTTAGGGTGATAGGCAAGCATGCCCTGCGCAATGCTCTGGTGCCCATTGTGACGGTAATCGGCATGGAGATTCCGGTGTTATTCGGCGGTGCGGTGATTATTGAGCAGGTGTTTTCCTGGCCGGGGCTTGGGCTTATGACAATGAGCGCCATTACCAGCAGAGATTATCCTGTGATTATGGGCGTATGCCTCCTTTCGGCGGTTGTGGTGCTGGCGGCGAATTTGATTACGGATATTCTGTATGCGTTGGTGGATCCTACCATCCAGTTGGATTAAAGCATTTGGTTTTAGATTGTGGAAAGGGCATGAGGACGGTAATGAAAAAGAACGAGGAGAGAAAAAGGCAGGATATTGTCAGCGAAAGCTACCTGCAGACTGTAAAGAGACGTTTTATGCATCACCATCTGGCGGTGGTCAGTCTGGTGATCGTAGCGCTTCTTGGCGGTGCGGCTTTGCTTGCGCCTGTGATTGCCCCATATAAGCCCGACGATATTGTGGGGCCTTTCAGCGGGGCTCCTTCTAAGGAATTTTGGCTTGGTACAGATCAGATTGGACGGGACGTGCTCAGCAGGCTGTTATATGCCATGCGGATTTCCCTTCTGGTGGGAATCATGGCAACACTGATTTCTACGGTGATCGGCGTGGTGCTGGGGCTGATTTCCGGTTACTTTGGAGGCGTGGCGGATATGGTGATCATGCGATTTACGGATATGGTCATGTCCTTTCCCTATATTTTGCTGGTGCTGGTGGCGGCGGCCGTGTTCAAGCCGGGGCTTTGGAATATCATTTTGATTCTGGGATTTGTGGACTGGCCGGGGATTGCAAGGCTGGTACGGGGAAATGTGCTAAACTTGCGGGAAACCAATTTTATCAAAGGAAACATTGTGGCGGGGATGCCTCTTAGGCATATTCTTTTTTCGGAAATTCTGCCGAATACGGTAGCGCCGATTTTGGTATATGCAACCTCTGTGCTTGCACTTTCCATGCTGGACGAGGCCGCGTTAAGCTTTTTGGGTCTGGGCGTCCAGCCGCCCACGGCAAGTCTTGGAAATATGCTGAACGGGGCCCAATCCCTGACGGTGCTCACAAAGCAGCCATGGCTTTGGATTCCGGCGGGGCTTCTGATTGTGATACTGGTTATGGCAATCAATTTTATCGGGGATGCGCTGAGAGATGCGTTGGATCCCAATAGCAGGAGATAGGGCACAATTATGTATTAAAGGGAGAATTGATGAAAAATTCGATTCTCCCTTTAAATTAACAGATGGGTATTTCTTTGCTTATGCCGTTTTTCTGCTTCAGGACAGCATGCTTTACCTGGTACCTTTTTTCCAGGTCGGTCAGGGTGCTTTGCAGGGATACGGCTGATGTCGGCCGGGGCATCCAGCCATTGGCCTGCTTCATAATAAATGCCTGTCCAGTAGTCATACCAGCCATCGGATTGCGGAAGATATACTTTTCGTGATTTCTCTACATCTGTCAGCTTTTCAGAGTTCTGTCCATAGTACACAGGATGGGTGACAGGGCAGACCATAAGCTCCCGGCCAAACAGATATTGATCCATAATGTTCCAAACCCTTTTATCCTCAGGATACTGGAAGGCAAGGGGGCGGATGATGGAACCGTTTTCCAGCCAGCATAGTCCGGCGTAAGAATAAATGTAAGGCATCAGTTCGTAGCGCAGCCGGTTAGCCTTGAGCAATGCGTCATAAAAAGGAGTATCCCCCGAATTTGCAATATGCCACAGCTCCCGCCGGCAGTCGGTTCCGTGTCCCCGGAATAGGGGGAGGAAAACAGCCCATTGATACCATCTGACAAATAATTCCCGGTATCCCAAATCCTCTGTTGTCTGGTCATAATCTCCTTTCCAGTACCAGATACTTCCTCTTTTTACAAAGAAAGCCCCAATATCCACGGTCCAGTAAGGCAGGCCGCTGGCAGAAAAGTGCAGTCCTGCGCGAATCTGTCTGCGCAAGGTCTCCCAGGTAGCGTCAATGTCTCCCGACCACATAACAGTTCCGTATCTCTGCTGGCCGATGGATGCGCTTCGGGTCAGATTAAAAACACGCCCGGAGCATTCGGCGCGCTGCCCTTCATAGACCGTACGGGAGTGTTAGAGGCTGTAGGCGTTTAGTTCTTCTGCCGGAAGATGCAGGGCAGCCGTTCGGCAAAACTCCTCATACATTTTTGCCGGCTCTGTCCGGTTCGAGCGCATCCATTCAGGGGTAAAGGGCTCGCTGCTGTCACACCACCAGGCGTCAATATCACGGTAAGGCAGACCTTCCTTTATCTGTTTCCAGTACAGGCTTCGTCCCTTGTCGGATAAGGCATTATAAATATTACAGCCGGGGAGCAGCAGGCCGTTTTTCTCAAATTCTCTGTAATTTCCAGTCTGCTCATCCATATTGGGCCAGATAGAGAGCATGAAATGTATATGCTCCTCATGAAGCTTTCGGAGCATTTGGGAAGGCTGGGGAAAACGTTGGCGGTCAAAGGATTTTTGGCCCCACAGGCCTTCTTCCCAGGAGCACCAGTCAAGAACGATGCCGTCCAGGCCGATTGCCCGTTTCCTGTATTCTTTTGCAGTGTCAATGATTTGCTGCTGTGTCTCATAGCGTTCCTGAGACTGGATATACCCAAAGGCCCACTTGGGCAGCATTGCCGCTCTCCCGGTCAGGGTACGGTATTCGTTTATGACCCCGTCCATATTTCCGCCGCAGATAAAGTAAAAGTCGATTTGGGGATCTGCTTCTGTATAAATATAAGATCCGTAAACGGTATCGTTGAAGATCCTCGTGCTGTCCTAATCCATAGTTTGCCTCCTCTGCGAACCATTTCAGATGTACTCTGGTATGAAAGCTGCTTCCGTCGGGGACTCTGGGAGCCTCCTTTACGACATCTTTCACACCGTCGTCGGTAGCGGTCTTTTCAATCCGGACTTCTCTCTCCAGGATACGGTAGGTGGTAAATTCATCCATTTCCCATCCGTATATCCCAAGAAGGAGGTTTCCTTTTTGGTCAAAAAAGGTAAAGGAAGAAGTTTCCAAATCAATTGCGATACTAGGCTCCTTCGTACGAAAAACGATTTCTTTCTGGTTTTGGGGATAATCCCAGTGAGGATCAATCTCCTGATTTACGACTCCCGGCTTTTTTCAGGCGTTACGCATAACATGATGTACCCTCCTGTTTTTATGCATTTTTACTATTATTAAATTTATTTTCTTATGTGTCAATAATAGTTTGACTATATATTAAGAATTGTATGGAATATTAATTTTTGCAAAATGCCTTAAAAATTGTTTGTTTTATGTATAGTTTCACTATGTTATAATAACCCCATTAAAGAAATGAAAGGGGAGGGATTGATGAAGGCAAAGCAACAGACATGGCGCCAGAAATTTCGGAAGCAGGGAGCGATACAGGCTTTTGTGTGGGCGGGGATGATTTATCTTATCATTTTCAACCTGATTCCAATGTTTGGTATTATCATGGGCTTCAAAGACTATAATATTTCTTCTGGGGTGAAGGGAATCTTAACCAGCGAGTGGGTAGGATTTAAGTATTTTAAGGAATTTGTGACCGATTATAAGTTTGGAAGGCTGGTCAGGAATACTGTGGCGTTAAGTGTCCTGAAGATCATTTTTTCGTTTCCGCTTCCAATTATTTTTGCGCTGATGGTAAATGAAATCCGGAATCTGGGATTTAAAAAGCTGCTTCAGACATGCAGCTATCTGCCGCATTTCATTTCCTGGGTTATCATTTCCAATATTGCGTATCAATTCTTTTCGCAGACAGGTATTATCAATACACTGCTTCAGGCGTTTCATATTACCAATGGACCTGTGGGATTTTTAACCGATCCGGATAAGTTTTGGGGGCTTGCAGTATTCCTGGATGTGTGGAAGGAAATGGGGTGGTGGACGATCATCTTTCTTGCCGCAATTACAGGTATCAGCAACGATTATTACGAAGCAGCACAGATTGACGGAGCGTCAAGAATGCAGAGGATTTTGTTTATTACGCTTCCCTGCATCAAGAGCACCATTGTGGTAGTTCTTATCATGACAATGGGAAATCTGTTCGGAGGGGGCCTGAGCGGTTCCAATTTTGAGCAGAGCTACCTGCTGGGCAACAGCTTAAATGCCGCGACCTCTGACATCATTCAGACCTATGTGTTTGATGTAGGCCTATCACAGGGAAGGTATGCCTATGCAACTGCAGTTGGCCTGATCCAGTCGGTGATCTCGCTGATATTGATATTTGTCAGTAATTTCGCGTCAAAGAAAATGGCCGGTTCCGGTCTGTTCTAAGGAGGGAGCGTTATGAAGAAAAAAAATATTTCCGGAAGAAGAAGGAACAGAGAGGACTGGATCATGGATATATCTATCTATGTAATCTCTCTTTTGATCTTATTTATGACGCTGTATCCTTTTTATTTTGTGTTTATGCTTTCCTTCAATGAGGGGATTGATTCCAGCATGGGGGGGATCTACTGGTTTCCAAGGAAGTTTACGCTGGTTAATTACGGAAAATTTTTTAATGACCTGAAGTGGCTGCGTGCATTGCTGGTTACCTTCCTGAGAACCCTGGTGGGAACGGCGTTGGGAGTTGCTTTTACTACTCTGGTGGCTTATGCGCTTTCCTTTGAGGATTTGGTGGGGCGGAAATTGTACATGACCTTTATCATTATCTGCATGTATTTTTCGGGAGGTATAATTCCTTATTATACCTTGCTGAGAGGACTCCATCTGCTGGACAGCTTTTTGGTTTATGTGATACCGGGGATGCTCAGCCTGTTTTATATTACGATAGGAAGAACATTTTTTGAAGGGATTCCGGCATCTTTGAGGGAATCGGCGAAGATTGACGGGGCGAGCGAGCTTACGGTCTTTGCCAAAATTATAGTACCTATTTCCAAGCCTTTTATGGCTACTCTGGCTTTGTTTACCGGAGTAGGACATTGGAATAACTGGTATGATTCAACTTTTTTTATCAAGACTAAAACGCTGCGGACGCTGCCGTATTTGATGATGGAGGTGATCAACCAGAATCAGGCGCCGAGTGACGCCAATGCGGCGGCGCATATGGGCTCAAGCACCACAACCCTCTCGGTTCAGCTTGCGGCGATGGTGATTTCTGTGCTGCCGATCATATTTATCTATCCGTTTTTGCAGAAATATTTTGTGACCGGGATGATGGTCGGGGCAGTAAAGGAGTAGGGCGGAACAGTATTTTGTTCAGATAGGTTCCCGGTTTTCGGGTTCGCTATAGAAACTTAAAAGTGAGAACAGGAGGTAAAAGTATGAAGAAGAAATTATTGGCTTTAGTGCTGGCGGCGGCAATGCTGACGACATTGCTGACAGGCTGTACGGACACCACGGAAGGTGAGGATGCAGGCTCCCAGACGGCAGCGGATGCGGGAACTGAAGCGAAGGATGACGGCGCGGATAAAGCTGCAGAGGGAGGCACAGAGGCTGAAGGGGAAGAAAGTGCGGCCGCAGGGGATGCTGTAAATCTTGATCTGTATCTTAATTTTTCATGGTTCCCTACGGATAGCTGGACCGGAATTATTCCGGAGGAATTGACGAAAAACGGCGGTGTTTATTTTGATGTCACAAGAACGGCAGATGACAGTCAGCTCGGCCTTATGATCGCTTCCGGAGATCTGCCGGATGTTATATTCACAGACAGTGAAATAGACCGTCTGTGTGACAGCAATCTTTGCTGGAGCTATGATGAACTGATTGAGACTTACGCAATAGACTGGGAGCCTTCCTCTGATCGGATCGCAATTGCCAAGAGCCACAATGCGAATGCAGATGATGATCACTATTATACCATCATTCAGAACTATAACAGCGCTGAGGATTGGGCAAACGCCAATGAAAGTATCGTAACCGTGGCATGCGGCTACTATCGCAAGGACATCTGGGAGGCTATGGGAAGCCCGGCTATGAATACCAAGGAGGATGTATTTAATGTACTTAAGATGGTAAAGGAACAGTATCCGGATATGATTCCGATCTGCGGCGGTAATCCATACTGGAGATTTGGCGTGATGTCAGTTTGGTTCGGGACCAATGTAGATTATATTTTTGATGATGACGGCAGTATAATCTTCAGAGATACATCCGATAATTTCTATGAATACGTGAAATTTGTAAATCAGATGTACCAGGAGGGATTATTCCCGGAAGAGAATCTGGCGATTACCAATGAGGACGATGCCAAGCAGCAGGCGATAAGCGGTCAGTGCTTTATGTATGAATGGAATGCACGTCCGACTCAGATGGCCCAGCTTCAGACGTCTACTGAGGAAAATATCCCTGAAGCGGAGTGGGCGCCCTTCGTATATGTGGAAGGAAACGAGCCGGAGCTGAGTATTAACTCAGGATGGGCAGGGGTGTTTATTTCCAAGAACTGTAAGGATCCGGAAGCTGCGATTAAAATGATCGCATATATGAACAGTGAGGAAGGGCAGCATCTGGCTCTTTGGGGAAGAGAAGGCATCGACTGGACCATGGATGAGAGCAGCGGCATGCCGGTATTCTCAGATGAGTGGAAGGAAACCGTAAAAGACAGCGAGCGCATGGTTTCCACCTATAACAATAACTATTATATGTGTACCACGGAGCTTTCAGAACAGTATACCTATTATGCAGGATTGGATCAGGAGCTTCTGGATGCATTTGCAAAGAACAAGCCCGAAAAGATGATTCATCCGGAGATCAGTATAGCGGCGCCTGTTTCAAGCAGCGACGAGGGTGTGATCAGAGCCAAAATCAATGAGGCAAGAGAGGCGGAGCTTGCCAAAATCTATACGGCAAAAACAGACGAAGAGTTTGAGGCTGCCTACGCGGAGTATATGGCGTTGCTGGATAAGATCGGAGTTCAGCAATTAAACGAATACATGACAAACAGGGTTGCTGAGGTAAAGGAAGATTTCGGATTTTAAAAGACTCTGTTAAGCGGCAGGATGGCCCGTCTGGACCATCCTGGTTTGCTGAACAAAAAAGAAATAAAAAAGGAGGGCTGTTATGAAATTGATCTTCAAAACGCCTGCACAGGGCTGGCATGAGTCTTTGATCTTAGGGAATGGAAGGATCGGAGGAGCCGTGTACGGGGGAACGAAAAGGGAGCGGATTTCGTTAAATGAAGATACGCTCTGGTCAGGCTATCCGGTCCAGACCCAGAAGGAAATGCCGAAAGGGTATCTGGAAAAGATCAGGGAGCTTACAATGGCAAAGGATTATGTCCGTGCGATGGAGGAAACCGAAAGTGTGCTGGGAGAATCTGAGGATACACAGATGTATGTCCCTTTTGGGGATCTTTGCCTGGAGATTGACGGGGACGAGGAGATAACAGAGTATCACAGGGAGCTTGACTTAGAGACTGCGGAAGTAATCGTTCGTTACAAAAATTTTGGAAGCCGGATAGAAAAACGCTGTCTGGTCAGTGAGCCGGATCAGGTGCTGATATACCGGATCAAATCGGAACAGCCGCTTACGGTGCGTATCTGGACGGAAGGCGGATACCTGATCGGAAGCCGTTTGGACGACGGGGTGTTGAAATCCTTCGGACGCTGTCCCGGGAGGAACAGCTTTACTAAAAGTGAAGCGGGAGGAAAAAAGGCAGTTCCTACTTTTTCAGAATGTCCGAAGGAGATGGGGATGCGCTATGAAGGCTGGGGAAAGGCCGTGACCAAAGACGGATGGACGGAGGAAAGGCCCGAGGGCATAATGGTGAGGAATGCCAGAGAAATGACTCTTTATTATGCCATACGTTCCAGCTTTGCGGGATATGATAAGCATCCGGAGCTGGAAGGCTGTGATCCCGGTATCTTTCTGAAGAAGGATTTGTGCTGCGATGCATCGTATGAGAGGATCAGAGAGAGACATCTGGAGGAGTATCAGCCCTATTACAAACGGGTGTCGCTGGAGCTAAAGGGAGAGGTTTCCAAGGAGCTGGATCTGAAAAAGAGGCTTTTGGATGTGCAGGGCGGAAAGGAAGATCCGGGATTATCGGCCCTGCTTTTTCACTATGGCAGATACCTGCTAATTGCGGCCTCCAGGCCGGGGACCCAGGCGGCGAATCTGCAGGGAATCTGGAATAAGGAGATGATTCCTCCCTGGTTTTGCGACTATACCATTAATATCAATACTCAGATGAATTACTGGCCTGCAGGCCCCTGCAATCTGGACGAGATGACAGAACCTCTCGTGAGAATGTGCCGGGAGATGGAAGAGGACGGCAGGAGAACAGCCAGAGCCTATTTTGGATGTGACGGAGTCTGTGGTTTTCATAATGCGGATATTTGGAGGAAAACCTCCCCGGCAGACGGAAGGGCCATGTGGAGCTTTTGGCCTATGGGGTATGCATGGCTTTGCCGCAATCTGTATGACCAGTATCTTTTTAATGGGGACAAGGAATATCTGAATGCGCTTTATCCTATATTGAAAGAAAATGTACGGTTCTTTCTGCAAACAGTAACGGATACAAAAGAGGGCTATGTGCTTTCGCCGGCCACTTCGCCGGAAAACGAATTTATCTGTGAGGGGCAGAAGGTGTCTGTGGCAGCCTACAGTGAAAACTGCAATGCCATCATCCGCAGCCTGCTTGGCGATTATCTGGATTGCTGCCGCCGGCTTGGGGTTAAGGATGAGCTGGAAGAGGAAGCGGGAAGGCTTCTTGAAAAAATGCTGCCTCCTGCAATTGATTCTGAAGGCAGGATCATGGAATGGAATGAGGAGCTAAAAGAAGCGGATGTCCATCACCGTCACCTTTCCCATCTCTATGAGCTGCATCCCGGCAGCGGGATTACACGCAGTACACCGGAATTAATGACAGCCGCCCGAAGGAGTCTGGAAAGCCGGGGAGATGATGGAACCGGATGGAGTCTGGCATGGAAAATCCTCATGTGGGCGAGACTGAAGGACGGGGAACATGTAGGGAGGATTGTGAACAACCTGTTCCGCCTGGTAGATCCGGATCAACCCGGCGCAATCCATGGCGGCGGTGTCTATCCGAATCTTTTGTGTGCCCATCCTCCCTACCAGATAGACGGAAATTTCGGATATACGGCTGGCGTGGCTGAAATCCTTTTGCAAAGCCATGAGGGTGAAATCCATATTCTTCCTGCACTGCCTCCGGAATGGAGGGAGGGAAAGGCAAGCGGATTGAGAGCCAGAGGCGGTATCAGGGTAGAGATAGAATGGAAGGATTCCCGGGTGAAAGCCCGTCTTGTCAGTGACAGGACACAGGAGGTCCGGGTAGGTATTGCCGGAGGTGAGAGCAGGCGGATTAAGCTTGAGGCCGGAAAGGAATTGGAGCTGTCATCCGGGTAGAAAAATCGGATAGCTTAGAGGGCAGGGGCTTTGCTGCGGCATAAGCCCCTGCATTGTTAGCAGGAAGCCGGATTGAAGGGCGGAAAAGTATCCGGTCAGAAGCGCGAAGAGGTTTCATGAGAATTACGGTAATCCGAAGGAGAGAGGGATTCATATTTCCGAAAAATCCTTGCCAACTGGGAGGAGCTGCTGTAGCCTACCTCAGCGGCAATTTGCTCTATGGTATAGTCTGTGCTTAAAAGCAGATTCTTGGCGGCATTCAGACGCTCTTTGTGAAGATAGGACAGATAAGACTGACCGGCACTTTTTTTGAACAGAGAACAGACATAATTGGGGTGAAGCCCTACGCAGTCCGCCAGATCATCTAAAGAAATATCCTCTTTAAAATGCTGCCGTATATATTCCAGCAACTGCCGGATAAGAGCGTCATTGCCGCAATAGTCATTGTTCTGCTGGAGTTTGTTCTTAACACAGCCAAGGACTTCTGCAATTTCCGTGACCAGATCCTCTAAATTTTCGGAACGGCAGGAAACGGGAACCGATTCGGAACAGGAAATCGAAATGCCGTTGTTTTCCAGATATAAAAAAATATTATGAAAAAAGCTGTCATAGATCATCTGAGGGGAGGTAAGCTCTTTGGAGGAAGCCGCAGTGATGCTTGTCAGATATTCCTGTAAAAGCGAAAGGAGCCTGCCGGAGTCGTTTTCTGTAAATATCTGTATACAGTCCTGATAGGAAAAAAGGGATATTTCTACCAGAGAGCTGCTTTTTCCAAAATTCCGTGCATAAAAAATCCGTTGAAGGGCATTGGAGTAGAGACAGTGAAGGGATTTGTAGGAATTTGAGCTGATACTGATGCCTGTCCAGAAGGTTTTACAATGTGAGGCCTGGAAAAAGCTCTGTTCCAGGTCGCGGGGTTTCACAAAAAACTGTATATGATTGCAGATTGCGATCAACTGGTCTTTCTCTTTAAGGAGAAAACAGTGGCAGAGGTTGTAATGCTGAAGCAATATCTTTTCAAGGATGGAGGGGTAGGCATCCTCCGTTTGAGTTAAACTTATTACAACAACCGTAAAATAGGTATGCGGGAATATTTGGTGGATTTGTTCGGGCGTACTGATCAGCTCCTGAGATGAAAGATCATAAAGCATCATATTACGCAGCTCCAGCAAGGCTAGGCGCAGGGCAGACTGCTCCTTTTCCTGCTTTCTGGAATAGGCCTGCTCGAGTGTTTTCTTCAGGATTTCTGCGGAAACCGGCTTTAGGATAAAGTCTGTGACCTGAAAGCGGATCGCTTTTTGGGCATACTCAAAGTCAGCATGGCTGGTCAGAATGACAATGTTGACAGCGGGAAGTTCTTCCCTTACACGGCGGATGAGTTCAAATCCGTCCACAACAGGCATACGAATATCGGTCAGAATCAGGTCGGGGGTGAAATAGTTTAAAAATTCTATAGCCTTGGGAACATTGGAGGCTGTGACGATGTCAGTGGAAAACGGAAGCTCCAGATCATTTTCAATCATCATGTGTAAGCCGTTAAGAATAATCCTTTCATCATCAATAATCATAATTCTCAGCATTTTTCTTTTCCTTTCGTATAGTGATTATAGTTGAAGTGCAGTTGTCCCCCAGGGCAAGACGGATAAATGCCTGCCCGTGAAAAAAGATGTTAAGCCTTTCGCTGATATTGTGCAGAGCCATTCCGTTATGGCGGCTGTGAAAGGACTCTATGGGAATACTGCCCGAAAGAAGGCTGTTGATCTCTGCAAGTCTTTCCGGAGTAATCGGCAAGCCGGTATTGGAAACCGATAAGGTGATAACGTCCCCATTCTGGCAGGCGCTTACGTGCAGGGTACAGTAATCTAATGTGTTGGAAACACCGTATACAATCGCGTTTTCCAAAAGAGGCTGTAACAGGAAGGAGGGGAGCTGCAGATCAAGAAGCTCGTCATCAATCTGAAAGGTATAATCCATTCTGTCGTCAAAGCGGACTTTTTGTATCCGGAGATAATGAGAGGCCGTCTCCAGTTCGTCCTTAAGAGTTACGGATTTTGAGGATATGGAAATAGAATACCGTATCAGAGTGGAAAGGGAAAGGATCATAGAGGCTGTTTCCTTATCCCTTTTCTGAAGAGCCATCATGCGGATTGTTTCTAAGGTTCCATAAATAAAGTGAGGGTGAATCTGCCCCTGCAAAGCCTGATACTTGGCATCCTGGCTTAAAAGCTCCATCTTGTGTACCTTGGAGATCAACGAGGTGTTTTCACGGATCATGGCATTGTAGGCATCGATCAGTGCATCAAGTTCATCCCTGTCCTGTTTCCCGGAGGAATACGGATGAAAGGGGGTCAAATTATCTGTGTCTGTGTCCCGGATAAAGGAAGAAAACATGAGGATCCGTCTTGAAAGGGAGGCTACATGCAGAAAAAACCAGACAAACAGAGCAAGCAACAGGAAAATGATCAGGGAGATCAGTATGCTGGGCAGGTTATCCATAGAACCTGTAAGGAGATCCGAAATCCTTCCGGAACGGATGATATACAGATCCAATTGCGGATACCGGATGATATTGGTATATTGGTTTTGAAGCAAATGGAGCTGATAACCGGATTCCGGAAAGTACTGTCCGTCTGGCGCGGTTTTATCAGGTATAAAGGCGTTGGAGAAGGCCTGGACACCTTTGCCTTCTTTTGCAGAATGGGTATAAATGAGGGTGTCGCCCTGGTAAATATTAAATTCGGCATGGGGATCACCGCCTCCCTCGAAGAGGAGCTTGAAATGATCATCCAAAAGCTCGCTGGAGAGCTGCACCTCCATATAGCCGATGCATTTCACATAATCTGCAATATAGAGCTTCTGATAGCCGTAGACAGAGGGAAAACAATTTCCCTCAGGAAAACAATTTCCCTCAGAAAAATCCGCGTTCTCAGGGATGTCTATTTTCCAGATGATTTCCTGAGGACGGGTATTGGCCAGCAGCTTTAAGGATTCCGCATCCAAGGGGATTTCTTCAAGCCTGGCAAAGGGGCTGGCGTACAGAAGAGAGGGATCATCGCTGTAAATCTTTATGTTGGCCAGATAGGGAGTCATCGTATAGAGATTGCCGCAAAAAGAGCGGACGTTTTTGAGCAGGGAATACAGCATGGAAGATTTATCGGTATAATACTCCATATAATATACGATTTCCGTATTGCTTCCTAACGCCGTAAAGACATTGGAGACGGCATTTAAGGAGGAGTCAAGCCAGGAAAGGGAGTGCTCCATGTTGCTCTGCTGCGTTGCCAGAATATTTTCCCGGTAGAAATGATTCAAAACCTCTACATAAAGCCACCATGAAATTAAGATAGGAAGTATGATCATGAAAATAAAACGGATAAGGAAATGAAATAAAAAGGAATGTCTATAATTGTCAGTATTATCCGTCTTTTTCATAGAATAACCTCCTGCCTTTTTAATAATACCACAAAACAGAGAGAAATTTTACCCTTTTTTGTGTAAAACAGACAATTTTTTTGCTGACATAAGGATGCATGGCGAAGTTCTGCGTCTATTGCTATAATAAAGGATATAGAAAATAAAAAGGAGAATTGGGATGCTGGAAAAAGATAAACTGGAAAAAAGCCTGAAGGAATGGTTTGAGTGGTTTCACCAAAATCCGGAGCTGTCTTATGAGGAATACCGTACCACGGAAAAGATTCGGGAGATTTTGACGCAGGCAGGGATAAAAATCCTGCCCTATGAGCTGGAAACGGGGCTTGTGGCCGTAATAGAGGGAGAAGAGAAGGGGCCTGTGCAGGCCCTGCGCTGTGACATTGACGCCTTGCCGGTGAAAGAGCAGACGAATCTTGCCTATGCCTCCCGGCAGGAGGGAAAAATGCATGCCTGCGGACACGATTTTCATATTACGGCAGGAATCGGCTGCGCCCTTCTTTTAAATGAAAAGAAAAGGGATTTAAAGGGAACGGTGAAGATCATTTTTCAGCCCGGAGAGGAAACCTCTCTTGGAGCGCTTAAAATACTGGAAACGGACGTGATGGAGGATGTGGAGCAGATTTGGGGCTTTCATGCGGATCCCACCAACGAGGTGGGAACGGTGGGGATCCGGGAGGGTTATGTTGCGGCAGCGGCAGACCGGTTCGTGATCACCGTCAGGGGCGTCGGCTGTCATGGAGCCCATCCTGATGACGGAATTGACCCGGTTCCTGTGGCGGCAGCCATCGTGCAGGGACTGTGGACTGTGGTGGCACGCAATATCAACGCTTTCCATCCTGCCCTTGTGAGCGTTACCAGGATTCAGGCGGGAAGCACATGGAATGTAATCCCGGAAACGGCGGAGCTTGAGGGAACGGTTCGGACCATGAACCGGGAGGATCGGGCTTTGTTTGAAAGGAGAATGAGGGAGATCGCAGAGGGGACAGCCAGGGCTTATGGAGCCGGGGCGCAGGTGGAATGGATTGAAGGCTCCCCGGCCGTATATAATGACGGGAGGATGGCAGAAAGGAGCATGGAGGCGGCCAGACGGTGCGGCTTGCAGGTAGCGCCTGAGGAGAGCTCCATGGGAGGAGATGACTTTTCTTTCTATGAGGAAAAAATCCCGGGCTGCTATGTCAAGATCGGAATCGGGAAGGGCCCCACGATCCACCAGCCGGGATTTTGCGTGGACGAAAGAGCAATTCTGCCGGCGGCAGAATACCTGACAGAATTGCTCTTTTCGGCGTTTATTTCTCGCTCATCTGATCCAGGAGCGCAATCTTAATGTCGTACAGCTTCTGGGATAAATCCACATAAATGGGATGGGGGTTCACAAAGCGCTTTGTCTCATCCCAGAGGGTAGAGAGCTCTTTCTGGCAGTAATCCCGGATAGCCATTACCTTCGGGGATTCATAGCAGCACCTCCCTTTTTGGAAAACAGGTACAAGAAGCTCCCGCAGGGTGTAGGACCCGCCGGGAAGCCTGGTCTTTTTCCAGGGCTCTAGGGGGTCAAAGAGAAGTAAAGGCTCTTCCTCATTAAATGTTTCCCCTACAAGGCAGATCAGATCTGCCTTGATCTTTCCGCTGTCTTTTTCGTAGACACGGTAGATGGTCTTGTTGCCCGGATTGGTCACCTTTTCCGTATTTTCAGAGAGCTTGATCTTGGGAATGAATTCTCCATCCTGCCCCATAACGGCAGCCAGCTTATAGACGCCGCCGAAGGCAGGGTTATCCTTTGAGGTGATCAGATTGGTGCCGACTCCCCAGGAGGTGATAGCGGCCCCCTGGGCCTTCAGGCTTTCGATCAGATATTCGTCCAGATCGTTGGAGGCAGAGATCACCGCATCGGCAAAGCCGGCCTCGTCCAGCATGGCCCGGGCCTTCTTGGAGAGATAGGCAAGGTCGCCGCTGTCTAAGCGGATGCCGTAGAAGGTAAGGGGAATGCCCGCCCTGCGCATTTCCTGAAATACCCTGATGGCGTTGGGAACACCGGATTTTAAGGTGTCGTAGGTGTCCACTAACAGGATGCAGGCGCCGGGATAGAGGTCGGCGTAGGTTTTAAAGGCGGTGTATTCGTCGGGAAAGCTCATGATCCAGCTATGGGCGTGAGTGCCCTTTACCGGAACGTCAAAGAGCTGGCCGCAGAGAACATTGGAGGTGCCGATACATCCGCCGATTACGGCGGCCCTGGCTCCATAGATGCCGGCGTCCGGCCCCTGTGCCCTGCGCAGTCCAAACTCCATGATCCCGTCGCCCTTAGCGGCATAGCAGACCCTGGCCGCTTTGGTGGCGATCAGGCTCTGGTGGTTGATGATATTTAAAATGGCGGTTTCCACTAGCTGGGCCTCCATAATGGGGGCGATCACCTTTATCAGAGGTTCCCTTGGAAAGATGACGGTTCCCTCGGGGATAGCGTAAATATCCCCCGAAAAATGGAAATCCGCCAGATAGTCCAGGAAATCCTTTTCAAAAAGATGCAGGCTGTCCAGATACCTGATGTCTTCAGGGGAAAAGTGAAGCTCCTTGATATAGGCAATTAGCTGCTCTAAGCCTGCGGCAATGGAATATCCCCCGCCGCAGGGATTATTTCTGTAAAAGGCGTCAAAGATGACAGTTTCGTTCCTGTCCTTGTGTTTAAAGTAACCCTGCATCATGGTGAGCTCATAGAGATCGGTGAGCAGAGTCAGGTTTTGATTGTCCATGGGAAACCTCCTTTTGTGATTTCGTTTGGCAGTGGGCGGTTTGGATAAAGAACATCCGGTCTTTTTAAAAGTAATCGGAGAAATAGGGCTTTTCTACCGGGATCAAACGTTCTAACCAGACCAGCATATAATATTCTGTCCGGATTTTTTCATGCTCATAGAGATAGGAAGGGCGTTTATATCCCATCAGCATGGCGGTCAGGGTATTGACGTCAAGCTCCACCACATTGATGGACTGATTGTCCTCCACCTGTTCGCAGAAGGTTTCTCCGTCATGCCAGGAAACCATGTAATCCCCTTCATTCCACCCGGCCATTTTGTCATGTACCTTAAAGTGAATTTTAAAGTCCTCAGGCTGGATCTGATAGGGGTAATATTCCAGGAAATCCCGTACATTTACGATTCTGGCCATAATATAAGGAGAGATTTTCTCCGTAATCTCGCTGTCCTCAAACAGATAGGCCATGGGCTCGCCGGAATAATTGTCCCCCTGTACCTGGTCGATCATGGAAAAATGGGCGGTGATATAATTCCAGAGCCCGTAATTTGCTTCTATGTTCAGGTATACCATTTCCTTGATATGAAAAATATCGTTTGCAATGTAATATACTACGTAGCCCAGGGGCTTATGTTCTTTGGTGTAGTAGACGGCGGCGATCATATCGTCGTTGTCCCAGCGCCAGTATTCCTCCCAGGAGAGATTATCCCGGATCAGGCATCCGTGACGCTGCAGGGCGAAATAAGAATGTACATTGTGGTAATCCTCCGAGTCAAGACTGACGCGTTCCACCATTCCGCTTACGGGGCGGGGCTTGGGAAGCTGAGTATCCCTTACCGTGAAGGAGAGCTTGTCGGAAACAATTTCCCAGCCCATCTTCCGGTAGAAGGGAATCGAATAGGGGTAGAGAAATGAAATGGGCATTTCCTGCTTATGCATATAATCCAGGGCATGACTCATAAGGGAATGGATCAGTCCGCGCCCCGTGTATTCGGGGTAGGTGGCGACACCGGTAATGCCGCCCATGTCCATAATCTCGTCATGTATATTTATCTTCATGGAGTAGACAACGATCATAGACGCAAGCCGCTCTCCGTAAAACCATCCCAGCACAAAAGCCTCCTCCAGAATCGGGCTTTTCGCGTACTTGATCTCGTCCTGCTCCCAGCCGGTCTGAAACAGATCATAGGAGGTAACCTGAAAAGCGTATTGAAGCAGGGCGTTAAACTGCTCCAGATCGCTTTTGTCCAGCTCACGCATCCGAAAGTCGCCGTTGACCTCAAGATAAATATGTTCCTCATTTTTTTCTTTCATAAAGATCACCTTTCTTAAGGCAGATAAAAAACCTCTGCCTGCTGTCAATATTTTACACCAGTAAAGCGGGCTCGTCCAGATTTTTCTGTCGGCAGGGGCTTGACAAAATATACGGCAATGGTGTAATTTTTATTTCATAGACAAGATTTTGAAAAGGCAATGACGAAGACAGTAGCTGTTTTCCAAACGTCACAGCGAGCCGGGGCTGGTGGGAGCCGGTATCAGTAGGAAAGCAGGGAATATCACTTCTGAGCTGCGGGCCGAAAGATTTATAACAGGAGGGGAGCCGCGAGACGCACTTTCTGTTATGAGCGGATTATTTTCAAGTAAGCCTTGCCGGAATCCTCCGTTACAGGAAAGCATATTCAACTGCTATATAAGAGGAAGTAAATCGGTTTTGAGAGGTTTACGCACTCAGAAGCGGCGCGTATGGGTAAACAGGTGGTTAAGCGGTATTTTTATCCCGTCCTTTTTACGGACGGGATTTTTTGTCGTATTAAATTTGTGCTGCCTGCGCAGCCAGAGAAAATATTTTTGCCCGATTACCCGTAGCAGGAATTCAAAAAGAAAGGATGAAAACTATGTATCAGAAAGTCTCAACGGATTTGAATTTTGTGGATCGTGAAAAAGACATCGAAAGGTTCTGGCGGGAGAAGGATATTTTTAAAAAGAGTATGGAGAATCGGAAGGACGCTCCTGCTTATACCTTTTATGACGGGCCTCCCACGGCCAACGGAATGCCCCATATCGGCCATGTGCTGACCCGTGTGATCAAGGATATGATCCCCAGATACCGTACCATGAAAGGATACATGGTGCCCCGGAAGGCGGGATGGGATACCCACGGGCTTCCGGTGGAGCTGGAGGTGGAAAAACAGCTTGGCTTAGACGGCAAGGAGCAGATCGAGGAGTACGGCCTGGATCCCTTTATCAGCAAATGCAAGGAGAGCGTTTGGAAGTATAAGGGAATGTGGGAGGACTTTTCCGGTACCGTAGGCTTCTGGGCAGATATGGACGATCCCTATGTGACCTATCATGATGACTTTATTGAATCCGAATGGTGGGCGCTGAAGCAGATCTGGGATAAAGGCCTTTTGTACAAGGGCTTTAAGATCGTACCCTATTGCCCCAGATGCGGAACCCCTCTCTCTTCCCATGAGGTGGCGCAGGGATATAAGGCGGTAAAGGAACGCTCTGCGGTAGTGCGTTTTAAGGTGGTGGGGGAGGACGCTTACTTCCTTGCCTGGACGACGACGCCCTGGACCCTGCCCTCGAATCTGGCGCTGTGTGTGAATCCCCAGGAAACCTATGTAAAGGTGAAGGCGGCGGACGGCTATACCTATTATATGGCTCAGGCGCTTCTTGACAATGTATTAGGAAAGCTGGGGGAAGAGGGGACGCCGGCCTATGAGGTGTTAGAAACCTATACCGGAAAGGATCTGGAATATAAAGAGTATGAGCCTCTCTTTGCCTGCGCAGGGGAAGGGGCGGCAAAGCAGCATAAAAAGGCCCATTTTGTCACCTGTGACAGCTATGTCACCATGACAGACGGTACGGGTATCGTTCATATTGCACCGGCTTTCGGCGAGGATGACGCCCAGGTGGGACGAAACTATGACCTGCCCTTTGTCCAGTTTGTGGACGGAAAAGGAAATATGACGCCGGAAACGCCTTATGCCGGCAAGTTTGTAAAGGATGCGGATAAGGACATCCTGGTCGACCTTGACAAAGAAGGGAAGCTTTTTGACGCACCGAAATTTGAGCATGACTATCCCTTCTGCTGGCGGTGCGACACGCCTTTGATTTATTATGCAAGGGAGTCCTGGTTCATCAAGATGACGGCAGTGCGGGATGATCTGGTACGCAACAATAAGACCGTGAACTGGATTCCTCAGTCCATCGGTGAAGGACGTTTCGGCAACTGGCTGGAAAATATCCAGGACTGGGGAGTTTCACGGAACCGCTATTGGGGAACCCCTTTAAATATCTGGGAATGTGAGGCGTGCTTCCATCAGGAGGCGGTTGGTTCCCGAAAAGAGCTGGAAAAATTAAGCGGCAATCCTGCGGCAGGAACCGTGGAGCTGCACAGGCCTTATGTGGATGAGATCACCTGTACCTGCCCCAAGTGCGGCAAGACCATGCGCAGGGTGCCGGAAGTCATCGACTGCTGGTTTGATTCAGGGGCCATGCCTTTTGCGCAGCATCATTATCCTTTTGAGAATAAGGAGCTGTTTGAGGCCCAGTTCCCGGCTCAGTTTATCTCGGAGGCCGTAGACCAGACCAGAGGCTGGTTTTATTCCCTGATGGCGGAATCAACGCTGTTGTTTAACAAGTCCCCTTTTGAGAATGTCATTGTTCTGGGGCATGTGCAGGACGAAAACGGCCAGAAAATGAGCAAGTCAAAAGGAAATGCGGTGGATCCCTTCGAGGCTCTTGCAACCTATGGAGCGGATGCCATCCGCTGGTATTTTTATATTAATTCCGCGCCATGGCTTCCCAACAGATTCCATGGCAAGGCAGTGATGGAGGGACAGCGCAAATTCCTGGGCACCCTTTGGAACACCTATGCGTTCTTTATTTTGTATGCCAATATTGACGGCTTTGACGCGACGAAATATACGCTGGACTATGAGAGTCTTTCCGTAATGGATAAGTGGCTTTTGTCCAAATTAAACACTGCAATCAAGGAAGTGGATTATAATCTGGAGCACTACCGCATCCCGGAGGCTGCCAGAGTCCTGGACAACTTTGTAGACGAGATGAGCAACTGGTATGTGCGCCGCTGCAGGGAGCGCTTCTGGGCAAAGGGGATGGAGCAGGATAAGATCAACGCTTACATGACGCTGTACACGGCGCTGACACAGATCTGCAAATGCGCGGCTCCCATGATTCCTTTTATGACGGAAGAAATTTATCTGAATCTGGTGAAGAGCAATGATAAAGAGGCGCCGGAGAGTATCCATCTGTGCGACTTCCCTGGGGCGGATGAGGCCATGATCGATAAGGGATTAGAAGACAACATGAAGGAAGTCCTTGCCATTGTGGTAATGGGACGTGCGGCCCGAAATGCAGCCAACATCAAGAACCGTCAACCCATCGGAACCATGTATGTAAAGGCGGATCATGCCCTTGAGGGGTATTTCAAGGAGATCGTGGAGGATGAGCTGAATGTGAAGGAGGTGGTTTTCAGGCAGGATGTGGATGACCTGACCTCTTACAGCTTTAAGCCTCAGCTACGCACGGTAGGGCCTAAGTATGGCAAGCAACTGGGCGGCATCCGGGAATACCTTTCGGCAGTGGACGGCTGTACAGCAATGAAAGAGTTGAAAGATAAGGGAGCTCTGGAATTCGACGTAAGCGGCGTCAGGGTTTCTTTAGGAGAAGAGGATCTGCTTATCGACGTTGCCCAGAAAGAGGGACTTGTGACAGAGGGAGACAACAATGTCACCGTAGTGCTTGACACCAATCTGACGCCGGAGCTGGTGGAGGAAGGATTTGTATATGAGATCATCAGCAAGATCCAGACCATGCGTAAGGAAGCCGGGTTTGAGGTGATGGATCATATCACGGTTGCCATCAATGGAAACGAAAAGCTTTCGAAGATTGTGGAGGCCAATAAGGCGGCGATTTCCGAGAAGGTGCTGGCTGATCAGATTGTCAAGGATTCCAAAACTGCCATTGAGAAGGAATGGAACGTCAACGGCGAGAAGGTCACAATCGGGGTCGAAAAATAAGAAGGGGCAAAGTAACTATTCAGCCAGGTCTGCGCAATTATTGCGCAGACCGTGAGAAAGCGTATATTGTGCCAAGAGTGAATCCGGCCCTTCGCCGTAAGCGAACTTTTAATGGCCGGATTCAGTAACTATGAAGCCGAAGGCTGAATAGTTACGGGGCAAAAGCTTTGGCTAAACTCTTAATCTTGTGATTTTTCAACATTTGTTGTATAATGGGACTTGTTAAGGTGACAATTTATGGATGTGTTGGCACAAAATGATAAACGGAGGAGATAATCATGGCGCAGAAGACGACCACACCTACACCCGCTGCTTTTACCTATGATAAGGAAATGTTTAAAAGAAGCGTGCTTTACAATGTAAAAACTTTATATCGCAAAACACTGGAAGAGGCTACGCCGCAGCAGATTTTTCAGGCAGTCGGCTATGCTGTTAAGGATGCCGTAGTGGATAACTGGCTGATCACTCACAAGGAATATGACAAGCAGGATCCCAAGATGGTATATTATATGTCCATGGAGTTTTTGATGGGACGCGCTCTTGGCAATAATATCATCAATCTTCAGGCTTATAAGCCTTTTAAGGAGGCTCTGGAGGAGCTGGGGCTTGATCTGGATGTGATCGAGGATCAGGAGCCCGACGCGGCGCTTGGAAACGGCGGTCTGGGCCGTCTTGCGGCATGCTTCCTGGATTCCCTTTCTACGTTGGGCTATCCGGCTTACGGCTGCGGAATCAGATACCGTTACGGAATGTTTAAGCAGGAGATCAGAGACGGCTATCAGGTAGAGGTTCCCGATAACTGGCTGGTGGACGGCAATCCCTTTGAGCTGCGAAGGCCGGAATATGCTAAGGAAGTTAAATTCGGCGGTTATGTAAACGTGCGTATCGATAAGAACGGAAGAAGCAACTTTGTTCAGGAAGGCTATCAGAGCGTGAAAGCCATTCCCTACGATCTTCCCGTTGTAGGCTATGGGAACGGTATTGTAAATACTCTGCGCATCTGGGATGCGGAGGCGGTTGAGTGCTTCCAGCTTGATTCCTTTGACAAGGGCGATTACCAGAAGGCGGTAGAGCAGGCCAATCTTGCAAAGAATATCGTAGAGGTTCTCTACCCCAACGATAACCATTATGCGGGCAAGGAGCTGCGTCTGAAACAGCAGTATTTCTTTATCTCTGCTTCCGTCCAGGAGGCTGTTGCCAGATACATGAGAAAGCATGATGACATCAGGAAGTTCTATGAGAAGGCAACCTTCCAGTTAAATGATACCCATCCTACGGTGGCCAGCGCGGAGCTGATGAGAATTCTTATGGATGAGTATTATCTTACCTGGGACGAGGCGTGGGAGGTTACCACCAAGACCTGCGCATACACAAACCATACGATTATGGCCGAGGCTCTTGAAAAATGGCCCATTGAGCTGTTCTCAAGACTGCTTCCCAGAATTTATCAGATTATTGAAGAAATTAACCGCAGATTTATTCTGCAGATTCAGGCAAAATATCCCGGCGACCATGAGAAGGTGCGCAAGATGGCGATCATCTATGACGGTCAGGTAAAGATGGCGCATCTGGCTATTGCATCCGGCTATTCCGTAAACGGTGTTGCAAGGCTTCACACCGAAATCTTAAAGGATCAGGAACTGAAGGATTTTTATGAGATGTTCCCTGAGAAGTTTAACAATAAGACCAACGGAATTACCCAGAGACGCTTTTTGCTTCACGGCAATCCGCTTCTTGCAGACTGGGTGACCGCTCATGCAGGTTCCGAGTGGATCACAGATCTTCCCCAGATCAGCAGGCTTAAGGTCTATGCCGATGACAAGAAGGCACAGCAGGAGTTCATGAACATCAAATACCAGAATAAGGTTCGTCTGGCCAAATACATCCTGGAGCACAACGGAATTGAGGTTGATCCCCGCTCCATCTTCGACGTACAGGTAAAGAGACTGCATGAGTACAAACGTCAGCTCCTCAATATCCTGCATGTGATGCATCTGTACAACCAGCTTAAGGATAACCCGGATATGGAATTCTATCCCAGAACCTTTATTTTCGGGGCCAAGGCTTCCGCCGGTTATTACAATGCCAAGATGATCATTAAGCTGATTAATTCCGTGGCGGATGTGGTGAACAACGATCCTGCCATCAACGGCAAGATTAAAGTGGTGTTCATTGAAAACTACAGGGTTTCCAATGCCGAGCTTATCTTTGCGGCGGCCGACGTGTCCGAGCAGATTTCTACGGCAAGTAAGGAGGCATCCGGTACCGGCAACATGAAGTTCATGTTAAACGGCGCGCTGACCCTGGGAACCATGGACGGCGCCAATGTGGAGATCGTGGAAGAGGTGGGAGAAGAAAATGCGTTTATTTTCGGCCTTTCCTCTAACGAGGTTATTGAGTTTGAAAACCACGGCGGATATAATCCCATGGATATATTCAACAACGATCCGGATGTGAGAAGAGTCCTGATGCAGCTCATTAACGGAACCTTCTCACCCAATGACCCTGACCAGTTCAGAACGCTTTACAACTCTCTGCTCAATACCTTAAGCACGTCAAAAGCGGATATGTACTTTATTCTGAAAGACTTCAGGGCCTATGCAGAGGCACAGAAGAAGGTGGAGGCTGCTTACCGTAACGAAGCAGGGTGGGCGAGAAGCGCTATTCTGAATGTGGCCTGCTGCGGTAAGTTTTCATCCGACAGAACCATTCAGGAATATGTGGATGAGATCTGGCATCTGGATAAGGTGGTTCTGCCCAAGAGAATGGCTGAGCCGGCTGCATCCAAAAAGAAATAATGATTATCAAGTGGAGGCAGCGCAGCAGCACAGTTGACTATTTAAAAAAAATGGTATTATAATATTAGTGGTGAGTCCTACCGCAAAGTGGACTGCTAAAAGCGTTAGCAACTCTAATGGAGTTACTACACAAATGGCTATGCAGAAACGCATAGCCATTTTTCACTTATAAGAAATTGCAACAGTGTAAACCATTTTGGAAGAATGTATATGGATTGGGTGGGGGATATACCTTCCCGCATTACAGAGGACATCGTTATGTTGGAAAGCTGTTAAGTTATGCTGAAGCATTGGCAAAAACAGATGGAATTAATAGTAAAAATACATATACTCCATATAAAAGCGGTTAAAATCTTTGTCCGATGCCAGAGGAATCTCCTTGGTTTCTCTGGCTATAAGGGATATTTTCTCCCATGCATTTCTTTCCAGAAGACATTTGGCGGCTCCGCCGAGAGAGCTGTTTCCAATCGCAGTAATTTTTCCCTCAAACGAGGCGGGGAGCAGGCCGATTCGAATTGCCTTCCGGCAGTCCAGCTTTAGACCAAAGCCCCCCGCCAAATAAATATGGGAGATTTCCTCAGCCGAAATCCCAAAACGTAAACACAAAGTTTCGATGCCGGAACGAAGGGCGGACTTAGCCAATTGAAGCTCTCTGATGTCCTTTTGGGTGAATGTAATCTGTTCCCCATCTGCAGATTCGGAAAGGGGAAATCCGTTTTCTGCGTATCGATCATCTAAATGACCGGTCTCGTCTACCAGTCCCGTGCCGGCTAATTCGGCCAGAGCCTCTATGGCGCCGCTGCCGCAGATTCCTATAGGAGATTGGTTTTTGATGGTACGAAAGGAAGCCAGGTTATCCTTAAGAGTTACACTGCAGATAGCTCCTGGGATACTGCCGGTTCCCCATTTGAGATTACCGCCCTCAAAAGCAGGGCCTGCCGCAGTGGAGGCGGCGATTATGCGCCCCTGGCCGCAAAGAGCAATCTCTCCGTTGGTTCCCAAATCAATCAGCAGCGTGTAGTTATCGGACTGATGCATATCGCAGTAATACATTCCCGAAACAACATCGCCTCCGACAAAAGCGGAAACAGATGGAAGGATCCGTACAGGGGCGCACAGATCAGAATTTTCCAGAAGGTTATCCCATCTGTCATCGATCCGGTCTGTATTTACCGGCGTGAAGGGGAATGTGCCGAGACCGGTGCAATTGTATTTCATAAGCAGATGGATCATTGTTGTATTACCGGAAATGACAATTTCCTCCAGGCTCGTTGGGACTATCCCGGATGACTTTAGGATAGTATGCACTCCCTGGTCTAAGTCGTGGCAAATGGATTGATATAATTCCTGTTGCTTACCGTCAATGGAGGCTTTGATGCGGGAAATAACATCCGCCCCGAAGCCGCGCTGATGATTCAGCAAAGAGAGTGTTTTGAGTGCCTTTCCGCTTCTTAAGGATATTAACTGCAGGGCAATCGTGGTGGTTCCGATGTCGATGGCAATTCCGTAGGAGTCAGGCTGCCTTTCTTCTGCAAGCGGTTTACAGGGGGAGCTTTTTTTGGCCTCATTGCTACGGATGGATATGTAATCGGAAACTGCCGAAAAATCCTCCTCCCTCTGTAATTCAAGCGCAATCTTCAAGGGCTCTGCGGGATAGGCCTGACAGGCAAGCCGAAGGCCCAGGGAAAGCTGAGATTCGGAAAAGAATTTTTTGTCCGCTTCGGAGACGGAGAGGTTCCCTTCTAATACCCGGATCCGGCATTTCCCGCAGGCGCCTCTGCCGCCGCAGACTGCGCCGAAGGACGGATCCCAGGTTTTCAGGGCATCCAGAAGGCTCTGGCCTTCCTTTACCGCCAGGGTGCCGACGATCGGCTCATGGCGGCGGATGGGATCATGCACAGCTTCCTCTGTTATATCTACCGGAATATCTGCAACAGATCTGAATTTGCAGTCATAGCGTTTACATTTACGACAGTCGTGCATGTAATTGAATTTGTTCGTATCTTCTGTTAACACATAGATAAGGGCGCCGCTTTTTACCGGGTCAAGCATGTAACCGGAGGAGAGATTCATACCACAAAGCTGGCGGGCCCGGGTCATCTCGAAGATCAGCTTTTGCGCCTCCATAGGGATGTCCTTTGGGGCGTCCAGCCGTCGGTCGATTCCCATATGGTAATGCCTGCATACATCCCTGATGTGGGGAATGGCACTCTTTTCCAGGGAGATAAGAGCCGAATCAGCCATGGCGTCAGCGAGCATTCCTTTCAGATAATCGCCGTTCTGAAAGGCCCGGGTGGAGTATTCGCTGATTTTTCCTCCGATAGAGCTGATCACAAACAACAGAGGGGTATCTGGCGGGAGCGCGTATTGGGCGGCTGTTTCAGCATTTGCAGAGCCATATTCGATCAGAAAAACAGGATCGCACAGGGAATACATTTCGGCTTCTATTTGCCGGTATTCCTCTGATACTTCCTCATAAATAGTACTGTCTGCATAGCAATCAAGCTGATGCAGCACCCACTCTCTGCTGATTGTAACCTTTAAGTCTCTTATTATCATATCGATACTCCCCGTGTGTTATCTATCCCCGTGATTTTTTCCTCATGACAGCTTCTTTTGCGGTTTCGGCGGCAGAGGCAGCGTCCGGGGTATAAAAGTCGGCTCCGATTTCCTGGGCAAAGGTTTCATTGACAGGGGCGCCCCCGATCATAACGATGTATTTGTCGCGGAGCCCTTTTTCCTGTAACAGATCGACCAGATCCTTCATGTTTGGCATTGTGGTGGTCAGGAGCGCGGACATTCCGATAATATCAGCGCTGATTTCCTCTGCTTTTGCAATGTAGACTTCCGGCTCCACATCTACGCCGAGATCGCAGACTTCAAAGCCGGCCCCCTTAAGCATCATGGCCACAAGGTTTTTGCCAATATCGTGGAGATCGCCCTTTACAGTTCCGATGACTGCTTTTCCTACGGGTTCATTGCCGATCTCAACAAGCTTCGGTTCTAAAATTGCCATTCCTGCATTCATTGCCCTTGCGGCCACCAATACTTCCGGCACAAATACTTCATTTCTTTTGAATTTCCCGCCTACGGTCATCATTCCGCTGAGCAGTCCTTCGTCCAGAATGGTTTTGGCGTCAAGCCCCTCATCCAGAGCCTGCTGAACCAGAGCTTTTACATTTTTGGCGCGTCCTTTTTGCAGATATTCGGAAATTTCTTCGATGATTGTCATAGTGATACCTCCTTTGGCCTGTCAGTAAGATTTTCTTTATTATAATTTTATAACAATCCTAGTTTGTGTAATTTTTTCGGATTTATTGTACTTTTTTTGCAATACTGTGGTAAAATATCACAGAAGGAGAAAGCAAATGAAGCCATATTTATATACTATTGTTGACAAGGAGCAGCTTGCGGAAATGCTGGATACCTTTCATCACTGCATGGATATTCCGATTCAGGTGCTGGATGAGGAGGGGAGGATTCTTCAGGCATGCGGGGAGACGACTTCCTACTGTACCTTGTTCAAGAAGCGGCTGACTCCGGATGATAGCTGTATCCAGATTCATGCAAATGCCAGCAAAAAGGCGATTGACCTGGGGGAGCCGTATATCTTTTCATGTCATGCCAACTTAAACCATATTGTATTTCCGTTAATAAATCAAAATGCCCTGCTGGGTTCTATTCTGGCAGGCCCTTTTTTGATGGATGAGCCGGACTCTGTACTGATTGAGGATGTGGCCAGACGCTACCCTTTTACAACCTCTGAATTGTTGGAAATGTATGACGAATCCAAGCTTCTTCGAATTGTGCCTCCCGCCAGGGTGACCTATTTAAGCCGTATGCTGTTTTATATGTTTTCCGGTTTAATATCGGATAGCAGACAGCAGCTTCTTATTAATCAGAACAAACTGCATCAGCAGAGCCGCATCAGTGAAACCATACAGATGTACAAGACGTCCGGCGAGGCTTCTATGAACGCCTATCCCTATGAGACGGAGCAGAGGCTGATTACGAAGCTGAAAACAGGGGATGTTCCGCAGGCAAAGGCGCTTCTCAATGAGCTGCTGGGATATGTATTTTTTTCAGGCGGGAGTAATCTGGAGATTGTAAAATCGCGCGCGATCGAGATCTGTGCCCTTCTCTCCCGGGCCGCCATAGAAGGCGGCGCTACCAGCAACAGTATTCTGAAGGTGAATAACCAGTTGCTGACGGTAATTCTTGCCAGTAAAAATATGGATGACCTGTGTTATAAGCTTCAGGAGGCGATTGACGTATTTAATGACTGTATGTTTGAAGCGATTCCGTCCGCGAATAATGAACTGATAAAAAAGGCAATCCGTTATATATCCAGAAACTATTCACATCCCGTTACCTTAGAGAGTGTGGCGGAGCATGTACATCTTAATCCGTCCTATTTTTCCACCATGTTCAGGCAGTCCACGGGGTCATCCTTTAAGGAGTATCTGAACATGGTCCGTGTTGAGGAGAGTAAACGTCTTTTGGGAAATACGGACTACTCTCTGATTGATATTGCAGTGGCAACAGGGTTCCAGGATCAGAGCTATTTTTCTAAGGTGTTTAAAAAGTATACAGGGCTTACGCCGGGGCAGTACCGCTGACAAAGAGCAGTACCCCGGGCGGCAGCCAGTTTACCATCGATATGCCGTAATCTATTTCACTTCTAAAACTTTTCCCGATTCCATAGAGTTCAAATGCACTGAAAAATTACCAAAACTAAAAAGAAATTACCAAACCCATATCCAGGAATCCTCTACACTGTATGTAAAGGAATACACAGGTATGGATTTTTTCGTGATTAAAACCTTGGGGTTGAAGAAAGGAAGAGTAGTATGACAAACAGAGAGAATTTTTTATCATTGATCAGAAAAGAGGGGTATGAGTGGGTGCCCGTCGAATTTGTTCTTTGCCCTTATTTGCAGGAACAAATAAAGGAACGGTTCGGAAGCTCGGATTATGAGAAATACTTCGGGTTCCCCTGGAAAAATATTGAGGATATCCGCTTAGTGGATCATGATACAGAAAAGTATCGCTCCTATTTTAAACCTCCGCTGGCTACAAACGGAATGATTGATTCGTGGGGAGTCGGGCATGAACCCTCCGAAAATAGTATGCATATGACCTATATGCGGCATCCGTTGGAAAACGCGGAAACAATAGAAGAATTAAAGGCCTATCCGTTCCCTGACTATGCCAACGGCTATAAGGAGCATCAACGCCGGCAGGTGGAGGAAGCAAAAAGGAACGACCTGATTGCCCTGGGGAATATGCAGACCACCATATGGGAAAGCGCCTGGTATCTGAGAAGTATGGAAGAGCTGTTCTGCGATATGATGGAAGAAAGCGAGATGGCGGAATTTATTCTTGATAAAATGTTGGAAACAGCCAAAATACGTGCGGAATCTTTTCTGAAAGCCGGTGTGGATGCCTTATATTTCGGAGATGATATTGGTATGCAGAAAACCATCATGATGAGTGAAGAGCTGTACTGCAGATGGATCAAGCCCCGTCTTAAGGAGCTGATCAGCTTTGTCAAAAATATTAACTCTGATGTGATTGTGTTTTATCATTCCTGCGGATATATCGAGCCATTTATTCCGCACCTGATTGAGGCGGGAATTGATGTACTGAATCCGATTCAGAGTGAATGTATGGATTTTGAGAATATTTGCAGGAAATACGGAGACAAAGTCGCTTTTCACGGAACGATCGGAACTCAGACTGTCATGCCTCACGGGACACCGCAGGAGGTGAAGGAAGCTGTCTGGAGGAATCTGGATGCTGCGGGAGAAAAGGGAGGTCTTTTGGTGGCTCCCACTCACATGCTGGAACCGGAAGTACCTGTGGAAAATATACTGGCCTATGTGGAAGCGTGCCGGGAATATAAGAAATAATCTGTGGAGAATAATAAAGCCAAAGGAAAGGCAGGTACTACATATGAATATGAAGATCTGGCTCAGGGAATATCTGGATGTGCCAAAAAAAAAGGCAATGCCCATCCTTTCTTTCCCGGGAGCAAAGCTGATTGGGCATACAGTAGATGAATTAGTAAAGGACGGACATCTGCAGGCGCTTTGTATGAATGCTATTGCCCAAAGGTATAATATGGGAGCCGCGGTAAGTTTAATGGATCTGTCTGTGGAAGCGGAGGCCTTCGGAGCCAAGGTACGCTACAGCAGTGAAGAAATTCCCACGGTCTGCGGCAGGCTGGTACAAACAGAAGAAGATGCTCAGGCTCTCAGTATCCCGACAGTCGGCGCCGGAAGAACCGGGGAGTGTATAAAGGGCATCCGGGAGGCAAAGTCTCTTATCAAAGACCGTCCGGTTTTTGCAGGAATGATTGGGCCGTACTCTTTGGCAGGCAGGCTTCTTGATATGACTGAAATTATGATTCTCTGCTATGAGGAACCGGAAATGGTAGAAACTGTACTTGAAAAGGTTACCGAGTTTTTGACAGAGTACGCAAGGGCTTTCAAAGCAGCAGGGGCAGACGGGATTGTGCTGGCAGAGCCCGCCGCAGGCCTGCTCTCGCCGGGTCTGATCAAAGAATTTTCGACACCTTATGTGCAGAAAATCCAAAGGGCTATTGAAGATGAAAGCTTTGTTTTTATATATCATAACTGTGGAAACATTACACCTGTTATAAAAGAGATTCGGGAAATAAATGCATCTGTCTACAGTATGGGTAACGCTGTAGATTTGGAGGATGTCTTGAAGATTCTGCCGTCAGACAGTCTGGTGATTGGGAATATCGATCCGGCAGGGATTATCAGAAACGGCACGCCGGAAATGATAAAAAAAGGAGTCAGTGAACTGATGACGCGTTGCTGTAAATATCCAAATTTTGTAATCGCTTCGGGCTGTGATATTCCGCCTGAAACGCCATTCGAAAATCTGGATGCATTTTTCCAGGCAGTGGACGAGTTTTATAAGTAAAATGAGAAAACCGAAAGAAAAGGAGAGACAGTATGAGAAAAAGGATTGCATTATTGTTAATTGTATCGACGGCGATATTGGGATTAAGCGCATGTGGAAATGGGGAGAAGAATCAAACACAAGCCGGGGAAGGACAAGCGGCAGAAGAGCAGGCTGATGAGGCTTTGGACTCAGGAGGCCAGGTATCAGCAGAAACGGAGACGGGCAAAGAACCTGTTGAACTCACCGTGTTTATCAATGGGCTGGAAAACCCTTCCGACTGGGAATGGGGACAGGATCCTTCCTCCCAGAAAATTACGGAGGATACAGGGGTTACATTTAAGCTCCAGTATGCATCGGATATTGATAATACGGAGATTATGACAATGCTGGCATCCGGTGAGGAGCTGCCCGATATTATTGTTACGAATGCTCATGGAGCGGTAAGGCCGATGCTGGTGGATCAGGGATTTGTGCAGCCGCTGAACAAACTGGCCGATGAATATTGTCCGGAGTTTTGGGATGTCCTTCCTGCGGATATGGATAAGGTATATCAGGAGAATGACGGGAATTTTTACTGTGTTGTGGACTGGTATGGAGATGAGAATAAATATAATGATCAGATTTTAAATTCAAGAGGCTCCGTGAGTATGACGATTAAGAAGGAATATCTGGAGGAGATCGGAAGGCCTCAGATAAAGACATTGGATGACTATCAGGCAGCGATAGAGGCGATTATGGAAAAGCATCCCGAGATCAGGAATCCTATATGGGATGAGGATCCGAACAACCCTTGGAATGCTGTGAGCCTGCTGAACGTGTTTGCGAGGATGCATGGAGCCACCAATAATTTCTTTGACTTTAAGGACGGCAAGGTACAGATGGTATTTCAGGCAGATTACTATAAAGATGCGTTAAAGGAATACAATAAGCTGTATCGGGCGGGGCTGATCAATCCGGAACAGTATGCTTATAAAGCAGATCAGAAAAAGGGGATCTATGCAGCGCAGGATTTAGCGGCATTTAACGGATATTACTGGAATCTTCTGGAGGGAATGAATATATTTGACGAAGTGGTATATGAGACCATTGAGTTCCCTATGCCGGAAGGCAGGACGCAGGAACAGATGAAGATACACGATGACTATTATGCCATAGGCACGACCGGAGTTTTTGTCACTAAGGATACCGCTTATCCGGATCGCTGTATACAGTATATCACCTATATGATGGGGTTGGATGGTCAATTGCTGCAAAGATATGGCCGGGAAGGGGTTACCTGGGAAAAGGATGAAGAGGGAAGACCTAAGTCTACGGAATTGAAAAACAAGGTGGAGAAAGAAGATTTTGCCAAGCTGCAACGGGAGTATGGTGTATATAACTATGATTTCTCCTGGTTTACGTCTCAGTGGATTCTTGCTTATGGGGCACACAACACCTATCAGGATTTCCCGGCTATGCTGCCCGATTTTGAAATCATGACACCGCACCAACAGAATGAACGGTTTGCAGATTTGACTTACACGTTAAAGGACACGGAGGCCTTGGCTTTGAAAGAGCAGATCTATCAGCTCTGGGCAAGTGGAGTTGCAAGGATCTGCACCACAGAAAGTGATCAGGATTTTGAAAATGAGTATGAAAAGTTTTTGTCAGATATGCAGACCGCAGGGGTGGAAACCTTGAATACCTACTACCAGGAGAATGCGGAACACTGGAAAGAAGTGGGGTTTGTAATGGAGTAAACGCCGCTCTTAAAAAAGAACGGCCTAGGCCTTAAAAGTGAGTCGCAGTATGGAGCTTTGGAGCTGTACTGCGGCTCCATGGAAGAGATAGTATGGAGGAGAAAATTGATAAAGGAAAGGAATAAGGAAAAAATAAAGACAGGGCAGGCAAAAAAGTGGAAACAACAGGCGACACTACAGATAATGGCGCTGCCTGCCGTAATTTGTCTGCTGCTGTTTAGTATCTACCCGCTGTTTGGATTGCAGATCGCTTTTAAAGATTACAAGCTGAATATGGGCATTATGGGAAGCGAGTGGGCAGGACTTAAGTATTTCAAAATGATACTTACAGACCCTAATATGTTGAATGTAATGAAAAATACCATCGGTTTATCGGTTATCAAAGCTTTTGTAACCTTTCCTCTGCCGGTGATATTCGCGCTGATGCTTCAGGAAGTGAGATGGAGCAAATTCAAAAGGACGGTACAGACTGTCAGCTATTTCCCATATTTTCTGTCCTGGTCCATCATTTCTTTGATGGCAACGGCCTGGCTGTCCACAGATGGTTTTATAAATAGCTTTTTAACATCCTGCGGTATATTGGATAAGCCATATTTTTTTCTGGGAAAACCAGAAGCCTTTTGGGGTATTTCTATTGTACTGGATATATGGAAGAATCTGGGATATTCTGCAATTATCTACCTGGCGGCCATGTCCGGCGTGGATCAGGAGGTGATGGAGGCGGCGGTGATTGACGGAGCCGGACGGCTTGGAAGAATGTGGCATGTGACGATTCCAGCCATCCTCCCAACGATTATGATTTTATTGATTATGAATACCGGAAATCTTCTGAAGGGAGGCTCTAATTTCGACATCAGCTATAATCTAAGCAATACACTTAATTTGAGCACATCTGAGATTCTGGATACTTATGTATTGAAAACAGGTATCACGCTGGGCAGATTCTCTTATGCAACGGCGATTGGATTGTGCCAGTCCGTGGTATCCACCATCCTGCTCCTCGTATCCAACGGAGTCAGCAAGGCAACGACAGGTGAAGGCTATTTTTAAAGGGGGAACAGTGGATGAAAAAAGCAAGAGAACGAAAAGAGCATAAGCCGTGGGAACGGTTCACTATATTTGACATCATATTATATTTCTTTCTTGCCATACTGACATTTTCTATGCTGTTCCCGCTCTGGAATGCAGTGGTTCTTTCTTTCAATGACGGAGCGGACGCCAGAATGGGCGGAATCTATTTTTGGCCGCGGGTTTTTACCTTGGAAAATTATAAGAAGGTCATCGCGGATATGGCGGTATGGAGAGCGTTTGGCGTATCGGTATTACGTACGCTTCTGGGTACGTTTGGGAGTCTGCTTGTCACCTCTCTGTTTTCTTATGCGGTGAGCAGGAGAGTGTTGGTGTTTCAGAAATTCTATATGTTTTTGTTGTTACTGTCCATGTTTTTTTCTGCAGGAATGATACCTACCTTCTTGGCTTTCCGAAGTCTCGGGATGTATAACAACTTTCTGGTATATATTGTGCCATGGCTTTTTAACGCGTTTTATGCACAGATACTTATTTCCTTTTTCAGAGGAATACCTGTTGGACTGCTGGAGTCTGCCAAAATAGACGGTGCAGGGGAATGGACAATCTATGGCAGGATTATCGTGCCCCTTTCCAAACCGGCGTTTGCCGCTGTTGGGCTTTTTATTGCCATTAATCACTGGAATGCATGGCAGGATAATATGCTGTATATGAAAAAGGAGCAATGGAATACCCTTTCTTTTCTGTTTGTGAAGATGATAAGGTCACAGGAATATCTGGAAAATCTTGCATCAGCGACGGGAGTTTCAGAACTGGGACGTGCTTCTGCGGTGAGCTCTACAACGTTGCAGTTGGCTACGATGATGGTATCGATTGTGCCGATCATGTGCGTTTATCCATTTCTGCAGAAGCATTTTACATCGGGAATTATGATTGGATCGATAAAAGGCTAAGTACATTTTCTAAAATATCTTGCGAGTATCCTTTGTTGTATTTAACCCAAAATCCTGTATACTATAAATAAGGGTAATTTAAAAACGCGAAAAGCCTGATATTGAGAGAGGGTATGGGCGGAAATGGAGGGTGCTATGCTGAAAAATATCATATTTGCAGATAAACCGGAAAACGAAGAGCTAAAAGGGAGATTGAAGGCTGCAAGGAGTAAGCTTTCAGAACAGCAGACGCTTCTGGCCGAGCATAAGATTCCGGTGCTTGTGCTGGTGGAAGGCTGGGGAACTGCCGGGAAGGGAAGCGCTATCGGCCAGATTATACAGAATATAGATCCCCGTTTTTTTAAAGTGGGGTCGATGGACCGGCCTGCCAGAGAGGAGCGCAGGAAGCCTTTTCTTTACAGATATTTTGCCAAACTGCCGGAGGCGGGGAAGTTCATGCTTCTGGACTCCGGGTGGATGGATGAGGTCACCGGGTTGTGCCTGCAGGGGGAACTGGACAAGAAGGAGTATGAGCAGAGGATCGGCAGTATCAGAAGATTTGAGAGGCAGCTCACGGATAACGGGTATCTGCTGATGAAATTTTTCTGCCATATCAGTGAGAAGGAGCAGAAAAAAAGAATCGACGCGCTGGAGGAGGATATTGACACCCGCTGGCGGGTAAGCGAGTATGACCGCTGGCAGAATGATCATTACAAAAAGTGTGAGAAGATATTCGGGCAGTATATGGAGGACACCAATACCCCTTCCGCCCCCTGGTATATCATTGATTCCAGATCCAAAAAATGGGCGCAGCTTCAGATTCTGGAGACGCTGACCCAGGGCATTGAGATCGCACTGCAGAACAGGAGCCTTGCAGTGCCCCTTCTTCAAAATGTTTTTCCCCTGGAAAAGATGCCCAGGCTTTCGGAGATTCCTTTGGATAAGTCCATAGAGGAGCAGGAGTATAAGGAGGAGCTTAAGCGGTTGCAAAAGCATCTGGGAGAGCTGCACAACCGCCTTTACCGGAAAAAGGTGCCCGTGGTGATCGCCTACGAGGGCTGGGACGCAGCGGGAAAGGGCGGAAATATCAAGCGGATTACCGGGGCGTTGGACGCAAGGGGGTATGAGGTACACCCAATTGCCAGCCCGGAGCCTCATGAGAAGGCAAGGCATTATCTGTGGCGTTTCTGGACCAGGCTTCCCAAGGCAGGGCATATCGCCATTTTTGACAGGAGCTGGTATGGGCGAGTGATGGTGGAGCGGCTGGAGGGCTTTTGCAGCGAGAACGACTGGAAGCGGGCCTACAATGAGATCAATGAGTTTGAAAAGGAGCTTTACGACTGGGGAGCGGTGATCCTTAAATTCTGGGTGCAGATTGATAAGGATACCCAGCTTGCACGTTTTGAGGACAGACAAAGGACGCCCGGAAAGCAGTGGAAGATCACGGCGGAGGACTGGCGCAACCGGGAGAAATGGGATGATTACGAGGCGGCGGTCAACGAGATGATCCAGAAGACCAGCACGACGTATGCTCCCTGGCATATCCTGGAGTCGGTGGATAAGAAGTATGCCAGGATTAAGGCTCTTAAGATTGTGATCAGGGAGCTGGAGAAGGTTCTGGGATAAGGAGAACAAAAAAGCCCTGTAGTTGTCCTGTTATGGGCCGGAGGGACGCTGAAAGGCTATCCCTCCGGCTCGCCCGGTTCGTTGCGGAAATGGCTGGGCGAGACACCGTACCGGGCCTTGAAGGAGCGGGAAAAGTTAAAGGCATTCTCGTATCCAACCCGTGCCGCAATCTGCTGTATGGTCAGAGCCGGATCCTTTAAGAGCTCCAGGGCATGCTCCATGCGCAGCATGAGCAGATACTGCTGAAAGGGCATATGAAAGCTCTTGTGAAATGACTTACTCAGATAGGAATAGCTGAGAAAAAAACGGTCTGCAAGGCGGGCAAGGGTAAGATCCTCCATATAATGGGCGTCTACATATTCTTTTACCATGTCTATGGTTCCCGGGCAGTGGGGGGAAGAGGCCGTGATCCCGGCATACTGCTCAAGGGCCTTGCGGAAGTGCTACTCCAGATCGTCCAGGCAGGAGAGGTCAAAGAGGGAAGGCGCTTCATACCCCGGGTAAACAGATCCCCTGTCTGAAGCTGCAATGCTCAGCAGCTCATTAAAATAGCTGTAAAACCGCAGCAGCGCAGGAAGCGAGAGCTTTTCTATCTCCCGGGAAAAGGCGGCGCGCTGCATCTGATTGGAAATCAGGGCAGGCGTTTTTATGAACTGGATCATCAGGTGCTTTAGCTTTGGGGAAAACTCCTCTCTGCCATAGGCATCGGTTTCCGTATAGAGCCGTCCGTATCCATGAAAGAGCCGCAGGCACAAAAGCTCCTGCGCCCTGTGCAGGAGACCGGCAGACTGGACGGTGGGGGGCGCAGTCTGTCAGGCTGGCCGCATAGCTGTCCTTTTGGGAAAGCACGAAGGAAGAAAGAGCCCTGCCAAGGGCGCTGCGATTACGTGAATCACAGAGAATCGCGATCTTCCCGCCGGCGAGCGGGCAGCCAAGGGCCCGGTCAAAGGAATCGTAAAGCAGATTGATGAGCCGGATCTGCTTCTCGCGGGGCCAGGGGGATGTGGACACCAAAAGTGCGGCGGCACAGCGATCTCCGATTCTGGCGTTTTCCAGCCCGGCAAGCAGGAACGGGGAGGGTGTATCCTCTGCGCCCAGGCAGGATAATTCCTGGAAAATACTGGTGGAAAGCTGGAAAAGGGTTTTGCGCAGAGGATCGGGATTCTGGGGATGTCCGTTCAGATCGTCGATTATGGCAGAAAGGATCCTGGAGAGATCCTCCGAAAGGATTGGCTTTAGAAGATAGTCTGCGGCGCCATTTTGGAAAGCGCCCTTCACGTAATGAAAATCATCATAGCCGCTCAGAACCACGAAGGCTACCGGATGCAGCCTTCTGCTCAGGGCATGGATGAGAGAGATCCCGTCCATGCCCTCCATTTTTATGTCCGTAAAAACGATTTGGGGCTTAAAGCTGTCACAGAGTATCAGAGCCTCCTCTCCGCTCCGGCAGGTGCATATTTTTCCTATCTGAGGATGCCCTTGCTGGAGAAGCTGGCTTTTGAGCCCCTCACAGATATAATATTCGGTCATCTACGATCAACACGTTATACATTCGTTTCTGCCTTTCTGATCTGTATTCATGGGAATCAGGATCGTAACTGTGGTGCCATGATGCTCCCTGCTCAGGATGGACAGAGATATGCCTGCGGCGGGAAACAGGCGGGAGAAGAGCTGCGCCGGATCGGTAAGCGCACGGAGGCCTTGTTTGAGAGGTATTGGGCATAGGAAAGGGCAGTACACATTTTATTTTATGGAGGGAAAACCGCCTGGACAATTGCAAACCCATCCATTTTATCATATAATAAAAAATAGTAGTTGATTTTGTGGTATCAATAAGCATTAATGGGAAAAATCCTTTGTTAACGTCAATTGCTTTGCAAACTAAGGCATTTTTCATGGTATCGGCTATTTCTATTTACATGGAAATTGGAGATATTGTATCAGAACCGACTGAAACTGACCACTATCTGGTGTGGTTAACCTTTGAGCATATCAAAGAAAAACTATTTTTACCTCATCAAATATGGGCTGTTGAACAAATACACAATATTTATAGATTATAAGCATAATTTGTGGTAAACTAAAATCTGCCGAGAATTTAAGATATTCCAAACAAGTATAATGGCTGTAATTCCCGCAAACAAAAGCGAGTGATTTTTCGGAAAGGGTACGCCTTTCCTATGCTTGCTACGGAACAAAAATAATTAAAAGGTGGATATTCATGGATGACTTAAAGAACATGCATTCCATGTTAGACGAAATAAAAAAAGTTTTATCAGATACGCGCGGACGTGCAGCCGTACAAGTAAATATGGAATTACTGACAGCTTATTGGAATATCGGACGGATTATCGTAGAACATGAACAGGAGAGTCAGGAAAGAGCCGCTTATGGAAGGCAGACGCTGCAGCAGCTTTCAAAGGAATTGACAAAAGAGTTCGGGAAAGGATTTTCTGTTTCCAACATACAATTTATGCGTCGTTTTTACCAGAATTACGAAATTCAACAGACAGTGTCTGTTAAATTGTCATGGTCGCATTATTGCGAACTGCTTTCGATATCTGACTTAGATAAACGCAGTTTCTATGAAAAAGAAGCGGTCAATTCAGGTTGGTCGATACGGGAATTAAAACGACAGATTTCAACGTCTTTATATGAACGGCTGTTGCTGACAGAGGGAAAAAATAATCAGGAAACTGTGTTGGCACTTGCCCAAAAAGGGATTGAGATGTCCCAGCCGATTGATATAGTGAAAGACCCTTATGTATTTGAATTTCTGGGTATGCCGGAAAACAAACCCATGTTAGAAAGTGATCTTGAACAGGCGCTCATCCAACAGATTGAAAAATTTCTATTGGAACTGGGACGTGGCTTTATGTTTGTGGGAACACAGCAGCGAATTACGCTCAACAATACGCATTATTATGTGGATATGGTGTTTTACAATAAAATTCTTCGGGCATATGTTTTGATCGAATTAAAAACAAAAAAGCTTACCCCGGAGGCAGTAGGACAGTTGAACATGTATCTGAATTACTATGCGGCAGAGATTAATGATGAACATGATAATGCGCCGATTGGTATTATTCTTTGTACGGAGAAGGATAGTATAGCCGCAGAGTATGCGCTGGGCGGATTGTCCAACAATATTTTTGCTTCCAGATATATTTCTTATATCCCTGATAAAGAGCAATTAATTGCACAGGTGGAGGCAGTTTTAAAAGAATGGCATGGAAAACATGACTGAATTTGCTTTTTGGCGCCAAAATGGTACCCGGTCTTACAAAATCAACCTTTACAGAGATACGTCAAGTTATAAAAGAATAAGCGGGAACTCTTGAATTTAGGCCATTCCTGCAACATGTTATAAACATTTGAGGGAGCTTATAAAAAGATTTTCCACTATAAAATCAATAAAAAATGTGTGAAAAAAACGGCACTTTCAGATACGAGGAGGATTTGTCTATGCAGAATGCAATGCAGCAGGCTATGTTATCAGTAATCGAAGGCGGCGCTTATCTTGCGCTGGGCACGGAAATTATCCCCGACGGTCCTAAGGCGCAGGAGGCGTTAAAGGCCCGGACAGGGAAGGAAACCACGAAGGAAGCGGCAAGACAGCAGACGATTGCCTATGGTATTTTAAAGGAGCACAATACATCGGGAAACATGGACAAGCTCAGAATCAAGTTCGACAAGCTGACCTCCCATGATATTACCTTTGTAGGGATTATTCAGACCGCAAGGGCATCGGGACTTGAGAAGTTCCCCATCCCCTATGTGCTTACCAACTGCCATAACTCGCTGTGCGCGGTGGGAGGAACCATCAACGAGGATGACCATATGTTTGGCCTTAGCTGTGCCAAGCGGTACGGCGGGGTCTATGTCCCTCCTCATCAGGCAGTAATCCATCAGTATGCGAGGGAAATGCTTGCAGGGGGCGGGAAGATGATCTTAGGCTCCGATTCCCATACCCGATACGGCGCCCTGGGCACCATGGCGGTGGGAGAGGGCGGCCCTGAGCTGGTGAAGCAGCTCCTGGGACAAACCTATGACATTAATATGCCCGGCGTGGTGGGTGTTTACCTTACCGGAGAGCCGGTCAGGGGCGTAGGGCCTCAGGACGTGGCGCTTGCCATTATCGGCGAGGTATTTGCCAGCGGCTTGGTCAAAAATAAGGTGATGGAATTCGTGGGCCCGGGCGTTGCCTGCCTGAGTGCGGATTTCAGGATCGGCATTGATGTGATGACCACGGAGACCACCTGCTTATCCTCCATCTGGCAGACCGATGAGACCATCAAAGAATTTTATGAGATTCATGGAAGAAAGGATGACTACAAGGAATTAAACCCGGGCGAGATTGCTTATTATGACAGCATGATTACCATTGACTTAAGCGCCATTAAGCCTATGATCGCCATGCCCTTTCATCCCAGCAATACCTATACGATCGAAGAGCTGAATGCCAATTTGACGGACATCCTGAATGATGTGGAGAAAAAGGCGGCAGTTTCCCTGGACGGGGCTGTGGAATTTACCCTGAAAAATAAGGTGAAGGATGGAAAGCTTCTGGTAGATCAGGGGATCATTGCGGGCTGTGCCGGGGGTGGTTTTGAAAATATCTGCGCGGCGGCGGATATTATGAGGGGAAGCTATATCGGCTCCGACGGCTTTACCTTAAGCGTTTATCCTGCTTCTATGCCCGTTTATATGGAACTGATTAAGAACGGGTGCGCGGCGGCGCTTCTTGAAACCGGAGCGGTGATGAAGACGGCCTTCTGCGGGCCCTGCTTCGGCGCGGGCGATACCCCGGCCAACAACGCCTTCAGCATCCGCCATTCCACCAGGAACTTCCCTAACCGGGAAGGATCCAAGCTGCAAAACGGCCAGATTTCCTCGGTGGCGCTTATGGATGCCCGTTCCATTGCGGCTACGGCGGCCAACAAGGGCGTGCTGACGGCAGCGACGGAATTTGAGGGACCTCTTAACAAATATCAGTATCATTTTGATTCCAAGATTTATGCCAACCGGGTATTTGACTCCAAGGGCGCTGCCGATCCTTCTGTGGAGATTCAGTTCGGTCCCAACATTAAGGACTGGCCGGCCATGACAGCGCTTCCGGAGAATCTGGTGCTGCGCGTGGTCAGCGAAATCCATGATCCGGTGACCACTACCGATGAGCTGATCCCCTCCGGGGAGACGTCCTCCTATCGCTCCAATCCTTTAGGGCTTGCGGAATTTACCTTATCCAGAAAGGATCCCGCCTACGTGGGTCTGGCCAAGGATATTCAGGTTGCCCAGAAGGCAGTGATGGAGAATAAATGTCCTGTGGAGGCCAAGCCGGAATTAAAGCCAGTGATGGCTGTGATCAATAAGAAATACCCTGAGGTGGGAAAAGGAAATATCGGTTTCGGCTCTACTATTTTTGCGGTGAAGCCGGGAGACGGCTCTGCCAGGGAGCAGGCGGCTTCCTGCCAGAAGGTGTTAGGGGGCTGGGCCAATATTGCCAACGAATACGCCACCAAGAGATACCGCTCCAACCTGATCAACTGGGGTATGCTTCCTTTCCTGATAGAGGAGGGAGAGCTTCCCTTCCGGAATAAGGATTATCTCTTCCTGCCCGGGATCCGGCAGGTCGTGGAGGAGAAGGCCGACGAGATCAGGGCCTATAAGGTAGGGGAGGAAGGCTTATCCGAATTTACCTTAAGGCTTGGGGAGCTGACAGATGAGGAGAGACAGATTATCCTGAAGGGATGTCTGATCAATTACAACAGAGTATAGCATTACAAAGGTAACGGGCAGCATGTTTTCAGGCTGCCCTTATTTTAGGATGCGTCAGATAAGCTGGCTGTGTCCTGCAGCCGGAAAGCCTGTTTACATCTCCCTGGGTACCTTACTGTTTAATATATCCAGCACAGAGGCGGTAAAGGCGCCTGCGGCAAGAAAGAAGATGTTGATCAGGCAGGAATTTACGGACAGGGTGAAGCTCTCAAAGGGAACCGTCATAAGGGTAGCGGCAATCACAATGCCCATAATTCCGTGAAAGGCCAGGGAGTAATGATGATCAAAGAGAGAATTTACCGCTTTTGGCAGACAAAAAAAGGTAATGACAATACCGATTGCGGACGGGATGACCACTTCCGGGGTCAAATGCCCGATACCGTCCACAAATGAGGTATAAAGCCCCAGGGGCATCAGCAGGGTGGAAAAGCTCATGCCCGGCGCGATGATGCTGAGGGCAAGGCAGAAGCCGCAGAACAGATACCAGGAAAAATTCGGTGTGATAGAGACACGGGCTGCATTTAAGCCGATCAGCAGGGCAAAAACGGCGCTCATGGAAACCGCCATGGAGACAAGAGAGCCTTTAGAGCGTCCCTGTAAGCCGGCCTCCCGCCACAGGGAGGGCAGCATTCCGGCAATCAGCCCTACGAAAAGGCATACCGAGGGAGCCGGATATTTTTCCAGGAAATATGCCAGCAGATTGGCCACGCCCATAAAGCCGATGGCATAACCCAGCAGATAAGGGGAGAGCCTTCGCAGGTGGGTTTTATATTTGTGGCCGGGATCGGAGAGTAGCTCCATGAGCGGCTTATAAACGCCGAACACAACGCTGAGCACGCCTCCGCTGATTCCGGGCAGGACAGCCCCCAGGCCGATCAGCGCCCCCTGCAGCAAATGTAAAAGAATCCTGAAAATCCTCATTTATCCTCCTGACCGCGTTTCTAAAATACGCCCATGTCATTCTATATTAAGGATATGACGGTGCATGCAGGGAATATGTCAGGGAGCAGTTTCATGGCAAAAAAAGGATGTTTTATTACAAGCTGTCAGGGAATCATTTTCGGACGGCTAAATTTATTTTCTGACCGGCCGATAAATATATTGCAGGTGTTCATGGCCGGGACATTTGCTCAATATGGATTAAGTCACCACGGATGGTATACTTCAGGGAAACGGACAGCCCTTTGGTGTATCATTTTTTGTCTTATTTAACCATGGAAAGTAAGACGGAAAAATTGGAGAAGGAGGAAGAATGCGAATTAATTCCAGCACGATAGGAATGGAGTCCGCAAGGAATTATAGTTCTGTTTCCGGAAGGATAAGCAGAATGACCATGACCAGCGGGAGACTGCTTACGGGAGTGGGCGCAGGAGCCTTATCCGGAAGGGGTGCGGACGGTAATGCACAGGAAGAGGCAGCAGGAACCGAAAGACGGGGAAAGGGAAATTCCGGGAATATGCTGACGGCGACCTACCAGGAGATGAATGAAAGAACCAAAAAATTCAGCTCCGGAAGCATACGCAGCACACAGGCCTCCACTGCCAGCGAGCAATTGAGGAAAATCAGGCAGCGATGTATTAACTACCTGATCGAGCTTCTTTTCCCGGAGCGGAGAAGAGGCTCATGGCAGGAGGAATTTTCCGCCGGCGCCCTGGATAACAGCCGGATGCAGGGCACATCCGCTCAGGATACGGCTTCCCAGGGCAGTCCCCTGCAAGGGGAAGGTCAGGCCCTTATCCCCATTAACGCAAACATCAAAACCTTTACCTTCAGCAGGCAGTATTATCATGAAGAGACAGAGAATACGGGCTTTTCCACCCAGGGGACGGTAAAGTGCGCGGACGGAAGGGAAATCAGCTTTAATCTCAATGTAAATATGAGCCGCAGCTTCCAGGAATACTATGAGGAAAATGTCAGTATGATAGAGGTTTCCATGTGCGATCCGCTGGTGATCAACTTAGACGGGAATATTGCGGAGCTTTCAGATCAGACCTTTTTGTTCGATCTGGACGGAGACGGACAGAAGGACGAGATCAACCGCCTGGGTGCAGGAAGCGGATTTCTGGCATTGGATAAGAACGGTGACGGCGTAATCAATGACGGAAACGAGCTCTTCGGCACCAAGTCGGGCAACGGCTTTGCAGACCTTGCCGCATATGATACGGACCATAATGGCTTTATTGACGAGGGAGACGAAATCTGGAGCCGGCTTAAGATCTGGGTGATGGATGAAAACGGCGAGGGACAGCTTTATTCTCTGGCGGAGAAAGGAGTGGGCGCCATCTGCCTTCAAAATGCGGCCACGGATTTTGCAATCACGGACGAGAACAATCAGACCAAAGGCATGATTCGCAATACTGGTTTTTTCCTGTATGAAAACGGTGAGGCGGGCAGCGTCCAGCATGTGGATCTGACCCTTCATGAACAGAGGGAACAGGAAAAAATAAGGCAGAATCAGAGCAAATATGAGAAGTGGCTGTATGATATGGCAATTTAATCAGGAGGTACAACAAGAGGTATAAGAAAGGGCGCTCCCTGCATAAAATAATGGGGAGGTGTCCTATGAAAAAAATAAGAGTCTTTCAAGCTTTCAAAACAACAAACCCTGCGCCGCGCAGGCAAAGCGCAGGGGTAAAGAGAAGGATCGTACCAGGATTTTTTCCCAAAAATCTCGGCACGATTCTTTTGTTTTTGCTGATGCTTCCGTATCTGATTACTTTTTTGTTCGGAAATGTAAAGGAAGGGGGCTTTGGAACAGCAGGGCCAGGCCGGGGAGAGGGCTCTTATGAAGGCGCTTACTTTGTGGATAACCTGACTGCCCTTGGAAATGAAACTATTCCGCTGGAGATTTATGTGGCTGACCAGCTTACAAGGAGTATGGAGGAAGGGGATGAGCTGGAGGCAGCCAAGGCCCAGGCGGTGCTGATACGCTCCGGGCTTATGACCGGTGTTTCTTCATCAGGAGAAAATGCCGGAGGAAGGGAAATTAAGGCGGCGGATGAGGAATATGGGAGCCGGGCGCTTTCAGAGCTGGCCCTTGACGCGGTTTTACAGACAAAGGGAGTGTGCCTTATGTACCAGGATCAGCCGGTAAACGGAGCTTATTTTGCCGTCAGCAACGGCGCTACGAGGAACGGGGAGGAGCTCTCTCTCAGTGAGTGTCCCTATTTAAAAAGCGTGGTTTGCAGCCGGGATTTTTTGTCGGAGGACTATGTCAGTATCGTCAGCCTGAAGGAAGGGGAATTTCATAGAATCTGGCAGCAAATACCCTCTGCAGGGGACAGGGAAAGAGAGAACCTGAAAAATGAAGCGGAGAAGGAATTAGGGGATATAAGCATCTGGAGGGACAGTGCAGGATATGTGCTCTATGTGGAGAGGGACTCCAAGCTGGTGAGCGGGGAACGGTTTCGGGAGAGTTTTCATCTTGCATCGTCGAGCTTCCATTTAAGTGAAGAGGAGGGAGAGATTATGATTACGGTAAAGGGAGCAGGACATGGCCTGGGAATGAGCCGGTTTTCCGCCAATGAAATGGCCAGGGAGGGAAAGGACTATACGGAAATTCTGCATTATTTTTTTCAGGATGTAACATTTACAAAATTTGAATAAAGAAGGAAAAAGGGGAAAAACTATCCATAAGAACAAATTAGGTTCCAGGAGGGATAGAGATGAAAAGAAATAGTAGAAGAAATGGCCTTGGCAGGGAAAGGTTTTTGATGATTGCATCAGCAGTGCTGGTATTAGGTTCCCTGACAGCTACCGGATTGTGGCTGGGAAGGGATACAGACAGCCAGGACGAGGGGTATGTGGTTGATTTAAGTGAGATTGAAAATAACGCTGTGACGGGACGCTCCGATGATCAGGAGGGAACGCTTGCAGAGAATCTGGCACAGAATGTGCCCTCTGACGATTTGGATTATGATCCTTATTTTCAGGAGACAAACTCCCAGAAGGTAGAAAACCCGGATCAGTCAGAGAGTAAGAGCATGTCGGAGGATGCCGCAGAAAAAGGCGGGGACTCTCAGGAAAGCGATACGAAGGAAACAAAGGAAAGCGCCAAAGTAAAGTCCGGAAAAGAGGAAGAAAAAGAAGCCTCAAAGGATCAGGAAAAACAGGAGGAAGAAAAGCAGCAGGAGACGGCAGCCCTTGAGGAGGAGGAAGGCGCACAGGCCCTTTCCACGGCCATGCAGCCGGCCCTTACCTTCAGCGATTCTGATATGCTGCTTTGGCCGGTGGTAGGAAATATTCTGGTAAACTACAGCATGGACAAGACGGTTTATTTCCCGACCCTTCAGCAGTATAAGTATAACCCGGCGGTTATCATCCAGGCAAATGAGGGAGATTTGATTACTGCCGCCTCTGCCGGCAAGGTGATCCGCGTTTTTACAGACCCGCAGATCGGGAACGGAATCACCATGGAACTGGGAGGAGGCTATGAGGCGACCTATGGGCAGCTCTCCAATATTCTTGTCTCAGAAGGAAGCTATGTGGCGGCAGGCGACGTGATCGCAGAGGTGTCGGCGCCTACCAAATATTTCAGCGTGGAAGGAACCAATGTTTATTTCAGGCTGACAAAGGACGGAGAACCGGTGAACCCTTTGAGCAGATTAAGCTGACAACCGGAAGGGGAGTAACATGTTATATATTATCGGCGGTAAAGTACTGACCATGGCCGGAGAGGTGTGGGAAAAGGGTTATCTGCGTATTGAAGACGGAAAGATAAGGGAATTGGGGCCTATGAAGGATGGAGCCCCTTTTCCTTTGCCGGAAGGAGAGCATGTCCGGGTCATCAATGCCCTGGGATGCCTGATCATGCCGGGGCTTATAGAAGCCCACTGCCATATGGGGATTACAGAGGAAAAGAAAGGAATGGAGGGGGATGACTGCAATGAGACGGTAGATCCCATCACCCCTTATCTGCGGGCCATAGATGCCGTTAACCCTATGGACGCAGCCTTCGACGATGCCCTGCGCGCAGGGATAACCTCGGCAATGATAGGGCCCGGAAGCGCCAATGTGGTAGGCGGCAGCTTTTGCTTTGTGAAAACCTGCGGCAGGAGTATCGATGAGCTTGCCCTGTTATCTCCGGCGGCTATGAAGGTTGCCTTTGGAGAAAATCCCAAAGTAAATTACTCCGGACTGGGGAAATCCCCTGCAACCCGGATGGCAATTGCGGCGATGCTCAGGGAGGAGCTGTTTAAGGCCCGGCGCTATTATGAGAAAAAGTGCGGCGGCATGAAAGCAGAGGATGAGGACTTTCATTATGAAGCCTGGATTCCGGTATTTGAAAGGAAAATCCCCTTAAAAGCCCATGTACACCGGGCGGACGATATTCAGACCGCGATCCGGATTGCCAGGGAATTTCGTTTGGATATGACCTTGGATCACTGCAGCGAGGGACATTTGATAACAGAGAAAATAAAGGAATCCGGTTTTCCCGCAATTGTCGGGCCGGATCTGGCCAGCCGCAGCAAGATTGAGGTTCAGAACATGGCATTTAAGACCATTGGGATTCTGAATAAGGCCGGGATTATGACGGCGATCACTACGGATCACCCGGTTTCCCTGATCCAGTCCCTTCCCATTTGTGCCGGGCTTGCTATGAAAGCGGGACTGACCCAGGAGGAAGCTTTAAAAGCCATCACCATCTATCCGGCCAGGATCTGCAGGGTGGATAACAGAGTAGGCTCCCTGGAGGTGGGAAAGGATGCGGATATTGCGATTTTTGACGAGCTTCCTCTCAAGGTGGAGGCAAAAACCATGTGTACGATAATAGAGGGCAAAATCGTTTATGCGGACGAAAACTTCCCTTTACCTTCCGGTGAAAAAAAGGTATACTGTACGCAAAGGTAATGGGCAGTGCAAAAAGACATGTGAGAAGAAAGGTCTGGCTCGCACCTGGGGCGGCTTCTTACATGTCTTTTTTGAGAGCCCGGGAGGGACAGGATTGGGTAAGAATAAAATAAACATATTGGTCATACTTTTAATGATGCTCCTTTTGACAGGGTGCAAAACCGCCTTGGAAGAATCTGAGACAGAGAACGGGGCGCAGGAGCCGGTCAGCCAAAGCAGCGGGCAGGAGGCGGGAGCCCCAAAGAAAGAGGAGACAGAGCCCTCCGCCGCCCAGGAGGATGCGCAGAATGTGCCGGATATTGCGGTAAATCAGCTTGGCTACATAACAGAGAGGGATAAAGTCGCCATTTTCAGCGCGCAGGAGCTGCCGCAGGAATTTCATGTGGTGAGGGCGGACAGCGGGGAGGTGGTGTTTGCAGGCTATCTCAGAGATAATGGATATAATGAGGCCGGGCGGGAATATAATGGTTATGGGGATTTTTCGGAGGTTCAGGAAAGCGGGAGCTACTATATTGAAGCCCCCATACTGGGAAAATCCTATTCATTTCGGATCGGGGATGAGCTGTACCAGGGTGTGTTGGAAGAGGCCTGCAAAAGCTATGGCTATGGTCAGGAGGAAAGGACAGCGCAATTCCTTCCGGCCGCCGCAGGCGATATGGCTGTAGCGCTTTTGGCATATGAGTTAAATACCGGCGTTTTTACAGACGATATGGGAACCTCGGAGAGTGGGAACGAAATACCGGATCTTTTGGACGAGGTGAGGCATGGCGCGGAATGGATGCTGAAACAGCAGAATCAGGAAACGGGATCCGTCAGCGCAGGGATTGCCGGAGCGGAGGGATGGGAGGCAGCCTTTGCGATGGCGCTTGCCAAATTCAGTTACCTTTATCAGGCTTACGACACGGATTTCGCAACCCAATGCCTGAGGGCTGCGGACAGAGCCTGGATGTACGCGGATTTAAGCGCAGAGCAGCAAACGCAGACGCCGTCAGAACACGGATGGAAATTGGCGGCCGCCGCCGAGCTGTACCGGGCTTCCGGAAATCAGAGCTTTTACGATTACATCTCGGAGTATTTTGAGGACGGCAATGCCTGCGGCGAAGCAGAGCTTCCGGCTTTGATGGGATATATCACTTATATTGCAACGAAGCAGCCCGTAGACCTTGAGATTTGCAGGGAAATTACGGGAATATTGACAGAACGGGCGGACAGGGCGGCAGAAGGAACAGGGGAGATTCTCTGGGAAAACCGGGAAGGAGAACCGGACGGGGATTATCAGGAGATTTTGGAAAACAGTATCTATCTGACCGTGATCAACCATTTGATGACCAGCCGGGAATATGAGGTAACAATCGAAAATATCCTCCATTATCTGATGGGCAGAAACCGGCAGTCAGTCAGCTATATAAAAAATGCCGGAGAGAATTACTATGCTCCGGGGAAGGAACCGATAGAGGATAACAGCAGACTGATCTTGCTGCTCAGCGAGATAATAGGCTATGGAAAAGTGCATGAGGGCAAAGAAGAATGAGTGAGAGGAAGGGAAAGCGGCAGTTGAGCATTTTTTGCAAGGCTGCGGGCATCATATCCCCTTTTGCTATACAGAAAATGGTTGTAAAGTAAAATGAGAAAAAGATAGTTATGAAAGGGCGGAGAATATGAATATTGTTGTTTTGGCCGGAGGAATCAGCTCGGAGCGGGATGTGTCTTTGAGCTCAGGAGCTACCATCTACCGTGCATTAAAGGAAAAAGGACACAAGGTGATTCTGCTGGATGTTTATCTGGGATATGAGTGGGACGCACAGACGCAGGCTAAGGAGCCTGCCTTCCTGTTTGAAAGCGATAAGGACTGGGCAGGGGATTTGGGAGGTGTTGCCGTAAAGAATCCGGATATAGGACAGATTAAGGCTATGCGCCCGGACGGGGATAAAAATTTCTTTGGCCCGAATGTGCTTTCCATTTGCCAGGCGGCGGATGCGGTTTTTATGGCGCTTCACGGCGCCGACGGAGAAAACGGAAAGGTTCAGGCCTGCTTCGACCTGCTGGGCATCACTTACACAGGAACCGATTATGTCAGCTCGGCAATCTGTATGGATAAGGGGATTTCCAAGGAGCTGTTTGCTGTTCACGGCATTCCCACTCCCGCAGGTGTGCGCTTTAAAAAGGGACAGAGTAAGAAAGAGTGCGGTTTCCCCTGTGTGGTAAAAGCCTGCTGCGGAGGCTCCAGTGTGGGGGTTGGAATCGCCATGACGGAGCAGGATTATGAAAAGGCTCTTGCAGAGGCCTTTGCCTATGATGATGAGGTCATTGTAGAGCAGTACATTGAGGGCAGGGAATTTTCGGTGGGAGTGATGAACGGAAGGGCCCTTCCCGTCATTGAGATTTCACCCTTAGAGGGATTTTATGACTACAAAAATAAATACCAGCCGGGATCGGCCGTGGAGACCTGTCCGGCGGTGCTGTCCCCGGAGAAGACCAGGGAGCTTCAGCAATACGCGGAAAAAGCGTTTGTTGCCCTGCGGCTAAAGAGCTATGCCAGGATGGATTTTAGGATGAATGACCGGGGGGAGGTATTCTGTCTGGAAGCAAATACTCTTCCGGGGATGACGCCTACGTCCCTTCTGCCCCAGGAGGCAGCCGCAGTGGGAATTCAATACGGAGAGCTCTGTGAACAGATTTTAGAGGCGGCGCTGAAAAAATAAGAACATAAACGGGGCAGATCGCAAGAGGCGGTTGAGAGAAAGGAATGAACACCGGCATGAAAAACATGACATTGAAGAACATAGCTAGGGCCTGCAGAGGAACCCTCTGCGGCGGAGAGGGGAGAGAGGAGAAGGCCTCCTGTGTGGTAATCGATTCCCGCAGGCTGGAGCCCGGAGGAATTTTTATTGCCACCAGGGGAGCTACGGTAGACGGTCATGCGTTTATCCCCCAGGTATCGGCGAAGGGAGCGCTGGGAGTCGTCTGCGAGAAGCCGCCCTCAGACGGTGTCCCTGAAGATTTTCCCTATATCCTTGTGGAGGATTCCTTTCAGGCGCTGAAGGATATTGCAGAGTATTACCGCAGCCAGCTTGACATTCCCGTAGTGGGGATTACGGGAAGCGTAGGGAAGACCAGCACCAAGGAATTTATTGCCGCCGTACTTTCCGTCAGATACCGGGTATTAAAGACGGAAGGAAATTTTAACAATGAAATCGGCCTTCCCCTGACGGTTCTTTCCATCCGCAGGGAGCACGAGGCTGCGGTACTGGAGATGGGAATCAGTGATTTCGGGGAGATGCACCGCCTGAGTAAGATTGCCAGGCCGGACGTGGTTGTGATGACCAATATCGGGCAGAGCCATCTGGAAAGATTGGGAAGCAGGGAAGGGATTCTGAAGGCAAAATCGGAAATTTTCGATTTTATGAACCCCCAGGGCTGCGTATTTGTAAACGGCGACGACGATCTGTTGTGCCATATGAGAGAAAAGGACGGCCGCAGAGTCCTTCACTTCGGCCAGAATCCTGCCAACGAAATTTTTGCATCGGATTTGGAGAGCTGCGGGCTTTCGGGTACCCGGGCAATGATTCACGGTGATCTGAAGGTGTTTCCGGTGGAGGTGCCCCTGCCGGGAGAGCACATGGTACAGGATGCCTTAGCGGCGGCGGCGCTGGGAATGTATTTTGGCCTTACTGCCAGGCAGATCGCAGAGGGAATCCGGCAGGTTCAAAATGTAAAGGGAAGAGGAAATGTGATCGAGCTTCCTTTTTGCAGGGTGATTGACGGCAGCTACAATGCCAATCCGGGCTCCATGAAGGCGGCCATAGAAATGCTGACACTGGCCTTTGAGCGGAAGGTGGCCCTTTTGGGCGATATGTTTGAGCTTGGGGAGGAAACGGCATCCCTTCATGGGGAAGTGGGAATATATGCGGTTGAGCAAAAAATAGATGTGCTGGTCTGCGTGGGCGGACTTTCCCGTCATATGTATGAGGCGGCAAGAGACTGTGCAGAGAAAAAGGGGAATGAAAACAGGACAGAACTCTTTTATTTTGAGAGCCTGGAGTCAATGATAAAAGGGCTTCCGGATATTCTCAGAAAAGGGGATGCCGTGCTGGTCAAGGCCTCCCATGCCATGGAGTTTGAGAAGGTGGTGGAATGGCTGGGGCAGGCTGAGAATGTGCTGCCGGCGGATATAAAGGGATGAAAAAAAGGAGCAGGCGGTTAAAAGCCTGCTTCCTCTTTTATTTTGAAATAGGTTTCTTCAATGATGCTTTGGGTATAGGCGCCGATCCGCTTTTGGCTTTCTTTGGGCAGTTCTTTGATATAGATTGGCTTGCCGTAGTCCAAGATAACACGTGTTTTTTTGATCCGTGGAATATGATCCTCAAAAATGTCGCCGGAATTATATATCGTCATGGGGATAATGGGACAGCCCGCTTTGGCGGCAATCTTAAAGCTTCCCTCATGGAATTCCATAAAGGTATGGTTAATCCTGTTTCTGGTACCTTCCGGGAAGATACAGACGGAAATTCCGGATTTTACATCCTCAATGGCAGTCAGAATGGTTTTCAGACCCTGTTTTACATCGTCTCTGTCCAGAAAAAGACAGTGAAGGTTCCGCATCCAGTTCCTCAGCAGGGGCCAGCGGAGCATTTCCTTCTTGGCTATGTATCCGGTGGGACGGGGAACCCTCGCATAGGTGATCACAATGTCAAAATAGCTTCTGTGGTTTCCGATATAAAGGACAGGCGTGTCCTTTGGGACATTCTCTTCCCCTCTTACCTCAAGGCGGACGCCAGAAAAAAACAGGATGACCCGAAAGGCCCACTTTACAAGGGCAAGAGAGCTTTTGTCCTTTAGGGGCATGTTATATTTTCCGATGATCCATTCGGCGATCAGAAGGGGAATGCTTAAGATCAGAAATAAAACAAGAAAAACGGCAACTAAAATTAATCGTATCATAGTGTATAGGTGTCCTTCTGGCAGATTTTTATCAAGTATAGTATAAGGGATAAAAAGGGTTTTGGCAATAAATATTACCGAAGCTCGTAAGTCTTTCGTCTTGCGAAGCGGGTATACTCATGGTAAGATGAAAAGCGAAGAAATTGCTCTGAAACCGAAAGGATAAAAGGAAATGGACAAAATTGCAGTATTAATTCCGTGTTATAATGAAGAAAAGACAATCGCCAAGGTGGTAAGGGATGCAAAAAGGGCCCTGCCGGAGGCAGTGATCTATGTATATGATAATAATTCCACAGACCGTACTTCTGAGATTGCCAGGGCGGAGGGTGCGGTAATCCGGCATGAGTATATGCAGGGAAAGGGAAATGTGATCCGCAGGATGTTCCGGGAGATCGAGGCCCAGTGCTATATCATGGTGGACGGGGATGACACCTATCCCATGGAGTTCGCACCGCAGATGGTGGAGAAGGTGCTCTGCCACAATGCGGATATGGTGGTGGGAGACCGTCTCTCCTCCACTTATTTCGAGGAAAATAAGCGGCCCTTCCACAACCTGGGGAACTCTCTGGTGAGGGGGAGCATCAACCGTCTCTTCGGCTGTGATATTAAGGATATTATGACCGGTTTCCGGGCCTTTAGCTATGGCTTTGTAAAGACCTTCCCGGTGCTTTCCAAGGGTTTTGAGATCGAGACGGAAATGACGATCCATGGAGTCTACAATCATATGCAGATTGACAATGTCGTGGTGGATTACCGGGACAGGCCTGAGGGGAGTGTGTCCAAGCTCAACACCTATTCAGACGGCTTTCGGGTGCTGGGGACAATCTTCCGGCTTTACCGGGACTATAAGCCTTTTGGCTTTTTCAGCATTTTTGCGCTTGTACTGGCGGCTCTGGCAGTTCTTTTCTTTATTCCGGTGCTGATGGAGTATCTCTCAACGGGGCTGGTGCTGAAATTTCCCACGCTGATCGTCTGCGGCTTTGTGATGCTGGCCGCCATCCAGTCCTTTTTTGCGGGGCTGATTCTCTCCAATATGGCCATGAAGAACCGCAGGGATTTTGAGTACCGGTTTACTTTAGTCTGCGAGAAGGAGAACCGGAAAAAGCAGGAGCAGGCAGATAAGGAGTTAATGTGAAAAAGTTAGCGCAGCAGTGGTATCTTGTGATGGTATTTGGATTTCTCGGGTTTGCGGGGCTTGTGTTTGCCCTGTGCGGGGAGAACAGTATCATTGCAATTCACGACAATCTGGATTTGTTCATTCCGCAGTATCAGATGATGAAAAATACGGGAACCTTTTTCAGCCAGGGGGCGGAGGTTCCCTTTCTTGGGGGAATCAGCAGGGATGTGCTTCCGGCGGAATTTTCGCTCTATACCTTGCTTTATATGATTTTTCCCGCTTATGAGGCTTACGTGGCAGGGTATCTGCTTAAGGTAATCATAGGGCTGGTATCCTGTATTCTTCTCGCAAAGGAGCTTCTGGGGGAAAAATATGAAGCGTATAAGCCCCTTGTATGGCTTTTGGGGCTTGCATACGGCGCGCTCAATGTATTTCCCAATTTCGGGATTTGTTTTGCATCCATTCCGCTGGTCGTCTGGCTGCTCTGCAAAATCTGCAGGGAGCCGAAAATCAGATGGTATGTAATGCTTTTTTTGTATCCGTTTCTGTCCTATTTTTCCTACTTCGGTCTGTTTATTCTGGGGTATATGGCTGTTTTTTTTCTTTGGACATGGACAAGGGCGGTTTACTTAAAGAAAAAAGGCGGGGCCGGGCAGGGAGATAAGAAGCTGCCGCTGAGAGTATTTCTGGCGATCTGTGTGCTGGCGGCGGGATGCATTGTCTGGGAGTACAGGCTGTTTCGGGTCATGCTGTTTGGGGATGAGGTGACAATCCGCTCTGTCATGGAGGCAGGAAGCTTTACCTTCGGCGAAATTGTCAGGACAATCGGGGAGGTATTTGCAAAGGGCATGTTTCATGCGGAGAGCGCGCATACCTATCTTGTACTTCCGGTTTGCAGCCTTTACTTTTTCGTCCTCAATATTCAGTATTTCAGAGAAGAAAATATAAGAGGAATATTCCATGATTTGTATAATCTGCTGATTTTGGCGCTGGTTTTCAACAGCGTGGTATACGGAATCTATTATTGGGAGGGGTTTAGGAGCCTTGTGGAGGCGCTGTGTCCGCCGCTGACGGGATGGCAGTTCAACAGAACCGTGTTTTTCAGCCCCTTTGTCTGGTACTGGGCATTTTTCCTGGTGCTGAAACGGTTGTATGACGATAAGAGAAGGGCGGGAAAGGTACTGGCCAACCTGCTTGCCGTGGCATCCGTGCTTTTGATCGTGCTTTCCGGTACCCGTTACAATGATCTGTACCACACCTGCCGGGCCGCGGCCTATCGGCTTGTGAAGGGAGCGCAGACGGATCAATTGAGCTTTGGGGAGTTTTATTCTGAGGAGCTCTTTGCCAGGGCCAAGGAGGCGGTGGGGTATAACGGGGAGTGGGCCGCCGCTTACGGCTTTTATCCGGCCACCCTGGAATATAACGGGATCGGGACTCTGGACGGTTACCTGGGATTTTACTCCCTGGAGTATAAGGAGGCCTTCCGAAGGATTATCGCCCCGGCCCTTGAGAGGGTGGAGGAGAGCAGGGACTATTTTGATACCTGGGGGGCCAGGGCTTATCTGTACTCAGGGACGGAGCTGTCCATTGTGAACGGATCCCGGACGTATCATGTGGAGGATACCAATATCTGCATTGATGCGCAGGCTTTTAAGGCGCTGGGAGGAAAATATCTTTTTTCAAGGATAGAGCTGAGTAATACAAAGGAGGCGGGATTTACCCTGGAAGGAGTATTTACTCATGAGAGGTCGCCGTATACCCTGTATGTATATAGAGCTGATTAATTGCGATTTCAGATGATCCGGGCAGCCTTCCTGCAAGAGGTGGGATATGCAGACTGCAGTTATTTTATACGTTGCTACAAAAAATTGAAGGGGATTACGCCAAAGCAGACCTGCAAGGAGAGAAAATGATGTCGCTTTTTATAGCCGTTTTAAAAATGATTATTAGTATCACAGTGGTAGATTGTCTGTTGATGGGGATTTTGCACCCTTATTTTGCAAAGAAAGATTATCCGGCAAGCTTTCTGATTTCCCATCCCAATCGGATTGATCTTCAGAAATCTATGGAATGCTCCGCCTATGCCTGCGCCTTTGTGCTGCGGCATTTCGGAAAGGAGGCATCGGGGACGGAGCTGTACCGGGAAATCTCCGGCAGGAGAAGAGACGGCTCCGTGTATCCCAGGGGAGTGAAAAAGCTTCTGAACCGGCATGGGCTGAAAGCCGTCTATTGCACCGGGAATCTGAATGCTCTGAAAAAAGAGATCAGCAAGGGGAATCCGCCCATTGTCTTTATCAGGACTTTTGACGGAAAAAGGTGGCTGCACTACGTTCCCGTAGTGGGCTATGACGAGTCCGGTTTTTTCCTGGCGGATTCCCTGGCAGATCTGGCTAACTGCAGTGAAAGTGGCTATAACAGGCGGGTCGGCAATGCGGAGTTTAGAAGGCTCTGGAATACTTCCATGTGGAAAATGCCTCTGTACAGACATACCTTTTTCAGAATATCCGCCGCCGATGCCGCCTGTTATAGTCCTTACAGGAATGCTTCAAAAGAGTAAAATCAGCTCTCCGCGCTTTCATAAATACTTCTTACCCGGAAAGGCCCGCTGACAAAGGTGCCGTCGTCGGTAAAATCCCGGCTTGAAAGAATTTTGAAGGTTCTTGTTCCCGCTTCCATGTCAACGAAGTTATCGTCAAGGCGAAGGATGCCCTTTTGTGTCTCCACGCTGACGGATTTGGCGTAATTTTCTGCCGTTACGGTCACGGTATCCCCATCCACAGAAACCTGAAGCTTCGGATCCGCAAAAGCATAGTGCTTGGGAGCACAGAACAGGGTGGTTCCGCTGGAAATTACGCGGCCATCCACGCTCAGGGAATACTCCAGATGAACCTTAAGAGGATCCTCCCCGTTAAAGTCAAGGTGAGGAAGCCATGCGCCGCCAAAGGCGGGGGCGGTTACCTCAAACCGGCCTTCCCGGACAATGGAGGAATCCGGCAGGCGCAGAGACCACTTTACAATGCCGTTTACAGGCTCTGCCGTCTCGTTGGCCACATGCAGGTCGGCGCTGATGTCGATGGGAACAGGAAGGGTGTTGGGGTAGGGCTTTTGGTCGATCTCGCCGTGTTCCTCGCAGGAGAGCAGGATGGGCGCAAACATACGCTTTTCGGCATACTGAAGCGCTTTCCAGTTCCCGTAGTAATCCACGCTGGCCCAGGAAGCTACCGGCCAGATGTCGTTTAGCTGCCATACCACAGCGCCCATACAAGTACCCCGAAAGCGCCTGAAATGCTCCACACCATAGCGGATGGCCTCTGCCTGGAGGAGCTGGGAGCAGTAGAGCAGCTCGTCAAAATTCTTCGGATACAGGTAGGTCTGGGAGATATAGTTCATAATCTTTCCGTTGGCGGCCGTGTTTCTCTGGTGCATCTCCATCACGCGGGAGAAGATATTGCGGTCTCCCTCCCGGGTAAAGCGCCTGATGGTCTGCAGGGAGGGGAAGGACTGGAAGCCGAACTCCGACAGGAAGCGGTAGTGATGCTTTCTGTATGCGGTAAAGGGTTCATTGCCGTGCCATACGCCCCAGTAATGCGCGTCTCCCACATTCTCGGCATTGCTGTTTTCAAAGTTCCCGCCTGAAGAAGGCGAGGAAGGCCAGTAAAAGGCCTGGGGATCCTCCTGCTTTACAATTTTGGGAATAATATATTCATAAAGGCGGATGTAGTCGTAATACTGTTTCCTGGTCTGGGGCCAGGCCAGGATTTCATACTGGGTCTCCATCTCATTGTTGCCGCACCAGAGGCCCATACTGGGATGGGAGCGAAGCCTGCGGATATTGTGGCGTATTTCGGCGCAGACATTGGCCTCAAAATCTTCGCTCAGTTCATAGGAGGCGCAGGCAAACATAAAGTCCTGCCAGATAACCAGGCCTCTTTCGTCGCATATATCATAGAAGAAATCGTCAGGGAAATAGCCGCCTCCCCAGATGCGCAGACAGTTATAGTTTGATTCCTGCGCGGAGGCAAGGAGCATGTCGGTTCTTACCCGGGTCTGTCTGGTGAGGATATTGTCCTCCGGAATATAATCCGCCCCCATGGCGAAGATCTGCAGTCCGTTTACCTCTATGGCAAAGTTGCGTCCCGGAACCTTCCTGGCGGTCTTGTCGGTAACAAAAACCTTTTGTTTTCCCTGCTCTAAGACCATATTGCTGCCGTCATCCCAATCCTCTGCCTGATCCTTCATGTGCTCGTCATAGACTTCCTCCGGCATGGGATCCGTATTGACCGTCATGGTGCGCAGGCCGATCCGCTTCTGCCACAGATCCAGAGCCTCCTCCCCGTCCCCCTCTGCCGGCATCAGTAAAACCTTTGCTTCATACAGGGGCTGCTTTCCATATCCGTTGGGCCACCATAGCTGCGGATCCGTGATGGTAGTGGATACGCACAGATGATTGCTGCGAAGACCGGCTCCGGCTCCGGTTAAGCCGCAGGAAGGCGCGCAGTCTGTCAAGGAATCAATGGGCGCGCTTTCGGCAGCCAGGGACGTACTGCCGTCAGGGGAAGTCACAAGGAGCTTGAGATAAACATTTTCGCAGGAAGCCTCCGGCATCCATTCAATTTCGGCATCCGCCCGAAGCTCTACGCAGGAGACAACGTTTCCGCGGAGATTTTTTTCGCTGATGCTGTGCTCCTGGCCTAAATAAACCTGGGCAATACGCGCGGTGCGGTAGGATAAAAGGGAAACCTCACGAAAGATCCCGGCGTCCGGCAGACGGCAGCCCCAGTCCCAGCCGAACATACAGGCAGCCTTGCGGATATGGGGAAAGCCCGGCATAGCATCTCCCGAGGCCCCTACAGGGCATTTTTCGTTTTCCTGTGCGATAAAACGGGTGGGGGAGTGAAGAAGCACCTTCAAATGATAAACCGTGTCCTTATCCCCCTCCATCACCAGGGAGGTAATATCATATTCCCAGGTACGGTTCATATTATTTACAAACCCCAGCAGCTCATCGTCCACATAAATATCAGCCAGGGTATCGATGCCGTCAAAACGCAAAAACACCCGCCCCTGGGCCCGCTCCTTGTCCGAAACGCAAAAGTCAGTTTCATATACGAACTCGTTTTCCATAAGCTTCATTGCCGTGAGCTCATTGTCGCGGTAATGGGGATCAGGGATCAGCCCCTTTTCCAGCAGCGTCCCGTATACGGTGGACGGAACCTTTGTTTCGATTGGTTTTTCGGGAATATTGTAAACATTTTCCCCGAGAATTGTCAGTGTCCAGTTCTCGCTTAAGCTCTTTCGCATCATATTGCTTTCCTCCTCTCGATGCATTCCTAAAACGTTGTGTATGGTTATTGTATTATTATTTTGGCGTTGCCGGTAAAAATAAGCTCTGACAAAATAGGAAAAACCTCCGGGATTCGCTCTCCGGAGGTTTTGCAGCAGTGTCCCTATGCACAAGCCTTTTGATTAATCAATCGTCTCTCCTGCTTTGTATCTGGTAACAACCCTCTGTATACGCTCATTGGGATCCAGAAGATCGCTGATGGAGGCGTCGTGATTTAAGGTGTCAACCAGATAGGCAATGTATTTGCTCATATCACAGTCAATGTACCATTTGCGGCCGAGTAGCTGCGGAGTCTGATAAACAAGGTTGGTGGTCAGCACCCCGTCAATCATGCCGTTTTCAAAGGCCCGGTCAAACCTTTCAAGACCGTTGGTAAACAGGCCGAAGGTAGCGCAGATAAAGATTTTGCGCGCTTTCCTTTCTTTTAAGGCGGTGGCCACTTCCAATACGCTTTCTCCGGAAGAGATCATGTCGTCGATGATGACCATATCCTTTCCTTCCACAGAGGCTCCCAAAAACTCATGGGCGACAATGGGATTGCGGCCGTTGATGATACGGGTGTAATCCCGTCTCTTATAAAACATACCCATATCCAGTCCGAGAACATTTGCCATATAGATTGCACGGCTCATACCGCCCTCGTCAGGGCTGATGATCATCATATGGCCGGAGTCGATCTGAAGATCCTTTACATGCTTTAAAAGTCCCTTTACAAACTGATAGATGGGCTGAACGGTTTCAAAGCCGTGAAGCGGAATCGCATTTTGAACCCGGGGGTCGTGGGCGTCAAAGGTGATGATGTTGTCAACTCCCATAGAGACCATTTCCTGAAGGGCAAGGGCGCAGTCAAGCGACTCTCTTGCGGTTCTCTTATGCTGCCGGCTTTCATAGAGATAAGGCATGATTACGGTAATGCGCCTTGCCTTTCCGCCGACGGCAGCGATAATTCTCTTTAAATCCTGGTAGTGATCATCCGGAGACATATGATTTTCGTGTCCGCACAGGGAATAAGTCAGGCTGTAATTAGCCACGTCTACCAGAAGGTAGAGATCCGTTCCACGGACTGACTCCAGGATCATTCCTTTGGCCTCTCCGGAGCCGAAACGGGGTACATTTGCTTTGAGGATGTAGGATGGCCTCTGGTATCCGGCAAATGCAAGGCTTTCCTTGTGTTCGCTTTCCCGTTCGGTTCTCCACTTTACCAGATAGTTGTCTACCTTTTCGCCCAGGGCACGGCATCCCTCCAAGGGGATCATGCCCAGGGAACCTACAGGAATGGTTTCCAGGTTTCTTTTTTCTTCGCGCTGCGCCATAAGATACCTCACTTTCTGTTTTGAAGTCGTTTTTTGAGCATCCGGATATCAATTCCGGTAAATTTACAGATATGGTATTGGTTGGTAATCCGGGAAAAAACCCGGTCCGAGTAGCGGTTCCGTACATCCTCTAAGGACAGATTCGTTGAGATAACAGTGGATTTTTTGTTCAGGTGCCGCCCGTTTAAAAGAGAGAATAATACGGAAGGAGCTATATTTTTGGTGTATTCCGTTCCCAAGTCGTCAATGATCAGAAGATCGCAGCCATATAAATCCTCGTGGAGGCCTGCGCCGTCTTCTCTGCTTTTATAATCGAATAGATTTCTGGATAAGAGATCAAAGAGTCCGGCGGCACTGAAGTAAATTACGGAATGACCGCATTCGATCAGCTCCTTTGCCACGCAGCCGGATAAAAAAGACTTGCCTGTCCCTACTGTACCATAAAAAAATAAATTTTGATAGACTTCGTCAAAGGTTTTTACAAAATTTCTGCATTCTGCCACTGCCTTTTGGAAACGCTCTAAATCCTCCCCCTGATAATATTCATAGGAGAGGACATCAAAGTTTTCTTTTTCAAGCATATCCTGGATGCCTGACTGCTCATAGAGCAGACGGATGACCGCCTGTTTGAAGCAATGGCATTTCCGGCCCTCGATATAGCCGGTATCCTTGCAGTCCGGGCAGTCATAGAGAGGATCCAGGTAATCCGCAGGGTATCCGGCGCCTGTAAGCAGCCGCTGCTTTTGGCAGGAGAGAGAAGCGATAGAGCTCTTTAGATTCTGAAGGGCGTCCGTATCCCCCTCCAGGAATTTTTTGCCCTGCGAGACACTAAGGGAGGCCACTGAGTCGCACAGAGCGCGGTAGCCCTCTACCTGCCGGTAAATCCGGGCGGTGCGTTCCTCCAAAAGGTGGCGGTTTTTGGTCTGCCTTTCCTCGTATTCCCGCATGATGGAATTATATTGGGTGTTTGTCAGTGCCACAATAACTCTCCTAATTGCTCAGAATTTCTTTTTCCAGTGCGTCAAAGTCGTAATCCGTATGCAGGAATTGGTTGAAGGAGCTGTTTGCGTGGGAATTGTTTCCCGGGGAACCGTTTCCGGCCAGGGGGCGTGCGGACGGCCTAGAGGCCTTGGTCTTGGCGTAGGCATCATCTAAGGCCAGAATGTCGGCTTTGTGGTGAACCTGAGCTCCGTGCCAGTTACTTAAGATTCTGTCCGCATACTCAAAGCGGTGCTTGTCCGTAGCCATTACCGTGCGGTGGCAGGCCTCCAGGATAATGTCCTGGGTAAAGCCGTACTCCTTTGTCCACTTTAAGGCAAAGGCGGCCTCGGCTTTGGTAGGCGTGCCTGATTTGCCCAGGGCCTTCATCACCGTGTACACAGCCTTGTCATATTTTCCGGCAAGCCTTGACGCCTGCTGGGGCGTCGTGATCCCCTCCTGGGCCCAGCTTACGGCCACCTTTTCTATGTACCGGAAGTCCTTTTTTCCTTTGTCCACGCAGTACTGAATCAGATAATCAATCAAATCCTCCGAGAAGCCGAGTCTGTCCGAGAAGAAAAGAATGGTGTTGATCTCAGTGGGGCTTAAGGGCTTTCCGATATATTGCTCCGCCACAAAAAGAAGCTGGGAGGTCTCTTCCCTTTCCTTAAATTCCTTCAGTTTGTCAAGGCTGTAGGAGGGCACGGTAAGCTCCGGTTTTTCGGAGGCAGACTCCGCCCTGGCAGGGAGGTGGACGAAGGAGACCACAGGCGTATTGGTCTGCGCCGGGGATTGCTCGTAGACCTCCAAAAGCCGGATACCGGAAAGGCTTTTGCCTCCCTCCCCGTTGGGAGAGGTCTCGTATTCCAGGGAAATGAGACGGTTCTTTTCCCAGTATTTGAGTGCCCGCAGCACGTCCTTTTCCGTATAGTTGAACTGATCCGCCATGTCGGAAATACTGGTCGCAAGACCGGCTTCCGTGATGCGCAGCAGATAGAGATAAATTTTTAGCTGGGCGTCGTTGGCCTCCTTCATATATCTGTCAATGAAGAGATTGGACACGGCCGTCACACCCGCATGGTTTTCCCGATAGATTTTAAAGCACCCCATAATAATCACCCTAAATGTTTATACACGAATCAAAGTAAAATGGATTATAGCACAGGCTTTCTCAAAATGAAATAGGAAAATTTTCTGCAGTCCCTGTGTTTCCGGCCGGTTTGCCGGTTTGTGGATTATGTGGATTATGTGGATTATGTGGATGAAAGGGGGACGGGCAAAACATCGGCGGCTGCAGAACCTGCAAATAAGGGCTTTGGCCGTCCCCTTCTGCAAAATAAAAATATCCACATATTTTGAAGGCCCTGTAGGCGCAAAAATATGTGGATAATGTGGACAATCAGCGCTTGATAAGAAAATCCCCGATAGATGCAACGTTTCCGGCTCCCATAGTTATCAACAAATCGCCCGGGGAACATTTTTCCAAAATAAATTTTTGGATTTCCTCAAAAGAGGGGAAATAAAAACATTCTCCGCCTTGAGAAATCACCTCTTCCTGAAGGTCTTTGGAGCTGATCCCCAGATTGTCGGTTTCCCTCGCCGGGTAAATATCCGTGAGAATCACATGGTCTGCCAGAGAAAGGGCGCTTGCAAATTCCTTCATAAAAGCCTTGGTGCGGGTAAAGGTGTGGGGCTGGAACACGCACCAGATGGATTTGTGAGGATAATTTGCGGCAGCGCTTAGGGTTGCGGTAATTTCTGTGGGATGATGGGCATAATCATCAATCAGGGTTATTCCGTTTATGGTTCCCTTGTGCTCAAAGCGGCGGTCTGTCCCGTGAAACCGGGACAGGGCGTTTTGGATGTGGGGAAGATCAATGGAAAGGAGGTCGGCAAAGGCGATGGCGGCTATGGCATTATAAATATTATGAACACCGGGTACACCCAGGGTAAAGAGGCTGCCTGAAGCAACGCTGCCCTCACCCCCGTTGTTTTTGCACAGACGGAAGCTGGCAAAGCCCTTTTCGTCATGGGAAATATCCTCCGGGTGGTAATCAAATTCCGCACTGCTTCCATAGGTCACGATCCGGCAGGAAAGATCCCTGGTAATTTGGCCCACCTCGGGAATCTCGCCGTTCACAATCAGGAAGCCGTCCGAGGGAATAAGGGCGGCAAATCTGTGGAAGGAGTTTCGAATATCGTCAATATCCTTAAAAAAGTCGAGATGATCCTCCTCCACATTCAGGATGATCCCTGCCTTGGGGAAAAAGCTCAGGAAGCTGTTTGTGTATTCGCAGGCCTCCGTCACAAAATAGCGGTCGTGCCCGATGCGGATATTCCCCCTGATGGACTTAAGGATCCCGCCGATGGAAAGAGTGGGATCGGCGCCGGCCTCAAGAAGGATCTCCGAAATCATGGAGGTGGTGGTGGTCTTCCCGTGGGTGCCGCTTACGGCGACGGGAAGCTCGTAATTCTTCATGATCTGTCCCAAGAGCTGGGCCCGGGTTAAGGAGGGAAGCTTTTTTTCCTGCATTGCAATATATTCCGGATTGTCAGGATGGATGGCGCTGGTATAAACCACCAGATCAATATCGGAATTTAAATTTTCTGCCCTCTGTCCATAGAAGACTGCGGCCCCCTTTTTCAGAAGAAGCTCGGTCAAAGGGGATGCCTTCGCATCAGAACCGGAAACCGTAAAGCCTTTTTCAAGGAGGATTTCGGCCAGCCCGCTCATGCTGATGCCGCCGATGCCGATAAAGTGGATGTGGATAGGACGATCAAAATCTATTTGATACATGGGGAACCTCCGTTAGCGCATAATTATGATTGTTATTAGTCTTGACTCAATTATATATAATTACACAGTAAAAACCAATGCTATTTTTGCAAAAGCTGTCGGAAAAGAAAAAAATATACAAAGTTTTGCAACAATTTCAGGGAATCGGATCGGGGTGCAAAAAGATATTGTAAATTATACACATAAAATTAATACAATTAAGAATATTTTTGTAAAATACATTCACTTTCAAATGAATCTATGGTATACTATTCACATATAACTAAAATGGTACCTGTAACTTAATATGGTTTAAAAACATCTGTATATGAGGTGATGACATGATCAAGAAAGAGATGATTGGCATGCTGCTTGCAGGCGGCCAGGGAAGCAGACTGGGGGTACTCACGTCCAAGATGGCGAAGCCGGCAGTGTCCTTCGGCGGTAAATACCGCATCATAGACTTTCCTTTAAGCAATTGTATCAATTCCGGGGTTGATACGGTGGGGGTGCTCACCCAATATCAGCCTCTTCGTCTCAATACTCATATCGGGATTGGAATCCCGTGGGATTTGGACAGGAATTTAGGCGGAGTGACCGTTCTTCCACCCTACGAGAAAAACGTAAACAGCGAGTGGTATACCGGTACAGCGAATGCCGTTTACCAGAATCTGGAGTACATGGAGAGCTTCCGTCCGGAATATGTGTTAATTCTTTCCGGAGATCACATCTATAAGATGGATTATGAGGTCATGTTGGATTTCCACAAAGAAAAAGGGGCAGAGGTTACCATAGCAGTCATGCCGGTCCCCATGGAAGAGGCGAAACGGTTTGGCATTATGATTACAGACGAGGAGAGGAGGATTACGGATTTTGAAGAAAAGCCTGAGAGGCCGAGAAGCAATCTGGCTTCCATGGGTATTTACATATTTAACTGGAAGACGCTGAAAGACGCGCTGCTTGCCAACGCCCATCTGCCCGGCCTCGACTTCGGAAAGCATATTATACCCTACTGCCACGGCAGGGGATGTCCTCTTTATGCCTATGAATTTAACGGCTACTGGAAGGATGTGGGTACTTTAAATTCCTACTGGGAAGCCAATATGGAGCTGATTGACCTTGTCCCTGAATTCAACCTGTACGAGGAGTACTGGAAGATTTATACCAAGAGCGAAATTCTTCCGCCGCAGTATATTGCAGACGGCAGTGTGGTGGAGCGCAGTATCATAGGAGAAGGCTCGGATATTTACGGGCAGGTATATAACTCTGTGATCGGCTGCGGGGTGGTGATCGGTAAGGATACGGTGGTGAGAGACTCAATCATTATGAACCATACCCGGGTGGGAGAGGGCTGTGAGCTGAGCAGGGCGATTGTTGCGGAGAATGCGCAGATAGGCAGCCATGTAAGGCTGGGCGTCGGGGAGGATATTCCCAATGAGGCAGAACCGCATATTTACGCGGGCGGCCTTGTCACCGTAGGGGAGAAAAGCCGGATACCGGAGGGCATTACGGCCGGTAAAAACACCTGTATTTTTGGAGTGACGGGGAAGGAAGACTATCCGGGAGGACAACTTGCAGGCGGAAAAACATTGATTAAGGCAGGTGATGAACAGTGAGGGCAATTGGGATTATATTAGCAGGCGGAAACAGCCACAGGATGAAGGAGCTTTGCCGCAAGAGGGCCGTGTGCGCCATGCCGGTTGCAGGCAGCTATCGGAGCATTGACTTTGCACTGAGCAATATGACGAATTCCCATATTCAGAAGGTGGCGGTATTTACCCAGTATAATGCCGGAAGCTTAAATGAACATCTGAACTCCTCCAAATGGTGGGATTTCGGACGAAAACAGGGAGGCTTATACGTGTTTACGCCTGCGGTTACTGCCGAGAGCAACTTTTGGTACAGGGGGACGGCGGATGCCATTGCGCAGAACCTTTCTTTCCTCAAAAGCAGCCATGAGCCCTATGTGGTGATTGCTTCCGGTGATTGTGTCTATAAGCTGGATTACAATAAGGTGCTGGAATACCATATTGCCAAAAAGGCGGACGTCACCGTAGTATGCAAGGATATGGGGCCGAATGAAAATGTGGAGCGCTTCGGAACCATTAAGATGAACGAGGAAAGCCGCATTGAAGAGTTTGAGGAAAAGCCGGTGGTGGCCAGATCCAATACCATCTCCTGCGGAATTTATGTGATCAGAAGGCGCCAGCTCATAGAAATGATCGAGAAATGCGCGCAGGAGGACCGATATGATTTTGTCAAGGATATTCTGATCCGCTACAAAACAATGAAAAAGGTTTACGGATATAAGCTGAAAGAGTATTGGAGAAATATCGCGTCTGTGGAGGACTATTTCAACACGAATATGGATTTTTTAAAGAGCGGGACAAGAGATTACTTTTTCAGACAGTATCCTGATATTTACTCTAAGGTGGATGATCTGCCTCCCGCCAAATATAATGCAGGATCGCAGATCCGCAACAGCCTGATTTCAAGCGGCTGTATCATCAACGGCACGGTTGAGGATTCCATAATATTCAAAAAAGCTTTTATAGGAAATAACTGTTATATCAGGAATTCCATCATTTTAAATGATGTGTATATCGGAGATAACACACATATTGAAAATTGTATCGTGGAAAGCCGCGATACCATAAGGGCAAATTCCTACCATAAGGGTAGCGATGGCATTAAGATTGTAGTAGAGAGAAACGACAGGTTCGTCATTTAAGGGCGGCTCATACATCTTTGGTTTTTTGCTTGCTTAGGAGCTGTCCGCAGAGAATGAAGTTCGATGTGGAAGGTTTGACTAAGAGAAAAAGTTCGAATGAAAAGCTGCAGGCGCAGCGGAATGAGAGGAAAAATGCAAATTACAGATGTACGGGTAAGGAAGATTACCAAAGAGGGCAAGATGCGCGCCATAGTATCAATCACATTAGATGATGAGTTTGTGATTCATGATATTAAAGTGATAGAAGGGGATAAAGGGCTGTTTATTGCTATGCCCAGTAAGAAAGCAACGGATGGCGAGTACCGGGATATTGCCCATCCCATTAATTCAACTACCAGGGATCGGATACAAACCACTATCCTGGAAAGGTACCAGAAAGCGATGATGGAGCCGGAGGGGGAAGAATAACTGGCATTTTACAGGAAAGAGCAGGGCGGAAGCTTTGCTCTTTTTTTGCAGATAAAAATGTGGTATGATGGCAGGGTGTAATTATTAAGGGAAAGGGAAATTGGGATGTTTATAATAGCAGGACTCGGAAATCCGGGGAGGGAATATGAAGACACCAGACATAACGCAGGATTTGGCGTGATAGATGCACTGGCAGATAAATATGATATTTCTGTGATGAATATTAAGAACAGGGCGCTGACCGGAAAGGGAATCATTGAAGGGAAGAAGGTGCTTCTGGTAAAGCCCATCACCTATATGAACCGCAGCGGGGAGAGTATCCGCCCTCTGGCAGATTACTATAAGATTGACCCGCAAAAGGAGCTGATTGTGATTTCAGACGATATTAATCTTGCGCCGGGGCAGATACGGATCCGTAAAAAAGGAAGCGCAGGCGGTCATAACGGCCTGAAAAATATTATCCTTCATCTGGGAAATGAAAATTTCCAGAGAATACGGGTGGGCGTAGGAGAAAAGCCCGGGGAGAAGGATCTGGCGGATTATGTGCTCGGTCGCTTTTTGGGGGAAGAAAAATCGCTGATGAAGGAAGGGACACAGAAAGCGGTCCAGGCAGTGGAAATTATGCTTACAGGGGACACAGACCGGGCAATGAATGAGTTTAACAGAAAGGCTTGACGCGGGGTAGGAACATGAATGTAATGACGGCTCCCTTGATGGAACTGGGGGAATTCGATGAGATAAAACGAAGGCTCGAGAGGCAGAGCAGGGTTTGCGCTTCCCTGACAGGATGTATGGAATCTCAGAAGCTTCATATGATATACGGACTTGGAGAGGGATTTAAAAACAGGCTTATTGTCACCTTCAGCGATCTTCGTGTAAAGGAGATGATAGAAGACTACCGTTTTTATGACAGGAATGTCACTTCCTATCCCGCAAGGGATCTGATTTTTTATCAGGCGGACGTTCATGGCAATCAGCTTGTAACGGAGCGGATTAAATGCTTAAAGCGGATGCTGGAGGGAAAGCCGGTTACGGTGATCACTACCTTCAGCGCCCTGATGGCGCCCCAGATTCCGCTTTCTGTCTGGAAGGAGAATCTGCTTACCATTAATGGAAAAAGCCGGCTGGACGAGAAGGAGCTGGCCATGCGTCTGGTTGAGATGGGATATGTAAAGAATTACCAGGTGGAAGCGCCCGGCCAGTTCAGCATCAGGGGCGGCATTGTGGATATTTTTGATCTGACAGAAGAAAATCCTTACCGCATCGAGCTTTGGGGGGATGAGGTAGAGTCCATCCGGAGCTTTGACGTGCTCAGCCAGCGTTCCGTGGAGAAGCTTTCCGATATAACGATCTATCCGGCGGGAGAGATGCTGCTTTCCGGAGAGCGGCTTAAGAGGGGGATGGACAAAATTGAAAAGGAGGGGGCGGAGTTCGAGCAAAGGCTCCGGGGTGAATTCCATACCGAGGAGGCTCACAGGATAGCCGCGCAGATCAGGGAGCTTTCGGAGCAGGTGCATGAATTCAGAAATCTGGTAAATCTGGATTCCTATGTCCACTATTTTTACGAGGATACGGTTTCCTTTCTGGAGCTCTTTGACAGGGAGCGGACCTGCATTTTTGTGGATGAACCGGCCAGGGTGAATGAGCATGCCCAGGCGGTGGAGCTGGAATTTCGGGAAAGCATGATGCACCGCGTGGAAAAAGGCTATCTGCTGCCCGGGCAGATGGAGCTTTTGTATTCCACAGAGGAAGTGGCGGCCAGGATGGAGCAGAACAGATTGGTTACGCTATCCGCGTTAGACATGAAAAATACGCTGTTTAAGGCGGACAGGAAGGCGGATATTCCCGTAAAAAGTATCTCCTCCTACAATAACAGCTTTGAAGCGCTGGTACAGGATTTAAAGCGCTATAAGAAAAACGGATACAGGATACTTTTGCTTTCCGGCTCCCGGACCAGGGCGCAGAGGCTGGCCGGGGATTTAAGGGAGGAGGAGCTGACGGCTTTTTACACGGAGGATCCCGACAGGGAGCTGCAGCCGGGGGAAATTATGACCTTTTACGGCCGGGTTTTGAAAGGCTTCGAGTACCCGCTGCTTAAATTTGCCGTAATCTCAGAGAGCGATATTTTCGGCGCGGACAGCAAGAAGAAGAAAAAAAAGAAGAATTATGAGGGGCACAAGGTCAATGATTTTAATGAGCTGAAGGTGGGAGACTATGTGGTTCACGAAAATCACGGGCTGGGTATTTATCAGGGAATTGAGAAGGTTGAAATTGATAAGGTAGTCAAGGATTACATGAAAATCGAATACAGGGACGGGGGAAGCCTGTATGTGCTGGCTACGGGGCTGGACGTCATTCAGAAATATGCCTCCGCCGATGCCAAAAGACCCAAATTAAACAAGCTTGGCACCCAGGAGTGGAGCCGTACCAAAACGAAAGTGCGCCAGGCCGCCGGGGAGGTCGCCAGGGACTTGGTAGAGCTTTACGCGCTGAGGCAGCAAAAAAACGGTTTTCAGTACGGAAAGGACACGGTGTGGCAGAGGGAGTTTGAAGAAATGTTCCCCTTTGAGGAGACGGAGGGCCAGCTTGCCGCCATTGAGGCTACCAAAAGGGATATGGAGAGCACCAAGATCATGGATCGCCTGATCTGCGGGGACGTGGGCTACGGAAAGACAGAAATCGCAATCCGTGCCGCGTTTAAAGCAATACAGGAAGGAAAGCAGGTAGTATATCTGGTGCCCACCACAATTCTGGCCCAGCAGCATTACACCACCTTTATCCAGAGAATGAAGGATTTCCCGGTCCGGGTGGATTTGCTCTGCAGATTCCGCACAAGCACAGAGCAGAAAAAGACCGTGGAGGATCTCAAAAAGGGGCTGGTGGACATTGTGATCGGAACCCACAGGGTCTTGTCCGCGGACGTGATTTATAAGGATCTGGGCCTGTTGATTATTGACGAGGAGCAGCGCTTCGGCGTCACCCATAAGGAAAAGATCAAGAAGCTGAAGGAGAACGTGGATGTTTTGACGCTTACGGCCACGCCCATTCCGCGTACCCTGCACATGAGCCTGATCGGAATCCGGGATATGAGCGTGCTGGAGGAGGCGCCCGGCGACAGGATGCCGATTCAGACCTATGTGCTTGAATATAATGAAGAGATGGTGCGGGAGGCCATTGTCCGGGAGCTGTCCAGGCAGGGGCAGGTCTACTATGTCTATAACAGGGTAAATAACATTGCGGATATTGCAGCCGCCCTGCAGAATCTGGTGCCGGAGGCAACGGTTGCATTTGCCCATGGTCAGATGAATGAGCGGGAGCTGGAACGCATCATGTATAATTTTATCAACGGAGAAATCGATGTGCTGGTATCCACCACCATTATTGAAACAGGACTCGACATTTCCAATGTAAATACCATCATAATCCATGATTCGGACCGTATGGGGCTGTCCCAGCTTTACCAGCTCAGAGGCCGGGTAGGGCGGAGCAACCGCACCGCCTATGCGTTTTTGATGTACCGCAGGGACAAAATGCTCAAGGAAATTGCGGAGAAGAGGCTGGCCGCCATCAAGGAGTTTACGGATTTGGGAAGCGGCTTTCGGATTGCCATGCGGGATCTGGAGATCCGGGGGGCCGGAAACCTTTTGGGAGCCAGACAGCACGGACATATGCAGGCCGTGGGCTATGATCTGTACTGCAGGATGCTGGGCGACGCCGTTAAGAATCTGAAGGGAATCAGTACGGAGGAGGAATTTTCCACTACCGTGGATTTGAATGTGGATGCATTTATTCCCCCCGCCTATGTGGTGAATGAGATTCAGAAGCTGGACATTTACAAGCGGATTGCGGGCATTGAAAGCCGGCCGGAATGTGAGGATATGAAGGGAGAGCTTTTGGACCGCTTCGGGGAAATTCCCATAGCGGTAGAAAATTTATTCCGTATCTCCATGATCCGCGTATATGCCCATCGGCTTTATATGACAGAGGTAAAGGGACGCAGCGGAGAAATCCGGTTCCTGTTTAAGCCGGATGCCAATATACGGCCCGAAGGGATCCCGGTGCTTCTCAAAAAATTTGACAGGCTCAGCTTTAACCCCAAGGGAACGCCCTGCTTTTTGTTCCGCTACAAAAAATACGATGTGGTGGAGCGCGATGCCCAGATGCTCTTAGAACACACGGAAACGCTCCTTGCAGCCATGGAAAAAGAGCTGGCGGCGCAGCCGTCCCAGCCTTTAGGCTGATAAAAAGGCTGCCGCGCCAGAGCACATTCATTGGCGCGGCAGCCCTTTGGGAATATAGGAATAGGTGGCGGAGCCTGCATCTGTGATGATCAGGCTTTACACTTGTTTACAATTGCAGCCATCTCATCCCATTTCTTTTCCATATCGGCTACTAATTTGAACTGGGTTCTGGCACGGTCCAGGTTGTGGTTATCCCGATGGATTTTGAAGTACACATCGCCTTCCAGGAAATCTGCCAGAAATCTGAGTCCGCACTCAAAGGTCATCAGTTTGGCGCCCATGGGGAGCATTTCAACCTCCTTATCCGTCAGGCTTCCGTCGCAGCCCTCCAGATAGCCTTTGGCAAAGGCCTCGAAGAGGGATAAATCCAGCTCTACCTTGTCCAGATCCTGCTCGTCCTCAGCCCCTGTGCTGGCCCCGAAACGAATGGAGTCGCCGAAGTCATAGAGGGAAAGCCCCGGCATGACCGTGTCAAGGTCGATGATGCAGAGAGCCTTTTTGGTGTCTGCGTCAAAGAGAATATTGTTGAGCTTCGTGTCGTTATGGGTTACCCGAAGAGGGAGGCTGCCGGCGTTTAGCAGGTCGGTTAAGGCGCAGACCTGTCCCTCCCGCTCTAAGGCAAACGCAATTTCCTTCTGAGCCATGGCGGCCCTTTTCAGCTTATCCTCCTTAACCGCCTTCTGGAAGTCCCGGAAGCGGGAAGGGGTGTTGTGAAAGTTGGGAATGGTTTCGTGCAGGGTATCCGCCGGATAGTCAGCCAGCATTTTCTGGAAATTTCCAAAGGCGACGGCGCTGTCGTAAAAATCCTTGGCGCTTTCTACTTTCTCGAGACAGACGGTTTTCTCGATAAACGGGAATATCCGCCAGTAGTTGTGGCTTGTGTCCTCATAAAAGCCGGCTCCCGCTTTGGTTTTGATTACATTGAGAGTCTCCCGGTCCGGGTCGCCGCCGGCGGCAAGAATAATCTTGCGCAGGTACTCCGTTACATTTGACATATTTTCCATGAGCAGAGGCGGATTTTTAAAGATGGAATGGTTCATTCTCTGCAGGATGTAACGGCTCTGTCCCCCCTGGGGAGTTTCATAAACAAGCAAAAAGGTGTCGTTGATGTGGCCGTTTCCGTAAGGCCGCTTTTCGATTACGTTGCCTTCTATGGCAAATTGGGATATGGCCTCGTCAATTTTGGCGCAGGCTGTGTTTTCTGGGTTCATAGGTACTCCTTATCAATTATTATTAGTTTTGATGAATACAATATAACAGAAATTATAAAATCTGTCTATAAAATTAAGCAGAAAAAAACTCTGTTTTAACCATAATAGACAAATAAAAAAACAGAGAGTATTCCGTACTTTAAAATCTGCAAAATGCCTGTATTCAAAAGGAAAGAAATAGTGTACAATGAAAAATACAGGCTTACTTAAGAAAAGGAATCGGGGCTGTGCGGCCCTGACTTATGCGCATTTGGGTATGCGCGGATAGGAGCAAAAGATGGATATATTTAGTATACTGACCATGGTTGGCGGTCTGGCCCTGTTCCTCTATGGGATGGAGGTGCTGGGGGACGGGCTCAAAAAGATGTCCGGGGGCAAGCTGGAGATTATTCTGGAAAAGCTTACATCCAACAAAATGATGGCGATTCTTCTGGGGGCGGGAGTGACGGCGGTAATCCAGTCCTCCTCGGCGACTACCGTTATGGTGGTAGGCTTTGTCAATTCGGGGATCATGAAGCTTACCCAGGCTATAGGCGTGATCCTGGGAGCCAACGTGGGAACCACCGTAACGGCCTGGCTTTTAAGTCTGAGCGGTGTGGACGGTTCGGGCTTTTTCCTGCAGCTTCTTAAGCCCTCTTCTTTCTCGCCGGTTCTTGCCATTGCAGGGGTAGCGGTGCGGAGTATGAGCAAAAAAGAAAAGCACAGAGACATGGCCACCATTATGATCGGCTTTGCGGTGCTGATGATTGGGATGGATACCATGTCAAATGCGGTAAAGCCTTTGGCCGAAATCCCTGAGTTTACCAATATTCTGTTTATGTTTTCCAACCCGGTGATCGGTATGCTGGTAGGTCTTGTCCTTACGGCGATCATTCAGTCTTCCTCGGCTTCCGTGGGTATCCTTCAGGCCATGTGCGCCTCCGGTGCGGTGAGCTATTCCACGGCGATTCCTATTATAATGGGACAGAATGTAGGGGACTGCGTGGCAGCCCTTCTCTCCAGCGCGGGCGCCGGGAATAAGGCCAGGAGAGCAGCGCTGGTGAATCTTTACTACAAAATCATTAAGACAGTGGCCTTTATGGTGATTTTTTATACGCTGGATGCGGTTTTTCATTTCGCCTTTCTCTCCCACAGCGCCAGCGCCCTTGGGGTTGCGGTGATACATACGGCCTTTAACGTAGTGTCGGTTATACTGATTTATCCTTTTACCCAAGTACTCGAAAAGCTGGTTTATCTCACGATTCCGGAGAAGGAGGAAGAGCTTTTGGCCGGAGAGCCTGCCAAACAGGAAATCCAGATTCTGGATGCACGTTTCTTAAGCACGCCCGGCTTTGCCCTGGAGCAATGCAAAAATGCCGCAATTGATATGGCCGGATATGCCAGAGAGGGATTGTTTCTGGCGGTAGGGCTTTTTGAAAAGTTCGATAAGAAGGCAGCCGCTAAGGTGATAGAGCTTGAAGAATTGGTAGATCACTATGAGGATGAGCTGGGTTCCTATCTGGTGAAATTAAGCAGCAAGCATCTTACCTCCAAAGACAGCCAGGAGCTGTCCGTGCTGCTTCACTGTATCGGGGATTTTGAGAGAATTTCGGATCATGCCATTAATATTATGGAGTCCGCAGAGGAGATGCATGAGAAGAAGCTGTATTTTTCCAGGAAGGCCGAGGAGGAGCTTGTAATCTTCACCGGCGCCGTAAGGGATATTGTCAATGCCTCTTTCCAGGTATTTATAGAAGAGGATTTAAGCCTTGCGGGAAAGGTGGAGCCCATGGAGGAAGTGATAGATTATCTGAACTCTGAGGTGAAAAAGAGACATATCAAGCGGCTTCGCAAGGGCAAGTGTACCATCGAGATGGGATTTGTGCTCTCGGATATTTCCACCAATTATGAGAGGGTGGCAGACCATTGCTCCAACATAGCGCTTTGCCTGCTGCAGCTTAACGAGGAGAATTTCGGAACCCACGAATACCAGGATAATCTGACCGGTAAGGACAATGAGGCGTTTAAGCTGGAGGTAAAACGTCTGAGGGAACAATATCAATTGCCTAAATAAGGGTCAGACAGCAGAAATTTTGCGCCCGGCCCGTAAGAGTCCGTTTTATGGGACAGCCTAAATGTTATTCTGAGATTAGAAAACAGATCAGAATAACAGGAGGCGACAGATGAAGGGATATTTTGTGAATGACGGATACATGGGCATGGTTGAGGGAAGATATATGTTGTTTGCCAGCGAGAGAGATTACAGGGAATATTTGGAGGCGTAGGATGGATGGAGATTATTTACGGTACAGGCAATAATGCAAAGATTGCCTATATGCAGAGGGCGCTTGCAGGCCTTCCTCTGGAAATGACAGGGCTGAAACAGGCGGCGGCCAGGAGGGGGATTCAGCTTCCCGAGGTGGAGGAGACCGGGGATACGCCTCTTGAAAATGCAAGGCAGAAGGCGGAAAAATATTATGAACTTTTTCAAAGTCCGGTATTTTCCTGCGACAGCGGGCTCTATCTCTGGAACCATGCCACCGGAGAGCCTCTTGCGGCCGAAGAACAGCCGGGAATCCACGTACGGGGGGCAGGGAGACGCTGCACAGACCATGAGCTGCTGGCCCATTATATTGGCCTTGTGAAGAAATACGGGCAGATACGTGCCAGATATAAGAATGCCATCTGCCTGATCTGGAATGAACAGGTCAGAGCGGAGAGTATGGCGGAGAATTTATGGGGCAGCCCTTTTTTGCTGACAGATAAACCTCATGAAAAAAGAGTCGAGGGTTTTCCCCTTGACAGTATTTCTCTGGATATAGAAACCGGCCGGTATTACTATGATATGGAGGGGGAGGCTGAGGATGACCTGGTATCGCAGAGGGGATTTGCCGGGTTTTTTGAGGACTTTTTAAAGACTGCGCGATAACTTACAGCTTTTCACGGAAATTGACGTAATTTATACTGATAACAGCGGCATATGGCCGGAGAATGAAAATAACAGATTTTCTGAGAGGTAGGAGTATTCTGATATGCAGAAAGAGACGCAGAAGAAGGTGGAACAAATGATTTCACATATGATGCTGGACATGGGTGTACCTGCCCACTTGAAAGGGTACAGGTATGTGCGCGCAGCAGTTCTTATGGCGGAAGAGGATATGAAGGTAGTGGGAAGCGTCACAAAGCTTCTTTATCCCGAAATAGCAAAGCGGTACAATACCACAGACGGCAAGGTGGAGCGGGCAATCCGCAATGCCATAGAAATCTCATGGGAGAGAGGAAATAAGGAGACCTTTGAGTGTCTGTTTGGTTATTGCGCCGAAAGCGGGCAGGGAAGGCCTACCAACAGTGAGTACATAGCGGTAATTGCCGATACCATCAGAATACGGATCAATCAGCAAAGCATGGAGGAAGGATAAAAGATACTATGGACAAGCCGGCAATATGCGGGGGAAAACCCGTTCGGGACAAGAAAATTTATTATGGGCATCAGTATATTGACGAGGACGATATACAGGCGGTGGTGGAGGTACTTCGGAGCGAATCCATCACCTGCGGGCCTAAGATTCAGGAATTAGAGGATAAGCTCTGCCGGATTACCGGAGCAAAATATGCGGTGGTGTGCAGCAACGGCACTGCGGCGCTGCATATGGCGGCCATGGCGGCTGGGGTTTCAAGGGGGGACGAGGTGATCACCACACCGATCACTTTTGCAGCCTCCGCTAACTGTGTCCTTTACTGCGGCGCAAAACCGGTTTTTGCGGATATTAATGAAGAAACCTATAATATTGACCCAAAGCAGGTAAAGGCCCTTACCAATGAAAGAACAAAGGCAGTGGTTGCCGTGGACTATACAGGACAGTCCGTAGAGCTGGAGGAGCTTTTGGCACATTGCAGGGAAAAGGGACTTGTGCTGATCGAGGACGGGGCCCATGTAATCGGCACCCGCTATAAGGGGAAATGCAACGGTTCCATTGCCGATATGACTACCTTAAGCTTTCATCCCGTAAAAACCGTTACCAGCGGAGAGGGCGGTGCGGTGCTCACCAACAGCGAGGCATATTATCAAAAGCTGCTGCTGTACCGGGCCCACGGCATTACCCGGGATCCCGGGCTGCTGGAGCATGAATCCCACGGCCCCTGGTACTATGAACAGATCGCCCTTGGTATGAATTACCGCATGACGGAGATACAGGCGGCCCTGCTGATCAGTCAGCTTGACAAGCTTCCCGCCTTTTCCAGGAGAAGGAAAGAGATTGTCAGGGCTTATAATGAAGCCTTTGAGAAGGTGCCTTCGATCATCGTACAGAAGGAAATACCGGAGTCGGATACTACAAGGCATCTCTATATCCTGCGTCTTGACCTTACAAAGCTGCAAATCGGCAGAAAGGAATTTTTCGAGGCTCTTGACGGGGAAAATGTATGCTGTAATGTACATTACATCCCAACCTATTATTTCCCTTATTATGAAAAGCTGGGGTACAAGAGGGGAATTTGCCCCAAGGCAGAAAATCTCTACGAGGAGATTATCAGCCTGCCTCTTTATTATGGCATGACCGATCAGGATGTGGAGGATGTGATAGAGGCGGTGAAAAAGGTGGCCGGTTTTTACAGTAAATGACAGATAATTTGCTGTTTCCTGCAGGAAAAGACATGGGATGGAGAGTGCGAAATGAAGCTGAGTGTAATCGTACCTGTTTATAATATGGCGGAGGGGGATAAGCTTGCCTGGTGCCTTGACAGCCTGGTGAATCAGACCATATCCGACTACGAGATTATTGCGGTGGACGACTGCTCCACCGACAATTCCCTTGAAATATTAAGGGAGTATGAAAAGCGGTATCCGGACAGGTTTACGGTCATGGCCTCTTCTGTCAACAAGCGGCAGGGAGGCGCTAAAAATCTGGGTCTTACCCGGGCAAAGGGAGAATGGATCGGCTTTATCGACAGTGACGATTGGGTGACTCCTGATTATTACGAAAAGCTTCTTGCCTGCGCAGAGGAGGCAGGGGCGGACATGGCGGGATGCGATTATCATCTGACCCATAAGCACAGTATGGAAATAGGACAGGTTGTTCCTAACAACAATGCGTCCCAGGCGGGGGTTCTGACCAAAGAAAAATACAGATCCCTGATCCTGGACAGCGGCAGTCTTGTGGTTAAAATCTATAAAAGACATATCATTTTGGATTATCCCAATCGTTTCCCCGAGTATATTTTTTATGAGGACAACGCGATCGGCAATTCCTGGATGCTGAGAGCAAAGAAGTTTGCTTATCTGCCGGAGCCTCTTTATTACTATTACCAGCACGGCGCATCCACCGTACACACCATCACTCAAAAACGTTGTGAGGATCGGATGGAGGCGGCAAGGATTATGGTCAGGGAGGCCGAAGAGTTCGGCTATCTGGAGGAATATTACCCGGAAATAGAAAGCAGTTTTACGACCCTGTTTTACGTCAATACCCTGTTTTCTTATATGGCAGGCGTAAAAAAAAGAAGGTATGGCTTTGTGAGGGCTCTCGGAAGAGAAATGAAAGAAGCCTTTCCGCATTTCAGGGAGAACCCTTATTACCAGAAAAGAGTCCATGAGGAAGAGCGCAGACTGATTGACATGCACATGAGGTCCACACTGTATTTTATGCTGTATTACAGGCTGCTGTGGGGCTATAGGAACTTCAGAAAGAAACTTTCCGGATGATTTTCGGAGGAAATTTTCCAGGAGGAAATTTTCCAGGAGGAAAAAGAATTGAAAGCAGCAATTATCGGCGCCAGCAGGGAGGCGCTTCACACAATTGAAAGGGCTCATAAGAGGGGCCTTAAGGTGATTGCCTTAGACGGCGATCCGAGGGCGGCCGGTCTGTCCGCGGCGGATGAAGCTATCGTGACAGATATTAGCGATGAGGCTTTGGTGATCGATACTCTCAAAAGGGAGAGGCCGGATTTTTTGCTGACCGTACCCATAGGAAGATATTTGACCACCACAGGAGCAGTCAACGACGCTTTGGGGCTGCCGGGAATCAGCCGGGAAATGGCGGCCTTGTGTACCGATAAGCTTTTGTTTCATGAAAAATTATATGAAGCAGGGCTGCGGCAGTGCAGGTGCTATGGATGGGACGGCTCCGGGATGAAAGGGGACGGGAAGGAAGCAGATTGGGAGAGCGGGAGGCTTTTATGGGATCAGGAAATCCGGTTTCCGGCTATTTTGAAGCCAAGATACGGCTCCGGCAGCAGAGGCATTCATATGGTTTTTGACCGGGAACAGATGCAAAAAGCGCTTAAGGAGGTTTCCGGAGAACCCTATCTGTTAGAGGAATGTATGGAGGGGGAAGAATACGGCGTTGACGGAGCAGTGACGGAGGATGGCTTTCGGATGGTGCTGCTTCGCAGAAAAGAGAACACGCCGCCTCCCTTTCGGCAGGCGGTGGGGTATTTTTCGGTGCAGCCCGGGGAGGAGTTCTGGAAACAGGCAGATGAATATATGAGAAAGGTAGTAAAGTGTCTGGGGTTAAAGGAGTGTCTGCTTCATGGGGATATTATCAAAGGTGAGCAGGGCCCCTTTGCCATTGAGGTTTCGGCCAGACCTTCCGGCCATAATCTTCATAATCTTTTTACCCCCATGTGTACCGGCGTGGATATGGCGGAGGAATATATCAAATACAGGATGGGCCTTTCCTGTGATTTTACCCCCCGCAAAACCGGCGCGATGCTGATCCATTATTTTGACCTTCAGGGAAGGATCTCTTATGTCCCTTCCAGGGAGCAGGTGAGGAAGGCTCTTAAGGCAGACCTTTTGGCATGGCAGTGTAATATAAAGGCGAAAGATGAGCTAAAGGCGGCCGGGGACGGGCATTCCCTCATGGGCAGAGGCTATTTTGTGCTGGAAGCCGAAAACAGGCGGAGCCAGGGCGGAGAAGGAAATTATGTCGCCTTTCTCAGGGAGCAGGCGGAGAAGGTAAAGGCGTTGTTCGGATGAACGAAAGGCGAAGATAATACGCTCCGGGGATTTGCGTCTTGCTGCAGATTCCCGGCTGAACCGTCAATGCAGCATTGCCTGCAGAGCCTTCGCGATCCGAAGAGCGCCGTTTCCGTCTACCAGCTCCCGCATGGCTTTGTGGGCAGAGCATCTTGCAGGATAAGACACCGAAGATGACATGGATGTCACAAATGTATGTATGCGGTTCATGACCTTTTCCCGTTCTGCGCGTATATCTCCGGTCCAGGGGATAGCGCCTGCCTCATCAAAGGCTTTTGCGGCGGTGAGCTGATTATCGGCCAGGGCGAAGCTGACAGAGGGGATTCCCAGGGCGCATAGCTCATACAGGGTGGTGCCTGCCGCGGAGACGGCCAGATCACAGGTCTGCATCAGAGAAGCCATATCGGTGACATTTTCGTGAAGCTTTAAAAAGGGGAGCTCCTCTGCCAGACGGAAAAGAGAAGCCCTGTCTGTATTCATCTTTCCAATTACCATATGGATTCTGAGGGCGTTTTCGGAGAAGGGCCATGCAGAGGGCTCTTTCATCACAAAATGAAGAAACCCCATGCAAAAGTGGCAGGGGTCGCTTCCGCCGGTGGTAATAAGAAGGTTTTTTGCCTGCTTATTTACGGCGACAGGCCTGTTTTGAAACTGGGGCCGCAGGGGAGCATAGGCGGCGCCTAAGAGCAGCCGGGGGCAGCTTCCATAAGCGGCCTGGTAGGAGAGCAGCGCATTTGGGAGGATCACATCATAGTTGATCAGTAAATCCACGGGATAGTCAAAAAGCTGCAAATCATCCAGATAGGCAACCCTGGCCAGAGAACCGACCGCAGCCAGATACCGTTTCGTCACATAATAGGAGTCTAAAAGATAGACAGGCTTTTCTTCCAGGGCGCGCAGAATTTTTTCCACTTCTGCAAGCTCCTGTTCCAGATCATCATAAGCGGCATTGTGCAGAAGGCGGATTTGAAAGCTGTCCTCTGAGGGCAGAAAGCTTTCCAGCAGGGAGACGCCCTCCTCCCCGGAGACCAGAAAGCAGACCTCCATAGCAATACTTTTGCAGGCCCATGCGATAGAAAGGCAGCGCATAAGATGGCCGGAGGCAATTTTGCTGTTTCCGTCAGCCCTGATGTAGATTAGTTTATGAGTTCCCATTGCAAGGGGGTTCCTTTCTTTAAAAAGGTTTTTGCCTTTTTGCCCAGCACTTCTTCGTAATACATGGTATGAAGCCCGTCTGCCGGACGGATAGAGCGGATGTTTCGGGCAGTCAGAGTCTCCCCCGCAGGGATGTCCTCCACCACAAAGAGGGAACGGCAGTCGCCTCTTTCCAGCTCCTGGGTTTTGGTGAGATGATAGCTGCTGCTTCCCGTTGCCTTTTCCATGGTTCTAATATCCCGAACCATCTGTGCAAATTCTTCAGGCTCCATAGAGAAAGCACCGTCAGGCCCCCCGTCGGAGCGTCTCAGCGTCAAATGCTTTTCCACCATTTTCACTCCCAGTGCCACGGAGGCAGCGGAAACAATCGAGCCCATGGTATGGTCGGAGATACCGGTGAGGCAATCGTAGGTATCGGCCAGGGCAGGTATCATATTCAGGTTTACTTCCTCGTAAGGGGTGGGATAGGAGGAAACGCATTTCAGGAGAATCACATCCTCGTTTCCCTCCTGTCTGCAGACACAAAGGGCCCTCTCAATATCCTCGGGATAGGCGACACCGGTGGCAAAAATCATGGGCTTATGGAGCCTTGCCGCCCTTCGGATCAGAGGAATGTCCGTGATTTCGTAGGAAGCGATTTTAAAGGCCGGGACATTGAGCTTTTCGAGAAAATCCACAGAGGTAAAGTCAAAAGGGGAGGAAAAGCATTCCATGCCCAGTTTGTTTGCCTCTTCGATCAGGCGGGGCTGCCATTCCCAGGGAGTGTAGGCCTGACTGTAGAGCTTGTACAGCGTAGTGCCGTCCCAGATCGTTCCCTCATTGATTTGGAAACAGGGATCATCGCAGTCAAGGGTGATACTGTCCGCCGTGTAGGTCTGGAGCTTCACTGCATCCGCGCCGGCCTGTGCCGCCGCGTGGATGATCTCCAGTGCCCTCCCGTAGTCCTGATTGTGATTGGCGGAGAGCTCCGCCACAACAAAGACGGGGGAGGCTTTGCTGATGGTCCGTTTCCCAATGGTGATTTCTTTATTCATAGGTAAGCCTTAAGTCCTTTCGATATAGTTGAGCTGCATAAATTCTTCATTGGTCCAGGCTTTTCTCGCAGTAAACAGGGAGCCGTCCCCATGCTCGATATAAACTGCCGGAAAATAATTGATAAACAGGGGGCTTAGGCACATCGTATATCCTCCCGCCGTATCGTAAATGATCCTGTCGCCCGCAGTCAAAGAAAAATCGTCCTTTATCTCAAAAAGCCGGTCGTACTCCATACAGGTGGCGCCGCATACCCATTGGACGGAGACTTTATTTCTGGCGGCAGGGTCGGAAATATACTCTATGTGATGAGGGTAAACATGTCTTGTCACCAGGGGGTTTAGGTTGGTGCGGCTTCCGTCGGTAACCACAAAATAACGGCCCCGGATTTCCTTCACATCAATGACCGTGGTCACAAAGGTGGTTGCCCTTGAAATCAGGGAGACGCCGGGCTCTGCAATCAGGGTAGTTTCCTTTGGGGCAAAATAAGCGGAAAGCTCCCGGCAGATTTCCTTAAAATAATCCCGGTAATCCGGTTTATCATCCCTTCCTCCAAAGTAACCGCCTCCCATATCCACATAGGAAAGGCGAAGATGGTATTCTTTTGCTATTTGAACCGCCATTTTTGCCAGCGCCCCAAAGACACGGACGGTCCGGGACTGGGTGGAGGAGTGAAGATGCAGACCGCAGGCCCGGACATTGGGAAGGCGCTGCAGACGGGAAAGGGCCGCCTTTAAAACGCCGTTTTCGTAGCAGTAGCCAAATCTGCCGCCTTCCTCCGCTGCCAGGGTCTCCTCAGGGCAGAGGGCGGCAAGATCACAGTTAACCCGAAGCCCCACTTTAAAACGTCTGTTGGGGTAGAGGGCGCTTAGCTCCTCCATCCAGTCCAGCTCGTAGTTTGAATCCAGATTGAGATAGCCGCCTGCAAGAAGAACGGTCTCAAAAACCTTCCGGTCCTTGATGGGGCCGTTGTAGATAATATGTTTTTCGGGAAAGCCGAGCTTTACGGCCAGCTCATATTCTGTTTTGGATACTACCTCCGCGAAAAAGCCCTGCTCTTTCAGATAGGTCAGCAGCCAGGGCAGGGAGTTGGTCTTTACGGAATAGCCGGCGATGAAGTTTCCCCAGTTTTGGGAAAGGGAATCCTTCAAAAGGGAAATATCATATAATAAATCCGTTTCCTTGATAAAATAGAAGGGAGTTTTTAATTCTTTCTTTAGCATAAATGAACCAAGCCTTTCCTGGGCAATTTTATATATGGTAGAGCATCCGGTATTTCATTTCTGCAATTGCCCAGTCCTGCGGGGTATCAATGTCCTGAACCTCCATTTCAGTCAGAACCAGGGGCAGTAAATTTTCCACGTCGGTAGTACCTGCTTTCAGGAAGGCCTCGGTACGGCAGGCATAAAACTGACCGCAGTCGTGGTAGATTTGGGGAAGATCCTGGCTGCGGGTATTGGCAAATTCCGGAAACTGCCGTCTCACATATCCGTTTTCATTCAGGATCAGCCCACGCTGAGGGGGATAAGAAAAGGGGACTACCGGCATAACGCTGTCGGTTTTTTCTAATAGGTCCATGGCGGTGCGCAGCCGCTCCCCGCTTAGAAACGGCGCGGTGGGGTAAAGGCAGCAGAAGGCCTCAAAGCTTTGGCCTATGGCCTCATAGGACTTTAATACTTCCAGGATTACGTCATCCGTGGAAGCGTAATCCCCGGCATTTTGGGCGGAGCGATAAAAGGGAACTGCGGCGTTCGCCTTTTTCGCCAGCAGGGCAATTTCCTCATCCTCCGTAGAAACCATGATTTCGTCAAAAACTCCGGCATTTTCAGCCGCTTCGATGGAGTAGTATAAAATAGGCTTTCCGCAGAAGTCTTTGGTATTTTTGCGGGGAATCCGTTTGCTGCCTCCCCGGGCAGTAATGATCGCCAATTTCTTGCCATTCATTATTAAGAACCTCTTTTTTGATGATTGCTGATTTTCATGTCTGTGCCTCTTCAAGGCCTGCAACGATAATATTATACACCATTATTCATTGCAATCAAACAAAAAACTGTGATAATATAGGGTTACTTTGAAACTATAGTTTTTATGAGAAATTCTCTGATAAGAAGCGATCTTTAGAGAGGAACATAGCAATTAAAATGGGAAAAAGCAAGCGGCGTATTTATATTTGTCATACGTATTATCATGTATATATTGCGTGTTTAAAGGAACTGAATCTGCCGGCAGGAGGGGAGGGGGCCGTCAGAGGGCAGGCCAGCCTGCTGCTAAGCTCCCTGTCCAATGATTTCGGCACGCTGCGGCAGCGGGCCGCAGCGTCGGGATTGTTTGAGGAGGTGCTTTCTTACGAGGAAAAGCAGGAGAGCTTTTTCCCGGAGCTTGCATCCTGTCATAAGGACAGGGGGAATCTTTTGCTGAATATGCTTTCGCGGATGAAATTCACCAGGCTGATGGGAAAGCTGCAGGCTCCTTTTGTGCCTGTGAACCTGAGAGAATACGGGGATATTTATGTGTTTTGTGATTCGGATCCCATCGGATATTATCTGAACGTTAATAAGATTTATTATCATGCGCTGGAGGACGGCCTGGACTGCATCCGGTATTATGACACCGCCCGCTATGACAACCGGGGCCACTTTAAGCTGAAGGCGTGGATGGCCTCCCGAAATTTAATTTTTATTCAGAACGGATATGCCAAATATTGTCTGGATATGGAGGTCAACGATATTTCCGTATTGGAATATCCCTGTCCGAAATACATTGAAAAGCCCAGAAAAGAGCTGACTGAAAGGTTGGGAAAGGAAGAAAAAGAAATTCTGGTGTCCATATTCATAGAAAATAAGAACAGACTGGAGGAGCTTCTTGCCTTTGACAAGGCAAACCGGCCGAAGGTATTGGTGCTTTCGGAGCCCTTATGCGATCTTGAGACCAGAAAGCGTATTTTCAGAGATATTATAGAAGAGTATGGAACCGTCCGGGGCGAAAAGGCCCGGATTCTGATCAAGCCCCACCCCAGAGATGCTCTGGACTATCAGGAGCTGTTTCCGGAGCATTTGGTGCTGGATGGGAAATTTCCCATGGAAATATTGAATTATATGGAGAATCTTGTGTTTGACAGGGTGGTTACGGTGTTTACAGTTCCCTCAGCCATTGCTTTTGCAAAGGAAAAGATTTTTCTGGGAGAGGATTTTATGGACCGGTATGAGGCACCCGAAATCCACCGGCAGAATGAGCAGATTTAGCCTATGGTGATATGGCGGTAACTGTGGTAGAATATACGTTATTGACACAGTACCGCAGAGAAGCCTTGCGGTATGAGGGGTATAATTATGAAAAAAATTCTGAAAAAAATGATGGTGCTGCTGGATAGACGGCAGAAAAAGGTGATGGCGCTTCTGGTATTGCTGATGCTGGCAGGGGCCGTGCTGGAAACTCTGGGAGTATCCATGATTATTCCGGTGATGAATGTGGTGATGGATGAGCATGCGGTGGAGAAGCACTGGTATTTGCAGGCGCTGTGCGACGTGCTGAAAATAGCCTACGAGGACACCGGAAGACTTGTGGTGGTAACCATGCTGGGGCTGGTGGGGATTTTTGCAGCCAAAAATATATTTCTTTTTTTTCAGCAGAAGGCCCAGCTTAAGTTTGTCTACACCAATCAATTTGCAACCTCCAGAAGAATGATGATTAATTTTATGGAGCGGCCCTATGAGTATTACTTAAACGCCGATACCTCAGTGATCCAGAGAAGTATCACCTCTGACGTGAATAATATGTATGGCCTGATCCTTGCGCTTTTGCAGCTTTGCAGCGAGGCGGTGGTTTTTGTGTGCGTGGTGGGGGTAAGCTTTGCTGCGGACATGTGGATGACGGTTACGGTGACAGCGGTTCTTCTGCTGGCCATGGGCGTGATCAAATGGGTGCTTAAGCCGATCATGAGAAAGGCAGGGGTGGAGAACCAGGACTATTACAGCGGATTATATAAATGGATTGATCAGTCTGTGATGGGAATCAAGGAAATCAAGATTGCAGGGAAGGAAAACTACTTTATCAATGAATATGCCAAATGCGGCGCAGGCTATGTGAATGCGGTACAGAGATATAATCTGTTTAACGCCACTCCCCGGCTTCTGATCGAGACCCTTGCCATAGCGGCCCTGGTTTTTTATATGATGGCTCAGATCCTGAAGGGAGCCAGTGTGGCGGATATTGTTCCCCAGGTGACGGCTTTAGGGGTAGCGGCCATGCGTTTAATCCCCAGCGCAAACAGGATCAACAACTATCTGACTTCGATTTCCTATTTTGAGCCTTTCTTTATGGGAGTAAGCGATAACCTGCAGGAGGAGATCCGGGACGAATCCATCAATTATGACGAGTCGGCATACCGGCAGAAGCTGGAAATCCCCAAGCTGGAAATCAGGGATAAGATTGTGCTGAAGGATATTGTCTATAAGTATCCTAATTCGGAGGCTCTGATTTTTGACCACGCGCAGATGGAGATTCCCATCGGAAAGTCGGTGGGGATTGTGGGAACCTCGGGAGCGGGAAAAACTACGGTGGTGGATATTCTGCTAGGGCTTCTAAAGCTCCAAAAGGGAGAGATTTTTGCAGACGGTGTGCCTGTGAAAGAGCATTATCAGTCCTTCCTGAAAAATGTGGGATATATTCCCCAGACAATTTTTATGATCGATTCCACCATCCGCAAAAATGTGGCCTTTGGCTATGCGGACGAGGATATTGAGGATGAAATGGTATGGAGGGCTCTCAGGGAAGCTCAGCTTGACGAATTTGTGAGGGGCCTGCCCCAGGGGCTTGACACAGGGATTGGCGAGAGAGGAATCCGCATTTCCGGGGGACAGAGACAGAGAATCGGTATTGCCAGGGCCCTGTTTGAGGATCCCGAGGTATTGGTGCTGGACGAGGCAACTTCGGCTCTTGACAACGAAACGGAAGCGGCGATTATGGATTCCATAAACAGGCTTCACGGAAGAAAAACGCTGATTATTATTGCCCACCGCCTGCAGACCATTGAGAAATGCGACATGGTTTACCGGGTGGAAAAGGGAAAAGCCCTGAGAGAGCGCTGAGGGCAGGATGCAGGGCAAAGCGGTGTGGGACAAGATACAGAGAAAGGCAGGAAGGGAGAGGCTCAAAGGGATGGAAAAGAAAAGGCGTATGGCGAATTATGAACTGCTCAGGATTCTTGCCATGGTTATGGTGGTAGTCATGCACTTTTTGTCCCGGTCCGGCAGCCTGCCCGTATTGGGAGAGCCGCTGACCTCTGTGCGGGTGACAGGGGCTCTGATCGAGGCCTTTTGTCTGGTGGCAGTAAATACGTATCTGCTTCTGAGCGGCTATCTGGGAGTCAATAACAGCTTTAAGCCAAGCAAGGCGGCGGCCCTTCTTTGCCAGCTCTGGTTCTATGCACTACTGATTCCCTTTGCATTGGCACTGCTGGGGATACCTGTAAAGGCCTCTGAGCTGGGGATTTATGGACTGGTTCAATATCTTTTTCCTATTGAGACGGAGCATTACTGGTTTGCCACCTCGTATTTCATGCTCTATCTGCTGACGCCTGTGCTGAACAGGGCGGCGCAGGATATGACGCAGCGGCAGTTTGGAATTGTACTGGCAGGCCTGTTGATTTTATTTGGCGGGATCAAAAGCGTAAGTCCGGTCGGGTTTGCTTTTGACCGATACGGCTATGATCTGCCCTGGTTTATCTGCGTCTATCTGACGGGGGCTTATCTTAGGCTTTACAAAAAAGAGAGGGCTCCTAAGGAAGGATGGCTGCTCTATGCGGGGAGCTGTCTTTTGGGCTTTGGGGTGAATCTAGCCATGTGGTTTCTGGCCGGCAGACAGGACAGCTTTTCCTATTATTTTACGGTGCCCTATCATTATAATTTCCTTCCCTGTCTGGCAGGAGCCGTGGGGCTGCTTTACGGCTTTTCGGGTCTATCCTTGAAGGAGGGGGCTCTGGCGGAGACGGTACGAAGGCTGGGGAGTCTCAGCTTCGGGGTTTATCTGTTTCATGAGCATATTGACCTGCGTGAAAGATGGTATGGATGGCTGAAGGCGGCAGGCAATCCCTGGGGCGGGGAGGGGCTTTTGTTTTTTCTCCGGGAATTGTTTTTCTGCACGGCGATTCTTTTTGTGGCAGGTGTTTTCATAGACTGGATTAGAAGCAGGCTCTTTAAAATGGTGAAAACCAGGCTGGGAGGAACAGGGATTTCCGAAAGGCTCAAAAGGCTGGATGAATGCTTTCAGCCGGCAGAAAATAAGACAGGAGTTTAAAAGAGCGAAAAGGAGTATGGTTTAAAGTATGAAAGCAGGAAATACAGGAATGTCAGGCGGCAAATTTAAGTACCGGAAGCTGTGGCCGAGGGCTGGGCATCTGGTGTTTGGATTGCTGCTGTTTTTATATCCCTTCCTTAAAATCAGGGAGGGGATCGACCTTACGGATACGGGATACAGCCTTGGAAATTATCGTTTCTTTGGAGAGGTTGACGGGGTATGGATGCTGCTGACCTTCCTCTCTAATGTGACAGGCCATTTATTTACCCGGCTGCCTATGGGGGATACCATGCTTGGGGTGAAGTTTTATGCAACCCTTGTGGTGAGCGTTACAGGACTCTTGGGGTATCGTTTTTTCCGGACCAAAATGCCGCCCTGGCTGGCCTTTGCGGGGGAGATTGCCGCAATCAGCTTTTGCTGGTGTCCTGTGGTGATTCTGTATAATTATCTGTCCTATCTGCTGTTTTTGCTGGGGGCTGTTTTGCTGTTTCGGGCTCTGGCAGGGGGAAGGCCCCGCTGCCTGATTCTGGCGGGGGCGGCGCTTGGATTGAATGCCCTGGCGCGTTTCCCGGGCAATGCTTTGGAGACGGGGCTGATTCTGGCGGTGTGGTATTACGGGCTTCTGAAGAGAAAGCCGGTAAAGAAGATGGCTGGGGAAACAGGGCTTTGTGTCCTGGGATATTTGGGGGCTTTTCTCGTGACGCTCTTAGGAGTTGTCGCTTTATACGGATGGGCAGCTCCCGGCGATATGATAGCCGGTGTGCTGGGCATGAGTGAGAGCGCGTCGGATTATACCCTGGGGGAGATGGTGCTTGCGATTCTGGATGCTTATCTCCACGGATTCCAGTGGATGCTTTATATGATTTTGTGTATCCTTCCGGGAATTCCATTTCTGGTGATCCGCAGGGAGAAGCTTTTAACGGCCCGAAAGATTGTCTATTGTGCCTGTATTCCCGTGCTGTTTTTTGTGCTTGGGAAATGGGGAATGTTCAATTTCAAATATTATCAGAAGGAGGCGGCTCTTCAGTGGGGGGCGGTGTTTCTTCTGCTGGCTCTTGGCCTTGGCGTCTGGATGCTTTTTACCAGAGTGCTGGATGATGAGTGGCGGCTGATCGGCTGTATTATGGTGCTGGTGATTTTGATTACGCCCCTTGGAAGCAACAACCATATTTGGCCCATGCTCAATAATCTGTTTTTTATAGCGCCGGTGGTTTTCTGGATGGTTTACCGGTTTGTCAGGTGGGGAAGGACTTATCTGGATATGACCCGGAAGGTTCCTCTATTTCCTGTCAAGGCTATGGCATCGGGAGTGCTGATTGCGTTCTTTGTCCAGGCCCTTGGAATCGGGACCGGATATGTTTTTTTGGACGGCGAGACAGGGGAAAAGCGAAATTATAAGGTGGAGGCAGGGCCGGTGCTTGCAGGCATGTACACCAACGAGATGAATGCGGAAACGTTGGAGGAAATTTCTTATTTTATGCTGGAGCACAAGGATGAATATGCAGACAAAAGGCTGATCCTTTACGGAAACATTCCGGGGCTTGCCTATTACCTGGATATGGCCCCTGCCATTGATACGACCTGGGCAGATTTAGATACCTACTCTGTGAGCCTGTTCAAGGAGGGGCTTTTTGGGGCAGCAGCCCTGGCCGGTCAGGAGTCCCTTCGTCCCCTGGTGATTCTTTCGCCTCTTCTTTCCGCCTGGATTTCAGGAGACCAGGAGGTGATGGAGTGGTGGGGAATAGAGCAGGGACAATGGGAGCAGGACGAAAAGCTCACCGCGCTGCGTTCCTTTATGAAGGAGCAGACCTACAGGCAGGTATTTGCCAATGAAGCTTTTGTGGTGTATGATTAGGAAGAAATTGAAATATGTGTCCAAAAGCGCGCAGAAATGGGGTTAAAAATGATTCGATTTAATGTACCGCCCTATACGGGGCATGAGTTGGAAAATGTCAAAAAAGCCATAGAAAATGAGCATATATGCGGGGATGGGGAGTTCACCCAAAAATGCAGTGAATATCTGGAAAAAATTACAGGCACGTCCAAATGCCTGCTCACCACCTCCTGTACCCATGCCCTGGAAATGGCAGCGTTATTGTGCGATCTTAAGGAGGGGGATGAGGTGATCCTTCCCTCCTATACCTTTGTGTCCACAGCGGACGCCTTTGTGCTCCGGGGGGCGAAGGCGGTATTTGTGGACATCAGACCGGATACCATGAATATAGATGAAAGTCTGATCGAAGCAGCGCTCACCGAGCGTACAAAGGCCATTTTTGTGGTGCATTATGCAGGGGTTGCCTGTGAGATGGACAAGATTATGGAAATCGCAGGGCGCTATGGCCTTAAGGTGGTGGAGGATGCCGCTCAGGCGATTATGTGTACGTACAAGGGAAAACCCCTTGGCACCATAGGGGATTTTGGGTGCTTTAGCTTCCACGAAACCAAGAATTTCAGTATGGGCGAGGGCGGGGCTCTTCTCATCAGGGATCCTGCCTATATTGAGGAGGCGGAAATTTTACGGGAGAAGGGGACGGATCGGAGCAAGTATTTCAGAGGACAGGTGGACAAGTACCGGTGGATGAATTTTGGCTCCTCTTATCTTCCCAGCGATATGAATGCGGCTTATCTCTATACGCAGTTTGAGATGGCAGATGAGATCAATCAGGCCAGAATAGAGAGATGGAACCAGTATTATGAATTGCTTTTGCCCCTGCAAAAGGCGGGGAAGGCGGAGCTTCCCAGGGTGCCGCAGGGCTGTAAACACAATGGCCATATGTTTTATATAAAGACAAAGGATCTGGAAGAGCGTACAAGGCTGATTGATTTTATGAAGGAAAAGGATGTGCTTACGGTATTTCACTACGTGCCTCTCCATTCTGCTCCGGCCGGGATGAAGTTCGGAAGGTTCCACGGAGAAGACCGATATACCACAAGGGAGAGTGAGCGTCTGCTTCGTCTGCCTATGTTTTATCAGCTCACCGAGCAGCAGACAGCGTATATTGCAGGCGCCGTAAAGGAATTTTATGGAGTATAAAAACTGGCTTAAAAAAAAGGAAGACCGGCTGATTGCGCTGACCGTAACTGCCATCCTGGTTATTTTAGTGGGATGGCGGTTTGATTATTACTATGATTTGAATGACGATGTGCTGATGAAGGATATTTTAGCGGGAGTTTATACAGGAACCCCGGAAAGCCGCAACATCCAAATGCTGTGGATGATCAGCGCCTTCTTAAGCCTGCTGTACCGGGCAGTGAGGAGCCTTCCCTGGTACGGGCTGTTTTTGTGCTTTTGCCATTATGGCTGCTTTTTTCTGATTGTGAACAGGAGCCTTGGCTTTTGCAGGAGCTTTTGGGGGAAAACGGCAGTGGCTCTGGCGCAGGGGCTTGTTTTCGGAGGCCTGTTTTTGGAGCACCTGGTGTTTGCACAGTATACCCTGACCTGTACCCTTCTCGGGGGGACGGCGGCATTTTTGTTCTACACCACGCAGATCGAGCTGGAAAGCAGGGAATTTATCAGGAAAAACATAATTTCGGTGCTGCTGGTATTCGTGGCGTATCTGATCCGTACGGAGATGCTTCTTTTGGTGCTGCCTATGATCTGTGTGGCCGGTGCGGCGAAATGGGGAAGTGAAAAAAAGATTTTTACCAGAGAGCATGGGGTGAAATACCTTTCCGTCATTGGGCTGATACTGGCAGGGATACTGGTGGGAGAAACCACTCACAGGATTGCCTGTAGTAGCGAGCAGTGGCGCAGCTTTACGGAGTTTTTTAATAACAGGACAGAGCTCTATGATTTCCAGACGCCTCCGGATTACGGGAGTCATCAGGCTTTCTATGAGGAGATCGGGCTGACGGAAAGTGAAAAGGTTCTGCTTGACAACTATAACTTCGGAATGGATGAGGAGATTGATGAGGTTATGATGGGGCGGATCGCGGAATATGCAGGAGCCCATCAAAGCGCCCGGGAGCCCTTTTTCCTAAAGCTTGCCGGAAAGCTTAAGGCTTATGCCTACCGGCTTACCCACGGGCCCGGGACGGGCGGGGATTATCCCTGGAACTATGCAGTGATTTTGGGATATTTCCTGGCGCTTTTGGCAGGGACTGCTGACAAATCGGCGTCTTCTTTTAAAGGATCCTTTCGAAATCTCCTGGGAATCTCCTGGAAGCTGGTTTTTCTTTTTGCGGTACGTACCAGCCTTTGGATGTTTATTCTGATGCGGGAGAGGGATCCGGTGAGGATTACCCACTCTCTGTACCTGATGGAGCTGTGCATTCTGGCGGCTGTGTTTTTGGCGGAATGTAAGGAAATGAAGGGCGGGGCCGTCAGAAGGCTTTGCAGTCTGGCTGCGCTTTTTAGCTTTGGGGCGTTTGCCCTTGTGATTCTGCCAAAGGCAGTAAGAGCGGCAGATGCGGAGCAGGCAAGACGGGAGCAGGTGAATCGGCCTTATCAGGAATTATACGGATATTTAGGGGATGCGGACAGAAAGGATCACTTTTATCTGATTGATGTGTATTCTTCCGTAGCGTATTCGGAGAAAATGTTTGAACAGGTGGATAACCGTCTGGATAATTATGACATTATGGGGGGATGGGCCTGTAAGAGCCCGCTGCAGAGAAAGAAATTTGCTCTTTACGGGATTGAGACCATGGAGCAGGCGCTCAGGGAACAGGATAATGTTTATTTCGTGCGAAAAAGCAGCGAGGATATGCAGTGGCTTTTTGACTATTATGAGGGCCATGGAACGCCTGTGGAGGCGGAGAAAATTGCTGTAGTTGCGGAGGAATTTGAAATTTACAGTGTGCATGCAAAATAAGAATCAGTGATAAACAGGTGACGGTATGGAGAAGAGCAAGAGAAAAGAGCAGGAATTTTCCTTAAGAATCATGGAAGATAAGGACACGGACAGAATTGTCGGATGGCGCAATCAGGATTATGTAAGGCGCTGCTTTATTTATCAGAAGGATTTTACCCGGGAAGGCCATGAAAACTGGATCAGGACCATGATAGATACAGGGCTTGCGGTTCAGTTTATCATATGCATCGGGCAGCGCCCGGTGGGCAGTGTCTATCTGCGGGATATTGACAGAACCCATCGGAAAGCGGAGTATGGAATTTTTATCGGGGAAAAGGATGCCTGGGGACAGGGGGTCGGCACCTGGGCGGCCAGAGAAATGATCGCTTATGCCTTTGAGAAGGAGCGGCTTCACAAGCTGATGCTTCGTGTTCTTGCCGAAAACAAAGGGGCCATGCGCAGCTATGAGAAGGCCGGATTCGTGAAGGAGGCCTATTTGAGAGATGAGGTTTTCTTAGAGGGAAAATATAAGGATGTGATTTATATGGCGGTGATTAACGAAAAACTAGGCCGGGAGGACATGGAATGAGGACGAAGGTGAGCTTTGTGATACCCTGCTACCGGTCGGCGCAGACGCTGCCCGGGGTAATCGGGGAGATTCAAAGGGCCATGGAAGCTATGAAGGACTACGATTATGAGGTGATTCTGGTCAATGACTGTTCCCCTGACGATACCTTTGAGGTGATCCGCGGGCTATGCAGGGAGAACAGTCGGATCCGGGGAATTAACCTGGCCAGAAATTTCGGGCAGCACAGTGCGTTGATGGCAGGCTTTCAGTATGTGAAGGGAGATATTACAGTGTGCCTGGATGACGACGGACAGACTCCGGCCCAGGAGGTGGGAAAGCTGCTTGCAGGAATCCGGCAGGGGGCGGATGTGGTGTATGCCAGGTATAATCAGAAGCATCATTCCGGGTTCCGGAATTGGGGAAGCCGTGTCAATGAGCGGATGACCAGAGCGATGCTGGGAAAGCCCAGGGACCTGTATCTTTCCAGTTATTTTGCCGCCAGAAGGTTTGTCATAGAGGAAGTAAAGCGGTATGAAAACGCCTATCCTTATGTGATCGGACTGGTGCTTCGCACTACCAAAAATATTATCAACGTGGAGGTGACCCACAGGGAGAGGGCGGCGGGAGAGTCCGGTTATACTCTGGGCAAGCTTTTTGCCCTGTGGTTTAACGGCTTTACGGCCTTTAGCGTAAAGCCCCTGAGGATTGCCACGGTATCGGGGGCTCTGTGCGCCATGGCCGGTTTTTTGTATGGGATCTATACCATTGTGAAGAAGATTTTTATCAATCCTCCGGGGTTGGTGACAGGATTTAGCGCACTGATGTCGGTTCTGGTATTTATGGGCGGTATGCTGATGCTGATGCTGGGGCTGGTGGGAGAGTATATGGGAAGAATGTATATTTCCATGAATAATTCGCCCCAATATGTGATACGGGAAATGGTGGGAGCAGGTGAGGATGAGGAGTAAGGCGCAGATAAAAGAGGCTTTGAAGGAAAAACGAAAAAATGCCGGGCTCACCTGCGGGGCAGGCCTTCCTATTCTGGCTGCATTGCTTTCCTTTGGGGGCGCAGGAGCTCTGCCCTGGATGCTTCATTTAAACGGAGAGGAAAATCGGCTTGGCTACAGCAACAGTATCTTTTCTGTGTTTTTATTCTGCCTGCTTTTTGGGCTATTGAAAAGAGCGCTTGCACAGGGCTTTTCAGGAAAAAAAGGAAGATGGCTGCTGCCTGCTTCTGGGGGGCTGCTTTTTTCCGGCTGTATGGTTTTCGGCGCACAGCTTGACCAGAAGGGAAGCGTTCCTTTTCAGAATGCGGCCATGTGGGGGAGCATTCTGATTCTGGCAGGGATCACTGCTCTGCTGATCCGCTATTTCTGGGAGCTGCTGGCTGCGCGGCTTGGGGATCAAGACGGCTGTCAGGCTTCACCGGCCATCCTCATGCAAAAGGAAAGCGGCAAAGCTTCCGGCGGCTGCCGGGAGGAAACCGGGAAGGAAAAGGCAGGGCGCCTTCTTTTCAGGGCAGGGGTGATTTTTCTCTGCTATATCCCGGTGTTTTTGGCGGTTTATCCCGGTTTTTTTGTCTACGACGCCCAGGACGAGTATCTCCAGGTGGTGACCCGCAGCTTTTCCACCCACCATCCCCTGCTGCATGTGCTTTTGCTGGGGGGGATTATTCAGCTTGTGTATAAGCTTACGGGTTCTTATAATTTAGGGATTGCCTGCTATACCCTGTGGCAGATGCTGGTTATGTCCCTTGTCTTTGCCGGGTGTGTGGAGAAGCTTAAGGCAAGAGGCATGAAGAGGGCAGGACGGATTCTGCTCACCCTGTATTTCGGATTCTGTCCGGTGCTGGTTATGTTTTCCCTCTGCAGCGCCAAGGACGGGCTGTTTACGGGAATGCTGCTGATCGCCCTGCTTTTTCTGCAGGAGCTGTGCGCCGGGCCGGAAGAGTTTTTTTTACAAAAAGGGAAGGTACTTTCCCTCTGGCTTGCCGGCCTGCTTATGATGCTGCTGCGTCACAATGGCTTTTATGCCCTTGTGGTCTTCGGCTTTTTCTGCTGCTGGTTTTTGCGAAAGGCCTGGAAAAAAACGGGTTTCTTCTTTTTGTCCCTGGTTATCTCGTATTCACTCATAAACGGAGCCCTGACGTTCGTCCTTCATGCGGACGCATCGGAAAATCAGGAGATTTTAACGGTATCCATCTCCCAGATTGCCAGAGTCTATCAAGACGGGGCGGGGAATATTCCCAAAGAGGAGGAAGAGCTTCTGTATCGGTATTTGCCCAAGGAGGCTTTGGAAAATTATACGCCCAAGGTCACGGACGGGGTGAAGGTTCATTTTAATAACCAGGCCTTTGAGGAGGACAGGGCGGGATATTTAAAGCTCTGGCTCAAATGGGGGGCAAAGCATCCCTTTACCTATTTGAATGCCTGGTTTATGACGTCCTACGGGTTTTGGTATCCGGATACGGTAATTGACGTGTACCGGGGCAACACGGTATTTACCTATACCTATGAGGACAGCTCCTACTTTGGCTATGAGGTGGAGGCGCCGGGAGAGCGGCAGAGTAAGATACCATGGCTGGATGAATGCTGCCGGAGGATGTCTCTGGAGATTGCCCAGCAGAAAATTCCGGTGGTGTCCATGCTCTTTTCCCCGGGGTTTCTGTTCTGGGTAATGCTGTTTTTCCTGGGATTTTTGTGTGATCAGGGAAGGTGGAGGCAGGCTCTGCCCTTTTTCCTGCCCTTGCTGATCTGGCTTACGGTGATCTTAGGGCCTACCTATCTGGTCAGGTATGTGGTGTTTCTGTGGGCTTGTGTGCCGGTTCTTCTGTTTGAGGTGTTCAGTAAAATTTGATAATAAATGCCAACTGTGATATACTACCAATGCAAATATATCATTTGTTATGTCCGGCGTATCATACGCAGACGGGGAGTGGAATATGAAAAAAATCGTATACGAAAGCAAGGCAATACAGGCAATAATTTTAATCATTGCCGCAATACTTCTGGTATCCCTCTGGCCTCTTCGGATTTGGCATGAAAAGGTGACGACCTCTGTCTCTCCTGTGACAGGTTCCATGACAGAAGTGATTGATGAGGAAAAGACAGTTTTGCAGGAAATTGTGGCCCAGTATGATCATATGGACACCATTGATGTCTATCTGGGCGAGGGCTGTGCGGGCGAGAGCTTCTATGTGCGGATTCTAAACGAGCAGTGGCAGATGATCTGCGAGGAGGAGACGGCAATTGACTATGAAAAGCTTCCCGGGTTTCAGAGCGCTCTGATTGATGTGGATATGGAAGTAGGCAAGGTGTATTATGTGATCCTGCAGGGGAAGGAATCAGGAATTTGTGCCGGCTATGAGGCGGTATCTTCTGGGGATGCGCCTTATATGGGAACCATGTATTATGCGGATTCCACCATGGAAGGGATGAGCCTTGTTGCAAATTATAATTATGGGGTACCCCTGAGAAAAACAAGGGTTTTGGTCCTTGGGCTTCTGATTTTGGCGGCGGCGGCGCTTTCCATCGCAGCAGTCCGCTTTGTTTATCACAAAAAAGAGGACAGGCTCATTACCGTGGAAAAGGCGTTTAAGCGGGTGATGAATCCGGTAGTGGGGGCCGGCACAGTTTTTTGTCTGGGGGCAGTGCTTCTGGGCGTCTTTGGCCATTATTTTCTGGATAACGCCATGTACTTTGTGGGAATTCTTTTCCTTGCCATGATTCTGTTTTACGGGATTAATCATGGCAGAGAGGGGCAGGAAGCCATTTTTACATGGGATATTCTTAAATCCCATGGAGGGGATCTGATTCAGTCTGTTGCGATTGCCGGGGCCATTGCCGGATGCTGTGAATATATGAGCGGCCTGTATGACATTCACCATGCAGTGGCAGAGCGCAAGGAGATGTTCTGGTTCGCCATTGCGGTTATCGCTATGTTTCATTGGAAAGAGATCTTTAATCTGTATAATCTGATTTATCTGTTGGCAGCAGGCCTTGTGGGATGGCGTTATTACAGCCAAAGCATGGCCGCCTTCCCCGAGGATGTGGAGGAGCCTGCGGTGACGGCCCTTAAGTATACGGTTTTAATCGGTATTCTTTTGGGGCTGATTTTGATCCGCACACTCGTTGCGCTGTTTAGAAAAAAGCTGGCAAAGCCCAGGTTTTTCTATGCCGGCCTGCTGGCGCTGTTTTTCGTCATGATCATCATCCTGCGCAACGGCAGATGGTGGGGAGTGGTGATGGCGGCGGCCTTTACTCTGTTTTATCTAAGCTATGGAATGTGGGAGCATAAGGAGCGGATCCTGGTGAATATTGCCCGGGGAATTATTTTCCAGTTTGCCGCTGCCACCGGATATGCCTTGCTGTACCGTCCTTATGTCACCTATAGAAATGCAAGATATACCCATATTTTCCATACGGTGACCATTACGGCCGCTTATCTGACCATGGTAGAATGCGCAGCGGCGGTGATTTTGCTGGAAAAGCTGAAAAAGAGCCGTAAGCTGAGGGACTCTTGGAAGGAACTGACCCTCTTTGGCGTGGTTTCCTCCTATCTTGTTTTTACCATGGCAAGGACGGCGTTCTTCTCCGCAGGCATTGCCCTTTTGTTTGCACTGCTGGTAGTTTCTGCGGGAAAAGGGAAAAAGCGGCTTGTTAATATGGGCAAAAATCTGGGCCTGCTGGTTTTGTCCGTGATCGTATGCTTTCCGATTACCTTTACTGCCCAGAGAAATATTCCGGCTCTGGTAAGCGAGCCCTTTCTTTACGAGATCGAGTATTCCCTTTACTGCCCGGAGGATGTGATGAGAGGCAGAAGGCTGGATTCCGTGAACTTTATGCGGGTGGGGCGTTTTATTGATGTGTTTGCAGAGAAGATTTTCGGCCTGGAGGAAGGTACCTTTGATATATACGGGGAGATTGCCCAGTATGAGGAGAGCCACAAAAACAGAGACCGGCAAAAGACAGATGCAGGGGCTTTGGAGACAGAGCCATTCGATGAACAGACAGCCTCAGAGGATTTACCGGATGATATACTGGCGGCATCCGCCCAGGAGGAGGCTTCCAAAATACCCGGGAATATACCGGAGGATAACGATTATACCAACGGACGTCTGGATATTTTCCGTTCCTATTTGGAGCAGTTAAACAAAACAGGCCATGAGGAGATGGGGGCTCTTCTTCAAAATGGAGAGATCGCCACTCATGCCCATAATATCTATTTGCAGGTTGCCTACGACCATGGTATTTTTGTGGGAATTTTGTTTGTTATAGTCGGAATTGTAACTTTTGGAGTTTCCTGCCGTTATTATTACAAAAAAAAGGATAAAATAAAATATGCAGCGTTGCCTTTGGTGGTAACAGTGGCAGTGGCAGTGGCGGGGATGGTAGAATGGATTTTCCATCTGAGCAATCCCTGCGGCTTTTTGCTGATGCTTGTGATTACGCCGCTTGTATTTGAAAACGAAGGTTAAACCATGGACAAGAAAACCAGAAAACCCCTGAATGTAAAATTATTTTATAGAAGAACCTGTCTGATTATTTATGATATTATCAGTGTGGTGGGAGCAAGCTATTTAGCGCTTCTTATGCGTTACAGCTTTGATTTTTCGGCGATACCGCCCCACTTTATCAATCCCATTAATCAGTTTTTGCCGGTCAATATCGTGATTACTCTGGCGGTGCTCTACTTATTTAAAATGTATCACAGCCTGTGGGCCTTTGCGGGAGAGACAGAGCTTCAGAATCTGGTGATGTCCAGTATTATTTCTGCAGTCTGCTACAGTATCGGCATCCAGTTTTTCAGAGCCCAGGGGCAGCAGGCGGTTCCCAGCAGCTATTACTTTCTCTATGTGTTTTTGCTGATCAGCTTCGTCTTTGTGAGCCGTTTTTCTTACCGGTTTTTCAGAAGCCTCAAGCATAAGCAGCAGAACAAAAACAACAGCATCTCCGTCATGGTGTTAGGAGCCGGGGAAGCGGCCAATCTGATTATCAAGGAGATTGTAAACAGTAATTTCTCTACCATGGTGATCCGCTGTATTATAGACGATGACCCGGGAAAGTGGGGAAGGTTTATCCAGGGGATTAAGGTGGTAGGAGGAAGGGATAAGATCATTGAATGTGCTGATATTTTCAGTATTGATGAGATTATTGTGGCTATGCCCTCCATCTCCAGGCCGGAGATGTCCGCGATTTTGGACATCTGTAAGGAGACAAGCTGTAAGCTCCGTTCCCTGCCCGGCATGTATCAGTTGGTAAACGGGGAGGTCAGCGTCAGCAAGCTGCGGGATGTGGAGGTAGAGGATCTGCTGGGCAGAGAGCCCATTGAGGTGGATTTAAACTCCATTTTAGGATATGTAAAGGATAAAAAAGTGCTGGTCACCGGAGGGGGCGGCACCATCGGAAGCGAACTCTGCCGCCAGATTGCCACCCATCATCCGGCGCAGCTTATCATTCTGGATATTTATGAGAACAGCGCCTATGACATCCAGCAGGAGCTGCTTGCCAGGTATCCGGAGCTTTCGTTGGTGGTACTGATTGCCTCTGTGCGCAATACCAATCGCATGAACTGGATCTTTGAAACCTACAAGCCGGATATTGTGTATCATGCGGCCGCCCACAAGCATGTGCCTCTTATGGAGGACAGCCCCAATGAGGCGGTGAAAAACAATGTGTTCGGCACCTGGAAGACAGCGCAGGCGGCGGCCATGAACGGGGTGAAGCGGTTTGTAATGATCTCCACGGATAAGGCGGTAAATCCCACCAATATCATGGGAGCAAGCAAGCGGATCTGTGAGATGATCATTCAGACATTTAATAAACACTATGATACGGAATTTGTGGCGGTCCGTTTTGGCAATGTGCTGGGAAGTAACGGCAGCGTGATTCCCCTCTTTAAAAAGCAGATTCTGGCAGGGGGGCCTGTGACAGTCACCCACCCGGATATTATCCGGTATTTTATGACCATACCGGAGGCGGTTTCCCTGGTGCTCCAGGCAGGGGCCTATGCCAGGGGCGGGGAGATCTTTGTGCTGGATATGGGCAAGCCCGTAAAGATCCTGGATTTGGCCAGGAATCTGATCAGACTCTCCGGTTATCGTATCGGGGAGGATATTAAGATTGAATTTACCGGTCTTCGTCCCGGCGAAAAGCTCTACGAAGAGCTTTTGATGGCAGAGGAAGGGATGACGGAGACTGCAAATAAACTGATCTATATAGGAAAACCCATTGAGATTGATGAGGATTCTTTTTTTGTTCAGCTTAGGAACCTGAAAGAGGCATCCAAAAACGAGAGCAATGATATTAGACCCATGATTAAAGAAATTGTGCCTACCTATCATTACGAAAGGAGTGATCAATAAAAATGGAGAATAAAAGAATTTATCTCTCGTCCCCAACCATGCACGGTGAGGAGCAGGAATTTATCAAGGAAGCTTTTGATACCAATTGGGTGGCGCCTCTTGGACCCAATGTGAATGCCTTTGAGAAAGAGCTGGCAGAGTATGTGGGGAGCCCTTATGCGTCGGCCTTAAGCGCAGGGACGGCTGCCATCCATCTTGCCCTGAGAGTTCTGGGAGTGGGGGAAGGAGATGTGGTCTTTGTGCCGTCGCTGACCTTCAGCGCTACCTGCAATCCGGTGATCTACGAAAAGGCAGATCCTGTGTTTATCGATTCGGAGTGGGATACCTGGAACATGGATCCCAGGGCTCTTGCAAAGGCCTTTGAAAAATATCCCAATCCCAAAGCCGTGATTGTGGTGCATCTTTACGGAACGCCGGCAAAGCTGGATGAGATTACGGCTCTGTGCAGGGCTCATAATGTGCCCCTGATCGAGGATGCGGCAGAGTCCCTGGGAAGCACCTATAAAGGAAAACATACGGGTACCTTTGGAAAGATCGGTATTTATTCTTTTAACGGAAACAAGATTATCACCACCTCCGGCGGCGGTATGCTTGTGTCCCGGGAGGAGGAGATCACAAAGAAGGCCACCTTCCTAGCAACCCAGGCAAGGGATCCGGCCAGACATTATCAGCACTCCCAGATTGGGTATAATTATAGAATGAGTAATGTGGTCGCAGGGATCGGGAGAGGCCAGCTTCTGCATCTGGAGGAACACAAGGCGCTTAAAAAGGCAATCTATAAGCGTTATCAGGAAGGGCTTTCGGATCTGTCTGAGATTATCTTAAATCCCTTAAATCCCCAGGGGGACGCCAACTGCTGGCTTACCGCAATGTGGATTAAGGAAGAGAGCCCCATAACCCCGGATGCGGTGATGGATGCTTTGGAGGAGCAGAATATAGAATGCCGGCCCATATGGAAGCCTATGCATCTGCAGCCGGTGTTTGCGGAATATGATTTTATTTCGGAGGCGGGAGACAGGGCGGCTGCAATTTTTAACAGGGGCTTATGTCTGCCCAGCGATATTAAGAATACGGAAGAGGACATGGATAAAATCATCGGCATAGTGAGAAAGCGTTTTGGGAAATAAAGGCGAAAGCAGAAAGGAGCGGTAAAAGTATGTACAGGAAAGTTATAAAGCGTTTTCTTGATATTTTCATATCCCTGACGGCAATCGTTCTGCTGTCGCCGCTGCTTGTGCTTTTGTGGATTCTGGTAAGAAGCAGGTTGGGGAAACCGGCGCTGTTTACCCAGGAGCGCCCCGGCAGGGATGAAAAGATATTCAGGCTCTATAAGTTCCGGTCAATGACAGACGAAAAGGACGAGAAAGGAGAGCTTTTGCCGGACGAGATCAGATTGACCTCCTTTGGAAGGCTGCTTCGCTCCACCAGCCTAGACGAACTGCCGGAGCTGTTTAATATCCTGAAGGGGGATATGAGCCTGATCGGCCCAAGACCTCTGCTGGTCAGATACCTTCCCTATTATACGCAGGAAGAGAGGCACCGGCATGATGTGCGGCCGGGACTTACCGGGCTGGCCCAGGTAAACGGACGCAATGCCCTTGGCTGGGAAGAGCGGTTTGCCTTTGACCTGGAATATGTAAATCATCTGACCCTGGGAATGGATTTAAAGATCCTGGCAATGACGGCGGGAAAGGTGCTGAAGCGTTCCGGAACTCTGTCCGGGGCGGAGCAGACCGTAGCTGACTTTGATGTCTACAGAAAAGGGGAGAAGGATGAAAAAAATCGCTCTGTTTGAAAAAGGATTTGACCGGACGTCGGTGGCTCCCTTATCCGGGGACTATGGGCCCAACCGGTATTTTATAAAGAGGGATGACATGCTCCCTTTCAGCTTTGGAGGGAACAAGGCCCGCAAAGCGGCAGAATTTTATAAGGAAATTAAGGACAGCCCCACAGATGTGGTGATGACCTATGGTAGCAACGGTTCGAACCATTGCAGGATTATTGCCAATATGGCCGCCGCAATGGGGCTTTTGTGCCATATTATATCCCCTGAGCAGCAGCAGGAGGGGAAGACCCTGTACAATACCAGGCTGGTCACGTCCTTTGGGGCTGTGATCGAAACCTGCCCTGTGAGCATGGTGGCCCAGACCATAGAGAACAGGAAAAAGGCTTATCTAAAGGAGGGAAAGATTCCTTATTTTATCACAGGGGGAGGCCACGGGAATCCCGGCACGGAAGGGTATGTGAAGGCCTACAGAGAGATTCAGGAATTCGAACAGGAGAATGACCTGTATTTTGACTATATTTTTCACCCGTCCGGAACCGGAACCACCCAGGCAGGACTGGTATGCGGCAAGCTCCTTTCAGGGGACACAAAGAGAAAAATTGTGGGAATCAGTATCGCCAGAGAACAGGAGCGGGGCAGAGGCGTGGTGAAGGACAGCATCAGAGAGTACTTAGGCGCTGATTTTGAGAAATGCTACAGGGAGGAGGATTTGATTTTCACAGACGCCTACCGGCTGGGAGGCTATGGAAAATACCATGAGGGCGTAAGGGAAATCATCCGGAATGTGATGAAGCAGGAGGGGATCCCCATGGACACTACCTATGTGGGAAAAGCCTTTTGGGGCATGTGCCGGTATGTGAGGGAAAACGGCATAGAGGACAAAAACATTTTGTTTATCCATACGGGGGGAACGCCGCTGTTTTTTGACGGAATATAAGCAGAACTGTCGGTAGGAGAAGGAATCGCAATCAGGAAAGGAACCGGATATGAATATTTTAATATTGAGCGCGGGCACACGCAATAAGGTGGTAGAATATTTTAAGGAAAATATCGGTGCAGACGGGAAAGTAGTAGCTACAGACTGCTCAAATTTAGCTCCCGCCGCGTATGAAGCGGATGTTTTTTATCTGGTGCCCAGGATTACCGCCCCGGGATATATAGAGCAGATACTTGATATTTGTGTAAAAGAAAAAATTGACGGGGTATTTTCCCTGATTGACCCGGAGCTCAGTCTTCTTGCCAGGGAGAGGGATAGGTTTCTGGCAGTGGGAACCACCCCTGTAATTTCGGCCTATGATCTTGTGGAAACCTGCTTTGATAAGTACAGGATGTTTGGGCTGCTTACCGGAATGGGAATATTCACCGGACGCTGCTACCTGAGTAAGGAGGATTTCGACCGGGAGAGGCAAAAAGGGCTGATTGACTACCCTGTATTTGTGAAGCCGGTGCGGGGGAGCGCCAGCCTGAATATCAATAAGGTATCCTCAGACCAGGAGCTTAAGACGCTTTTTGGCCTTTATGAGGATTTAATGATTCAGGAGTTTATGGACGGACAGGAATACGGGGCGGATGTGTATGTGGATATGCTCTCCGGCAAATGTACCTCTATCTTTCTGAAAAAGAAAATAAAGATGCGGGCGGGAGAGACAGATAAATCCGTCTCCGTGAAAGACCCGCAGCTTTTTGAGATGATACGGAAATTTGTGGAAAAATGCGGTTTTTGTGGTATGATAGATATTGACCTGTTTGAGATTGGCGGCGTCTTTTATATCTCGGAGGTGAATCCCAGATTCGGCGGAGGCTATCCCCATGCCTATGCCTGCGGCGTGAATATGCCTATCCAGGTAATCCGCAATCTTTCAGGACAGGAAAACCCCGTGAAAATCGGGGATTATAAAGAAAATATCTGTATGATGAAATATAATGAGATTGCCATCAGGGACTTTGCGGGGGAAGAGATTGTCCCGTAAAGCGCTTATGAGGCGGCATTTGGAAGCGGCAGGGGGATAAGGATGAAAAAAATTCTAATATTGGCCAACTCTTCCGGCGGACTGTACGATTTCAGAAACGAACTGGTGGAGAAGCTTTTAAAGGAATACCAGGTGAGCGTCAGCCTTCCGGATGAAGTCAGGACAAAGGAGCTTGCTGGGGAAGGCTGTAAGGTGATACACACCCCTATTAACCGGAGAGGGGTTAATCCGGCGGAGGATCTGAGGCTGCTTTTAAGCTACCGGAGGCTTTTGAAGGAAGAAAAGCCGGATTTGGTGCTGACGTATACCATTAAGCCCAATATCTATGGAGGTTTTTGCTGCAGATTAATGAAAATTCCCTACCTGGTCACAGTGACCGGCCTTGGCAGTACCTTCCAGAAGCAGGGCGTGCTCCTTAAAATGATCGTCGCCATGTACCGGGCGGGGCTTAAGAGGGCGGAATGTGTCTTTTTTCAAAACGAGGAAAACAGGCATATCTTTGAAAAGTATAAGATTAAAGGAAAAAAGGACAGGCTGGTAAAGGGCTCCGGGGTGAGCCTAAAGCGCCATGTCTTTGAGGAATACCCCCGGGGAGTGACGAAATTTCTTTTTGTAGGCCGTATGATGAGGGAAAAGGGAATTGAGGAGCTTTTGGAGGCAGCTAAGGCTCTGCACAGCCCGGAGGTGGTTTTTGAGCTGCTCGGCTACTGTGACGAGGATTATCAGGACAGGCTGGATGAGTGTGAGCAGAAGGGCTATATCCGGCAGTTGGGATTCCACCCGGATGTGCATGAGTATTTAAAGCAGGCCCAGGCCCTGGTGCTTCCCACTTACCATGAGGGAATGAGCAATGTACTGATGGAGGCGGCAGCCACCGGAAGGCCGGTGATTGCCACCAGGATCAGCGGCTGTAAGGAAATTTTTGAGGAAGGAATTACGGGAATCGGGTGTGAGCCCAGAAGCAGTAAGGATTTGATCCGCGCCTTAGAGAGGTTTCTGGAGCTGTCCTGGCAGGAGCGCGCCGGGATGGGACGCAGGGCCAGAGAGAAGATGGAGCGGGAATTTGACAGGGAAAAGGTAGTGCAGGATTATTATAAGGAGGTAAAAGATGGACTTATATGAAAAACTGGTAAACGGAGAAGAAAAGGTATCGCTGGTGGGCCTTGGCTATGTGGGAATGCCTATTGCCGTGGCTTTTGCCCGCAGGATTAAGGTGGTGGGCTTTGATTTAAATGAGAAGAAGATAGAGCTATACAGGAATGGAATCGATCCTACCAACGAGGTGGGCAATGAGGTGATAAGAAGCACAAAGGTGGAGTTTACCGCTGATCCGGCCCGGCTTCGGGAGGCCAGGTTCCATATTGTGGCGGTTCCCACGCCGGTGAACAGCGACCACACCCCGGATCTGACCCCGGTAGAGGGAGCCAGCAGGATCCTGGGGCAGAATCTTATGAAAGGCTCTGTGGTGGTGTTTGAGTCCACCGTTTATCCGGGAGTGACAGAGGATATTTGTGTGCCCATCCTGGAGAAGGAATCAGGACTTAAGTGCGGGGTTGACTTTAAGATCGGGTATTCTCCCGAACGCATCAATCCCGGCGACAAGGTACACCGTCTGGAAACCATTGTAAAGATTGTGTCAGGCATGGATGAGGAAACCCTGGATACGGTTGCAAAGGTTTATGAGCTGGTGGTGGAGGCAGGGGTTTACCGGGCCCAGTCCATCAGGGTCGCGGAGGCGGCCAAGGTCATCGAGAACAGCCAGAGAGACATCAACATTGCCTTTATGAATGAGCTTTCCATTATTTTTAACAAGATGGGAATCGACACTAAGTCGGTGCTTGAAGCGGCAGGCACCAAATGGAACTTTCTGAGGTTTTATCCCGGCCTGGTGGGGGGACACTGTATAGGGGTGGATCCCTATTATCTCACCTACAAGGCGGAGGAGCTTGGGTATCATTCCCAGATTATTCTGGCCGGAAGGCGGATCAATGACGACATGGGCAGATATGTGGCGGAGAGCACGGTGAAAAACCTGATTAAGGCGGATATTCCCGTTAAGAAGGCAAAGGTGGCGATTCTGGGCTTTACATTTAAAGAGAACTGCCCGGATACCAGAAACACAAAGGTGATTGATATTTATAAGGAGCTTGGGGAATATGGCATTCATCCCGTAGTGGTGGATCCGGCGGCGGATGCCCGGGAAGCCGGGAATCTGTATGGAATTTCCTTTGAGGATATGGATGCGGTGAAGGGAATGGATGCAGTGATTGTGGCAGTGGCGCACGAGCAGTTCTTAGCCTTTGACAGAGAGAAGGTGGACGGCTTCTATAATCCGGCCCGCGCAAAGAAGGTGCTCATGGATCTGAAAGGGTTATTTGACAGAAGCAAATTTATGACAGAGGATTACATTTACTGGAGGCTGTGATTAATGGGATATAAAAATTTAAAATTCGAGGATGAGGCCGTTTTTCTGGTGACGGGAGGAGCAGGCTTTATCGGATCCAATCTGTGCGAGGCTATTTTGGAGATGGGCTATAGGGTCAGATGTCTGGACAATCTCTCAACAGGGAAATACGAAAATATTGAGCCCTTTACATCAAATGACCGGTTTACCTTTATCGAGGGGGATATTCGGGATCTGGATACCTGTAAAGAGGCCTGTAAAGGGGCAGATTACGTATTGAACCAGGCGGCCTGGGGAAGCGTTCCAAGAAGTATTGAAATGCCCTTGCTGTACGAGGAGATCAATATCCGGGGCACCCTGAATATGATGGAGGCTTCCAGGCAAAACGGGGTAAAGAAGTTTGTCTATGCCTCCAGCTCATCGGTATATGGAGATCATCCCGTGCTTCCCAAGAAGGAAGGACATGAGGGGAAGGTTTTATCTCCCTATGCCCTTACCAAGAAGGTGGACGAGGAATACGGAAGATTGTATAAGGGTCTGTACGGACTGGATACCTACGGACTTCGTTACTTTAATGTATTTGGCAGACGGCAGGATCCGGACGGCGCCTATGCGGCGGTGATTCCTAAATTTATCCGTCAGCTCATGGGCGGAGAGAGACCTACCATCAATGGGGACGGCAGACAGTCCAGGGATTTTACCTATATTGACAACGTGATTGAGGCCAACCTGAAAGCCTGTCTTGCGCCCTCTGAGGCGGCCGGGGAAGCCTTTAACATCGGCGCAGGGGGCAGGGAATATCTGATTGATGTGTACCGGGATCTCTGCAAGGCCCTGGGCGTGGAGACAGAACCCGTTTTCGGCCCGGAGAGGGCAGGGGATATCCGGGATTCCAATGCGGACATCAGTAAGGCAAGAGAGCTTTTGGGCTATGATCCAGAGTATGATTTTGCAAAGGGGATTGGGCTGGCTATCGGATGGTATAAGGAAAATTTATAACGGTTCTGTTTGCCGGGGCCGTTAGCTCGGAGAAAACTGGATGAAAATAGCAGTGAGACTGGATGACATAACACCTGATATGGATTGGGAACGCTTTTTCAGATTTAAAGCCCTGCTGGACAAGTATCAGGTGAAACCGCTGATCGGGGTGGTGCCGGATAACAGGGATCCTGATCTGGTGAAGAAAGGAAAGCCGGCGCCCGATGATTTCTGGGCATATATAAAGGAGCTGGAAGGGCAGGGGTGGGTAATCGCCATGCATGGCTGCCGTCACGTGTATACCACAGACAGGCCGGGGCTGTTTCCCCTCAATAATTTTTCGGAGTTTGCAGGCCTTTCCTATGAAAAGCAGAAGAAGCTGCTGGCAGAAGGAAAACGCCTTCTGGCAGAAAAAGGCATAGACACAGAGCTTTTTATGGCGCCGGCCCATTCTTATGATAAAAATACGTTAAGGGCCCTTAAGGAGACGGGATTCACGGGTCTGACCGATGGCTTTGGGACTGCTCCCTACCGTTTTTTCGAACTGGATTTTTATCCTATTTCTTTTGTACTGCGCAGAACCTTCCAAAAAAAAGAGGGCTATTCCACTATGGTGGTTCACACGGGGACGGTTTCCGATCAGGATTTAAAGCGGTACGAGGGCTATTTCCAAAGACAGGATGTCTCCTGGATCGCCTTTGAGGAATACCTGCGCCTTCCTAAAAAAAGGAGAGGACTTTTGGGCCGGTGGAGTGAATTTTGTATGGCAAAGGGAAAATACCTGATGGGAAGGTTTCGGTAAATATGAAGGACACAGAGAAACGAAAAAGAGCAGAAAGGATTGTAACTGCGCTTTTCCTTGCGTTTTTGTTTGGCGGGCTTTTGTGGAAGGCAGGCGTGGCGGCCTACCCGGATACAAACAGTTATCTGACCATGTCTGCGAACCGGGAGCCGGGCTATGCGCTGGTTTTGAATGCTGCGGTACGGATAGCGGGAGAAAAGGGATTTTGGGCAGTGGGGCTGCTCCAGAATGCCCTGGCAGCGTTTTCAATTTATCTGGTCATATGCTATGTGGGAGACAAATTGAAGAGCCGCCGGATTCGTGTCTTGACGGCTCTTTGCCTTGTTCTGCCTCATATTCTGACTCCCTTATTTGCCTCCTCAGGCTTAATTCTCACAAATGCTCTTTTGTCGGAGGGAATGACCATTCCCCTGTATAATCTCTATTTCCTGTTCATGCTGAAGGCGGTGTGGGAGAAGGAAAAAAAGGACAGATACCTAAAAGGCGCCCTTGCCATAGCCTTTCTTCTCACATTATTCAGAGGGCAGATGCTGGTGACGCTCATCGCCTGGATGATCACGGCGGCTGTTCTGAGGGAAAAGCCCCAGAAAGAGGCCGGCAGGGGCTTTCCCCGGTTTTTTAAAAAGCTGCTGCCGGCGGCAGGCGTTTTTATAGTGGTTCTGGTTTTGCGCAGCCTGTGTGTAAACAGCTATAATCTGGCCGTAAGCGGGAAATTTACGGGGACGACCTACGGAGCCGTGACGATTCTCTCCAATGTGATCTATGTGTCCCAGGAAGCCGACAAAGAGGAAATAGAGGATGAAAGCTTAAGAGGGCTTTTTGAGGAGATATACGGGATTGCCCGGGAGGGGAAGATGCTTTACGGGTATGCGCCAGAGGGCCTGACACAGGAGGCTTCTTTTTATTCCCAAATGCATGATGAGATCAAGGATCTGGCTATTTACCCCTGTCTGCTAAGCTATACAGAGCATGTAGAGCGGATCGGGGATCCTATGGAAAGGCTGGTGCGGGTTGACGCTTTGGCATCGGCTATGATGAAGGCGCTTTTGCCGGGATGCATGAGGGAATGGCTTCTCCATTATATCAGGAATATTTTGGTGGGGCTCATCCGGACAGCCGCCTTTTTACATCCCCTGCTTAACCTTCCGGCCCTGGCCGGGTATGTGCTTTTGATACTGATGGGGATTTACTGCCGCCGGCAGAACAGACAGAGCAGGGCGGCAGGGATATTGGCTTTGACCATGCTGCTGACTGTGGGAAATGCGGCGGCGGTGGCGCTGACGATCATGTGTATTTCCCGCTATATGGTTTATAACACGGCGTTTCTTTATCTGTCCGCCTTTTTGCTGCTCGGGGAGGTAAAGGAAAATCTTTGGAGCAACAAAAGTAAAGGCAATCGTGAGGAAAAGAGGTAAAGGCTTTGGCAGAGGCAGTTCGTATCTTACATGTACTTGGCAATACCCGGCTTGGAGGAGCGGAGAGCCGGATCATGGATCTGTACCGGCATATGGACAGGGACAGGGTACAGTTTGATTTTCTTGTCCATACGGACAAGGAGGGCTATTTTGATAAAGAGATTAAGGCGCTGGGAGGACGGATTTTTCGGATACCCCGCTTTCGGGTTTATAATTATTTTTCCTACCAGAGGGCAGTGAGGAGCTTTTTTAGTGTACACCATGAATTCAGGGTGGTACAGGGGCATATCACAAGCACCGCTTCTATCTATCTTCCGCAGGCTAAAAAGGCGGGAGTTTTGGTGACTGCCGCTCATGCCAGGAGCGCCGGGGTTGATCAGGGGTTAAAAGGAGTTTTAACCAGGCTCTTAAGGCGGAATCTTTCGGAGAAAACAGATGTTATGTTTACCTGCTCCGAGCTGGCCGGAATCTCTGTCTTTGGAAAAAGGGCGGTAGAGCAGGGGAAAACGATTTTTGTTCCCAATGCCATAGACTGCGGCGTCTTTGATTATAACAAGGAGATAAGGGAAAAAGTCCGGCGGGAGCTTGGGGTAGAGGGACAATATGTGATCGGCCATGTGGGAAGCTTCCGCTATGCCAAGAACCATGAATATCTGCTGCGGGTATTTGCAAGGCTCTGTGAGAAAAAGGGAGACTGTGTGCTGCTTCTCTTAGGGGAAGGCAGTGAAATGGAAAGGATCAGGCAATTGGCGAAGGAGCTTGGGGTGGAAAAGAAAGTATATTTTCTGGGAAATCGCGGCAATGTAGGGGATTACTATCAGGCCATGGATTATTTCCTCTATCCTTCCCGCTTTGAAGGGCTGCCGGGAGCGGTGGTGGAGGCCCAGACTGCCGGGCTGTATTGTCTGATCTCCGATACCATCTGCCGGGAGGTGATGGTTACCGATTCAGTCCATGCAATGGATATTCGAAAGGAACCCGAGGAGTGGGCGGAGCATATCCGCAAAACCGCGGATTACCGGCGCCGGGGACGCATGGAGGAAATGAAAAGGGCTGGTTTTGATGTGAATACCCAGGTAAAGATCATGACAAAATTTTACGAGACAGGAAAATGGAATGATAAATAGCGCATGTAATGATGTGAAGCTGAAAAAAAAGATTATGCTGATCAGCCCCATGCTCCATCAGGGAGGCTTTGAGAGGATCTGTGTGCTGACGGCCAGACTCCTTGCCGATCACTGTCAGGTAATGATCGTGGTTTTTTCTATGGAGGATCTCGCCTTTGACATTTCCGGTCTTGAAGTGGTGGATTTAAATCTGAAGGCCCGAAGGGGCAGGACGGGAAAGCTTCTGAATCTGTTAAAGCGTGGGATAAAGCTGACCATACTGCAGAAAAAATCAGGGACCGACATCTCCTACAGCTTCGGAATGACGGCGAATATAGCCAATGCCCTGAGCTTCGGGGCCAAAAGGAGAATTTGCGCCTGCCATTCTTTTGAGGAGATTAAAAATAAAGGCTACATGAGGCTGGTGGGCCGCTCTGCGGACAGGCTTCTTTGCTGCTCCGAAAAGATGGCGGATCTGGTGCGAAAAACCTACGGCTTTTCCAATATGACAGCCTTGTGGAATCCCTGTGACCTTGATGCTTTAAGGGCGCAGAGCGGGCTTGCGGGCCAGGAGGATATGGCGTTTTTCAAAGGACGGGAGAGGGTGCTGGTATCTATGGGCCGGGAGGACGATGTGAAGGGCTTCTGGCACTTGATCAAGGTGTTTCGCAGAATCCATGAGCAGGAGAAGGATACCCGGCTGGCGATTATCGGAGAAGGGGAGTTTGCGGAATATAAGAGATTGGTCAGAGATTTGGAGCTGGATGACAGAGTGCTTTTTACGGGTCTTAAGAAAAATCCGTTTCCCTATCTAAAAGAGAGTGATCTTTATCTGCTGACATCCATAAGCGAGGGACTTCCCAATGCCCTGGTGGAGGCGCTGGCGTTATCTCTTCCCATTGTCTCGGTAAACTGTCTCTCCGGCCCGGCGGAAATCCTTCACGGCGATTTCAGGGCTGCCGAGAGCTGGAGCGGGATTTTCAAGGCGGATTATGGAATCCTGACGCCGCCCCTTTCTCCTGAAAAGGATTTGAGCGTATGCTGGGAGGAGACAGCCGGGGGAAAAAAGGTCCGCCTGGAAAAAGAGGAGGAGGCCCTTGCGGAAGCGGTACTGGAGCTTTTGCGGGATCGGGAGCTTTATGAGGGATATAAGAGTAAAGCCGCTTTAAGGGCGCAGGCCTTTTCGGCGGCAAACTACAGGAAGGGACTGCTTTCCTGTATGGAGCGGTTATAGCGGGCTGAGGGAAAGGCCCGAAGCGGCTTGGGCGGTTAATCGGACGGCTCTGCAGGAGAGGATTTGGGAGTATAATAGGCGATGTGTGGAATATGCGGCTTTTTCGGTAAAAACAGAATAACAGTAGAGCAGCTTATGCAGATGAACAATACCATGTACCACCGGGGGCCGGACGATTGCGGAGCGGAGCTGTACCCGGCGGGAGAGGGATATACGGTGGGGTTGGCGCAGAGAAGGCTTTCCATACTGGACTTATCCCCTTTGGGACATCAGCCCATGCACTCGCCGGACAAAAGAGTGAGTATTGTTTATAACGGAGAAATCTATAATTTCAGGGAATTGAGAGAAGAGCTCTCCGATTATCCCTTTGTGTCTGCCTGCGATACGGAGGTGATTCTGGCATCTTACCTGAAATGGGGAATAGGATGTCTGGAAAAACTAAACGGGATGTTTGCCATGGCAATTTTTGACAGACAGTCCGCACAGTTGTATCTGGTGCGGGACAGAATCGGCAAAAAGCCTTTATACTATTGGCAGCAGGAGGGAAATCTTGTCTTTGGCTCGGAGCTCAAGCCTATTATGAAATGCCCTGGATTTGAGCCTCAAATCCGCAGGGAAGTGGTTCCGCGTTTTTTGTATCACCAATATTTATGCGAGCCGGACACCATTTTTCAGAATGTAAAGAAGCTCTCCCCGGGAGAAGTGCTTTGTTTTTCCAAAGGCCGGATTAGACAGTGGAAGTACTGGGATTTAAAGCAGGTCTATCATGAAAAACGCAGCCTTTCTGCGGGGGATTACGGACAGGCAAAGGAGCAGTTAAAGGACAGGCTGCGTGGGGCCGTTCGGGAGAGGATGATTGCAGATGTTCCCATCGGTACTTTTTTAAGCGGAGGGTATGACTCCTCCCTTGTGACTGCCCTAGCCCAGTCTCTGAGCGAGAAGCCGGTGAAAACCTTCTCCATCGGCTTTCATGAGGAGAAGTATAATGAGGCAAGGTATGCGAAGGAGGTGGCCGAATATCTGGGCTGCGACCATACGGAGCTTTATATCGGCGAGGAGGAAATGTTTTCCCTGATCGAGGAGCTTCCCGTATATTATGACGAGCCTTTTGCGGACAGCTCTCAGATTCCGTCCCTGCTGGTTTCCGGCCTTGCCAGACAGAGCGTTACGGTGGCGCTTTCCGGGGACGGCGGGGATGAGCTGTTCTGTGGATATAATGTGTATGATAAGGTGCGGCAGGCTCAGCTTCTTGACGGTCTTGGCGCGGCGGCAGCAGGGGTGGGAGACTTCTTTCACATTACCGAAAAATATCCCTTTAAGGTGAGGGTGATTGCCAAAAACCGGGATAAGGAGACAAAAACCCAGTTTGTGGCAGGAAACTATCTGCAGGCCGCACAGCGGATGGTGGATTTGGGCAAAGAGAGAGACGTCCTTCCCTGCTATTATGATTTTGAAACCTCTTATAATGAAAGAAACTGGCAAAAGAGACGGATGCTTCTGGATATTGATACCTATCTGCCGGGAGACATTCTCTGTAAGGTAGACCGCTCGTCCATGCGCTACTCTTTAGAGACCCGGTGCCCCATACTGGATAAAAACGTGGTAGAATTTTCCTTCTGCCTGCCCCATGAGTTTAAATACCAAAGGGGAAATAAGAAACGGATATTAAAGGATATTGCCTATGACTTTATACCCTCTAAGCTGCTTGACAGGCCCAAGACGGGATTTGGCGTTCCCCTGGACAAGTGGCTCCGGGGAGTATTGAAAGAACATGTGTTATCATATGCGGAGAGGGGGTTCCTGATCAGGCAGGGAATATTTAATCAGGATTATATAAATGAATTCCTGGCCGGATATATGAGGCAGGGCGACAAAGGCGCGGGAAGCGGCGCCAATTATTCAAGAATCGTGTGGGCATTTTTTATGTTCCAGAAATGGTATGAGCTGTATGTGACCGGCAGGACAGAGGGAAATAACTGATGAAAAAAAGGAAGATACTTTTTCATATTAACAGCCTTGGGAAGGGCGGTGCGGAGAGAGTGGTATCCGTACTGTCCAGGTATTTTGCGCAGGACGGATATGAGGTAGTGATCGTCACCCTCTGGCGGGCCGGGGAGGAATATGAGCTTTCAGAGGCGGTAAAAAGGATTGATTTGGGAGAGCTTGCCGCAGGCAGGAGGGGCGGCAGAAGGCTTCTGGCTCTGAAAAGGTTTACGGATTTAAGGAGGGTTATCAGGAGGGAGAGGCCCGGGCTTGTGATTTCCTTCTGCGTGAAAGCAAATTTCAGAAGCGCTTATGCCATGCTTGGGATGAAAACCCCTCTTCTGGTTTCGGTGAGAAATGATCCGAAGATTGATTATGCACCCCACATGAGGGCGGTTAAATGGATGGAAAAAAAGGCCTGCGGCTGCGTCTTCCAGACCCGGGAGGCAGAGGAGTTTTTCAGTCCGGCCTTTCAGGAAAAATCCCGTGTGATTTTTAATCCGGTGGATGAGAAGTACCTTTTGGCAGGGCAGAATGAAGGGAAATGCAGGGAAAGAAAGAATGTGATCGTCACAGTGGGCAGGATTTCCCGTCAGAAAAACCAGATGCTGCTTTTGCAGGCGTTTCAAAGGATCCGGGACCGGTTTCCCCGGACGGTGCTCAGAATTTACGGAGAAGAGGGGGAACAGGGGGTAAAGGAAGAGCTGGAAAGGTATATTGCCGACAATGGGATGGAAGGACAGGTTCTTTTTATGGGGCAGTGCAGCAGCCTTGAAAAGGAGCTGGCAGATGCGGCGCTGTTTGTGCTTCCCTCGGATTATGAGGGGATGCCTAATGCGCTGATTGAGGCCATGGTATTGGGGCTTCCGGTGATTTCCACCGATTGTCCCTGCGGGGGAGCGGCTATGCTGATTGAGGATGGGGTTTCCGGGCTCCTGGTCCCTGTGGGGGATGCGAAAAAGCTGGCACAGGCCATGGAGCGGGTTCTTTCGGATGAAAAGCTGGCACAGGCCATGGCCGGGAAGGCCGGGAGGGTGGCGGAGCAGGTAAGCCCCATAAAGGTGTACGAAGAGTGGAAGGAATATGTGGAGGCACTATGAAAAAGAAGATTGCGCTCTATATCAGCAGCCTCAGGCGGGGCGGGGCTGAGAGGGTCATGGCCAATCTTGCCGGATATTTTTACAGGCAAGGGTATCAGGTACTGATGGTCACCACCAGAAGGGAAGAAACCGAGTATGAGATACCCCGGGGGATTGTGAGGCGGATTTCCGAGCCTTCCTCCCGTGAATTACGGGGCGGGCGGATTTCCAACTTCAGAAAGCGCTTTTTAAGGCTCAGGGAAATCTGGAAGGAAGAAAAACCGGATGTTATTTTATCCTTTATCGGGAAAAATAATATGATGGCGATCTTAACCTCCCGGGGACTTCAGATCCCGGTGGCAGTTTCCGTAAGGGGCGAGCCCATGGAGGAGTATTATAATAAGGAACTGCGCCTGATGGCAAGACAGCTCTTTCGTCTGGCGGACGGAGTAGTTCTGCAGACCGGAAGAAGCTGTGGTTTTTTCCCTGAAGCGGTACAAAAAAAGGCGGTGATCCTGAGAAACCCGGTGCATCCTGATTTTTTCAGAGAGCCCTATGAGGGAGAGCGGGAAAAGACGGTGGTGGCTGTGGGCAGAGTGGATGAAAATAAAAATCATGAGCTGCTCATCAGGGCCTTTGCGCGGATTGCCGAAGACTTTCCCGGGTATAGGCTTCTGATCTACGGAGAGGGAGAAAAAAGAAAGGAACTTAAGGCGCTGGCGAAGGAATTAGGGCTTGAGGAACGGATCCTTCTGCCGGGCAATGAGGAGCAGGTGGAGGAAGTGATCTACAGGGCCCGGGTATTCGTCCTTCCCTCCAATACGGAGGGGATGCCCAATACCCTCATCGAGGCAATGCTTTTGGGGATCACGGTAATCGCCACAGACTGCCCCTGCGGAGGCCCGGCAGAGCTGATTGTGCATGGAGAAAACGGGCTGCTGACACCGGTAGGGGATGTGGAGAAAATGAAAGAGAATCTTCAGAGGGTGCTGGCGCATCCCCGGGAGGCAGACCGGATGGGAAGAAATGCGGCCCGGATCAGGAGTCTGTATGAGCCGGAGACAGTTTACGGAGGCTGGAAGGCTTATCTGGAGGGCTTGATGACAAAGAGGTAAAGGGTAAAGACCGGATTAATCGGGATGGAGGAGCGGCAGCGATGTGCGGAATAGCCGGATTTTGTAACTTTAAGGGTGATAAGCAAAGAAATATCGAGGGTATGATGCAGAGGATTTACCACAGAGGGCCGGACGGGGGCGGAAGTTTTTTTTCCGAGGACGGCCAGGTGGTTTTGGGACACAGGAGGCTTTCGATTATCGATCTGTCCGAAAGCGGTTCCCAGCCTATGGTTTCTCACAGCGGGCGTTATGTCATTGCCTATAATGGGGAAATTTACAATTATAAGCAGGTAAGAGACAAGCTTTTACGGGACAAAAGGGTGAATTCATTCAGAGGAACCTCGGACACGGAGGTTTTGCTGGAGGCTATGGAGGCCTATGGGGTGAGGGAGGGGATTTCCCTGTGCAAAGGGATGTTTGCCATTGCCCTGTATGATAAAAAGGAACAGCTTTTGTACTTGATCCGCGACCGGATCGGGGAAAAGCCTTTATACTATGGTCAGATGGGAGAAAGCTTTGTGTTTGCCTCGGATGTGGGAGCCATTGCGGGTCTGGAAGGATTTCAGAATCCCGTCAACCGCAAGGTGCTGGGGCTTTATTTTGTACACGGCTATATTCCGGCCCCTTATTCTGTTTACGAGGATATTTACAAGCTGGAGCCGGGGACGATTTTAAAGCTCCGGCTGCCCTTTAAGAGTCTGGAATCGGCGGAATATGAAACCTACTGGTCGGTGAAGGAGGCGGCAAAAAGGGGACAGGAAAATCCTTTTAAGGGAACGGAAAAGGAAGCCGCCGATGAATTGGAGCGGCTTTTGAAAGAGGCCATATCCGGTCAGATGACAGCAGATGTTCCGGTGGGGGCTTTTTTGTCTGCGGGAATTGATTCCAGCACCATCGTCGCCCTGATGCAGTCCCTGAATAAAGGGAAGGTGAAGAGCTTTACCATTGGAATGGAGGATCGGGACTATAATGAGGCGGTGTACGCCGGGGAGATTGCAAGGCATCTGGGAACGGAGCACACAGAGCTTTATATCACCGATGAGGATGCCAGGGCGGTGATTCCCGGGCTGGCTGGGATGTTTGGCGAGCCCTTTGCGGATTCCTCCCAGATTCCTACCTATCTGGTGAGCAAAATGACCAGGGAGCATGTGACCGTGTCTCTCAGCGGAGACGGTGGGGACGAGCTTTTCTGCGGCTACACCTCCTATGCTTCCGTTGAGCGGATCTGGAATAAGATGAAGGGAATTCCCTATTTGATCCGTAAGCCCTGCAGCGCGCTGGTGATTCACAGCCCTCTTGCCAGAAAGCCCATTTACCGTGTTAAGGGAAAGCTCTTGGGGGCCAGAGGGCCTTCGGATCTGTATGTCTGCTCTCTTGAAACCGATCCCCTGGCAGAGAGAATCGCTCTAAGAGGCTCCGGGAAAGAAAAATGCAGCTACAAATACAGTGAGTATGATCCGGGGTATTTGAGGGAAACCAATCACAATATTATGCTTATGGACATGCAGATGTATCACCCCGACGACATTCTGGTGAAGGTGGACCGGGCGGCTATGGCGGTTTCGTTGGAAACCAGAGTGCCTATGCTGGATAAGGATGTGGTGGAATTCGCCTGGAGCCTACCCATTGATTATAAGCGGGAATGGGAAAAGGGGGAGATAGGGCATACCGGCTTTTACGGAAAAAAGGTGTTGCGGGACGTGCTTCACCGTTATGTGCCCCGAAGCCTGATGGAACGCCCTAAGAAGGGCTTTAGTATTCCGGTGGAAAAGTGGCTGCGCCAGGACGGACTGCGGGAGTGGGCGGAAGGATTGATCGACAGGAAAAAGCTAAAAGAGCAGGGATTTCTGGACAGCGATGTGGTGTGGAGGATTTGGAGGGACTTTATAGATAAGGGAGAATGGCGGATTCAGATCTGGTACATTCTGATGTTCCAGGAATGGATAGAGTATACAGGCAGGGGTTAATCCTCTGCCTGTTCTTTGTAAATACTTTCATAATCATAGCCGGAATAAAACGCTCTTTCCTGCTCCAGCTTTTCCAGATAGTTTTCTTTCGTAACAAGCCCGGTGCCCTGGGCAATCCAGTCCAGGATCCGGGAGCTGATTTCCGCCGAGTAATGCCCGTCGTCGCTGTAATAATCGGGATTGCAGATGACCTCGTATTGGTCAAAAAAGTTATAGAGCTTTACATTGGGGCAGGCAAGCAGCAATTCTGTGGCGGTCTGCTCCGCCTTAAGCTGTCTGGAGAGGGTTCCCTTCAGATTCAGGGCATCCCAGTAGCAGATGCTGTAGGGAGGATAAAAAATATAAAAGGTGGTGTCCGGATATTTGTTTACCACATCAAGCACATTCAGGCTTATGGTTTTTGTAACTGCCTTGCGTTCCGCCTCCCCGAAGCCGGTGGGGTCGTTTTTGTTTACATTCTCTCTGTCATAGGAGGAAAGGATCTTATCCAGGCCGGTTTCCCACTGCCAGGAGGAATACTCGTCCATGGTGGTGCTGGGGGCGCCGGAAAGGGTGGCGGCAATGTTTGTGAGGACGCCGTGATAAAGGATGGACTTATTAAACAGGTAGGAAACATCATTAAAGGGATTGTCATCATAGAGATAAGTGGGATACGCATCATACTGCACCCAGTCATGATCCCGCAGAAGTCCATTGTAATCCAGAGTCCAGATCACCGTTTTCAGGTTTTTGTTTCTGGACAGGGCCCTGTCCAGATTTTGGGAAATCTCCTGATAGCCAGCGCCTGAGAAGGTTTCCTTCACAGAGCTTGTGCCGAATAGGGCGTCCATCTGGCTGGGCTTAAAATTTTGAGCCATGGAGGTTCCGGTGATCAGGGCATCGAAATCAAAATGTCTGGATATGCCGTCGTTGATATAGCGTTCCTCGTACAGACGATAGGATAAAAAGGAAAAGGGCTTATGGTAATGGAAATAAGGATCCACTATGATTACGGTCAAGGCCGTCAGAACCAGCAAAAGGCCCAGGCCGGCCAGGCATTTTAAAAACCATTTTTCAGCTTCTTTTTGATTCATGGGCCTTCTCCTTTTTCGTTTTTACAATCGAGGTAAAGATCGGTTCCAGCATCAGCATCAGGCTGATATAGAACAGCGCCATATTATAAATCGTATATCTGGTCTGACAGAAAATTACCAGAGACACCAGCCCTACGTTCAGCAGGATGCAGAGCAGTGTCAATGAGGAAAACAGGATGATAAACGGGTTTTTCTTTTTCCGGATATGATAAAACAAAAGCCAAAGATAGAGCAGGTAAATGAACAGGCTGTACCAGATCAGGAGGGCATTGCGCTGGGCCACAGTGGTGACCAGGCCGGAGAGGAAATTGTCTGCGAAGGTGCCCATGATCCTGGGGATATTGTGGGGGATGACGGACTGATTAATGAGATCCATGACCCGGTCTGCATTTTCATTTAAGTCCGTCATGCCGCCGCCCCAGCGATCCTTGGCGTAGTCGTTGACCAGGGGCCACATGGTGTCGATCTGGATATGGTCATAATGATCTCCGAAATGAGATACCCTGCCAAGCCATCCCTTGCCTGCATGGCGTTTTAAAAACCCGTTCTCATCACAAATATCGTAAATCTCCAGAAATAAATCCCGGATTCCCTCATCCTCAATATAATCGGCGTCGCTCCTCTCCGCGGTATAAAAGGCCATGGTGGTGATAAAACGGGTATCGCCCGAGTGCGTGACCATCTCTCCCCTGAGAGCATAGTTATAGCCAAAGTCCAGAAGGGTAGCGCCTGCAAGGATGCACAGGCTGCCAAGAAGGGCATACGCCAGACCCTGAAGGTATTTTTTCCTGGAAAAGAAAACGATGCCTGTGCAGATAACCAGCATAGCCAGAGAAACGGCCATCTGCTTCCTGGTTGAGATCAGCACAAAGCTGAGGATACAGCAGGCGGCAAAGCTTGTCCGGGAACCCTCAGTCACATATTCAAGAAGATAGCGGAAGAAAATGAGGTACAGAGAAATCGCAATCCCTTCCGTCAAAATGCTGTTGGAATACATGGAGCCCCTTCGGGCCGCAAACCGGCACAGAAGAGAGACCGCCATCGGGATCAAAAGAGCGCCCATGGAAAACAGCCTGCTTACAGGCAGCTTCCTGGTAAGGAAAGCGGCAAAGGACCAGCAGGAAAGAGCCGCTAAAATGCTCTGGGCAAATATGGCGGCGGTTAAATAAAAATCATTGGAAAGGCCGGAAAAAATCCATCTGAAAAAAGCCAGAAACATGGGGTAAAAAGGTTCCCTGGACAAGTTCATGCTGATGTAGCTGGGGGAATCCACACAGATCACAGCCCCGTCATAAAAGGCAAAAAAGAGATAAAAGGCAAGGCTGACAAGCAGCATAAGCAGGGAAAAAGCTTTGTAATCCCTTATCTTTATTGTGTGAAAAGGCATCTTAACCTCTATTCTGCCGCCCTGGGCGGCTTTTGAATACAAACATCAAAAATTAAAGTACAGAAATTCACTGATCTCCGACAAGGACAGGATACTCCAAAACATTAAAATTATTACGGTAAAGAGCTTTTTGTTTGACAACGTAAAACAGGCTGTCTTTTCCTGTGTATTTTTCAGGGTGAAGCATCCAAGCAAAGCCAGAAGGGTGAAAAGGCTCACCGCCAGCCATGGACAGGACGACATAATACCGCCCAGCCCCAGCCGGTAGAGGGCGCTGATTTCAGTCAGATCCTGAAAGGCATCAACGATAGGCCGATGCAGGGAGCCAAAGCCTCCCCAAAACAACTGGCGCCAGAGCAGAGCGGCCTGCCCGGGGGAGTCTGCCCGGAACAGGCTCCAGCCAAAGGTCACCAGCGAAAAGGTAATCCCTCTTTTGAGCCACCTGGGAAGCCGGAGGGAGGCTGTATTTACCGTCTTTTCAAAAACCATTACAATCCCGTGCAGGGCTCCCCAGAGAAGAAAGGTCCAGTTGGCTCCATGCCAGAGCCCGCTGACCAGAAATACGATCATGGTATTTACGCAGGTCCTTGCCGCGCCCCGCCGGTTCCCCCCCAGGGGAATATAAAGATACCTGGTAAAAAATCTGGTCAGGGTCATATGCCATCTGCTCCAGAAATCGGTAATGGACTCTGCCTTGTAAGGAGAGTTGAAATTTGTGGGAAGATCTATATTCAGCATAGCGCCAATACCCCAGGCCATATCGCAGTAGCCGCTGAAATCAAAATAGATTTGCAGGGAATAGCACACCATCACAAGGCCGGCGCTTAGGGAATTCAGTTCAGGGATACTTCCATAGCCCACATTCACCACCTTGGCAAAGGAGTCGGCAATCAGCACCTTTTTGGCCAGGCCAAGAGCAAAGGCATAGATCCCCCTGGATAAATTTTCAAAATTTATTTTACGTTTCTCAGGGTTTTGCAGTCCCGGGATGATTTCATTGTGGAGAGCAATCGGGCCCTGGGTGAGCTTGGGGAAAAAAGCGATATAAAGGGCGTAATCCCCAAAGCCGTATTTGCCGCTTTCTCCCTGGTAAACATCCACCAGATAGGAAATCTGCTGGAAGGTATAAAAGCTGATGCCAAGGGGCAGGATCAGCTCCAGGAAAGGAAGCTGGGAGCTGAACAGGGCGTTGATATTTTCGATAAAAAAATTGTAGTATTTGAGAAAAAGCAGAATCCCTGCGTTTAAAAGGATGCCGGTGCAAAGCAGGGGCTTTTTCCAGCGTTTTTCCGGTTTTTGGCATATAGCGGAGGCAACTGCGTAATTACACACAATACTGAAAAGTAAAACGGCCGGATAAAGAATATTTGCGTAGCCGCAGAACCACAGGGACATAATAAAGAGAAAGGCTGAAGCGGCCTTATATTTTCCGATATGATTTAATCCAAAGTACCCCAGAAGGGCAAGAGGAAAAAATAGAAAGATGAAAATATAAGAGTTAAAAAGCATAACGGGTCCTTTCATAAGCAAATTTAAAAGTATTATAAGACTTTGGAAATTGTTTGGCAATAACATTCTCTTTAACAGCGGCGCCGGCGGGAGGGTTACTCTTGTGGAACATGGAAAAATATGATAAAATCAATTAATTTGTTGCAGCAGGACAGGGGTGAATCCATGAATATAATCAGGATGTCGGGGGGCTTTGCCAATCAGTTGTTTCAGTATGCGCTGTATTTAAAGCTCCGGTCCATGGGAAAAGAAGTAAAATTTGACGACATTAATGAATACCGGGGGGAGGGAACCTGCCCCATCATGCTTTCCGTATTTGGGCTGGATTATCCAAGGGCCGCCTGGGAGGAGATCACGGAATTTACGGACGGCTCCATGGATCTCTTAAAGAGGCTGAGACGGCGGATCTTTGGCAGAAGAGCCAGGGAATATTATGAGAAGGACTTCTTTGACCCGCAGGTTTTGGGTTTTGACCATATGTATCTGCGGGGAGAATTCAAAAGCGAGAAATATTTTGAGGATATTAAAGATGAGGTCAGGGCTCTTTATCGGTTCCCTCTATTAGAGGAGATGCATCTGCCGGAGAAGTTCTACAAAAGCACGAAGGCCTGTCTGGAAGCAATTGAGAGTACAGAGTCGGTGGGAATCCATATGTACCGCAGCGATTCACGGCTTGACGAGGAATTATATGAAGGTATCTGCACAGAGAAATATTATGAGGGGGCGGTGCGGTTCCTGCAGGAAAAATGCCCGGATGCCGTATTTTTTATTTTCAGCAATGAACCCAAATGGGTAAAAAACTGGGTAGAGAAATTGATAGAGAGCCAGATTAAGGACGGCATGGACCAGGAAGAGATTACCGCCATGAAAAGGCGTTTTACCATGGTGGTGAGCAACACGGAGTATACCAGCTATCTGGATATGATGCTGATGAGCCGGTGCAGACATAATATTATCTCCAACTCCAGCTTCGGATGGTGGGCAAGCTGGCTTAACGATCATGCGGACAAGCTGGTAATCGCACCGGATAAATGGGAAAACGACAGGGACGGAAAAGACGTCTACACAGAGGGTATGGTGCTGATTAACGCAAAGGGAAGAGTGAACAGGGTGGTAAAGGAATAAATGAAGATCTGTATGGTGGTTCCTGACAGGCTGGTGAAGGGCGGTATCGCCTCGGTGGTGAATGGCTACAGAGAACATGATTTTGGAGGAAAATGCGAAGTAAGCTATATAGAGTCTTATCGAAACGGCAGTAAATGGCAGAAGCTGGCCAAGGCGATGAAAGGCTGTTTATTGTTTTTCAGAGAAATGATCGTGAACAAACCGGATATTGTACACATCCATTCCTCCTTTGGGCCAAGCTTTTACAGGAAAATGCCTTTTATTTATATGGCCTGCTTAAGGGGTGTGCCGGTAATTAATCATATCCATGGCGCGGAGTTTGAAGCTTTTTATCTGGAGGCCTCTGCCTCCAAAAAGCGGAGGATCAGGAGGGTGTACGGAAAATGCACCATGCTGATCGCGCTTTCCGAGGAATGGAAAAGGAATCTGGAATTAGTGGTTCCGGCGCAAAAAATAGCGGTCATAGAAAATTACTGTAAAATACCTGATCTGTCATGGGCAGAGAAAAAAAAGCAGATTCTGTTTCTGGGAGAGATTGGTAAGAGGAAGGGCTGCTATGATATTCCTGAAATTTACGGAAGGGTTCTTAAGAAGGGGGAAAGAATTCCTCTGGTCATGGCTGGCGACGGGGAGCTTTCGGAGATAAAAAGGCTATTTGAAGACAGGGATTTGCTGAAAGATATTTCCTTTCCGGGATGGGTCCGGGGGGATGATAAGGATAAGTGCCTTAAAGAAAGCGGGATTTTTCTGTTCCCAAGCTATTATGAAGGAATGCCTGTGGCTGTGTTGGAGGCTATGGCGTATGGGATGGCCATCGTGACCACAAGGGTGGGAGGAATTCCGCATCTGCTTGCGGACGGGATCAGCGGTTATCTCTGCGAACCGGGAGATATAGAGGCGCTTTCCGAAAGACTTTTGGAGCTGTCTGGGGATGCGGACAAAAGAAGGAAGATGGGTGAGAAAGCCAGGCAGAAGGCCATAGAGGATTACAGCATGGAAAGTCACATGAATAAGCTGATAGACTTATATGACAGGGTGAAGGGGTAAAGCGGCAGGAGCGGATATGGGATTGATAATGCGAACAATAAAGGGGACTTTTTTTACAGGTCTTTGGAAATTGAAATATGGCCGCAAAATAAGCATCGGGTTTCCTCAGGGGCTGGAAAAGGTAAGGGTGGAGAAGGATAAGGAAGCGGAAATCCGACTGGGAGAACGAATACAGAACAGGGGCGGTTTTTATATCGGATGTAAAGGACGGGGAAAACTTGAAATAGGCGCGCACTGCTTTTTTAATATCAATACCTCTATTACCTGTATGAAGCGGATTGCAATAGGACAATACTGTAAGTTTGGGAATAATCTGGTGATCGTAGATCATGATCATGATGTCAACAATACCGGGGAGGAGTTTCCGGGGAAGGCGATCGAGATTGGCAATCATGTATGGGTGGGGGCAAATTGTGTGATCTTAAAGGGCGTTAAGATAGGAGATAAAGCGGTAATTGCCGCAGGCAGCGTGGTGCGCAGGGATGTTCCTGCAGGCAGCGTATATTATGAGAAGCGGGAGTGGGTTATCAGATGATTATAATCAGGATGACCGGCGGCCTTGGAAACCAGATGTTCCAGTACGCCTTGTATTTAAAGCTTTGCTCTATGGGCAGAGAGGTGAAATTTGACGATATTACGGAATATGAGCTTGATAACGCCAGGCCGGTGATGCTTTGGGTTTTTGATATTTCTTATCCTAAGGCGAGCAGGCAGGAGATCAACGAGGTAACGGACGGTTTTTTAAAGTTATCTCACAGAATCAGAAGAAAATTGTTTGGAAGAAGGTCTTTGGAGTATCAGGAAAAGGACTGTAATTATGACGTTCAGGTTCTCCAAAAGGAGCCTGCCTATCTCACCGGCTATTTTCAGAGCGAAAAATACTTTAAGGATGTGGAGAATGAGGTGCGAAGAGCCTTTACCTTTTCGGGCGGGATTTGGAAGGAGCAGGACGGGGAGGTAAGACAGAAAATGCAGAATTTCCTGGGACAGATACAGGGGTGCGAATCCGTATCGGTGCATGTGCGCAGGGGGGATTATCTGGAAAAGGAAGAAATATACGGCGGTATTTGTACGGAAGCTTATTACAAAAGCGCCATTGAATATATGCAAAGGGAGAGAATGGAAAGCAGGTTTTTTCTGTTCAGCAACGATCCTGAATGGGTAAGAGAATGGGTCAATAAAAATTACAGAGAGGATAACAGGTTTGTAATAATAGAGGGCACACAAGAGGAGACAGGCTATCTTGATCTTTTTCTCATGAGTCGGTGCAAAAATCACATCATAGCCAATTCCAGCTTTAGCTGGTGGGGGGCATGGCTGGACGAAAATCCCGAAAAGAAAGTCATTGCTCCGGCGAAATGGGCAAACAATCAGGAATTTACAGATATATACTGGAATGGGATGATAAAAATTACGGCAGAGGGTGAGCGGAGCATATGAAGAAGGAAACAGATCAGAAACTAATTTCTGTGATCGTGGCAGCGTATAACATTGGAGAATATCTGCCCTGTTGTCTGGACAGTCTTCTTGCCCAGAGCTATCAGAAGCTTGAAATTATTGTGGTGGATGACGCCTCCGGGGATGATACAGGTGCGGTTTGCGACCGATATGCCAGGGCGCATGAGAACATAAAGGCCATTCATCTGAAGAAAAATGAGGGACTTTCCGGAGCGAGAAATAAAGGACTCGCCATAGCAAAGGGAGATTATATCGGCTATGTAGATGGAGATGACTGGGTGGAGCCGGATATGTACAGAGCAATGCTTGCGGCTTGCCGAGAGCAGAAAACCGATATTGCGATTTGTGCCTATCATGAGAGCGGAGCCGAAAAGGTAAAAGAGCAGTTTTCAGGGAAGCAATACGTACTCACACAAAAAGAGGCCCTGGAAATCTATATTTGCGATAACAGACAGTTCCATATTTATAACTCGGTGTGGAGCAAACTGTTTCGGCGGAGTGTTATTGAAAAACTGGAATTTCCGGCAGGCAGGAAATCGGAGGATATTATTTATACCACCAGGGCCCTGCTGAATAGTTCTTCCTGTGTGTTTTTGGATACTCCTTATTATAATTACAGGGTTAACCGCAAAGGAAGCATTATGAATGAGCAGGTGCGGGAGCGCAGGCTTGGCGATGAGATTCCTTTCTGGAGAGAGCAGATTGAATGCCTGGAGAACGCAGGTTTTTTGGAGCTCTCACAGAAGGCAGCCTATTATTTTTATCGTCGGCTTTTGTTTTATTACGTAGATTTCAGGGATAGAAAAATGAAAGCGGCGGCGACGGAAACAGTGGAGTTGCTTCGGGGGGATAGGGAAGAGATTAAGCGGATTTATCAGAAAGAGTTTACGGCATTAGGAGATAAAATCAGGATGGAACTTGCCCTGCTTTGGCCGCAGGGGTATTATGGGATTGTGAAGATTTATGATAAACTTATCGTACCGCTTCGTCAGTAGTTCCCTTTCAGGGTATTAAAAAGGAGTTGCATGGAAAAAACAAACTTATTCGGAAAAATCAATTATATTTTTGACAGAAAACAAAAGATCCAGCTCGGACTATTGGGAGTCATGATTTTTGTAGGCGGCCTTTTGGAGACCTTAGGGGTAGGCGGCATGATTCCGGTGGTGAATGCGCTGTTGATGCCGGAGAAGCTAAAGGAGTTTATTGATGAATATGAAATTCTCCAAAGGCTTTGCAGCTTGCTTCATATCGAGGATATTGGACAGCTTACCATGGCTCTGCTCATCGGGCTGATGGCAATTTATGTAATCAAGAATCTTTATGTTCTGCTTCTCACCTATAAACAGAATTCCTTTATCACCCAGAACAGGAATAAGATGATCAGCCGTGTGATGGCCGAGTTTTTAAACCGCCCCTATGAAAAGTACCTGGGAGCGGATATTCCCACAGTGTTCCGCATCACGGACAGCGATATTCCCCAGACCTTTTCCCTGATCCTGGCTATGCTTCATCTTGCCAGCGAGGTGGTGGTGTCCTTCCTGATCTTTTTGGTTCTGCTCTGGCAGAATGTGGTTATGACACTGTTTATCATTGCTATATTTGGAATTATGACTTTATTTATCATTAAAGTGCTCAAACCGAAGCTGAATAAAATAGGCGCCAAAAATCAGGAAATCCAATCACGGATCGCCAAGTGGAGAATCCAGGCGACCTATGGATTAAAGGACGTTAAGGTATTAAACAGGGAGGAATTTTTTGTAAGGAATTATTTTGAGACAGGCAAGGTAGGGGCGGATGTGGCAAGGAACTATGCGGTGCTGAATAATCTGCCGAGACTGATGATCGAAACGGTGTTTATCGTCAGCATCCTGTCTTTTATCGCCATATACATTAACGGAGGCGGAGATGTGGCCTCCATTATGACCACGATCGCCGCGTTCGGGGTGGCGGCCATCCGGGTACTGCCCAGCGTTAACCGGATTAACACCTATATCACGGAGATCGCCTATACGGAGCCAAGCCTTAACTTTGTGTATGAAAATCTCCAGGAAGGGATGAAAACCGACGCCATGCTGGCGGAGAGAAAGGCAAATTCCCAGGTGGAGAAGCTAAGCCTGAAAAAGCAGATCGAATTAAATCATGTCAGCTTTCATTATCCTGACTCTGATAAATATATCTTTAAGGATGCTCACATGATTGTGCCCAGAGGGAAATCAGTAGGAATTATCGGAGCCTCAGGCGCCGGGAAGTCTACCATTGTGGATGTGCTTTTAGGACTGCTCCATGCCCAGGAGGGAGAGATTACCTGCGACGGAGTAAACATTTTTAAGAATTATGAATCCTGGCTGGCTCAGGTGGGCTATATTCCCCAGTCTATTTACCTGATCGATGAGTCCATTAGGGATAACATTGCGTTCGGGATCGACCGGGATAAGATCAGCGATGAGAGAATATGGGAGGTCTTAGAGGAAGCCCAGTTGAAGGAGTTTATAGAGGAGCTTCCGGACGGGTTGGATACCACGATCGGCGACAGGGGCGTGCGGCTTTCCGGCGGGCAAAGGCAGAGGATCGGTATTGCCAGGGCGCTCTATAATGACCCCGAGATCCTGGTGTTTGACGAGGCGACCTCCGCGCTGGATAATGACACGGAGGCGGCGGTCATGGAGGCGGTGAATAGCTTTCAGGGGAAAAAGACCATGATCATTATCGCACACAGATTAAATACGATAGAAAAGTGTGATATTATATATAAGGTGGAAAATATGAAACTGATACAAACGACCCTGGCATAACAGGAGGCAGATAGGAGCGGAAATGCTTGGAACGGAATTTTTAGACGGTCAGGGGTTGGGAAACCAACTGTTTTGCTATGTGACCGCCAGAGCCATGGCGGAGGAAAATGGTTATGAGTTTGGCACTGCAGGTCAGGAATGCTTTGCGGTGAATATTCACAGTAACCGCGGTATGTATTTTATGGATGTTGATCTTGGATACGCCATTTCCCAGGAAGAAAAGAAGAACTTTAAAGTTTATGAGGATGCAGAAACCAGACTATATATTGGAAATTCAAGGCATGACATGGAGCACGGATGTTATATAGCGGGTGCGGATGAAGGCATCCATCAGGTGGAAGACAATACTCTGATTTATGGAAATATGCAGGATGAATCCTATTTCATAAAGTACCTGGATCAGATAAAAGAATGGCTTAAGGTGAAGCCAGAATATGATTCTAAGGAGTACAGCAGAGAGAATCTCTGCATTATCAATATGCGCGGCGGGGAATACACCGGGAGCCCGGAGCTTTTGGTTGACAAAAAGTATTGGATACATGGCATAAAAGAGATGAAAAAAATCCGGCCTGATATGGAGTTTATGATAGTGACGGATGATGTAGAGACAGCGGGAAAGATACTTCCGGGAATTAAGGCACATCATTTTGATATTGGCAAGGATTACGTGACCCTGAAAAATGCCCATTATTTATTGCTCTCCAATTCTTCTTTTGCCTGTTTGCCGGCGCATACCAGCGATACGCTGAAATTTGTTATCGCCCCGAAGTATTGGGCAAGGCATAATGTATCGGACGGTTATTGGGCATCGGAACAGAATATATATAGTTTGTTTCATTATATGGACAGAAAGGGGAGGCTCTTTACCGCTGAGGATTGTAGAAAAGAGCTGGAATCCTACAAAAAGCGTTCTGCAAAATATGCCCGAAGAAATCAAAGGCCCGGAAAAATAAGATATTTCTTTCAAAATATCAGAAGAAGACTTTTGTACGGATGGTTTTATTTCAAAAAGCTTTGGCGGGCGGTTCTGAGAAGATTAAGGAAAAGAAATGGGGCAGTTTATGAATAAATTACAGCTTCCCAATGTGACGCTGGCGGCCGTGAGCAGTGTAAAAATATACGAAACTATCAAAGCGCTGGAATACAGTATGCAGGGGATTGAATTTGGAGAGGTAGTGCTGATCACGCACCGGAAGCCCCTGATGCTTCCCGAAGCGATTACCTACAAGCATACCTCCAAACTGACAGATATTGATTGCTTTAATTACAAGATTGCCTACGAGCTTGGGGACTATATCCGGACGGATTATGTACTGCTGATTCATTATGACGGATTTGTGGTTCATCCCGATATGTGGCGGGAAGAATTTCTTAAATACGATTATATTGGTTCTCCCTGGCCGATCCCGGAACCGGGGAAACAGCATTGCTATCATGACATTTACGGAAATCTGTGCCGGGTTGGAAACAGTGTTTCCCTGCGCAGCAAAAGGCTTCTGGACTTTCCCCGGCAGGCAGGGCTTGTGTGGGAGAAGGATGAGGACGGCTTTTATAACGAAGACATTTTCATTTGCTGCAGGAACAGGCACCGGCTGGAAGAGGCCGGTATGAGGATTGCGCCGGTAGAGGTGGCCAGGTACTTTGGACATGAGCATCCGGTGCCGGAGGTTTTGGAGGTGGAGTCCCCCTTTGTCTTTCATAAATGGTGGGGAAGGAACGAGCAGTATCCGAAGTTTGAAAATCCCTGGACAAGAAGATGGCAGAAATTGAAAGATGTGGTGAGACCATTTCTCTTTTGGAGGCAGTGGAATAAGCGATGATCTATGATTGTGTTCCCTTTTTTAATGAACTGGATATTTTAAATCTGCGGCTCCATATCCTGGATCCCATTGTGGATAAATTTATTATCGAGGAGGCAACGGTAACTTTTTCCGGGCAGCCCAAGGAATTGTGCTTCGAGAAAAACAAAGAGATGTTCCGGGAATTTTTGCCGAAGATTGAATACATCGTGGTGGACAATTCCCCGGTGGATACCACCACCCATCTGCGGGATAAATTTCAGAAAAATGCCCTGGTGAAGGGGCTTGAAAAGGCAAGGGATGAGGATGTGATCCTTTTAAGTGATGTGGACGAAATTCCCAGTCCGGAGGCGATCAAAAAAATTGCGGCGGATTTTGATCCGGATAAGGTGTATCACCTGGCCCAGCGGATGTTTTACTGTTTTCTTAATATGGAGGAAGTGTCGGGAAATCTGCTTTCTATTACCGGAGAATTTCCGGGAGTGGAGAGAAGGCTGTGGCTGGGGACCAAGGTGTTTAGTAAGAGGAGTATTCCCGCCAATGGGATTATTGAGCTCAGGGAGGCCGGCGTTACGGCGGCGAATGCCGTCAGGGTAGCGGATGGAGGCTGGCATTTTGGCTATATGGGGAGCCGCCGGGAAGCGGATGTCTCCAAAAGGATTGGGACGAAGGTGGTAGCCGCGGCTCATCAGGAATATAATGACGAGGATACCCTGAAGGAAGCAATGGACAGGCTGATCTTAGGACAGGATATTTTTGGACGGAATGCCAGGTTTGAGCGGGTGGAGGTGGATGAGACTTATCCCCAATATCTGCTTGCCCACATAGAGGATTACAGCCATTTGATTATGCCGCCCATCAGCGCGGGGCGGCGCAGAGTGACAGCGCTTTCCATGAAAAGCAGGCATTTTGCCAGAAAGGCGCTGAGGAAAGTAAAGCGTGTGTTGAAGGGATGAAAGGATAGAAGGTGGAAGCTTATAAAGTCAGTATCATCGTGCCGGTCTATAATACCGAAAAGTATATCGCGCGATGTGTGGGAACTTTAACGGGACAGAGCTATAAAAATCTGGAGATCCTTCTGGTGGATGACGGTTCTTGGGATGATAGCGGTAAGATCTGTGATGATTTGGCGAAAGAAGATGAGAGGATCCGGGTGATTCACAAGGAAAACGGCGGGCTGGTTTCAGCGTGGAACACAGGATTTGACCAAAGCAGTGGGGATTATCTGTGTTTTGTGGACAGTGACGACTGGGTGGATTTAAATATGATCGAGGAAATGGCCGCCGTTCTGAGCGGAAATCCGAAAGAGATCATTGCTAGCGATTATGTAATTGAAAAGCAAAACGGCAGCAGGAGGTATGTATGGCAGGAGCTTCCGCCCGGGGAATATGACAGGACAGCAATCGAGAGAGCGGTGATTCCCAACCTGCTGGGAAGAGAAAACAGATATGTGACTATCTCCCGGTGTATGAAACTGATCGGCCGGAGGCTGATAGCTGATAACAGGAAGTACAGTAATGTTAAAGCCGTGTTTGGGGAGGATGTAACAGTGATGCTGCCGTCGTTGATTGATTGTGACCGCCTGGTGGTTATGGATCAGAAGGCATATTATCACTATTTATATGTAGAAAGCTCCATGGTACACAAGTACGATGAAAAGCTGTATGAAAAAATAAAGCTCTTAAGAGAAATCGTGGCCCGGATCGTCGAAGAAAAATTTTCTGGCGAGGAGCTCAGGGAGCGGCAGAGGCAGGCGAATCAGGAGCATATTTTTATGTTGCTTCTGGCGCTTAAAAATGAGGCGAGGGGGAACCCGGCGGCTTACAGGAAAAATATTTTGTCCATCGGCCGGGAGGAAGAGGTAAGGAAGCTGTGTCGGGATACGAAAATAGAGATCAGGGAAAAGGCGAATAAGCTGCTCTATCTGACACTGAAGCATCCCGGTGAAATCACGGTCAGGTTGCTGCGTCTTGCCATGTTTCTATATTATAGGAGATAATGCCGATGAGTCGGGAGGAAAATGAAAAACTGCTGATCAGTGTAATCGTTCCGGTTTACAACGGACAGGATTATCTGGAAGGCTGTATTGACAGTATCGAGAAGCAAACCTACAAAGATCTGGAGCTTATTATCGTCAATGACGGTTCCACCGATGACACAGCCTCTGTTTGTGTCAGGCTTCGGGAGACCTACGACAATCTTCATGTGATCACCACGGAAGAGAGAGGCGTTTCCGCAGCCAGAAATGCAGGTATGGATGCCGCAAATGGTGTTTTCCTGACCTTTGTGGATGCGGACGACAGATTACGTCCCAAAACATTACAGGTGTTATATGATTGCATTATGAGAACGGGAAGCGATGTGGCTGGCTGTGGATTTTTTTCCTGGGAGCTGGAAGAGGAATGGAAGGTATTTCTTCGGGAAAAATGCCGGATCGGGCGGCCGATAGAATATACGCCGGCCGAGTTCTTGAAGGAGCAGCTTTTGCGGGGGAACAGCAGATGCTGGAGCAAGCTTTACCGGCGATCCGTGATAGGGGATCTCCGTTTTCCGGAGGAGATCAGCATTGGGGAGGATATGCTGTTTTTGGTAAGGATTCTTCCGTATCTGAGAAAGATTGCGGAGACAGATTATCCCGGATATGGTTATTTTCAAAATCCGGCAGGAGCCATGAACAGGGAGTTCTCACCTAAATATATGGATCAGATAACCTGCTGGGAGATGGCCCGGGAGGAAGCGCTTAAGCTGGAGCCCGCAATAGGAACCAGGGCGGCTTCTCTGGTAATCACAGGAATCATGCTGACGGCGGGAAAGCTGGCTATGCTGCCTTTTTTCGAGAGAAGGAAGCAAAAGGAATATATTAAGCTGTGCCATGAAAAGCTGAAAGAGGAAATGCAGGTGCCCGGAGCCTACAGGGAACTTTCGAAAGGGTATCAGCTTAAGGCGCAGATGTTTCTCGCCATGCCGGGGATTTATCTGGCATTGTATCATTTGCGAAAGTATAGATAATGTTCGGCTTGTCTGAATGGTTATGACAGGCGATAGAAGGAGCTGGGAGGTTTTCTGTGAAAGGCTTTAAAGGAGGTAAACCAAAATCAGACAGATTGATTATGTATATGCATGCAGGCAGCGGCAATCATGGCTGTGAGGCTATTGTCAACAGCATTTGCCGCATGATAAAGGAGCAGGTTACTCTGATCAGCTATTTCGGGGAGGAGGATCAGAAATATTCTCTTTCCGGCTTGTGTGAGATTAAAGGGGAGAGGCGCTTTGAGGAGCACAGGCTTGCACATGTTCTGTATTATGGCTACAGGAAGCTGACCGGGGACAGGGAGAGCTTTATCCGCTACCGCTATGGCGACGTTTTTAAAGGAAAGATTGCGCCGCTGGCTGTCTCTATTGGGGGAGATAACTACTGTTATGACAATATGCTCGGCGACCTTCGCCTTGCTAATTCAGCATTTAACAAACAGGGGACCCGGACGCTGCTTCTTGGGTGTTCCATTGAGCCGGAGCTGCTTTCAAGAGAAGAGATTGTCAGAGATCTGATGAAATATCACACAATTATTGCAAGAGAGAGCATTACCTATAACGCCCTTAAGGATATGGCAGATTCACAGAAAAAGAACGGCAGGAAAAATAAGGACGAAGGGACAAAAGAGGAGCTTCCCCGGATCTTGTGTTTTCCGGATCCTGCGTTCACTCTTCCTGGGAAGGAAGTCTCCCTTCCTAAGGGATTTGTGCCGGGGAACACGGTAGGGATCAATGTGAGCCCCATGATTCAGGAGAAGGAAGGCCGGGAAGGTATTACGATGGAGAGCTATCGGGCATTGATTGCCAATCTGATCGCATGTACGGATATGCAGGTTGCCCTGATCCCTCACGTAGTATGGCAGAGAAACGATGACAGAAAGCCCATCCATGCTTTATATGAGGAGTTTAAGGAGACCGGAAGGGTAGTAGAGCTTTCGGACGGCAATTGCCAGGAGCTGAAGGGCGCTATCGGGCGATGCCGGTTTTTTGTAGGAGCCAGGACCCATGCCACGATTGCGGCCTATTCCCAGAATGTTCCCACCCTGGTGGTTGGGTATTCTGTGAAGGCCAGGGGAATCGCCAGGGATTTGTTCGGAACGGAAGAGAATTATGTGCTGCCGGTCCAGAGCCTCAAAAAGCCGGAGGATCTGGTGGCAGGCTTCTCGTGGCTTTCCGCCCATGAGAGGGAGATAAAAAGACAGCTTGAGACGGTAATGCCGGATTATCAGAGGCAGGCGTACAAGACAGGGAAAGAAGTGGACAGGCTATGGGAAGAGTTCAGTCGGCTGCAAGGAATATAATCTTTGGCCAGGTTGGTAATTTCATGACTCAGATCCTGAATTTTGTTCTGAGAACAATTTTTATCGCTCATCTGGGAGATACCCTGAACGGGGTCAATGGGCTTTATACCAGCATTCTCTCCGTGCTTTCCATGGCAGAGCTGGGGATCGGAACGGCGCTGAATTATGCCCTTTACAGGCCGGTTGCCCGGGGGGATATTGAGAAGGTCAAGTCCTATATGCAGTTGTACAAAAAGGCATACAGAATGATAGGGATCATAGTGGCGCTGATCGGTCTTTTGGTTTCCCCCTTTCTGCGCTATCTGGTGAAGCAGCCTAAGGGAGTATCGGTCAGGGAGCTGACCTTGTACTATTTTATCTTTTTGTTCAACACGGTGAACACGTATTTTGTGGCATACAAATACAGTCTGGTGAATGCAGAGCAGAAAAATTATATCCAGACCAATATCCTTACAGTGACCAAAATGATCACCGTCTCTTTGCAGATCATTGTGATCCTTACGACCGGAAATTATTATATTTACCTGCTTACGGCTGCGGCAGTGGAGCTTTTCCAGAAGATTTTTGTGAGCAGATATTTAGACCGCAGATACCCTTATCTGAAGGAGAGCCGGGTAGAGAAGCTCTCTAAGGAAGAGACCGGGGAGATCGTTGCCAAGACCAAGGCCCTGGTGTTCCATAAGGTGGGGGATGTGGCAAGGCTTCAGACGGACAGTATGATTATTTCGGGCTTTATCAATGTAACCTTAAGCGGATTTGTGGATAATTATAATCTGGTTTTAAATTCCATTGCCAATGTAGTAAATATCGTTTTTAACTCTGTGCTCTCCAGCTTCGGCAATCTTTTTGCCACGGAGTCCAGACAGAAGCAGTACCAGATCTTTAAGGTATACCGTTTTGCGGCCTGCTGGATCTATGGATTTACGGCGATCGGGTTCTCTATGTTGCTGACTCCCCTGATTGAACTGTGGCTGGGAGAGGCCAAAACCCTTGCTTTTTCCGTAGTTATGTGTATTTTGATTGATTATTATCTGAAAGGTGATAGAATTGTATTATCGAATTTCAAAACAGCGGCGGGGGTATTTGAGCAGGATAAGTATCTGGCCCTGATACAGGGGGCGGTGAATCTGGTAATCTCCGTTGTGCTGGTGCGCAGGATCGGCCTTGTGGGAGTCTATATCGGAACCATTATATCAGGGCTGATTGCCAATGTGACGAAGCCGGTTATTATCTACCGGGTGATACTGGATCAGCCGGTGAAGGAGTATTTCATGGACTCTGCGAAATATATGGCGGCTCTTGCGGCGCTGTTTGGGGTTCTTTCCTGGATAAAGCGCCTTGTGATGCCCTTGGTGGGGATAGGCTCTTTCGCAGTGATGTTTATGATTATCTGCGTGGTGTTTAACGGTGTTTTTTTTCTGTTGTTTGGCAGGTCAGAGGAATTTAGGTATTTGGCGGGAATTATAAAAGAGGGTAAGAGGAAATGAACAAATCGAAGTCTCCCCAAAAGTTATATGGCAGAGCTTGCAGTATGCTTTCTGTGAAAAATATATCGATGGTCTCGTTGCTTCTGTTTATTATTTCGTTGATTCCGATCTGTGGCCTGTCTTTTGTAAACAGGGCCACAGGGGATGATTATGGTTATGGGGCTTTTACCAGGGCGGCGTGGATGCAAACCCACTCTCTGATAGAAGTGGCAAAAGCCATCGGGGTCACGATAAGCCAGTATTATGACGGATGGCAGGGAACCTGGTTCAGCATTGGGGTTTTTGCTTTGCAGCCGGAAGTATTCAGTGATAAGGCTTATGTTATAGTTGTATTTTTGATGTTGTTTTTATGGATCGGCAGTACGGTTCTTTTGTTTCGGAAAATATTAAAAGAAGCTTATGGGCTGGATAAATGGAGCCTTGTGCTTTTTCTGATAGTTTATCTGTTGACCGGGATACAATTTATACCCAGCACAAGGTCTTCGATCTTCTGGTTTAATGGCTGTGCTCATTATATGCTTCCCTTTGCAATGTGCCAGGTGATAGTGTGGTGTCTTATCTGCTATAAAAAAAAATATCAGCTCCGATATTTGGCAGGGATAAGTATTCTTATGGCGCTGCTTGGAGGATCCAATTATCAGGCAGCCTTGTTTGCCCTGATTGTTTTGATCTATATAGGAACCGCGTCCTTTTTAAAAGATAAAGATAAAAGAATATTTTTGCTGGGGATTCCGTTTGCTGTTGAAATGATTGGATTGGTAATCAGTATGAAAGCACCGGGAAATAAGGTGCGCGGTGGAGAGGAGTTTGGGTTTTCGGCAGGGAAAGCCGTAGTGACTATAGGAAAATGTTTTACTGAGGGTATCAGTACGGTGGTTGGTTATTGGCAGGAGAAACCAATTGTATTTGTAGGACTGGCGGTATTATTCCTTGTTGTTCTGGAAGGGGCAAAAAAGGCAGGGAATAGGGAAAAGCAGCAGTATCCCGGTATTGTGACAGCGGCGCTTCTATGCCTTTTCTTTGCGATGCAGGCGCCGGCCTTATATGCAGATGTGGAGGTGTCCGGCGGTGTTCATAATATGAATTTTTTGGTATTCTTGTTAGCGGCGGCGGGCAGTTTAAGCGTGTATGCAGCGAGTATTGCTGAAAAAATAAGAGGATCACAGAATGAGATTCACAGAAATATATTTATTCCCGGATTGTTTTTATGCGTGATTTTAGCGGCTTTATTCAGAAGTGACTTAAAGGGCAGTACTTCCTGGATAACCATAGAATACATTAAAAGCGGACAGGCGGCCGATTATAAGGCACAGATGGATATACAGACAAAGATCCTTACAGATGAAAATGTTACGGACGCAGTGATTCCTTTTGTGAACGACCAGCAGGGGCCGCTTATGTCCATGCCGGCGACAGATGACCCAACGGCATGGACTAACACGGTAATGAAACAGTTTTATAGAAAAAACAGTGTCTTGGGGATTCCGAGGGAGGAATGGGAAGAGCTCCGGGAGGATTCGGTTCAATAATGTGGAGAGGCAAAAATGATACGAAAAATGAATGAGAAGCTTATAAAAATGGAGAAAGGTAAGGAGGCGCTCCTGGTCGTATTCCTGTCTGCTTTGTTGGTGTTTGGGATTACAGTAGGCATGGGTACTGTTACCTGCGGCTGGCATCTGATTGATGACCATGAATTTCTCAGATGGTTTTATGCGCTGAAGTTTGAAGGAAGAAATGTGACGGATATGATCAGGGAGTGGATCATTCAGGATTTGGATTGGAGATATGAGCCTCTTTATTATACGAACCGTATCTTAAGCTGTGCATTGTTCGGGATCAATCTGGAATACTACTCTATACTGAAATCAGTGGAAGTTTTTCTCTCCTGTATTTTGTTATACTATTGCGGACGGCTTATGGGAGGAAATAAGATTAATTCCTTTCTGTTTGCGGCAGTATCCCTGACAGGCTATCAATCTGCCGTTTGGTGGAAGCTGGGCCCCCAGGAAGCGCAGTGTACGCTTTTGTTCTCCATAGGCTTTTGCTGTATGCTCAAATGGCTGGAGAAGGAACGTATTGGCTGGGCAGCAGGCAGCATTGCGGCTTATTTAGCTATGTGTAATTATAAAGAGTCCTTTATCATCCTTGTTCCGTTTTTGCTGCTGTACGTGCTGTATCACGATCTTGACAAAAGCGGGGGAGAAATTACCTGGCCAGAGGTGTGGCGGTGTATAAAGAGCAGGTTATGGTATTATTTAACGCTGGGATTTATTTTTACGGCAATCATTCTGGTCATTATATTTTATGTGGGAGTAAATGATTATGATATGGTTGGACTGGATGCCTCGGTTCCCTGGAGGGTTTATGTGGATGCGTTTAAGGACGCCCTGCAGACGGATCTTAAATGGTATTACAGATTTGGAGTCCTCTTTTTTCTGATTTTATTGACTTATTGGGAAAAACTAAAAACGATGTGGAAGGAGATTCTTCTGACCGTTGCTTTCTTACTCCCGCAGATCGTGATTTTCGGTCAGGCCGGAATCAAAGAAAGATATATTTTGCCAAGTGCTATCGGTTTTTCCATGTTCTTTATCATTCTGGTGCAGAAAAAGAAGATACTGTCAGGAAAGAGGAAAACAATATATCAGCTAGGCATATTATTGTTGCTTATGGCCCATGGAAGGGTTGCCCTGCGGGAGGCGGACTATTTCAGATACAGGGGTGAAAGTATCACAACCATGTTAGAAACGGTCAGCGAAATGTCCCAGGGAGAAGAGAATATATTATCATGCTTCAGGCCCAATGAGGAGGGAAATCTGGTCATTCATTTCTGGATGGCCGTACACGGCTTGGATAATGTTTACTTTTGGACAGAGGAAGGACGGATCATTAACAAAGTTTATGATAATAATTTTTCGTATGATGCGGAATATTATGAAGAGAAAGATTTTGAGGAAATGGCTATTGTAGTCATGTATAATAAGGAAGACAGGCATTGGTGCTATGAACCCAGTCTTGATCTGTCCGATTTTACAGAGATAAAATGCGGTACATTAAATATTTATGTGAGGAACGGCTGTGGAATTGAGCCGATTTTTACTGAGATAGAGGGAGCCAGAATAAACATTTAAGAAATACCCACGCGCCGATGAAAGCAACAGATCCTGGTACAAAATAACCGGAAGGAGGTTGAAAATATGCTTGAAATGATAAAGGAGGCACAGCAGGAGCTGCTTCATTATCCAGAAAGAAGTATGGGATATTATGTTAAAAGAAGGCTTAAGCTGATCATGGGAAGAGGGGCAGAGCCTATCGATAAGATCAACTGGCCTAATGGACTTTTGGCTAAAGGCCTTATAGATTATTATACGGGACATAAAAATACTGATCAGGCAAGGGAAATACGGGAGGTTTTGCAGGCCTATTATGATGGATGGATCAAAAGCGGGCATAAAATGTACTATCTGGATGATACGTTAAGCGGGATGGCGTTGATTGAGCTTCATCAGATAACGGGTGAAGAGCGTTACAGGCAGGCGGCAGATGAAATGATGCGTTTTCTTTCTTTTCACATAACGGATAAAGCAGGAAGCCTTCTTTATCGGCCTAATCAGAAAAACGGTTATGTTTTTGTGGACAGTATTGGCATGATTTGCCCTTTTTTATGTAAATATGGCCATACATATGGTGATGCAAAAGCGATTGGGCTGGCGGCGACACAAATCCAAAATTTTATTGACTTCGGTATGGATGCAAAGACAGGACTTCCTTATCATGGTTATAAATTTGAGGATGGATTGAAGTATGGTATCATTGGCTGGGGAAGGGCGGTAGGATGGCTGATGATGGGAATGTCTGAAAGCCTTGCCTTTATGGAGGAGACAAGCCCTGACTATGAATATATCAAACAGATTTACAGACGTTTAGTGGATAAGGTGGAGTCTTACCAGTTGGAAAACGGACTTTATTGTTGGCAGTTAGGGGCAAAGGAAGGGCCGGTGGATACTTCTGCTACGGCTATGATCCTTTATTCCATCGCCCAGTCTCTTAATATGAAAGTGCTGATTGGAATTCATAAGTCGCGTATGATGCGGGGAAGAGAAGCGCTTCTCGGGATGGTGAAAGAGGGAAGGATTGACAACGCTTTGGCGGAATGTCAGGGATTTTCGCTGTATCCACAGGTGTACGGGGCTTATCCATGGTCATTGGGGCCGGCCTTATCGCTGTTTTCTATTACAAGCGGGGAAAAGGATAAGAAATAGTGTTCATGGAGAGGGAAAAATGATAATTATAGAGGTGGCAGGCGGTTTGGGGAACCAATTGCAGCAGTATGCATTATACAGGAAGTTTTTGAGTCTTGGGAAGGATGCGAGGCTGGATGTATCCTGGTTTGAAGCAGAAAATCAGGGGAAAATGCTTGCCAGAAGAGAATTGGAGCTGCAGCTCTTTGACAGGCTGCCCTACTGTGTCTGCACGCCGGAGGAGAAAGCGGCGTTGGTCGGAGGAGCCGGTTTGGCAGGAAAGCTTAAAAGAAAGCTGTTTCCCTCTGTTATTCATTGCTTTCATGAGAGTCAGATATATCATCCGGAATTGCTGGGGTACGAGCATATGTATATAAAGGGATATTTTGCCTGTGAGAAATATTATGCGGATATTCTGGATGATTTGCGCAGGGAAATCCACTTTCCGGAAAGTCGAAATTCCTTAAACAATGAAATGTGTCGTGATATACAAAGCTGTGATTCTGTGAGCCTTCATATAAGACGGGGAGATTATATGGATCCGGATAATCAGGCTCTCTTTGGGAATATATGTACAGATGCGTATTATGAACAGGCGATCAGTATGATAAAGAAAAGGAGGCCAAATGCCCGTTTCTATATTTTTTCGGACGATATTCCGTATGTAAAACAGAAGTATTCCGGGAAAGAATATATGGTTGTTGATATCAATCACGGCAGGGAAAGCTTTTATGATATATGGCTGATGAGTAACTGTAAGCATAATATTTGTGCAAATTCTACATTCAGCTTTTGGGGAGCCAGGCTGAATGGCAATAATGAGAAAATCATGGTAAGACCTACAATCCATAAAAATGGCCAGATATTTATGAAAGAAGAGATGGAAGCGCTGTGGAAGGGATGGCGGTTCATCGACCCGGAGGGGAAGATTCGGTAGATATAAGCAGATTTTAAAAATGTGTAAAGAGGTATGGGATCGGATAGAAATATCCGATGGATTTTTAAATAACTACCTGTTATAATGTACTAATGTTAATGGAAAAACTATAGCTGAACATAGGGTAAAATATAGCTTATGGTGAAAAAGTATGATCGGATCTCTCAAATAGCATATTGCAGCTTTTATGTGGGGGTTATAATTGAGGTACTACTCGTACTCATTGATAAAAGCGCATATATCAATCCGATAGAAGGTCAGATGTTTCGTTTGACCTTTTTGCTGTTTATGCTCAAAGTGTGTCTGACCAGATATTCGGGATCCGAGTATCTGGCTATTGTCCTGTTTGGAATTGTGGGGGTGATCTCCTATTTTGCTACCGGCCGAAATGAGGTTATCCGATTAGTAGTGATGATAGCAGCCTGCAAGGATATTAATATGGATAAATGTTTAAAAATGGTGTTTTATCTGACTCTCGCCGGATGTGTTATGCTGGCGCTCTTATCCGTCCTGGGGATCTATGGAGCTGTTTTACTGGCGCAGGATTATGGGCGGGGGGGAGAAGAAATCAGATATACTCTTGGTTTGGGACATCCTAATGCGCTGCACTGTATGGTATGGGCCCTGATTGTACTTTGCTTATACTTATATGGAGAAAGGATGAAATGGCATGGCTACCTGTTTTTATTTATGATCAATCTGTTTTTCTTTTACCTTACGGATTCAAAAACAGGTTTCCTTGTGACCTTGGTCACAGTTATTTATGCGGCATTTTTCAGGTATACAAGGAAAGAAAGATTGAAAAATATCTATTTAATTTTGGGTTTTTTGGCAACAATATGCAGTATCCTCCTGTCCGTGGCAATAGCGGCGAACGCCTATAGGATATATGATTATGTATGGAATGGTGATCGGAGTAGGCTGACCCTGTTTTTTGAGAAGCTGAATCAGGGACTAAACGGAAGAATCCGTATTCTGGTAGAAACAGATGGATTTAAAGGCGCGATTTCCAGTTGGAAACTGTTTTCTGATGCTCAAAGTGATTATTATTTTGACATGGGGTGGGTGCGGCTTTTTTACTGGTATGGAATTATTCCCGGAGTGGTTTTTATAATAGCGCTTATTGTATTAATGATATGGTGCTTCCGAAAAAAAAATTATATGGCGGGAGTCATGCTTTTTTCGTTTGGAATCTACCATATCACGGAGGCCCACGGGCTCTCCGTATATCTGGCAAGAAATTATCTGTTTTTTCTGATGGGAGATTGTTGGTATCAGCTTTCTTTCTTTAAGGGAAAGAAAGAATGGTATTTTTGGAGGTGGAAGAAGGATGCGGTACTGTAATATATTAGGAACGAATATCAATGTAACGGATATGCATCGGACTCTGACCTATCTGACACAGCATATTGAAGAACTGCGGGGAGAATATATTTGTATAGCTAACGTGCATACAACGGTAATGGCATATTATGATGAATTTTACAGGAATGTACAGAACAGCGCGGCAATGGCCCTGCCGGATGGAAAACCGTTATCTATTGTCAGCAGGGGCAGAGGCTATTTAGAGGCGAACAGAGTCCCGGGGCCGGATCTGATGCCGGAGGTTTTTGAAATGTCTGCAGCGAAGGGGTACAGGCATTATTTTTATGGAGGGAAAGAAGATACTCTTAAAAAACTGAAAAGTAATTTACTGGAACGCTATCCGGATTTGAATATAGTAGGAATGTATTCTCCGCCATTCCGTCCATTGACAGAAGAAGAGGACATAAAGATCATTGAAAAAATAAACGCTGCCCGGCCGGATTTTATATGGGTAGCTCTTGGCGCGCCCAAACAGGAAAAGTGGATGTATGAGCATAAGGGGAAATTATATGGAGTGATGGTGGGGGTGGGAGCCGCTTTTGATTTTCTTGCAGGAACAGTCAGGAGAGCGCCAAAATGGATGCAGGAAATGTGTCTGGAATGGTTTTTTCGTATTCTGCAGGAGCCAGGGCGTTTGATCTCCCGGTATTTAAAAACAAATGCGGATTTTTTATGGCTGGTCCACAAAGAAAACAAAAAGATTAAAAAGAAAAAACGCTTTGGAAAAGAGAAACTGAGGATAGCCATGATCGGACACAAACGTATTCCCTCCAGGGAGGGCGGGGTGGAGATCGTGGTAAATGAACTTTCTGTTCGGATGGCAGCGAAAAAGCATCAGGTAGAGGCCTATAACCGTAAGGGGAGTCATGTATCGGGCAAAGAATTCGTAAATCGTGTTGGGAAAAAATATGAAGGGGTTAACATTATTACAATCCCGACTTTTGAAAATAAAAATTTAAATGCGATCGTTTACTCTTTCCTGGCATCGGTCAGGGCACTGTTTACTTCATATGATGTGATCCATTACCATGCCGAGGGGCCTTGTGCGACACTATGGATTCCGAAACTGTTTAATAAAAGAGTAGTAGTGACAATTCACGGATTAGATTGGCAGCGTTCGAAATGGGGAAATTTTGCCACTAGGGTGCTTAAGTTTGGTGAAAAAATGGCAGTAAAATATGCAGACGAGATTATCGTGCTTTCTGCCAATATGCAGGAATATTTCATGCGGGAATACGGAAGAAAAACTGTATTTATTCCGAATGGTGTTAACAGGCCTGAAAAGAAAGAAGCATCAGAAATAAAAGAAAAATGGAATATAGATGAGAATGAATATATTCTTTTTCTGGCAAGGATCGTTCCTGAAAAAGGAGCGCATTATTTGATCGATGCGTATAAGAGGGCAGCGCCTTCAAAGAAGCTGGTAATAGCTGGCGGAAGCAGCCACTCTGGAGAATATTATGATGACCTCAAACTAATGGCAGGTGACAATAAAAATATTATTTTTACGAATTTTGTGGGGGGCAGAGAACTGGAGGAGCTATATTCCAATGCGTATTTTTTTGTATTGCCAAGTGACGTGGAAGGGATGGCAATGGGGCTTTTGGAGGCCATGAGTTACGGAAACTGCTGCCTGGTCAGTGATATTCCGGAAAATGTTGAGGTGACAGGAGACCATGCTGTGAAATTCAGACATTCGGATATACAGGAGCTGGCGGAAAAGATCAAAACGCTGGTACTTCACCCGGAAATAGTTGAAGAATACAAGAGTAGAGCAGCAGATTATATTTGCAAAAAATATGATTGGGATATTGTCGTGGATGAAACTTTGGAGGTATACAGAGGTAAGGCGCGTGAAGATATTGATGGTTAATAAGTTCCTTCATCCTAACGGAGGGTCGGAAACATATATCTTTGAATTGGGAAAACAATTGCAGAAGGAAGGTCATCAGGTAGAGTATTTTGGGATGGAACATGAGGGCAGGGTTGTAGGAAACCGTGCCGGAAGCTATACTGCTGATTTAGATTTCCACACAGGGAAATTAGTAAAATTTTTGTATCCTTTTAAAATTATATATTCGCGGGAAGCAAGGAAAAAGATTCGAAAGATTTTGGACGATTTTAGGCCGGATATTGTTCATATTAATAATTTTAATTTTCAACTGACGCCGTCTATCATTTATGAAATCCGGAAGTTTGAAAGGCACAGCAGCAGGATAAAGATTGTCTTTACAGCGCATGATTATCAACTGATCTGTCCGAATCATATGATGAGGATTCCTGATACGGGAAGGAACTGCGAAAGCTGTCTAAGCATTGGTTTTAGAGAATGTGTCCGTAACAGATGTATCCACGGTTCCTTAACCAAAAGCCTGTTGGGAAGTCTGGAGGGATGGCTGTATGATAAGCTGAACACCTACAAAAATTTCGATTGTCTGATCTGTCCTTCCCGTTTTATGGAAGAAAAATTGTGCAGTATTCCATTATTTAAGGGAAAGACGATAGTCATGCATAATTTTGTGGATAAAAAAGTATGTATGCCGGTTGAGAAAAAGGATTATGTATTGTATTTTGGACGTCTGTCAAAAGAAAAGGGGATAGAGACTTTGCTGGAGGTGTGTGAAAGACTGCCGAATATCCCATTTGTTTTTGCGGGTACAGGTCCTTTGGAAGCAGAAGTAAGAAAGAAAGGCAATATTAAATATATAGGCTTTCAAAAAGGAGAAGAACTGGTCAAATGGATCACAGAGGCATCTTTTAGTGTTTATCCTTCAGAGTGGTATGAGAACTGCCCTTTTTCGGTAATGGAGTCAATTGCTTACGGAACGCCTGTGATCGGAGCTGACATAGGGGGGATACCGGAGCTTATTTTGGCCGGAAAGACAGGAGAGCTTTTTAGGAGTGGAAATGTGAAGGAACTGGAAGATAAGATCCGAAAAATGTGGAGTGACAGGTCTGCTTTAGACAGATACACGAATAATTGCAGGGAAAAAAGCTATGATACTGTTGCGCAGTACTGCAGAAAACTGATCGATATATATGAGCAAATACAGTAATTAGTTAGAATACTGATGAGACAAGATGAATCAAAAAAGGGAGAAGGTATATGTTAGTAGTCCATATGGATTCCGGGCTGGGAAATCAAATGCTTGATTACGCGGAGTGGTTGGCCATCCGGAAATCAAACCCGCAGGAGGAATGCTACCTGGAAAATCTGATCTATGAGCTTCCGAATAGAGAAGGTATGTTTTCCATGTGGAATGGATACGAACTTCAAAGAATATTTGGGATAGAGCTCCCCAATGTAAAGGAGTTATTTACGGCAGAAGAATGGGGCAGAATTCTGAAAAAGGCAGAGGATAGTAAATTTTGGGATGAAAATTGGAACTATTCTCCTTATATAGTTAAAGCTTTCGGCGAAGAAGGACTCATATTAAAAAATTACGGGAAAAAGCCGGGATGCGCCTCCAAGCAGTCTCCATCTCCCAAAGCACAGGTCAGAGCTGCTCTGACACGTTTTTTCAGAACGGCAGCAGGCTATCATATTAAGAGGATAATCAGGTTTTTTTTGATGGATAAACTGGTAAAAAAAGCAAACGAGGCGTATAATGTGTTTCAAAAATATCCTTCAAATTCCTATGTTGGTCATTCTTTTGCATTTAAATATAAGGGATTTGGAATCGAAAGGATAGAAGACGAGATCAGAGAAGCTTTTAAGTTTCCGCCTATCTGTGACAAAAAGAATTTAGACATTCTTGAGATGGTGCATAGTTCGGATTCGGTGGCAATTCATGCGAGAAGGAGCGACCTGCTTTTTTTAAACGGACATTGCTACAAACACGGTTTTTTTAAAAGATCGGTCAGATATATCAGACGGAAAGTAAAGGAGCCGGTGTTTTTTTTCTTTACAGATGAGAAGAGTGTGGGATGGTGCGAAAAAAACGAAAAAATATTTGGGATCGATTTTAGTAGGGATAAAGTTATATTTGTAACTTGGAATACAGGCAGGGAAAGCTACCGGGACATGCAGTTGATGGCGGAGTGCAAGCATAACATATTTACGGAAAGTACATTTGGATTCTGGGGGGCTTATTTAAACCGCAATCCCGATAAAATCACCTGTGCTCCGGATTGTACGATTCTGGCTACCCATACTTTTTAGAATTGGATAAGATATATGAAAAATAAATTATTTCAATGGATATTATTTCCTGTGTTTTTTCCTGCCGATATATTATATTTATTTAGCAGGAACCAAAAAACAATAAAAATGGATATGGAATGTCTGATGGAAGAGATTCCTTATGAAAAAGCAGGGATCTTGGCTCTGAACTATATATTACTGATAAATAAACCTTTTCGTAATATTTTTTATTACAGGATGCAGAATTCCTTTTTGCTTCGGAATATCAGCAGGATATTTCTGCGTCCGCTGGCAACGATAGAAATTATGGGAGAGATTCAGGGGGGCTTTAGAATATCTCATAACTATGCGGTGATTCACCCGCAAAAGGCGGGGAAAAATTTTTTTGTGGGACATGGTGCTACGATTGGCAAAGGAACGTCCAGGGAAGGGAGTTCGGATTATCTTTATCCGGTGATCGGAGATAATGTATCTATATTTGCGAATGCAGTGGTTTTTGGCAATATTGTTATCGGGGATCATGTAAAAATCGGAGCGGGGGCAGTGGTCAACCGGGATATACCAAAAGGATGTACGGTAGTGGGAAATCCCTGCCGAATTATTCAAAGAGAGAAGAGATAAAATATGATACCACATACGATTCATTATTGTTGGTTTGGCTGCCATCCCAAACCCAGGTTGATTAAGAAATGTATTGAATCCTGGAAAGAGTATCTGCCGGACTGGGAGATCGTTGAATGGAATGAATCAAATTATGATGTAAACCAAAATAAGTATATCGCGGAAGCATACAGGCAAAAAAAGTGGGCTTTTGTAGTGGACTATGCGAGATTTGATATATTAAATCGTTTTGGGGGAGTTTTTCTTGATACGGACGTAGAACTACTAAAACCTATTCCCGAAGAAATGCTGGATTACGAAGCATTTACAGGATTTGAAAGTGTAAAAACTGTCAATCCTGGTCTGGTCTATGCTTCCATTGCCGGACAGGCCATGCTGGAGAGGGTAATTTCAGCCTATGAAAAAAGAGAATTTGGTCAGAAAGTGAATGGACGTCTGGAAAACATAGTTGATGTGGTTACCGGGGTATTAAAAAAACAGGGATTGAAGGAAAATAATACTTTTCAGGTAATAAATAAGGTGGCGGTCTTTCCCAAAGAGTATTTTTGCTGTTTTGACCATGAAACGCAGTCGTTTGAGATAACCGGTCAAACGGTATCTGTACATCATTACTTTGCAAGCTGGTCTCCATGGTACCGTAAATTTTATTTCAGGTGTATTAAAACCGCAGCATCAATTTTAGGAAAAGAACGATACCTCAGATGGAAAAGAAAGATTAAAAAACATGGGACTGAAACAAAAGATCCAGAGGATTAAAGTAATTAATGAGCCATATACCAGGTGGAAATGGCGGGAGCGGCATGTGTCATGGGGCAATGCGTATCCGGATAAGATTTTTTTTATAATCAGACGTGCCGACTGTAAAGTAGGCTTGTTTTCCTATGTGATGACAAATATGGGAATGGCGGATTATGCTTTAAAAAAAGGCTATATCCCTGTGATCGATATGCAGAATAGCTTAAACAATTATTTGGAGAAAGAAAAAAAGGGAATGGAAAATGCGTGGGAGTATTATTTTAAGCAGCCGTGCGGCTATTCCCTTATAGATATTAAGGATGCTCAAAATGTAATTTTAAGTAATGGGATTATAACGGAGAATGTTAATTATCCGGATTTTCGGATCGTAGAGGATGGAAGTCAATTTAAGTATTGGCATGATTTTTTTCGGCAATATCTTAAGGTTACAGATGATATTACCGGGGAATATGAAAAGCTGAAAAGAGAATTTTTCGGGAAAGAAAGGGTGTTGGGAATCCTTGCAAGAGGTACAGATTATGTGGCGTCAAGACCAAAAAACCATCCGGTTCAGCCCACTGCAGAGCAAATCATAAAAAAGGGCTGGGAAGTTATGGGGCAATATTCCTGCAAAAAGGTTTATTTGGCTACGGAAGACGCCTTGATTTATAAAAAAGTAAAGGATGCTTTCAAGGAAAGCCTGATAGCACCGGAAACGGAAAGGTATGTAACGGCGTATGGAGAGAACATTAATGACCTGGTGGGGAAAAACGGCGATCAAAGGGTGACAGGTGGAAAAGAATATCTTTTATCGATCATGCTGTTAGCCGGTTGTGATTGTCTTGTAGCGGGAAACGCGGGGGGGACTCATGGTGCGCTACTTATGAATAAAGAATATGAGTATAAATATATTTTTCAGTTAGGTACGTATTAAAATGAAAATATTAATTATCAGAACATATCCGGATATTCTGAATTTGCACAGTTATAATGTACAGGAAATCGGCTTGGCAAAAGAACTAACGGTCAGAGGAAGCCAATGCGATATTGTACTGTATGGAGGGAAGCAAAAAGATCATAAGGAACAATTAGCCTTTGAACGAAAAGGGAGAGAGTATTCAGTTACAATTTACTGGCTGAAGGGATACTCTTTTTTTAAAAATGGGATAATGCCGTCAGTTAACAAATTGATCTTTTATTATGATGTGATTCAGGTGAACGAATATGACCAGTTGCAGAGCTACTGGATCTATAAAAAGAAAAAGAGACCTGTCGTTATTTATCATGGCCCTTATTATCACTCCTATACCAAGAGATACAATTTTAAGTGTAAGGTGTTTGACAGCCTTTTTTTGCATGGAAAATTTTATAAGTCAGTTCCTGTTCTGACCAAAAGTATTTTGGCAACGGAATTTTTGGCTAAGAAAGGATTTCAAAATGTCAGGACGGCAGGAGTAGGATTGGACGAAGAGAATTTCAGGAAAGCAGAATACAGTTCAGTATCCGGAAAACAGGGGACGGAGGTTTTCAGGATACTCTATGTGGGCAAGATAGAGGACAGGCGGAAAGTTTACTTTTTGATGGATGTATTTCGCAAATTACATCAAAAAAATACGAATACACAACTGTTGCTTATTGGCAGTGGGGAAGAAGGATATTTAGAAGATTTTTTGTCCTCGATCGAAGCGGAAATAGAGATGGGCATTGTAAAATACTTGCCACAGGCAACCCAGGTACAGCTCGCGGATATTTATAAAAATGCAGATCTTTTCCTGTTTACCAGTAACTATGAAATATTTGGCATGGTATTGCTGGAAGCCATGTATTTTGGAGTACCCGTGATCAGTACAGAAAATGGCGGGGCGGTCACTTTAATTAAGCAGGGTGAGAACGGCTATGTGCTGGAGGGCTTTGATGCCATGCAATGGGTGGAAAAAATTGAAAGCCTTATGTATAATAAAGAGAAATGGATGGAGATGGGATATATGGCGGAGAAAACGGTAAAGGAAAAATATTTATGGGAGAAGCTGGCGGATCAATTTCTTTCTGCATATCAGGAGGCATCAGAATTATAGGAGAAAAAGATGATCTGTTCAATTGTATTATTACTGTTTATTTGGAAACGTTACGAAAAGGATAGTTTATTTGCTTATGCGAAAGCAGTTATTTGTTGGACCTGCTATTTATATTTCCTGACAGAAGTGTTATCCCTGTTTAAGATATTGAACAGAGTATCATTGACAGCGGGGTGGAGTATATTCGTAATAGCATTGGCCGTCCTGGCTTTTCATACATTTCGGAATTCGAAAGTGATAATATTTGATAAATTGAAAAAGCACTGTATATCATCCACCTGCTTTTTGTCACCGGAGGCGATAGCTTTGGGGGGCATGGGTGCAATTACAGTGGTATTGGCGGTTCTTACAGTACCTTATAACTGGGATTCCATGACATATCATCTGGCAAGGATTGCTTATTGGAGGCAAAACCAATCTGTAGCACATTATGCCACAAATATAGTGCGGCAAATAACAAGCCCTGTGCTTGCTGAATTTGTAAATTTACATGTTTACGTATTGATGAATGGTAATGATATATTTTTACAATTGTTGCAATGCTTTTCTTATATAACTAATGCAGTATTTATATATGGGATAGCACATAAATTAGGGGTAAAAAACAGACTATGCGCTCTTGCAGGTATACTGTTTATGACAATGCCTATTGCTTTTGGGGAAAGTCTGACAACTCAGGTAGATCATTATTCTGCCATGTGGTTATTTTTTTATGTGTATATTCTGTTGGATTTTTTGGATATTAATAAAAAGTTCCAAAATGACAGTATTGCTGTCGTTGGCACATTATGTCTAAGCTTATCGGTTGGTTTTGGCTATCTAGCAAAGCCCTCTGTGATGTTTGCCGTATTATTTTTTGCAGTGTGGTTGTTAATTGTCAGCATAAAAAGAAAGGACAGTCCAGTACTTATTTTTAAACTACTATTATATGCAGTGTGTGCGCTGGCTGTTTTGCTGGCGCCGGAACTGATAAGGAATTTTAAAACATTTCATGCATTTTCAGACCCAAGCGCCGGACAACGCCAGTTAATCGGTCGAAAGAACCCGCGATATGTATTAGTTAACTTTATAAAGAATTTTGTGTGGAATCTTCCTAATATTTATACTGGAGGGGAAGAGAGAATAGAAAGATTCGTATATCGGTTATCAGATTTTCTCAAAGTGGATATTAACGATTCCGGCATTTCGGAGGATGGAAGAGAGTTTGCCATGAGGGCAGCGCAGGATTATAATCACGATACTGCAATTAATCCCATAGTGGGGGTGCTCTTCATTTTGGTGATTCTATTTATTGTTTATAAGATTTTGGCAAAAAGGGGAAAGAAAACAAATAGAATTGCGAGGGGCTATTCGCTGGCAGTGTCCGGCTCTTTTCTGATCTTTTGCGCAGTTCTGCGCTGGGAACCTTTTGTTACAAGATATATGATTGCTTATCTGGGGCTGCTTTGTCCTATGATAATCTGGCAGATCCAAGATTGGCAAAATTTATCTAAAAGAAAGGAATTGTACTTTGCATTTCTTGGGATTATTGTGTTCGTATCCGGGGTTGAGTATCTGGGACTTTTGAAATATCATGGAGATATAGTGCAATATGGACGGCAGAATCAGGATAGGGAATATGGATATTTTTACTGGCAGCCGGATGAAAGGTATATAGCTTATCAGGAAGTAAAGAAATGTATAAAGGAGAATGACTATAAAGCGATAGGGGTGGTTTTTGGCAGCGATTCTTATGATTACCCGTTATTTAAAATGCTGGAACATGATGTAGATGAGATCAGGCATGTAAATGTGGATAATGCGACAAAAGTTTACGAGGATATGGCATTTTTGCCGGATTGTATAGTCTTGATTGACAGAGAGAGCACGGAGGGTATGAGCTGCCATGGAGAGGACTATGGGGAGGTGATAAAGATGGGAGAGTTTGCAACTGTTTTGGAACGGAACAGATAAAAGCGGAGGAAATATGGACAGGCGACGAAAAGGAAAAGTAGTTCAAATTAATACAGTTTGTAATACTAGCACCGGTCGGATTATGGGAGATATTCAGAGAGAGGCAAAAAAGCGGGGATATGAAACGGTTTCTTATGTGGGAAGGCGTAAACCATTTGCGGATTTAAGATGTGTTAAATTTGGAAATGCTTTGTCATTTGGGATACATGTAGTAATAAATACGTTATTTGACGGTCAGGGATATGGCTCTTGGTTGATGACCAGGCGGTTGATAAGAAATCTTAGAGAGGAAAAACCTGACATTATCCATTTGCATAATCTGCATGGGTATTATTTAAATCTTCCCCTACTATTTCGCTATCTGAGAGAGGAGTATAAGGGAAAAGTATTTTGGACTTTTCATGATTGCTGGCCGTTTACAGGCCATTGCGCTTATTTTACCATGGCCGGCTGTGGAAAATGGAAAAATGGCTGCCATCATTGTCCAAATAAAAAGGAATATCCGATAAGTCTGCTATTGGATCTTTCGGATTTAAATTATCGGGCAAAGAAAAAAATGTTTTGCGGTATAAGAAATCTGACAGTTTTTGTCCCCTCAAAGTGGATGGAGGGATTGGTAAAGGAATCCTTTTTCAAAGGTGGAGAAGTGCTGATTACTCCTAATGGAATTGATATTGATACATTTTCATACAGAGTAAATGCGAATGTCCTAAAAAAGTATAAAATACCTGAAGAGAAAAAAATTCTTTTGGGAGTAGCCAGCATTTGGGATAAAAGGAAGGGTATAAATGATTTTTTGCAATTATCAAAAGCTTTGAAAGAAGAATATCAGATTGTATTGGTAGGGCTTTCAAAGAAACAAATTTCTAAATTGCCGGACAATATTATAGGAATTAAGCGGACGGAAAATATAGAAGAATTAGTTACAATTTATTCTCGGGCGGATATCTTTATCAATCCATCTGTGGAAGAATCATTTTCGTTAGTTACAGTAGAGGCGTTTGCGTGCGGAACACCCGTAATTGTTTTGGATACCAGTGCAGTCAGGGAGTTCGTCACGGATGAAAACGGAATTGTATTGAGCGCGCATGGTGTAACTGAATATATGGAAGCAATCAATATAATTGAAAGAAGAAACGTTGAAAGAAAAGTAGTGGCAAAATGTGCTGAGAAATATGATAATCGAAAATGTATTGCGCGGATCATGGAAATATATGAAGAAGCATTACAGGAAAAAGGTTGAGCGTGATTCAAAATATTATAATGGTAATGGAGACTGACATTGAAAAGAAAAATTTATGTTACCGGATATGTGGGCGAAGGCGCGAAAAGGATGCTTTTGGATCTGAAAAACATGGAAAACGTGAAGCTGATAGAGCGGGTGATCTATAATCGGGTGATACGTTTTTTGTACTATTTCTGGGACAGAAGAACAGGAGGATTCCGTAAATTTCATTTTCTAAAACATTTGTTTTATCCATGGTTTTCTGTGTTGCGTATTTGTTACAGGAAGGATTGGGAAAACAGTATTTTGTTCTTTAATTCCGGCTTTTGCAGAGAATTAGACCTTGCAGTGGTAAATAAGCTGAGAAAGAAAGGCAGAAATATTAGATTAGTCTTATATATGGTAGATCCTATGGTGGGATTTGATACACCGGAGCATAGGGAAGTTATTGGTAATATGGATTTGGTGTATTCCGTCAATAAAGGGGATTGTGAAAAGTATGGATTTTGTTATTACCCTCTGATATATTCCAAGGTGGAAGGGGATAAACCAAAGGCTGATGAATCCTTAACCTCTGATATTTACTATTTAGGAAGTGGCGCAGACAGGACGGACGCACTGAAAGAGATTTATCAAATGTGTAAAGCAAAAGAAATAAAAACGGATTTCCATGTATTGAAAAATGAGAAAAATCAAGCGGAGGAAGGAATCATTTATCATAACGCAGCAGTTCCTTATAGCGATAATGTCAGATTTCTTCTTCGGTCAAATTGCATTTTGGAGATTATGCATAAGGAGTTTGACAATCCCACTCAGCGTTATTCAGAGGCAGTTGTTTATAACAAAAAATTACTGACTAACAATGATAAAATATCCACATTTGATTTTTATAAACCAGAATATATGAAGATATTTCGAACTGCGGCAGATATAGATGTGCCGTTTCTTCAAGCGAAAGAGAAAGTTGATTATGGATACGAAGATGAATTTTCGCCAAGGCTTTTGATACAGGATATTATCATGAAATGGAATGCTAATGGAGAGAAGGCCCAAAAGGTTCGGAAAGATAGAGGATAATGATATGGATGTAATCAAAAAACTTAATTATATATTTGATAGAAGACAGAAAAGAGAAATAATCCGGTTATTTATTATTATATGTATTGGTTCTGCAATGGAACTGATGGGAGTGTCCGTGATACTGCCAATCATAAGCGGGATTATGGCACCAGAAAAAATGCTGGAGGACCCTCTTTACTTATGGATTTATGAAAAATTGAGTTTTTCATCTGAGAAGCCGTTGATCATGCTTCTCCTGGTATCGCTGGTTGCAGTGTATTTCATAAAAAACCTTTTCCTGATCTTTATGTATAACAGGCAATATCGTTTCATATTTGAAAATCAAAGAATATTGGCGGACAGGATGGTTAAATGCTATATGTCACAGCCATATTTATTCCATGTGTCCAAAAGCACCGCTGAGCTGCTCAGAAATATTAATGAGGATACAGGCAACTTTTTTGGAGCGTTGCAGGCGGGAATTAAGCTTCTGACAGAGATAATGGTCTGTATTGTTTTGGGAGTGTTTTTGCTGATAAAAGATAAAACAATTACGATTTCGGTGGTTTTGCTGCTGGCTGTCATGCTTTGGACTTCCATGAAGGTCTATAAAAAATATCTTATCATGATGGGAGACAGGAACAGATATTATCAGATGTCATTGAATAAATGGGTACAGCAGGCGTTCGGGGGGATTAAGGAGGCAAAGATACTAAATAAAGAAAAATTTTTTTATCATAAATATGACGAAGCCTACAGGGGGCATGCCAAGAGTGAATATACTTATCACACGCTTTTAATGGTTCCGAAGCCTATTATAGAGACCATATGTGTCTGCGGAATGTTGGGAGCCATTGCAATAAAGTTTTGGTGGCGCGGTGCGGATATTACTTATTTTGTGCCGATTATTTCAATATTTGCGATGGCGGCTTTCCGCCTGCTGCCGTCTTTTAACCGGATCACAGAATATGTCGGGGCGATCATGTATCAGAAGTCAGCGATCAATTCTATTTATGAGGATTTAAAGGAAATAGATGAGCTTAGTGCAATAGAAAGGGAGGAGATGAAAAATGATAAAGTATTTACCATCGAGAGTGAGATTTGCATCAGTGGACTTTGCTTCAGCTATCCGGGAACGGATAAATATGTATTAAATAATTTAAATATGTGCATTCCAAAAAGAAGTTCAGTTGCTTTTATTGGGCAGTCCGGAGCTGGGAAGACCACATTGGCAGATATTATTATGGGATTATTGCAGCCTACGGCGGGAAATATTTATGTGGATGGGAAGGATATTTTTGAAAATTTATCCGGATGGCATAAAGTGATTGGTTATATTCCTCAAAACATCTATCTCATGGATGACAGTATAAGAAATAACATAGCCTTTGGGGTGGATGAGAATGAGATTGATGAAGATAAGGTGAGGTATGCTGTGGAACAAGCGCAATTGGCAGAGTTGATCAATGAACTCAGTGAGGGATTAGATACTCAGATCGGGGAGAGGGGGATCCGGCTTTCAGGAGGACAGAGGCAGAGGATTGGGATTGCAAGAGCGTTATATTATAATCCGGAAATTCTGGTATTGGATGAGGCTACCTCGGCACTGGACAGTGAGACGGAAACAGCGGTTATGGAGGCGATTAATCATTTATCAGGACAAAAAACATTGATTATTATTGCGCACAGGCTTACCACAATTGAAAAATGCGACATTATTTATGAGGTGAAGGATGGCGGTGTAGAGGTTAAAGAAGAGGTAAAGAAAGATGTTATCCCATAAAATATTTTATGAATTTTCTATGGAAGAGATATTGTATTATATAGCGGTAATGTTACTCTTGTTTACGAAAGGCGTCGGTTTAAATGAGGGGGAGAGCCTGTTTAGGATATGTTTTCTGACGGGGGCATTTTTGATTCTGATTAAACTTATGATAGGCCAGTATAGCCTTAAAGAGATAAGTGTTATTGGCGCTTTGGGATTATGGGGAGCCGCAACTTTTAAAATAACCGGTTCCCTTGGGATGCTAATCTATGTCCTTTTAGTAGTTGGAATGAAAAATATTTCCGTTCGGAGAACCTTTAAAGTAGGAGCAGTAACCTGGGGGTGCTGTATGCTGTATGCTTTTACTTTTGCTATTTTTTTTGAGAGAACGGGCGTTCGCAGAATCCATGAAAAATTTGGACTTGGACCTCTGTTAAGAGAAAGTCTCGGCTATACACACCCAAACGTACTGCATGTAACTTTTGTCGTATTTATGGCGTTTGTTCTGTTCCGGACAAAGAAAGAAGGTAAAAAGCTTTTTCATCTGATCCTGCTGTTGCTGGCAGGGAATATGTTTGTATTTATTTATTCCATGAGTCTGACAGGAGTGCTATTTTCAATTGTTTATTTAGCTGCTTTTTTCTATTTTAGAAGCAGAAAAAATTTGAGTAAAATGGAAAGAGTATTATTGCAGCTTATTTTTCCGGTGTGCGTGATTTTGTCTTTATTGGTTCCGCCTTTTATTAAGGATGGATTTTTTTATCAGGTACTTAATAAGGTGTTGAATAATCGCGTATGGGCGATTAAGGCTTTCTATGAATTTTATCCGGTTACCTTATTCGGAATGAGCAGTGAGGGGATGACATTTTCGTTAGATAATTCTTATGTCTATGCATTGATGAATTATGGAGTTTGGTTTATACTGATAATGATAGCAGCGTATTCATTACTGATTAGATATTGCCTTATAAATAATAAGCGGGAACAACTGGCAATTATTTTTTCCTTTCTGGTTGCCGGTTTATCAGAACCTTTTTTGTTTAATGCATCTATAAAAAATATTACAGTCTTTTTTTTAGGCGAGTATATGTACAGGATGTTGGAGAACGGAAAAATAATTTATAAGCCGTTCACTTGTATTAACAAAGATGTCAGGTTTTCAAGTGATGCAAGGAATGTGTTGGACGGCTTTCGAAAAAAGGTATTCAGGAAACCGACCGGGATTTTATTTATCCTCATTTTTATAATTATGTTTTGTATCGTATCTCCAAGGTATTGTGGTGGAATAGAAGAGGTATATGCAGATGAGAGTATGTGTGACTGTGAGGGAAATACTGTACTATTATCTGAGATAGATGAGAGCGGAAAAACCTTATACATGGGCGGGGGGCAAAAGGACGTCAGATATTATCATTTTAATGATCAAAACAGCAATCTGATTACCGTAATGGAATTAAGGAAACGGATTAGTATAAGTTTATACACAGCATGCCTTGGGAGTCTGCTACTTATACTGGTTTGGGATAAAGTCCGGTATCATGCATGAAGCTATCTTTGTCTGAAAGGATTTGGGGAAAAAGAATGATTAGAAAAATCAATAAAAGGATACTATTATTGAGCGGTCAGGTAGCGATTGTAATAGTCCTTATGGCGGTAGGAGCTGTTTTAATATATCGGGAACTTCCGAAGTACGGAACTTTTTCTCCAAATAGAAATGAAGAACAGTTTATACATGATTTATGGATGGGGTTTACAGTAGAACAGGAATTTAAATGTGTTGCCGATTGCGAATTTATTACTCTCGAATTTTCGGATCATGATACCACAATTGGAGGAAAAACCCATTTTCTTGTGAAACAGGCGGAGGATGGACAGATCGTAAGCAATATCGAAATTGACAACAGCGAAATCCATTTTTTGAAGCCTGTAAAGCTGTATTTGGATGGCGGCGGGGTGAAAGATAAAAGTTATATCGTTACAATATCGTCACTGGAAGCGCCTAAGGATGCGGCGCTTGGTCTGTTTGGATATATTCCGGACAACGTAGAGGAAGTATGTAGTGTCAATGGGGAAAAAAGTGAGTATGCGGTAGGTGTTGGCCAGCATACGGCTACAGAAAGTTATCAGATTCATTTTTTGCTTGTAATCCTTATACTTGTAATCATGCTACTTGCCTGTATTTTTTTTACAGAGTTCAGGCAGAAAAAAACGGAAGAGTTATTTCTGTGTATAGCGATACCGATTGGAATTATTTTTATTTCTTTTTTGAATGTTAATATTGTGCATGATGGCGTTACGCATCTTACAAATGTATATAAATATTCTAACATTCTGACCGGAAAGGCGGGACAGGACAGTTTAGGGTATGTTTATTTATCGCCGGATGAAGCGGCGCTTCGGCAACAGACGGATAATTTTTATGTATTATTGAAAAGTATGGGTGACAAACCCGACCGCAGTGGTAGCAGGGTACCATATTATGATGCGCGCCCTACAAATAACGATAGTATATTAGAGTACTTTCCGGGAGTGATTGGAGTTACGCTTGGAAGGCTTTTGAATTTTAGCGCAATGAACACTTTGCTCATGGCAAAATGTCTTTGTCTGGTATTTTATATCGTAATTTGCTACTGGGCTATAAAGATAACGCCTGTGTTAAAAGAGGGATTTGTTGTAGCGGCCACGCTTCCCATGAATTTATACCAGGCGGCAGGAATTACCTATGATGCTGTAACAACGCCGGTAGCATATCTTGTGTTTGCCATGGTACTGAAGGGAAGGCAGGAACAATTATCTAAGCAGGAGTGGATAGCTCTTTTTGGCGCGAGTATTATTCTTGGGGCATGTAAGGGAGGATGCTATATTCCTGTATTGTTGCTACTCATATTTATACAAGGAGGAATTAACGGAGGGAAAAAGGCAAAAATAAAACGGTGCCTGATAAGCTGGATTCTGGCGGGAGGAACGCTGTTGATTACTTATTCCAGCGGTTTTCATAATTTTTTCTTTGAATATGAAAACGAAATATCTGTTCAGGTGCCCCAGACGCTTCAAGCGGATGGAAGTGTTTTGGAGACGGTTCAGGTGATTGAGCCCAAGTATAGTATGAGGTACCTTTTCACAGATCCGGTGGATTTTATTAAAATGTTTATCAGGACTATGTTTGACAGGTCAGAATATTATCTTGGAAGTATGGTTGGCAATAGAATGGCATGGACAGACAGAGAAGCCGATTGGACTATTATTATTCTTTTTTTCATATTGCTTGTCTTGTCATGTGCCTGGAAAGAAGAAAATATCAAGAATATAAAAGCATATGAGAGAATAATGGCAGGGATACTCTTGCTATGTGAGCTGATAGGGTTTCATGTTATTATGTTGGTTGAGACGCAACGCAGCGCAGTCACTATTTTTGGGGTGCAGGGGAGATATTTCCTGCCTCTTATTCCAATTGCAATGTTCACACTTTTCACTAAAGAAAGAAAAAAAACACGCAGCGCGGGGAAATGGGATTTTAATTTATTGTGTTTGGCGCAGATTATGTATGTTTTTGACCTTATAAAAATTATTTATCAAATTGAATAGCAGAGGAAAGTATCGGGGAGTAATGAAAAGTTTAATTATTATACCGGCCTATAATGAGGAAGGTATTATTAAAGAAGTAGTGGACAGAATCAGGAGAATACAGCCTGAAATGGACTACCTGATTGTAAATGACGGTTCGACAGACAAAACAGAAGAAATATGTAGAAAGAATCATTTTCAGTTTATATCATTGCCGATCAACCTGGGAATAGGCGGCGCAGTGCAGGCAGGGTATCGTTATGCATTACGGAATGGATATGATATAGCTATCCAAATGGATGGGGACGGACAACATGACCCGCAGTATTTAGATGAACTGATTTCCCCTATTTTGAGCAATCAGGCAGACGGGATTATAGGCTCTCGTTTTATTGAGAAAGAAGGATTTCAATCGTCTGGCACCAGAAGGCTTGGAATTAAGATACTCAGTATGCTGATATTTATTTGCACGGGAACGCATATTAAAGATGTGACCAGCGGTTATCGGGCAGTAGATAAGGATTTGCTTAAAATATATGCAGAAAATTACTCAAGGGACTATCCGGAACCGGAGGCGATAGTTACAGCGCTGGTGCATGGCATGAAATTAAAAGAAGTTCCGGTTGCAATGAAAGAACGGACTACAGGAACCAGTTCCATTAATCTGAAAAAGTCTTTTTATTATATGATTAAGGTGACACTGGCTGTAATCATTGGCAGGATCAGTCTTGGTTTTAGAAGAGGGAGCAGGAGTAAATAAAATGATACCATTCTCTTTGAGGATTACGCTGTTAATTGCGGTTATCGTTTATTTTATATTTATTTTATTCTATTTAAAAAACAAAGCACTGGAACTTAAATATACCCTTTTATGGATTTTTGCAGGGATAATTATGCTGCTGATGGTGATTTTTCCTCAGATTCTTTTATCATTAAAAGATTTATTTGGATTTGAGGACAACATGAATACGCTGTATGTCATTTGCCTTGGATTTATTATCATGCTGCTTATGATGTTGACATCCATCGTATCCAGGCAGGCAAATAAGGTTAAGATTTTGATACAGGAAATAGCTATCCTGGAAAAGGAAATCAGGGATCTTCAGGAAAAAATAGGAAGAAATGGACAAGATAATATTAATTGACTATTATGGGAATTGTGATGCGTCAGGAAGAGCCGTTGGACATTCGCCCAAAGCCCTGATGGAGTACAGAGGGCTTCTTGAGGGGCAATATCGGGTGGAGGCGGTTTTGGCAGAATGTATTGCCAGCGAAATAGACTGCGGCCGGTTTGAGAACGTACAAATATTGCCTTATCAGATAGTAGAAGAAGGAAGCCGGAATTTAGGAAAGCGTATATTGGATAAGGTAAGGCTTGTCCGAAATATTTCCCTTGCAATGCAAAAAACAGGTAAAGCAGATTTATGGTTTTATCGTACCGACTTTTTCCTGTTTTTGTTTTTTGCACTACACAGAAAACCTTTAAACAGGAAGGTGTTTTGTCTTATTTATCAGCAAAATTTTTTGGGAGGAAGATTAGGAAGTATTTTAAATCTTATCTATAGCAAGGGGCTTCAAAAGTTTGATGGAGTAATCTATACGCAAGAAAGTCTGCCGCCCCGGCATACGCATACGTATTATATGCCTGATTACTATTACGATGACGGTATGTATGGTAAATATAGAAATGAAATAAAGAAAAGGAAGGTTATATGTCTCGGAACCATGAGCCCTTATAAAAAACTGGAGGAGCTTATTGCGGTTTTTGAGGAAAATGGCTTTCCATTAGAGATATATGGGAAATTTTTTGACCAGAAACGCTTTGAGAGACTAAAGAGGAAAGCGGGAAGCAAGATTATAATAGAGAATGTTGTTTTGCCGCAGGAAACATACTATGAAAAACTGGCAGAGGCACAGTATACAGTGTTGCCTTATGATATGCGGCAATATAAGGGACGCACGTCAGGAGTTCTGCTGGAAGCTTTATTTATGCAGACGATAGCAATAGCGCCATCTGATCTGCTTAAAGAAAATGGGATGCCCGGGATTGGGTATGAAAGCCTGCAGGAGCTGTCTAGGGCAGAGTTTATTGAAGAAAAAGGAAAAGGTATATTGGAAAAGCTGGAACAAAGGCTACGGGACTATCCGACTAAAAAAGAAATTGAAAAAGGGATTTTGAATTTTTTGAAAGGGGATCTTTGAAGACTGTTTAAGGTATCTTCTTTGCTGGAGATTAAAATGCGAATACTTTATGTGAATACGTATTATAGCGGCGGAGGGGCAGAAAAAGTGGCCAGGCAGCTATATTACGGAATGAAAAAGAGAGGAATAGAAACCTTTTTTTTGGCTGGAAGACTGCAAAAAAATATACCTGAGGATATAGGCGTTATCTACGCCGATTTTCTAGGACGTTGTGTGACCACTCTGGAGGGGACAATTGTTCCTAATACGCTATTACGGACAGCTCGCGCACGTAAGGAAATAATCCGTATTATATTGGAGAAGAAGATTGATATAGTACACTTCCATAATCTTCACGGAAATTATATTGGAATATCGGATCTTCAGGAAATAAAAAAATACTGTAAGCATATAGTAATCACGCTTCATGATATGTGGCTGATAACAGGATGTTGCCCTCATGCAATGAGCTGTAAAGAGTGGTATTTATCAGCCTGCAGGGAATGTCATGGCAATGCTGTCCTGAGGTATGGGAAAGGGTACGCTGGGCAATTGTTGGCATATAAAAAGCGTAACTATGCGGGAAACGGGATGGTTTTCGTAACGCCTTCAAAATGGTTGGAAAGATGCTGCGGGCAAGGATATTTGAATTGCGAAAATGTACAGGCTATTTATAATGGAATTGATATGGAAGAGTATAAGGCATGGGACAAAAATGAGGTACGGAAAAAATACCGGTTGCCATTCAATAAGCATATCATTATGTTCTCGGCTAATGGGATAAAAAACCCATATAAAGGATTTACTTATCTCCGGAAGGCTCTGTGTGCCTGCCGGGAAAAAGAGGATTATGCATTGCTTGTGGTTGGAAATAAAGATAATGACAGGATCGATTTGCCCTTTGACGTTTACGACATGGGCTATATTGCAGAAGAAAAAGTGATGAATGAGATTTATGCGGCGGCTGATCTGTTTATTCTGCCAAGTATGGCGGATGTTTTTCCTTTTACGATGCTGGAAGCCATGGCATCGGGGACACCTATTTTGGCTTTTGCCACTGGCGGTATCCCCGAAGCGGTCACAAAAGAAACGGGGTGGATTGTACCGCAAGGGGATAGTGACGCTTTGGCGGATAAAATAAAGGAAATTTTCGACAAAGAGGATCAACTGAAAGATAAAACACAAAAATGCCGTTTCTATATAGAAAACAGCTTTACAGAGAATATGATGCTGGATAATTACAAAAAATTATATAATGAGATGATGGGGGAGCGGGGGTAAGTATGCAGGCGCCGGTTGTTTTATTTGTATATAATAGAAAAAAACATACACAGAAAGTGTTGGAGTCGTTGAATGACAATATAGGCGCCGACAAGTCTGAATTGTTTATATTTTCTGATGCGCCGGCTGACAATACAGAGAAGGAAAATGTCAGCAGAGTCAGGGAATATATAGACAAATACCGCTATAGCAGCAAGTTCAAACGGGTGGAAATTATTTATGCAAAAAAAAATAAGGGGCTTTCCGCATCGTTAATAGAAGGAATTACGCAAATCATTAATCAGTATGGGAAAATTATTGTGCTTGAGGATGACTTGGTCTTATCGCCTGATTTCCTTCTGTTTATGAACAGGGCGCTGGATTATTACGAGAATGACGATAAAATATGGTCAATTTCAGGTTTTACGCCTAATTTAAGGATATTGCGTCATTATAAGCATGATGTTTTTTGCGGGTGCAGGGGATATTGTTGGGGGTGGGCTACCTGGAAGGATCGTTTTGAGAAAGTTGACTGGGAAGTAAACACCTATGATGCGTTTATCAAGGATAAAAAGGCAAAAAAAGAATTTAACAGAGGCGGTATGGACATGACACCTCTGTTAAAATTGCAACATGATGGAAAGATAAATTCCTGGGCCATCAGATGGTGTTACCAGGAATATTTAGAGAATATGCTTACAATCTTTCCAAGATACTCGAAGGTAAGGAATACAGGGTTTGACGGTTCCGGGACAAATAGCGGAAGCGGAAATGTATTCCGGGCAGAACTGAGAGAAGAAAACGACTGGGATTTTGATTATGACGAAAAGGATGTCAAAGCATTTAACAAATTGAGAGATTATCATTCAAAATTATATATCCGCCAAATAATAGGGAAATATTGGTATTTGCTGACTGAATATGAATATTGTCTTGTGTACCGTTTAGCTGATGAAAAAGAATATCGAGTCCTAAAGCCGGATTTCGGGAGATGGTATGCAGACCCGATTCCGTTCTTCTTTGAAAATAAATATTATGTGTTTACAGAAGTGTTTGATAAATTAAAAGGAAAGGGCTATATAGGGGTTTCCCATATTGATTCAAATGGCAGATTGACAAAACCGGTAAAAATCATAGAAGAACCGTTTCATATGTCGTTTCCCAATGTATTCGTTTATAAGGAAGAGGTATATATGGTTCCGGAATGCAGTGCATCCGGACAGGTACGTATCTATCAAATGGATAAAAGGAATGTTAAAAAATGGAATTTATACTATGCGTTTGAGAAAAGAAATATAGTGGATATAGCCGTGCATGAGAGTAGCGACAGTAAAATTTGCTTTCTTGCTTCAGAACTAAATGTAAAAAATCCATATCAGGCAAGAGTGCTGTTGTACGAAGTAAATAATTTGAGTGACAGGAATAAAATTCAGATGAATCTGATGTGGCAACAGAAGGAATATACTTATGCCGCACGGAATGGAGGTAATTTTATTTCGAATGATAGGGGAGAGCTGAGGGTAGTACAACACAGTACAAAGGATATATATGGAAAGTTTATAACATTGAATAGAGTAAAACAATTGAACAGGGACGGTCTGGAGGAAGAGATAATTAAAAAAATTTCCTCAGCGGATATTCCCGCAAGCCTTCCTTCTTTTATATATAGAGTATGGGGAGTTCATACGTATGGACATGTTGGCCGGTTGAAAATTGTAGATTTATCCGTACAAAGATTTTCACTGGGGGGATTATTTATGAAAGTATACAGACGGTTGCCATTTGTAAGGAAGGACGGTGTTGTTAGATGATCTGGGGATTGGAGGAAAATGAATTTTTATGTGCGGAATTTTAGGAGCATTTAATAGAAAAATACCAAAAGATATATTAGTAAGATGCATAGATATGATAAAGCATAGAGGTCCTGATGATAGAGGGATCTGGCAGGATAGCTTATGCAGTCTGGCACATAGAAGACTGTCAATTCTGGATTTGTCAGAAGCCGGCAAGCAGCCTATGCAGTCTGCAAACGGACGGTTTTGTATTATATTTAATGGGGAAATATACAATTTTCTTGAACTAAGAAATGAACTTAAGTTAAAAGGTTATGAATTTAAGAGTGATGCGGATACGGAGGTAGTACTAAATGCATATATAGAATGGAAAGAGAAATGTTTGGAAAAATTTAATGGTATGTGGGCTTTGGCTATTTATGACAGTGTTGAGGAAACTGTTTTTTTGTCAAGGGATAGATTCGGTATAAAACCTCTTTACTATGCGGAGGACTTTGGAGGCATCCTTTTTGCTTCTGAAATGAAAGCAATTATTCCGTTGCTATCCAAGGCCACACCTAATTATAATATACTTAAAGATATCAATAGCATTTTTTGTTATGAATCGACTCAGGATTGTCTGATCAATGAAATAAGAAGGTTACCGGCAGGGAGTTATGCTGTCATTAATAAGGATGGAATAAAAATAACAAGATGGTGGAACACTCTGGAGCATTTGCAGGTGTTGCCACAAAGCTATGAAGAGCAGGTAGATATCTTTAAGGAATTGTTTTTAGACGCATGCAGGATACGGATGAGAAGCGATGTGCCAATAGGAACAGCGTTAAGCGGAGGCTTGGATTCCAGCGCAACAATATGCGCAATGGCGGCAATCGCAGGAAAAAGAAGAGAATATGAGAGAATAAACAGAGACTTTCAGCATGCCTATATTGCTTCTTTTCCGCAAACGATGTTTGATGAGGATGAATATGCAAAAAAGGTGACAGATTATTTGGATATTGCAAACGTAAATGTTATTATAAACCCTGAAGACGGAATCACTAATATGGAGGATTATATATATAAATTTGAAGAAATATATGCAACCAGCCCGGTTCCCATGATGCAACTATACGGAAGGATGAGAAGTGATGGAATTACAGTTACATTAGATGGACATGGTGCGGATGAGTTGTTCGGCGGATACACGTTTGATATGTTATATGCACTTTTGGACGCGGGAGTGAGAAAAGATAGTATATCGCAAATCCTTATGACTTACTTTGAAGCATCTGGACATAGTGGACGGGATACGGGAAAATATATTCAAAAGTATGTAGAGTTTGTCGGCAAGCATTTGATAAAAAAAGTGCTTCATGTTCCTACGCTTGATGAATTAAAATATGTGGGTGAAGATAAAAGAACATTGAAAAGAATGGGGCATTTTGAACGCGCTTTATATAATGCAACACATTATACAGTGTTGCCTACAATATTACGCAATTATGACAGATATAGTATGGCGTCAGGTGTAGAAATCAGAATGCCGTTTATGGATTACAGAATTGTCGAATTTGCGTTTTCTGTTAATTGGCAGGCAAAAATGCAGGGGGGATATTCAAAAAAAGTTATCAGAGATGCATTGAGGGAAATTATGCCGTCAGATATAGTAAACAGAAAATCTAAGATAGGTTTTAATACACCTATTGTAGAATGGCTAAAAGGACCCTGGAAAGGATGGATTTTAGATATAATTAACAGTGTGGAGTTTAAGCAAAGTAATTTTATAAATGCGAATCAGGTTAAAAACTACTTTGAAAAAATAATAAATGAACCTGCACCAAATTATGAAAAGGCTGAAAGGGCTTGGATGCTGTTGATGCCATATTTGTGGGAAAAGTACTTTTATAAATCGCATAAAATTCTAAAATTGATATAGGAAGAATAAAGTTTTTCCGGTTTATTCGGGTTAGAGAAACGAGGATAATATGCAAGTACGGATAGCGGTTATGTTAACCTGTCATAATAGAAGACTTATGACCCAAAATTGCCTTCAGGGATTGAGTAAACAGATACAGAGAGACTTGAGGCGGCAGTATGATATTTATGTGTATGATGATTACTCAACAGATGGTACATGGGAAATGTTGAAAACGGATTTTGCAGGATGCCATCTGATCAGGGGAAAAGGAAAAACTTATTGGTGTACAAGTATGTATTATTTGATGAAACTGGCATTAAATAATACATATGACTTTTACTTAATGGTCAATGATGATGTATCCTTTTTCTCAAATGCGATTGAAACTATGTTTCGTGCCTATGAGACGGCGAGCTGTAAATGTGGCATTGTGGGAGCAACTCGAAGCGCAGGATCTGGAGAAGGTGCGTATGGAGGGCGCGATCAGGAAGGAAAATTAATTGCCCCAGATGGCTTTTTGCAGAGATGTAGATGGGCTGATTGGAATTGCTTTTTAGTTGACAGTGACACGGTGAAAAGAGTCGGCATTATTGACGGGAAGTATCAACATTCCTGGGGAGATTTCGATTATTCTGACCGGATGTTTAAGAAAGGCATCCCCTTATTTCTGGCGACAGAATATGTAGGTACTTGTGAAACAAATCCCAACAAAGGTACTTACAGGGACAGGGAGCTGGGACGATTAAAAAGGCTGAGAAAGTTATTTTCACCCAAAGGATTGCCTGTACGTTCTTATATGAGGTATAATGCAAAAACGAAAGGAGTAGAGGGGGTTTTGAAAGGAATATATGGATATTGCAGTATAGTGGGGTATATTTTAGCAGGAAAAGAACTTGACGGCTGAGAAAAATATTTGTGCCTAAGCATAAAGATGGCAGGTGACAGGAAGAGGTTAATATGAAAATGCGGGTAGTCTATATATTAAATACAAGCAGTGCTTATGGTGCAAATCGTTCATTAGCAGGGTTTATTCGTTACCTGACAGATAATGGGGTAAAATGTTTCGCAATATTGCCGGAGGCAGGCGGCATAGAAGAAGAGTTGAAGGCTCTGGGGGTTGAATGCTTTATTGCAACTTATAGGGCGTGTGTAAGGTATCCCGGGTATATTGGGATGCCATATTTGGTTAATCTTGTGAACATTCCCAAGCTTGCGCATCAGATTAAAAAATGGAATGTTGATATTATACACACCAATAGTTCAACTCATGATATTGGTATTATATTAGCCAAATTACTTGGTAAAAAGCATGTCTGGCATGTCAGAGAAGTGCTGGAAGAGCATTTTCATACAACGTACTATTTCCCTGCATTTTATAGAAAAATGCGTGGAAAGTCTGACGCGGTGGTCTGCGTATCAAATTTTGTATATAACTACAATTTAGATAAATTTCCCAATCCAAATATGAAAATGTTATATAATCCTTTTGATTTGGATTATTACAATATTGCGAGAACCGGTTTTGTGCAAAAAGATGAAGTCAATATTCTGATTGCAGGAAACATTACTGAAAGCAAGGGACAGATAGATGGGGTGAGAGCCCTGGCGGAATTAACGCATAGGGGAATTAATAATGTCAGAATGATATTGGCAGGCGGAGCAGAAAAAAAATGCTTAGAAGAAATAGAAGCATTGATTGCAGAGGAACAGTTAGAAGGTAAGGTGGATTATTTGGGGCATGTTTCAGATTTGCGTGCGGTTCGGGCGGAGTGTGATATTGCGCTTAACTGTTCTTTTGCGGAAGCCCTTCCAAGAGTGACAGTGGAAGGAATGCTGAGTGAGTTATTATCGATTGGAGCTGACAGCGGAGGCGTTGCCGAGCTGATCAGAGATGGAATAACCGGATTATTATACGAACCAGGAAATTATAGACAACTGGCTGATCAAATTGAGTTTGCTATGAACAATAAATTAAAATGCAGGAAGATGATTATTGAAGCTAAAAAGTATGCGGTTGCTCATTTTAAATTAGAGGAAAATGCAAAAAGATTGTTGGATTTATATGAGGAAATTTTGTGTAAAAACCATATGGAATAATAAAAGAAAGGATTTGGGGCAGGAGAAAGATGTTGTTTAATTCCTATATATTCATATTCTTATTTTTGCCTGTCACATTACTTTTGTGGTATCTATGTAATCGTCTAAAAAGATACAGACTGGCGCAGTTTATTATAGTGGTCTTATCACTTGTATTTTACAGTTATTATAATTGGAAGGATGCTATTGTTATTTTATTTAGTATAAGTGGTAACTGGTGTTTCAGTAAATGGATGGAGAGGGAAAAGGGGAATGTAAAGATAGGATTTATTGGAATCCTTTTTAATATTTCAATTTTATGCTATTTTAAATATTGGAATTTTTTAATTGAAAATGTTAATTTAGTATTTGCATCGCAATTTAGTTTAAAGAAAATAGTATTCCCTTTGGGGATTAGTTTTTATACGATTCAACAAATTTCGTTTATTGCTGATCGTATGAGAGGAGTAGCACCTCATTACTCTCTGCTGGACTATGCTTCTTATGTTATTTTTTTCCCGCAGCTAATTGCAGGCCCAATCGTAAGCCATAAGGATTTAGTACCTCAGTTTCAGGATGACGAAAAGAGAAAACTGAAATTGGAGAACCTGGTGATGGGAATATCCATTTTCTCCATAGGATTGGGGAAAAAAGTCCTTTTGGCGGATTCACTGGGAAGGGTTGTTGATGCTGGGTTTTCGGAAATAGGTTTGTTGGACAGTATATCTGCGATAGTAGTGATGCTTTCTTTTACTTTCCAGCTCTTTTTCGATTTTAGCGGCTATTGTGATATGGCGGCGGGAATTGGCTATATGATGAATATCAAGCTTCCGCAGAATTTTGATTCTCCATATAAGGCAGCATCTGTGGGAGAATTTTGGAAACGCTGGCATATGACGCTGAATGCTTTTTTTACTCAATATATTTATATCCCTTTGGGAGGCGGAAGATGTGCAAAGTGGAAATGGATACGCAACGTGATGATCGTTTTTTTGATCAGTGGGATTTGGCATGGAGCAAACTGGACATTTATTATATGGGGGATACTGCATGGAATTGCCGTAGTGGCAGAGAGAGCTTCCTTATTTTCTAAGTGGAGCTTAAAAGTCAGATGGTTTATGACTTTTATATTTTTAGCTTTATCTTGGGTATTATTTAGAAGTGATTCCATGAATATGGCATTTCAGTTCTATAAAAAAATATTCTCTTTTTCAAACACAGGGTATTTGGCTGACTTATCGGGAAATCTGATTGATTTTAAATTTTATTTTCTCCGCTCATGCATTAACAGATTTGGCGGAAACGTAGCAGTGAGTTCCTTTCAAATCTTGTTGCTGATTTTACTGTTGATCCTGTCGGCGATTTGCTGTACTAAGAGAAGCTGCCTGATCGAGTTGCCTCAAAAATGCTTGACGAAGAAAGATATGCTTCTGTTTGCGGTTCTTTTTTCTTTGAGTGTAGTATCACTTTCAGGAGTGACTATATTTTTGTATTTTAATTTTTAGGGGATAATATTATGGATAAAAACAGACAGGGAAAAGAATTGTTAAAAAGCTTCTGGTTATATACCTTAATTTTTCTTGGAGGAGCAGCACTGCTTGTATTTGTGACGGATCCTTTCTTTCATTATCATGCCCCCTGGTTCGGACTGGCTCCGGTTCAGAGTACGTATCAGTATCAAACGCAGGGGGTTCTGGATCATTTTGAATATGACAGTATTTTAACAGGTTCTTCCGTAGTAATGAGTATGGACACAGGAGAGTTAGATAAGGACTTGGGGTGCAGGACGGTAAAAGCAGTAGGAAATTCGGCGCCTGTGCCGTTATTGTTGAGCTATCTTGAACGTGCTTATCAAAGTCATGACATAAAGAATGTTTTTTATGGACTGGATGTCTTTTCGTTTTACAACGATCCGGATATGCAGGTGTATGAGAAAGAAGTAACCTATATAATAAACAGCAATCCGTTTGATGATATAAAGTATCTCCTGAATGGTTCTGTGATCGGTGAAAAAATTCCGGATATTCTGGCAGCCACAGTTGGGGGATATGACGAAGGATTTGCCTATTCTTTTAATCAGAACAGAAAAAGCGGGGCGGATGAAGTACTTTCAGATTATTTTTCGCAGAGAAATACGGATAACTGGGTAATACCGGAATATTCGAAAGCAGATGTAGCCGAAAATATCAGGCGGTTGGAGGTAATGGTGAGTGGGCATCCAGAAACAAGGTTCCGTTTTTTTATGCCGGCGTATAGCATATTATGGTGGAACCGGGCTTACGAACAGGGGATATTTGAAGACTATCTGAATACACTGAGCGTATGTTTTCAAGTGTTGCTACAATACGATAATGCTGAAATTTATTCTACCAATTTCAACAACGCTTCAATTATTGCAGATTTAAATCAATACGTGGATTTGGCTCATGGGAGTGTGCAGGTTACGGAAATGATGACCAGGGAAATAGGGGAGGGAGGCAGGAAAATAACACTTCTAAATTATGAAGAAGAGTTATCCATATTGAGGGAAGTTTTGAAGGAATTCAGGTATAGGGTTGAAAAAGAGGGATTTGGTAAAGTCTGCTGTGGAAGAGATACAGGAAGGGTAAAATATTAAGAAATGTGTGGAATTGTCGGTTTACTTCATTATAAAGATAAAAGCTTGTTGACAAAAATGAATGAAATCCAAACTCATAGAGGACCCGATTGGAAGGGCGAGTTTTGGGATGACCGGAACATGGTAGGTCTGGCAATGCGCAGGCTCAGCATAGTGGATGTAGACAGCGGCCATCAGCCTATGGCAAATGAAGATGGAAAAATAGTCCTAGTATTTAATGGAGAAATATTTAACGCGCCTGTGCTTAGAAAAAAGCTGTTGAAACAGGGCCATATTTTCAAGACAAAGTCCTCTGACACGGAGGTGCTTGTCCATCTTTATGAAGAATATGGGGTAGAAATGCTGAATCGCCTGAATGGAATGTTTGCTTTTGCTATTTATGACCTGAAAAAGAAAATTCTGTTTATGGCACGGGATCAGATGGGGATTAAGCCGCTTCATTATTACTATAATGGAAAGCAGTTGGCTTTTGCTTCGGAATTGAAGTCTTTAAGCAAAACAGGAATCTCGAGAAAAAAGCTGGATATGCAAAGCGTATGGCAATATATGTCCTTGCAATGTATTCCTGCGCCCATGACGATTTACGAAGATGTCAAAACATTGCCTAGCGCTCATTATTTGCTGTTTGATATACAAAAATCGTCACTGACGGTTAAAAAATATTGGGATTGCATTGCAGATCGAAAGGTATATACAGGTACGAAGAGAGAACTGAGGGAGTATGTGAGGGATAATATCATAGAGGCTTGTGAACGCTGGACGATGAGCGACGTACCTTTGGCCTGTTCTCTTTCAGGCGGATTGGATTCCTCTGTTATTGCTGCCGTTATAAGCCGAAAACATGAATTACACACCTACTCTCTGGGGTTTACGGAGCAGACAGACTGTGATGAGAGGGCGCTGGCGCGGGAACTCGCCCGCAAGTATGGAACTGATCATGAAGAAATTTTGGTGGATCCGGATGATCTGCTGGAGGATATAAAGGAAATGATCCGGGCATTAGATACTCCTTATGCCGGAGGGCTGCCGTCCTGGTTTGTATTCAAGAGGATCAAGGGGCATGAAAAAGTGGTGTTTAATGGAACCGGAGGGGATGAGCTTTTTGGCAACTACTCTAAGTGGCTTCGCTATGAGCATCCATTAGAAAGAATCAGGAGTTATCAGCAATATCATCAATTTGGTGAGAGCGTTGGGGAGTTTTTCCACTATCCGACCGGAAGTATCTATCATAAATATATGTCGGAAGGAATGAAAAGACGTATTTTACTTGACAAGGGAGATGAAAACTGGAATACTAACAGTTATATTGAAAAAAAGATGAAGGAATGCCCGGATAAAAGGTGGAGAGACAGAATTCCCTATGTAGATTTTAAGATACAGTTGCCGGAAGAATTTTTAATGATGATTGACCGCTTCTCAATGAACTTTTCCATTGAGGCCAGGGTACCGTTTCTGGACAGAGAGTTAGTGGAAAAAATTTTAGGAATTCCATGCAGTTTCAGAACCAGGAAATACGAAGCTAAGTATTTACTGAAAGAGGCAATGGGGGATTTCTTACCGGAAAGTTTTTTAAGCGCCCCTAAAAAAGGATTTGTATTTCCATATTGCGAATGGTTATATGGAAGATTAAAAGAGAATGTGTTGGATCTATGTACCGGAGAATATATTCACCATCAGGGCATATTTAGTAACAGGCTGGAAAAAGAATTGATTATCCCTTTTTATAATGGGAACAAAAGATTGACACCGCTTGTATGGACAGTATTGATGTTCCAGTGGTGGTATCAGGAAGTGGGCTGAGAATGAAACCAGGTTTGATTTATGAAATGATTTTTCATCATTATGTTAATAAGAAAAAGGTGACCAGGCCGTTTGACCTTTCCGGCGGAAAGAATCTGCTTATTATGGCAACCGGGAAAAGCGCCGGGGAATATTGGGATCACCCTGATAACCAGGAGAGATTCAAAGAGTATGATATGCTTGTAATGAATCGATCTATTTATAAAATGGAGAAAGAAGTATTTGAAAAGAAGCCCCGGTATTTTGCCGCCTGTGATCCTATTTACTGGGGAGAAGGCAGTTCCTCTGTTAATGGCGCACTGGTGGCAGAGACTTTCCAAAAAACTACTGCAGTTTTAGAAAAGGTGGATTGGGACTGCTATCTTGTCACCTCCATTCACGAAAAATTTGCAATTAAAAATGAACATATCCATATCATTCGGTTAAATGCGACGACATACGACACAGATTCGGAAATGTGTTATAAGCTATACAAAAACAATTTCTGCAGCCCACCGATCAAGAATGTTGGACAGTTGGCCCTTTATTTTGGAATCACTTTTGGATATAAAGAACTTGCAGTGGTGGGGATGGATTTTGACTTTTTCAAAAATCTTTTTTGTGATGAAAATTGCTTGGTTGGGTTATATGCAGAACATCAATATGATAAAATAGACGGTAAAGTGGTGGAAGCCCATTTCAGCAAAGAAAAATATGGGACGATCAATAATAGTGTGCTTGCAAAATATCTACTGAATATATCAGACACCTTTGGAGCATATGGGAAACTTAGTCTTTATGCAAAAAAAATGGGCGGGAAAATTATTAATTATTCTATGGAAAGCATGCTGGATTGTTACGAGAAACACAGGATGAATGAGGGGGCTTAATAAGGAAATGGATTTAACCAAAAGATTGATTATTGCAGAAATCGGAATGACCCATGACGGAAGTCTGGGACAGGCTTTGGAAATGACAAAGGCAGCGGCGGAGGCCGGAGTGGATGCGGTAAAGTATCAGTTGCATATCTCTGAGGCTGAAACGATCAGGAATGCACCGCAGCCGCCATATTTTAAGGCGGAACCCAGATATGAGTTTTTTAAGCGCACGTCGTTTGGGAAAGAACAGTGGCAGACGATAAAAAAACAATGTGAAGAATGTAATGTTAAATTTATTGTATCTCCCTTTTCCATAGAGGCAGTGAAAATACTGGAGGAAATTGGAGTGGATGCCATCAAGATTCCTTCCGGGGAGATTACCAATATTCCTTACCTGGAGTATATTTCCGGGACAGGGCTGCCAGTCATTATTTCATCGGGGATGAGTTCCTGGGAGGAATTATGCACATGCGTAGATATATTTAAACACCAAAACTGCAATATTGCCATTATGCAGTGTACCTCTGAGTATCCCTGTCCTCCGGAGGCGGTGGGGCTGAACATTATTGATGAAATTAAGAGGAAGTATCCGGAATATCCGGTAGGATTATCGGATCATTCCTCCGGGGAATGGGCGGCAATCGCGGCATGGATGAAAGGTGCAACCCTGATAGAGAAACACTTTACGTTAAGTAAAAAGATGTATGGGCCGGATGCGAAAATGTCTATGGAGCCTGAGGAAATGGCATTGTTGTGTTTTTCGATAAAAAACCTGGAAAAAGCGCTTGCTAATCCGGTGGATAAGACACAGACGGAGCAGTTTACGGAAATGAAAAAGATCTTCCAGAAAAGTATAGTGGCAATTCAGGATATGAAAAAGGGGACGGTTTTAAGACCTGAAATGATAGGCTATAAGAAGCCGGGTATTGGCCTGGAAACCAGATATTATAAAGAAATTACAGGTAAGAGGATAACAAGAGACTTGGCGGTTGATGATATAATTTATGAAGGGGATATAGAGTGGTGAAAAAAAAGAAAATTTGTGTTTTTATAGGAAGCAGAGCAAATTACAGCAGTATTAAGTCAGCGCTTGCGGCCATTCAGGAGCATTCGGGGCTGGAACTGAAGATTATATTGGGAAGTTCGGCACTGGTTAAAAAATACGGTAATATGGAAAAAATTCTTAATGAGGATGGTTTCCAGGTTGAAGAGCGTATACAGATGCTGGTGGAGGGAGATGTCCCGGGTGTTATGGTAAAAACGGCAGCGTTGGGGATGCTTGGGCTTTCAGATGCATTTGACAGAATGAAGCCTGATTATGTCGTGGTGATAGGGGACAGGTATGAAGTAATTGCGCCGACCATTACAGCGGCCTACATGAATATTCCGGTGGCGCATACTATGGGCGGCGAGGTGACGGGGACTATTGACGAGAGTGTTCGTCATGCCATTACCAAATTTGCGCATATCCATTTTCCAGCTAACAAGGAAAGCGGCGAACGCATCATTAAGATGGGAGAAGAGGAGAGCCGCGTGTTCGTGGTAGGATGTCCCCGGATTGATACTGTGAAAGGGATTATTGACCGGGCACCGGATGTGCCGGAAGAGATTTTTAAGAAGTGCGGCGGAGTGGGACCGGAATTTAACCTTCATGCCCCCTTTTTATTGATTTCGCAGCATCCGGTAACTACGGAATACAGGGAAGCGGAACAGCAAATCAACGAAACGATTTATGCCGCAATGGAGACAGGGCTTCCTATTATTTTGCTATGGCCCAATTCAGATGCCGGAACAGAAGGGATCTCACAGGGAATCCGTAAGTTCAGGGAGAAAAATCCCGATGCTGTTTTGCATGCCTTTACGAACCTGCCTATTGACATGTACGTGAGACTTATGAATAATACAGCCTGTCTGATTGGAAATTCTAGCAGCGGCATCAGAGAAGGGGCATTTCTTGGAACACCCTGTGTTAATATTGGAACCAGGCAGTCCGGACGGGAACGTGGAAGTAATGTAATTGATGTGGATTGTGAGCGGAGCCGGATTTATGAGGCAATCCGTAAGCAGGTTGCGCATGGAAAATACAAGTCTGAGCCAATTTACGGCGATGGCATGGCAGGGAAGAAAATCGCAGACATACTGTATCAAACAGAAGTTGAAGTACAGAAACGCATCACATATTGATAATATATATAAGATGAAGGAGTATTCGGTGAAAAAAGAAATCTTGGCAATTATCCCGGCAAGAGGGGGCTCTAAAGGGATTAAGCGAAAAAATATGCTTTTGTTGGAAGGAATCCCTTTGATTCAATATACCATTACTGCGGCAAAAGAAAGCAGTCTTGTTACCAGAGTGATTGTGAATTCTGATGATGAAGAGATTTTGTCATATGCCCGGGAGCAGAAAACGGAGGTGCTGAAGAGACCGGCGGAACTGGCGCAGGACAATACGCCTATGAAAGAGGTGATTCATCATCAATTGGATTGGCTGAAGAAGGAAGAAAATTACATTCCGGATATTATTGTGCTTTTACAGCCAACTTCTCCCCTTCGAACGGCACAGCACATAGATGAAGCTCTTGCAAAAATGCTTTCTATGGATTGTGACGCTCTGGTAAGCGTGGTGGAGGAGCCTCATCTGCATTCCCCTTATTCGGTGATGAAAATTAACGAAAAAGGCTATCTGGAGTTTTTTCTGAAAGAAGGACAGAAATTCACCAGTAGACAGGAAAAGCCTAAGTTTTATGCCAGAAACGGGGCAGCAATCTACGCGGTAGAAACACAGGCATATTTATCGACAGGGAGCTTTTATGGCACAAGCTGTATTCCTTATGAAATGCTGCCTGAGGATTCGGTGGATATAGACGAACCTCTTGATGTGTATTTTGTGAAAAGCATGATGCAGTATAAAAAGGACAGGGAAAGTAATCTATAAAATGAAATATGTAAAGCACATAAAAGATATATGGAATAAGTTGAACTATATATTGAACCATACACAAAAAAGATGGGGGATCATAGTCCTTGCGTGTATTATGGTAGGCGCACTGGTGGAAACGTTGGGTGTATCTATCATATTGCCGCTTGTTCAGGCGATGGTTTCCCCGGAAAAGATTTGTGAAAGTATACCGTTTCCTTCTCTTTCCCGGTATCTGAGAGGTAAATCGAATGCTGATATTATTTCGATTCTGGCAGGAGCGGTCATAGCTGTTTATATTTTTAAAAACCTGTATTTGATCTTCCTGTCTTATATCCGTTCATGGTATTCCTGCAAAGTGCAAAAAGAAGTTGCAATTAAAATGATGAACTCTTATATGAAGAGGGGATACCCGTTTTTTCTGGATATGAACATCAGCAAGCTGTTGAGAGGCGTAGGCGGGGATGTATCGGGTTTGTATAATGTAATTTTTCAATCTTTTAAAATTATTACTGAAGGATTGACGGCGGTTTGTATCTGTATTTTTATTATGGTAACCGATTTCTATATGGCGCTTGCCATAGCAGGGATCGGTCTGCTCTGTGTACTATTAATAGTAGGCGTATTTAAAAATAAAATGACCCGCTATGGAAAGACTTACCGCAGATATATAGGAATCACCAACCAAAACAGTATTCAGGCATTTGAAGGTATTAAAGAGATTCTTGTCATGCGCAGGGAAAAGCATTTTAAGGATCAGTTTGCCAAGTCCTATCAGGTGATGCAGAAAGCAAACGTAATCCATGCGGTGGCAAGTGAGAGTCCTGCCTATATTATCGAGGGAGCCTGCGTGGCCGGATTGATTGCGGTTGTCAGCTTTAAGGCGGTTACCAGCGCAGATATCGAAACATTGATTCCGCAGATGGCGGCGTATGCAATTGCGGCTTTCAGGATCCTGCCCTCTCTGGGCAGAATTTCCAGTGGAATTAATGCAATGATCTATAGTCTGCCATCTATGGATGCCGCATATGAGAATGTTTATGAGGCAAACCGGTTTGAGGAGCGCAGGCTTCAGGATAAGGAATTGCTTCCGGGAAAAGAAAGAAAACTGGAATTTCATGAAGAGATCAGAATTCAGAATGTAAGCTGGAGATATAATGCGGAAGGGCCGCTGATTGTAGATAATATTACTTTTTCTATTAAAAAGGGCAGCTCAGTAGCTTTTATCGGCCCGTCAGGGGCGGGGAAAACCACCCTTGCGGACATCATACTTGGTTTGTTGCGCCCGCATACTGGCGATGTTCTGGTAGACGGCAAGAGTATTTTTGATTCGCCCAATGAGTGGGCGAACCTGATTGGCTTTGTCCCCCAGTCAGTTTATTTGATTGACGATACTATACGCCATAATGTTGCCTTTGGAATTGATGAAGAGGAAATTAAGGAGGAGCAGGTCTGGGATGCCTTGGAACAGGCTCAGCTTGCAGAATTTGTGCGTTCCCTGCCTAAGGGGCTGGAGAATGTGGTTGGAGACAAGGGGGTCAGGCTGTCCGGCGGACAGAGGCAAAGGATCGCAATAGCCAGGGCTCTTTATAAGAATCCGGAAATACTGGTATTGGATGAGGCAACATCGGCATTGGATAATGATACGGAAAATGCCGTTATGGAGGCAATCGAGCTGCTTCAGGGGCAAAAGACGCTGATTATTATTGCACACAGACTTTCTACTATTCGGAATTGTGATACCGTGTATGAAGTGAAGGATGGAGAGATAAAGATACATGAAAAGCTTTGCTGAAAAAAAATCCATATCATGGCTTCTTTATACACTTGGCTTGGGAATGATCATTTTTATTATGTCCTGCGTAAGTGCATTTTTTTCCAGACAGCCATTGTGGGAGCCTTGCGCTTTTTCCGCTTATCAGATCATTGCGGTTCTGATTCCGGGGATGGCATATGTGAAACTGCTGAGGCAGGATGAAAACAGAGGAGGAGTGGCCTGCCTGGTTATGGGGTATGCATTGGGGTATGGAAGTAATATTGTATGGTATTATGTCCTGTCCTGGCTGGGAGGGATGGAAAGTTCCCGGACAAGCTATTTCATTTGCCTGACGCTGCAATGTGCAGTCAGTATTCTTTATCTTTGCAGGAAGAAGGTACAATTTTCTGAGAAGAATAGTAATTGGATTATAGCCATGGGATTTATGGGCATTTTTTTTGTGATCGAGTTATTTGCCTACGGTGGATTTAATATGCTTCCGCCTTATACGGATGGGAGCAATATCTGGAAGGATGTCTTATATTGGATTGGGAATACGGTTTCTTTGAAAATTGGCTTTCCCCCAGTAGAATTCAGAGATTTAAGGCCTGGTTATTCTTACCACTACTTTTCAAGTATCCAGTTGGCGGCAGAGAGCATTACAACGGGAATCCCAGTGGCGGAATTGAGTATTTATTTTTCTTATATCCAGGCATTGGTGCTTGTTATAGGAGGGATATATTGTATAACCGAAAGGCGCATCCAGAAGAAAACGGTTTTAAGCCTTTTTTTCTTTCTGTGTCTTTTTACTTCGGGCTATGAGGGTATGACAAGAGTAAACTATGTATCCCACCTTTATTTAAGCCAATATGGATTTGATTATGGTTTGGGGTTTATGTTACTTTTGTTGGATGCTATATCTGATTTTTGGGAAAAGGATTTTTCATATTGTAACTATCTGTATCTTACTTTCTTGTTCGCAATTTTAATGGGAACCAAGTCAACGTTTGCCTGTATTGGAATAGTCGGGATAGGGGTTCTTTGTATCTGCTTTCTGATTAAGAGAAATTGGAAAAAAGCGTTTATTCAAGGGATTACCATTTTAACGGCGTTCTTTTTTATTTACTTTAATGTGTGCAGTATTGAGGGGTATGGCGGCAGCATATACAATGTAATACCAATTTTGGGTTTGGGGAGAAGCGCTGAAGCTGAGGAAAGTATAGAAACAGATTCAGAAGAAATGGATAAAACAGCGGAGCTAACTTTTCAGGAGGAAGTCAATGAACATAATATGGCTGAGAGCAGTGCTGTGACAGAAGAAGTGGCGCTGGTTGAGGAGGTTGAGATTAGAGAACCTGTAGAATCTGATACGGATCAAACCATTGTATATTATTGGGATGAAGCTGAAAATTTGGAAAACTACCGTGAATTAATTTTTAGAAATAAGGCTGTTCCCAAATTTATTTTAGAGTTTTTCTTTTGGCTGTTTTTTGCTGCTTTATGTCATCCGTGTTTATGGATACTGGTATGTTGCGGAGGTATCTATAAGGTTTTTGCAAAAAGAAAGTTCAATGCATTAGATGTAAGCTGTCTTATTATGGTGATTACCGGAATTTCCATTGCATTGTACATTTATATGGGAGGAAAATCCAACATTTATTTTGCTTTAGCAACCTATCCTGTAGCCTGGTTTTTTTTGGCATATCTTATACCGGAAACAAGGGAAATGCCGAAGCTGGGAAAGTATGGTACGATGGTCGTTACGATATTGGCCATTTTGTATGGAAGGAATCTTTTTCTGTATCACAGTGGTTATAATCCGATTGATGACTATTGGAGAGCAGGAAAGAATATCTATCGCTATTCCAATTTTGAAATTTTGGACAGTGAATATGGTCTGACAGGGACTGAATATGAGGCATTGAAATATGTGTACGAGGAAATTGACAGAGATGAGATACTTATCAGTATTAATAAGAGGGAAAATGACAGAAATCTGGCGGGTATTTTTTCGGAACACAAGGTTTTGAATATGAATTTACAGGCGGTGTCAGATGATAAAAATATCCTGTACGAAAAAATAAATGAGATGGGAATTCGATATCTGATTGTACCGGTGGAAAATGCGGATATAGTTAATAGCGCTGAAAAGGTTCTTTTTGAAAACGAGGAGTGGAAAGTGGTAAAATGGGAATGAGGGTGGTAATTTCCGGTCCTACCGGAGCCATTGGGATGGCATTGATTAATAAATATATACAAGAAAAAGTATCCGTGTTAGCAATTTGCCGCAGGGACTCTGCGAGAATAGCCAATATTCCCCAAAGCCCTTACATCAAAGTACTGGAGGCTGACCAGTCAGAATTATTTGCTATTGACCATGGCATAAAAGAGAGATATGATTTATTTTATCATCTGGCGTGGGAGGGGACGACGGGCGAAGCAAGGAACGATATGTACCTCCAGAATCAAAATGTGAGATATACGCTGGATGCGGCAGAGCTGGCATATCGGCTGGGCTGTACGACATTTATAGGGGCAGGCTCTCAGGCAGAATATGGAAGGGTGGAGGGGAGTCTGACCCCGGAAACGCCGGTGCATCCCGAAAACGGTTATGGCATGGCTAAGCTCTGTGCCGGGCAAATGAGCAGAGCTATTTGCGAGAGATTGCAAATGAAACATATATGGGTCAGGATATTAAGTGTTTACGGGCCATATGACGGGGCAGGTTCTATGGTCAGCAGTACAATCAGAACATTGATGGCAGGGAAACATGCATCCTTTACTCCCGGAGAGCAAAGGTGGGATTATCTTTACAGTGAGGATGCGGCGAGAGCGCTTTGCCTTCTAGCGGAAAATGGTATTTCCGGCAGGACATATGTACTCGGTAGCGGCAGGGCCAGAGAGCTAAAGGAGTATATTATGGAGATTTACCGGGCTGTGGGTGAGGTGAACTCTAAGGCGGGGAGTATAGGGATAGGTGATCTTAGTTATGGAGAAAAACAGGTCATGCATTTAGAGGCCGATCTTGGCCAGCTCGTTCAGGACACGGGTTTTAAGCCCCAGGTAAGTTTTGAAAAGGGGATCAGGGAGACTATAAGAGAATGTTTATCAGTTTGAAAACAGAAAATTGAGGAGAGCGCATCATGAAAAAGATCAGTATCGTAATACCATGTTATAATGAAGTGGAAAATGTAGAGCTCATGGCGATGGCTATAACGAATGTATTGCAGGAAACGCTTTCCCGGTATGATTATGAGATTATATTTATTGATAACTGTTCCGTGGATGGCACCAGGGATAAGCTGGAGACGATCTGTGCTCAGGATAAAAGGATAAAGGCCATTTTTAATGTAACGAACTTTGGGCAGTTTAATTCGCCCTTTTATGGGATGTGCCAGAGCACCGGAGACTGCACCATTACTCTGTGCTGCGATTTTCAGGATCCGGTGGAGATGATACCCAAGCTGGTGGAGGAATGGGAGAAGGGGCATAAGGTCGTAAGCTGTATTAAGACATCCTCTAAGGAGTCGGGAATTATCTATTTTTTAAGAAGCTGTTATTACAAATTAATCAGAGGGATGTCCAGCGTCAAAATGATTGAGCATTTTACCGGCTTTGGACTGTATGACAGGACATTCATCATGGTGATGCGTGAGCTGGACGATCCGATCCCATTTCTGCGGGGAATTGTAGCGGAATATGGTTCCGGCTTCCATATGAAGGAAATTGAGTATGAACAGGCAAAACGAAGGGCGGGGAAAACGCACAATAATTTTTACAGCCTGTATGATGCGGCAATGCTGAGCTTTACCTCTTATACCAAAGTGGGCCTGCGTCTGGCAACATTTCTGGGGTTTATCAGTTCTGCACTAAGCCTTCTGGTAGCATTCATTTATTTGGTCTTAAAGCTGTCTAACTGGTACGATTTCCAGGCGGGTTATGCGCCTATGATCATAGGCATTTTTCTGATCGGGTCGGTACAGCTCTTCTTTATAGGGCTGCTGGGGGAATATGTGTTGAATATTAATACCAGAGTGATCCACAGGCCGATTGTGGTGGAGGAGAAGAGGATAAATTTTTGAAAGATTTTGCCACCAATTGTTGAGGGAGAATAAAAAGTACTTACAGATGCTTCGTGAGAGTCAGAAGTAAGAAAGTAATGAGAATAGCTAAATCGTATAATCTCAGCCTTGAAAGGAAAAAATAATTCGCACAAATCATGCAGGAAATACGCCTTTTTGCGGGAAATATAGTAAAATAAAAGAAAAAGTTTTTCGCAAGGGGGAGCATATGGGAAGGAGAGAGGAAAGGGCCAGGAGGAAGCTGGAAAGGAATCCGGCGGCGGAATGCAACAAGGTAAGGAAAAAGTACTGCCCGGAACTGTTTAAGGATTTTGGGGATACGCAGGATCCGAGGCACCTGAGCTATACAGAATATTCCAACCGTGAACTGCTTGGGACCATGTTTTATAAAGGGATTGCGGGGATAGAGAGCATGCAGTCCATGACTTACGAGTTCAATAAAGAAACAACAGCAAAGAACCTGTCCCGGTTTATGGGAGGGAAAGAAAGGGAATACCTGCCGCATGCAGTAACGGTGAATGAATATTTAGGCCGCCTTAACCCGGATGAACTGCAGAAGCTGCAGCAGAAACAGGTTTACGGCCTGATACGCAGCAAAGCCTTTTATGATGCCAGGTTCCGGAAAAAATGGCTGGTCATAGTGGACGGCACCCAGACATATTCTGGAAGCCGGAAGCTGAATGAGGGATGCCTGGAGCGGCGTTATAATAAGGGAACGGAGCAGGAGCGGGTGAATTACCACTGTGATGTTCTGGAAGCAAAGATCGTGCTGGGAGAGAGCCTGGTTGTAAGTATAGGAAGTGAATTTATAGAGAATAACGGAGAAGATGCCGAAAGGCAGAAAAATATGGGGGAAGAGGAGAGGAAGCAGGACTGTGAGACAAAGGCCTTTAAAAGGCTTTCAGTGAAACTGAAAAAGGCCTTTCCGAGGCTGCCGGTCATCCTGCTGGCGGACAGCCTGTATGCATCAGAGCCGGTAATGGAGACCTGCCGGGAGAATGGATGGGAGTATATCATCCGGTATAAAACAGGGAGCATCCCGTGCATTACGGAAGAATATGAAAACATTCCGGAAAAAGGGAGGTCAGGGAATGCGGAATTCGTCAATGAGATTGATTATAATGGGAAGAAAGTAAATATGCTGAGATTTTGGGAAGAGAAAGTGGAAAATGGGGAAAGGGTGAGGAAGGAGTTCCAGTGTCTGACAAGCATGAAGCTGACAGAGGGGAATGCGGAGAAAACGGCCCAGGCGGGAAGGAAGCGCTGGAAGATAGAGAATGAGGGGTTCAACCGTCAGAAGAACTGGCAGGGAGACATCACCCATGCGTGCAGCTGGGATGAGAGAGGAATGAAAAACCACTATCTGATGGCGCAGATATCAGATATGGTAAAGCAGCTTTACGAATGGTTTTATTTAAGGAAGAAAGGGATAAAGAAGCGGCAGAAAAAAATATCTTCCGACCTGTTAGAAAGCTTTGGATGGCAGATAACAGAAGCGGAAGATATATCAAATGAACTGGACGAACCAGCCCTAAACTGAAGTAATTATAGCAAAGGTGGTGATGCCTGGCAAGGGGGAAGGAGAAAAAACGAGAGAAGTTATCCGGGTCTTTAACAGTTCCAAAATAAGAAAAATGCCTACAGGCCGCATAAAGCCTGTATTTTTTTGTCAAATATTTTG
>ERZ808037.12-NODE-12-length-188071-cov-35.737327_pt1 | contig 188071 bp, 150 predicted proteins | sample MGYA00380190_ERZ808037 | MGnify/ENA primary metagenome ERZ808037 (study PRJEB31490, sample SAMN06133399) | mouse gut metagenome | isolation source: J9 | host: mice | place: China: Chengdu | collected 2015-05 ...
AAAATCTCTATTTTCCTATAAATTTTAAACTACAGTGGAATTTACTTCTGCACTGGAATTTAAAATTTCAAGTCAGCTTTTTGTATTTTTACCTGTTTTTTTTGTAAAAAAACACTATTTTTTTCCGTTAATACCATTGCTCTGTGCCGTCAGTTTCTATATACTATTATTATCGGGATATATCCTGCCGCAATTACAATACAATATGACAACGTAAAATCAGAAGAGACAGAATAAGGAGTTAAAAGAATACTATGGGTGGATTTTTTGGCGTAGCGTCGAAGACGGATTGTGTATTTGATTTATTTTTCGGGACTGACTATCATTCCCATCTGGGGACACGGCGTGCCGGTATGGCCTGTTACTGTGCAGAAAACGGATTTGACCGGGCAATTCATAATATTGAAAACGCACCATTTCGAACCAAATTTGACAAAGATGCCAATACAATGCACGGCACACTGGGAATCGGTTCCATTTCCGACTATGAACCGCAGCCTCTGATCATCCGTTCTCACCACGGTACCTATGCCATTACGACCGTCGGTAAGATCAACAACAAGGAAGAGATCGAGCAGCAGCTCTTTCGAAGCGGACATGCCCATTTTCAGGAAATGAGCGGCGGCGAGATCAATGCAACGGAACTGGTGTCCGCCATCATCAACCAGAAAGACAATCTCATTGAAGGCATCCAATATGCACAGGAGCTGATCAAAGGCTCCATGACAATGCTGCTGATGACGCCGAAAGGCATTTTCGCGGCCAGAGACCGTATGGGACGTACCCCGGTCATGATCGGCAGAAAAGATTCCGCCTGCTGCGTTTCTTTTGAAAGTTTTGCCTATCTGAATCTGGGATACCAGGACGAAAAGGAACTCGGCCCCGGCGAAATCGTCATTGTTACACCCGAAGGCGTAAAAACGCTCGTCGCACCGGGCCAGGATATGAAAATATGTACTTTCCTCTGGGTCTATTACGGATACCCGTCTTCTTCTTATGAAGGCGTGAATGTAGAGCAAATGCGTTATAACTGCGGCGCCATGCTGGCCAGACGGGACGATGCCGCTCCCGATACCATAGCCGGCATACCGGACTCCGGAACGGCTCATGCAATCGGATATGCCAACGAATCAGGCATTCCTTTTTCCAGGCCTTTTATCAAGTATACCCCTACATGGCCCCGCTCCTTTATGCCGACGATACAAAGCAAACGAAACCTGATCGCCAAAATGAAGCTTCTTCCGGTACACGATCTGATCAAAGACAGACGCCTGCTGCTCATCGACGATTCTATCGTGCGCGGGACCCAGTTACGGGAAACGACGGAATTTTTATACCAGAGCGGCGCCAAAGAAGTACATGTCCGCCCGGCCTGCCCGCCGCTTTTATTCGGCTGTAAATATTTGAATTTTTCACGCTCTTCCTCCGAAATGGAGCTGATCACAAGACAGGTGATAAAAGAGATGGAAGGGGATAATAAATATCCGAACTTAAGCGCTTATGCGAATCCGGAATCTGCCCAGTACCATGATATGCTGCAAAAAATTGGAGAGAAGCTCAATTTCACTTCTCTCCGCTATCACCGTCTGGATGATATGATCGCCTCTGTCGGCATCGATAAATCAAAATTATGTACGTACTGCTGGGATGGCCGCGAATAGCGGCCATTCCTTTATTTCAGAAATCCGTTGATAATCTGCTCTTCCGCTTCTTCCTCCGTCAGTCCGAGCGTCATCAGCTTGACGATCTGCTCACCGGCGATCTTGCCGATTGCCGCTTCATGAATCAGCGCCGCATCCAGATCATTGGCCTCCAAACTTGGAACAGCCAGAATCCTTGCTTTGTCCATAATGATCGCATCGCATTCCGTATGACCGCTGCATGGTACGTTTCCGACGATGCGGGAGTCAAATTTCTGGAAAGAAGTGTCTCTGGCAACCGAACGGGAAACGATATCTGCACCGGACCCTTCGCCGCTTAATTCAACTTCATAATTACTGATGGCCCGCTGCGCGCCGTGCGTCATCAGACGCTCGCGGACAACCAGTTTTGCGCCGGCTGCAAGCTCAGCCTTCGTATTTCTGACCGTTGAATCTACACCTTTGATCTGCACCATTTCCATTTCCATGAAACTTTCTTCTTCCATATACACTTCCGTTCCCGGATTCAGGATCCTCTTTCCGCTGCCATCCCCGGAACCGTAATGCTTCTCTACATATTTGACTTTCGCGCCTTTTCCCACATAGAAACGATGAATGCCATCGTGCTGCGAATCCTGCACACCGCAGTTATCGATTCCGCATCCCGCTACAATAACGACATCCGCATCTTCCCCGATATAAAAATCATTATAGACAGTCTCTTTGATTCCGCTCTCGCTCAGAACGACCGGAATATGAATGCTCTCCTGTTTCGTTCCCGGTTTGATGCGAATGTCAATACCGCTCACATCCGCCTTGGACACAATATCGATATTGGCCGTTGTATTTCTTGCCGCCATTTCGCCGTTTGCTCTGATATTATAAGCGCCTTCCGGCACATCATGTAAATCCGCCACTTCCGATAATAAACGCTTCTGTATCGTATCCATCATTGTCTCACAATCCTCTCTTTGGTCTGACTCCCCGTGCACTGCTTCACAGCCGAGGGTGTTCCTAAAAGTCCCGGCAGGATCTCGTCTCTTGTGCCTCTGTCTGCTACCCTGCCTTCCGCTATGACAATAATCTCATCCGCAATATCCAGTATTCTTTCCTGATGAGAGATCACAATAATGGAACCCCCTTTATTTTTCTCCTGCATCCGCTCAAATACCCGGATCAGATTCTGAAAGCTCCAAAGGTCGATTCCCGCCTCAGGTTCGTCAAAGACAGACAATCCGGCGCCTCTTGCCAATACCGAAGCGATCTCGATACGTTTTAGTTCTCCGCCGGAAAGACTCGCATTCACCTCCCGCCTGATATAATCCCTGGCACAAAGTCCTACTTCCGAAAGATACTCGCAGGCGTCCGAAGCAGACATCTGCCTGCCCGAGGCGATCCGCAAAAGATCCAGCACTTCCAGTCCTTTAAAACGGACCGGCTGCTGAAATGCAAAGGCGATCCCCAGTTTGGCACGCTCTGTAATACTTTTATCGGTAATATCCGCTCCTTCGAAATAAATCTGCCCGGAAGTCGGCTTCTCTATACCCGCGATCAGTTTGGCCAATGTCGATTTTCCACTGCCGTTAGGTCCCGTAATAACGACAAAACTGTGTTCGCCTACCGACAGGCTGATATCGCGGACGATCTCTTTCTGACTGACTTCTTCGGCTACTTCAAAAGAAAGATTCTTAAGTTCCAACATATATGTTCATGCCCCTTTCCCGGCCTGTATTTTGTATGATATCGTGTCGATCATCAGAAAAATATGTTAACAGAATTTTCGAAGAAAAGCAAGTCAAAACCTTGCCACACTCTGCCATGATCGCCTATAATGAATGCAGGAGGCAGAACCGATGACATCAGCAAAATTTGACCCTCAAAAAATACAGGAACTTTCCAGGACGTATCGCATCTCCCTGCTGCACGAACCGGACATCCCGGCCGTTTTGAAACTTTGCAGCCGCAATCCGCAATATTATGAACACTGCCCGCCTTATGTCAGCCCGGAAAGCATCCGGCAGGATATGCAGGCCGTTCCGGAAGGAAAATCACCGGAGGATAAATATTATCTGGGATTCTTCAAAGCCGGCCGGCTTATTGCCGTCATGGATCTGATCTCAGGCTATCCGGATCAGGAGACGGCTTTTATCGGTTTTTTCATGATGAACATGGATATGCAGGGACAGGGCGCCGGCTCGCATATTATCGAAGAGGTGTGCGCCTGCCTGAATAAATATTTTTCCTATATCCGCCTCGGGTACGTGAAAAGTAACGAGCAAAGCAGGCATTTCTGGCAAAAAAACGGCTTTATGCCGACCGGTATCGTCACAAAGACAGCGGCTTACGATATTGTCGTGATGCAGAAAAATCTCCGCAGATAAAAAGCGCAGACCAAACAGCTTCTTTAAAATGGAAAAGCGCAGGCTTAACAGCTTGCGCTTTTCTCATAAGAACCGGTTCTATTTTAGAGCGCGCTCTTACGGTAGATAATATCGTCACGTCCCGGACCGTTAGAGACCATCGTGATCGGGTAACCGATCTGCTCTTCAATAAATTCCACGTATTTTCTGCAGTTCTCCGGCAGTTCCTCATACTTCTTAATACCGCGGATCTCGCATTTCCACCCCGGCAGAGTTTTCAGTACCGGTTTGGCTTTTTCCAGTTTGGCGGTAACCGGGAAATCCGTTGTTACTTCGCCGTCTATCTCATACCCCACACAGACCGGAATCTCATCCAGATAACCGAGTACGTCAAGCACCGTAAAAGCCACGTCAGTCGTTCCCTGCAGCCGGCACCCGTACTTGGATGCGACGCAGTCAAACCATCCCATACGACGCGGACGTCCCGTCGTCGCACCGAATTCACCGCCATCGCCGCCGCGGCGTCTTAGCTCATCGGCTTCCTCTCCAAATATTTCCGACACAAATGCCCCTGCACCTACCGCAGAAGAATAAGCCTTACATACCGTCACAATCTGCCTGATCTCATAAGGCGGCAGTCCCGCTCCGATAGCGCCATAGGCAGCTAACGTCGAAGAAGAGGTTACCATCGGATAAATACCGTGATCAGGATCTTTGAGCGTACCGAGCTGTCCTTCCAGCAGAATTGTTTTATTGTCTTTTAATGCCTGGTGCAGATAGGATGAAACATCGCATACATACGGAGCGACCATCTCTTTATATCCGTGCAGCGTCTCAAGCAGTTCCGCAGAACTGATCAGCGGTTTATGATATAAATGCTCCAATAAGACATTTTTCGTTTCGCAGATTCTTTCTACTTTTTCTTTCAGCAGTTCTTCATCAAAAAGTTCGCTGACCTGAAAACCGATCTTGGCATATTTATCAGAATAAAACGGTGCAATTCCCGATTTGGTCGAACCAAATGATTTTCCGCCAAGTCTTTCTTCTTCATATTGATCGAACAAAATATGATACGGCATCACGATCTGACAGCGGTCGGATACCAGGATCTTCGGCGCCGGCACATCTCTGTCCGTAATGGACTTGATCTCGTCAAAAAGGATCGGAATATTCAGTGCAACACCGTTTCCGATAATACTTGTGACATGCTCATAAAAAACCCCTGACGGTAATGTATGAAGTGCAAATTTACCGTAATTATTTACAATTGTATGTCCTGCGTTAGCGCCTCCCTGAAAGCGGATCACAATATCGGCCTCTCCGGCCAGCATATCCGTGATCTTCCCCTTTCCTTCATCGCCCCAATTCGCGCCTACTATTGCTTTTACCATAACAATCCCCTCCAGATTTTATTTAACATAAAGATAGTGCGAAAACACATTGCCTGTCGTTCCCTGCACTACTTACTTTATGAGTATATCGTATTTTTAGTCATAAGTAAAATCAATATTTATTATATATATTATAGATCATGCTTATATCATCAGCTATACCGCAGAATACCGCCTGATCAACACTGAAAAAACACTGGCGCAGTACATGCGCCCCGTATGAAGTCCCTGAGATATCGGTAAAATAGATAAGCGGGAGAATCGAATAACCGACTCTCCCGCTTTATACATTATCCCGGGTATTTGATTTCCTATACGCTGATCTCCGCTTTCACGCCAAGCAGTTCTTTATTGGCTGCAAGGATCGGCTCTGCTACTTCTTTCAAAAACTTCCCGACCTGCAGAGGTGCACGGCCGACATATTTGGACGGCTCCATAGTCTCCTGCAGATTTTCCAGACTCATGTTAAAAGCAGGATCCTGTGCAATCAGCTCCAACAGATTGTTCTCTTTGCCTTCTTTTTTTACATTGGCTCCGGCGATCATGGAAAGCTCACGAATCTTCTCGTGCAGTTCCTGACGGTTCCCGCCTGCTTTTACGGCGTCCATCATAATATTCTCGGTCGCCATAAACGGCAGTTCGCTCAAAAGCCGTTTCGTAATGACTTTATCATATACGACCAGACCATTCACAACATTCAAACACAGATCCAGTATCCCATCGACCGCCAAAAATGCTTCCGGAATGGAAAGACGTTTGTTGGCAGAATCATCAAGCGTTCTCTCAAACCACTGCGTTGCCGAAGTAATGGCCGGATTGAGCGCATCGATCATCACGTATCTGGATAATGATGCGATCCTTTCGCTTCTCATCGGATTGCGTTTATAAGCCATAGCCGACGAACCGATCTGGCTCTTTTCAAAAGGCTCCTCAACTTCCTTCAAATGCTGCAGCAGTCTGATATCATTTGACATCTTGTGCGCCGAAGCAGCGATTCCCGAAAGGACATTGCAGACTCTCGTATCCACTTTCCGGGAATAGGTCTGGCCGGAAACCGGATAGCATTTTTCAAATCCCATTTTTTCAGCGATCATCGGATCAATCTTATCGATCGTCTCCTGGTCGCCATCAAAAAGCTCCAGAAAAGAAGCCTGTGTACCGGTCGTTCCTTTTGAACCAAGCAGTTTCATGGTGGAGAGCACATAATCCAGGTCTTCCAGATCAAGACAGAATTCCTGCGCCCAGAGCGTCGCTCTTTTCCCTACGGTCGTCGGCTGGGCGGGTTGGAAATGCGTAAAGGCAAGCGTCGGCAGATCCTTATATTCGTCTGCGAATTTCGCCAGTTCGGCGATCACGTTAACGAGCTTCTTTTTCACCAGTTTCAGGGCCTGTGTCATCACGATGATATCCGTGTTGTCGCCAACATAACAGGATGTTGCACCGAGATGGATGATCCCTGCCGCCTTCGGACACTGTTGCCCGTAAGCATAGACATGACTCATGACATCATGACGGACTTCTTTTTCTCTGGCTTTCGCCACATCATAATTAATATCTTCCGCATGGCTTTTCAACTCGTCGATTTGTTCTTTCGTAATGACGGGCTCGCCGTTTCTGGAAAGTCCAAGCTCCATTTCCGTCTCGGCAAGTGCGATCCAGAGTTTCCTCCATGTTCTGAATTTCATATCCGGTGAAAAAATATACTGCATTTCCCTGCTCGCATAACGCTCCGACAGGGGACTTACATACTTATCTGTGCTCATCCATGCTCTCCTTATCTTCCTTACAAATTTTTTTCCGCAATTTCTACGCAGAATGTATTCAAACGCTAGGCATCAAACTCTCCCCTTATATCATACTTTGGCGGTTCCATTGGATATTTCCCGGTAAAGCATCCTTTGCAGATTCCAAGGCATCCTGCAATCTCATCTAACCGCTCTATCCGCAGATAAGCCAAAGAATCCGCTCCTATGATACTGCAAATTTCTTCAAGAGAATGCTTATACGCGATCAACTGTTCTCTCTCCGGCACATCCGTACCAAAATAACACGGCCAGAGAAAGGGCGGAGAACTGACGCGCATATGCACCTGTGCGGCGCCTGCTTCACGTAACAGCTTCACAATCCGGCCGGATGTCGTGCCGCGTACGATCGAATCGTCTATCATAATGATCCGTTTACCGTTCACGGCTTCCTTAATGGCGTTCAGTTTGACACGGACACTGCTCTCACGACTCTTCTGCTTCGGTTTGATAAAGGTACGGCCGGCATACGCGTTCTTGACAAACGCCTGTCCATAAGGAATCCCTGCCTGCATAGAATAACCGAGTGCCGCACAGTTGCCGGATTCTGGAACACCCACCACCAAGTCTGCCGCTACAGGAGAGTCCATTGCAAGATACTTTCCCGCAAGGATACGGGAATCGTAAACGCTTACCCCATCGATATGGCTGTCCGGCCTGGCAAAATATATATATTCAAAGACGCATCTTGCATGTTTCTCTTTTGCAATACAAAGTCTCCTATCCGATTCGACTCCTTTATCCGGCGAGATCGTCACGATTTCTCCCGGTTCTACGTCCCGGACATATTTCGCGCCGATCGTATCAAGCGCACAGGATTCCGACGCCAAAATATAGGCGTTATCCCGCCTTCCGATACATAGCGGCCGAAAACCATACGGATCTCTGGCGCCAATCAGCTTACGGGGCGACATAATGATTAAGGAATAGGCTCCTTTAATCCTGCACATGGCACGTCCTACGGCCTCTTCCACAGTACCGCAGTTTAAACGTTCCCTCGCCACATGATAAGCAATCACTTCGGAATCAATCGTCGTTTGAAAAATAGCGCCCGAATACTCCAATTCATGCCTAAGTGCCGGCGCATTGATCAGATTGCCGTTATGCGCAAGCGCAAGCGTTCCTTTTACATAATTGAGCACAAGAGGCTGTGCGTTCTCTCTTGTGCTGCTGCCCGCCGTAGAATAGCGGACATGACCTACACCGATATCGCCTTTTAATTTCTCAAGAATATTCGGTGTGAAATTCTCGTTTAACAGTCCCATTTCTTTTACGCTCAATACTTTTCCTTTGGGACCGTTCGTGCTGCTAACCGCAATACCACAGCTTTCCTGCCCCCTGTGCTGCAGAGCGAACAGGCCGTAATAGATCGTGGAGGCCACATCATTTCCGTCAAAATCATAGATACCAAAAACACCGCACTCTTCCCTTAGTTTGTCTGTTTTTTTCGTTTGGTTTTCCATAGATTCTGTCTTTATTCTCCCCTTATACTACTTCTTACAGTCCAAGCCTCTTAAATACTTCGTTATACGCCTCTTCCACATTACCGAGATCTCTGCGGAAACGGTCTTTATCAAGTTTCTCGTTCGTATGCACATCCCACAGTCTGCAGGTATCAGGGCTTGTCTCGTCGGCAAGGATAATCTGGCCGTGGTAACGTCCAAACTCAATCTTAAAATCGATCAGTTTAATATCTGCCTGTAAGAAATAATTTTTCAATACTTCATTTACCTTAAAAGCATATTTTTTGATCGTTTCAATTTCTTCCCAGGTAGCCAATTTCATAGCCACTGCAAAATAGCTGTTGATCAGCGGATCGCCCAGCTCGTCGTTTTTATAGCTGAACTCGATCGTCGGCTCTTCAAACGGTGTGCCTTCGGGAACACCGAGTCTCTTGGAGAAACTGCCTGCCGCTACATTTCTGATGATAACTTCAAGCGGTACGATCTCAACCTTTTTTACTGCGGTTTCTCTCTCGCTCAATTCCTCAATGAAATGAGTCGGGACGCCTTCCTTCTCCAGAATACGAAAAACATGGTTCGTCATCCTGTTATTAATCACGCCTTTTCCGACGATCGTCCCTTTTTTCTCACCGTTAAATGCCGTCGCATCATCTTTGTAATCTACAATCAGTACATCGGGATCCTCTGTCTTAAATACTTTTTTTGCCTTTCCTTCATAAAGCTGCTCTAATTTCTGCATCATGTTCCTCCTTTAAATCATTACGTTCGCATTATTATTCTACATTTTTTTCTCATACTTTTCAACCGTCTGAATGATTTCCTTCGTGTACTTCGGATAACGGCGGACAAGTTCTTTGATCTCTTTCTGAGCGCCTCCGGCCACGACTTCTTTGTTATAGTCCATGCGGCGGCGCAGCGACTGTCTGCGGATAATCAGTCCGTGCCTGATCTCCACCATTTCCTTATGGTCTAAAATAGCCTCGGTCTGATGCAGCCAGACGGCCGGGTCCTTTACCTGATACCTTCTGAGTATCCGCAGGAGTTCCTGCTGGTTATAATCAAGATCCAGTTCCGCACGTTTGCACTTCTCACGCTCTTCTTTTTCCTGAAAATAAAGATTCCATGCGTTTTCCAGTTCCTCCGCACTTGTTACATTATATTTTAGGTAAAGATAATCCAGCAGATTTGTATTATTCACATAGCGGATCTTCACTTTATTCTGCAGCAGGATGATCTTGTTAATGCTAAGCTCCACTCTTTTCAAATCTCGCCTTGCCTCGGAATGCTTCACATAAATTAAAGTAATCGCAAAAGCCGCCACGCCGGCTGTAATCAGATATCCTGCCTTGGTATCCATCTCCATGAAAAACTGCAGGAACAAAAGGAGCGCAAAACAAAGTCCCAAAGCTGTCACGGAAATAATCGCCATGCCTCTTGTATCCGCAATCGCGCTGATCAGTTCATTTTTCCGGTAAAGATATGCGTGCTTTTCCCCTTCCAGGCGGCTTAGATCCTTCTTTACCAGTTCCTGGTACTGCTCCGCCTCCTTGATCTTCGCACAGCCTTCCTCGATCTCATCCAGCATGCGCTCGATCTGCCGGTAGCGGTCGTCGCTCATGCGTCGTTTCCTTCCCATGTAATCATCCCGGCTGTTTTGCAGAAGTTCCACTTTTTTGGCACAGTTTTTCAGTTCTTCCGCTTCTTCTTCGGGAAGCGCCTCGATCTCTTCCATATCTTTCAGATAGGAAGTCACCATATCGTATTCAAATGTCAGATTTTCCAGTTCTTTCGTGGCGTCCGCCATTTTCTCCAGACAATTGCGGACATAGGTTTCCCGTACCTCTTTGTTGTCAAAATCGACAGACTGCTCCGCTTCCTCTTCTTCCCCTTCCCAGTCAGTCTCTTCATACTCCATTTCGTCCGGTTCTCTGTTCCATTTCTTAAAAATTTTCTTGAAAATATTCATTGGAATAACCATGCCTTTCTCTTATCTTGCCACACTTTCCCGGTAGGCGCCCTTTAGCGAGGCCGTCAGTTTCTCTATTTCCTCATAATACTGTACCACGCCGCCCGATACGGCGCTGCTCTCCTCCTTGCATACCCGCAGGGTAAACAGCATCCTGTTTTCATCGGTCATCTCAAACTGTCCGGCCGCCTGTTCCACAGCCCGTTCCACCTGCAAAGATACCGCATGCAGATCAGGATGCTCTGCAATATATTCCACGTATTTTTTATCGTCATCCAACATTCTGCGCGCTATCAGGAACTGTTTCAGACTTTCCATACTGCCGTTTGTCCGATAGGCGGTCATAAAGTCCTCCTGGGCGTGTTCAAACAGAAATAGTTTTGCATTGGCAACGCCTCTGTTATGCAGCGCTTCTCCGCGTATTTTCTTTTCTTCTCTCGGCAGTTTTAAAAGCAGTTCGTCATAACGCTCTATGGCGATCACATAACGGTTATTTTGCAGCATATAGTCCGCTTTGGCCTTCTGTCTTTCATAGGGATTCATACCGGCGCTGTTTTTGATGATCGTTTCAATATGCGAGATCACATCAGCCGGATATAGTCCTATGTACTCTAATATGGTTCCCACATATGCACTTACCGAACACTTCTGGTTCACAAGTCCGTAAAGCGCATGCGCAAGCTTCGAAAGTCCGCATTGCTCATCTAACCATCGCGCAAGTTTGTCGCTTACAATGTCCTGATCCAACAGTTCCACGTTTTCTACAAGCGCATAACAAAGCTCTTCAGCGGAATATAGGTTTACATAAGTTTTTTCAAAAAAATAGGGTATTTCGGCATAATTCCCCGTACTCAATAAAATGCGGCTCATATCGTGCCCGCCTTTCTCTGTTATGTTACCATAAACTGCTTCTTCCATGTCTTCTTACTGGCCGGAAAAAATTCTCCGAATCCGATATCTTCTATTGTGGCTTCCACACATTCGGCCGAAAGCATCCTGATTTCAATTGCATATCTGCCAAACGCTCCCTCCCTGACAGGCGCGTCGTCCAAAATGATATCCTGCGACTTGGCTCTCTTGCCGGTAAGCGGTGTGATCAAAAAAGAAAGTACATTCTCTTCTCCCGGCAAAAGGATCTCACACTCTTTATGCACCTCATACCAGTTCTCTCCCGCATCCAGGAGCGCATAATACGATTCTTTGCCGCGGCGCAGTACATTCATGCCTACATTGGACTTCAATTTATCCGGTCCCAGGAAAATATGTGCGCTTCCAATCTCACTCGGTTCAATTTTCTCCAAAAGTCCGAAACATGCTCCCTTGCAAAAAAGGTTATTCCCCTGAAACGCCCTGCGGTTTCTGCACAGAAATGCAAGCGACTCCTTCGCCCAGTCCCCCCGGAAACCATCTCCTAACAGATATGCCGCCGATACGATTCTCTCCGCGCACGTTCGCTGCAAAATATCCAGAAATTTTTCATCAGCCAGCGCATAGCTGTCTTTCCTGATCTCCTCGTCCTCTTCTTCTCCCGGAAGCGCCAGCGCAGAGTACGTCTGTTCTTCGATCAAAACCACGATCGGCGTCGTTTTCTTATTCCTTTCCAGACGATAGGTTTTTAAGCGTATGCCGTTATGTTCACAGGCTAACACCTGATAATTCCACAGCTCTTCCGGTTGATGCAGTACGAAATAGTAGAAACTTTCCGTATGGCTCTGAAAATAAATACGCGTATTTTTCAGATTCAGATTGGCCGCCGCCCTGGTAAGGATCTCCACCATTTTATCATCCAGATGATCGACCGTAAACATGAGTGCACCGATATTTTCCGGTGTCGTGATAAAATTTAACAAAACAAGGCTTCTTTTAATAAACAGTGTCAGAAGAGCCGCCGGATCAAATTCCTCTTCTTCGATCCTGATCTTTTCTCCTTTTCTTGCAAGCTCTACCAGATTCATGACAAGGCAGCCTTCTTCCGTTTCCCCGTTTCTCAGCGCATCTTTGCCGTACAGCCACTGGTTTACCCCTTTCCGCTTCCACAGCGCAGTGGGAATATTGTACTGCCTTGTACCCATAACGGTAGCCACGCTCTCTACCTTATTTTCTCCATAAACGCAATAGCTGATCTGTGAAAAATCGCTGCTCAGGTCATAGCCTGCAAGCACACTGCCTTTATGCACTTTTTCTTCATTTTTTCTATCAAAGAACATAACTGCTCCTTTGGTCCGATCGACAGCAGAATCCGGCCGTTCATACTATCGTAAAGAGTTTATTGACCATAAAGTCCTTTTTATAGTATTCTTCCAATAATTTGTCCACTGTATCATAATCCTGCATCGTTTTGCCGATCATAATATCATTGAGCAGGCTGAAACGGCTGTTCATGTGCACATCATCCCTGCTGTCGTTTTTACTGACCGTTGCGCTGTGCGTAACCTGTTCCCGGCCATCCGCATCTTCGGTAATATAATATTGTAATCTTTCCCCGAAAAAGAGAATGAATTCTTTCACACAGATACCGGAAAACATATCCTTCATCACTTCTTTGGCATATTCCTGCTTCTCTTCTCCCTCTTTCTGGATCAGATAATGGATCATAACGCGATGTCCGGGTTTCGCGCGGTATTCTAAAATCACCTTGTCCTGCAGGGCGTCAAGCGCCGGCAGATATCCCTGGTAAGCATGAAAAAGAGGCAGGACGATCTTCTGCTTTAACAACTCCCGCAGGAATCCGCGGATCACTTCTTTTATTTCTTCCGTAATTTCTTTCGGATTTTCGGCATAATATTTTAAGTATGCGATCAGGCATACCTGATGCAGTCTGAGCTTCTCCCGGTACAGGCGCAGTATGTCCTGACATAAAAGCGGCTCGGCGATCTTTTCTTTTATCACATAATCATAACAGCATTGGGACAAAAAGGCCAGGGTCACTTCCTCTTTCCCGTTTTCTTTCATATAAGAGTGAAAGATTTCCATGCTCTCGCCTATATAGGCTCCGGTATAAAGCATCTGCACGAGAATCCGTTCGCTCATTTCATAAGTATCCACACCGAAGTCATGCGCTGCTTTCCAGATATTACGCATATCCTTGATACTGCCGTTGTAATAGCGGATCAGATATTGCAGTATCTGTTCGTCATATTTTCCTTTGTCCAGCACATAAAGAAGCATCCCGGTCATCCGTTTTTCTTCTTCCTGCCCGTTAAGCGTAAGCAGTCTGCTGCAGAGTCTGACAAGCGTTTTGACATCGATTCCATACGGTCCGGTAAGGCAGACCCATGTATAGGCTTCCTCATACATACCGCGCAGAACCATCGTACGTATGACTTCCTTTCTGTCGCCGCGTGCGATCTGTTCGGGTTTTAGCGCGAACAGATATTCATCCAGTTCCCACATACGGTCTTTTTCATAATAAAACTGTATCATCCGGATCCTGATCTCCTGACGGATCTGTTCCCTCATAAAATCGGAGTCCGCAAGACGTTTAAAACGTTCAATATTGTCTTCCAGCAGCGTTATCGCATTTTTATGGTCGAAGCAGATATAGAGATCATACCCTAAATGTTCCCTGATATAAGGAGCCGCCATTAGGATCAGTTTCCCCGTCGTGTTCAGATGTTCCGCTTTGTAGGAAATACTCTTGGTATAACGGTCATGTACACCATCTTCCAGCAAAATCTTACATTCCTCATCATAAATGGGCACCTGGGCACGGCCTCCGGTAACCGGATAGGCCATCTCCTTCGTACCGTACGGATAAACGAGGATCACCTGCTTTATCTCGTCATTTTCTATCGTAATATCCTGCATGAACAGCAGGTCGAGCAGATGTCCGGCAACTTCTTCATCCACAATGGACTTGGTGAGGATATTGCGGTAAAGATAGGCCAGATTCCTGTTGATCCTGTCCTTCTTGATCTGTTCCACCACAAACCGCTCCATTGCGGGCATATAATTTATATAAATATCCGGTATTTCTTCCTGGTGCTTTAATACATACACATACAGCCATGCCGTAATCTCATAGCTTAAATCGCTCTGATAGGAAAAATACATCAGGATCATCTTCGGCAGTGTCCGTGAATCGTCCAACGTTACCGACATCATATAGTATTCATACAATCTGGTGATCCGCAGATTCTGTTCCACGCCGGCCTGATACCATGCGAAATATTGACTGCCGTATTTATTGCCTTTGATCAGCGTCGTGCAGATGGCATGCAGAATATCGCTCTGCGGATGCCTGTCATAGCAGGACATCAGGATCCGGAGCAGAAGCCCCGAATACCCTTTCTGCTTCTGCGCAAGGTATAATACCTGTATCATGATATCGTCTTTCATGACTTCGTTTTTCACGGCATAATTCAAGATCTGTAATTCGAAATCACCAAGCTTTAATAACATCGCCGGATTCATGCATAACAGATTCCAGGCTTCTATATAAATGAGCGGACTCTTACAGCGGTAAGTAAACAGTTCCTCCAAAAGCGCCCATTTTCCGGAGGCGCTGCGGCTGTATTCATCCGATACGAACAGCAGGAGCCATGCGATCCGCCAGTTTCCGCGGTTTCTCTCATAATACCATGCAATGACCCGTGCTATCTCATCAATATCACTGTCACTTTTGCCATAAAGGGTCGTCAAATATAAATAGTAACACCACAGCTCAGGCTTCTCTTTCTGCAGCGATTCTAACAGTTCCCTTTCCTGTTCCAGAATCCACTGCGCCTCATGAAAACGTTCTTTTGTCATAAGCAGCTGTGCCTGAAACAATTTGGCCGCCACGTCATTCCCATCGATCTCCTGCAAACGTTCCGTCAGCTTACCGGTTTCTTCCATCCAGGTTTTGACACTGATCTTTTTTAAACGAAACGCCTGATAAAACTGCAGAAGCTGTGTAATGACACGCTTTTTTTCCTTGTAAAAGCCGAATCTCCTGCGGATACTTTCCACATGACAGATAACCGTAACCGGGACCGTTATCGTCTTTCCGTAACCGATAATACGGATACAGCCATAATTATTACCGGCATGGAGCCTGTCCTCTTTGATATAATAATACAGCCTGTACAGATTGCCGAGGAATGCCTCTTCCCCAATGACATTCTCATGGATCTCCAGAAAATCTCCTTCTGTTTCTATCCGCAGATGCGTATACCCCCAGCCGTTTCTATTGATGACCAGCGTATATCTGGAAGCGGGCGCAGGATTTTCTATTCTGATCTGCGACTCTTCGGGAAGAAACTCTACCGGTTTCTTTTTGTTGATTTCTATCAGAAACTCTTCCACATTGTGTTCGTTCCCATAAAGTCCGGAAAGTCCTTTATAGGCCGCATAATGCTGTCTGTCGTTTCCTTTAAAGACCTGCTCAAATTCCCTGCTGTAAAAGAGTCCGACCGCTTCCGTCCAGCTGCTTTTCGCAAGATTTGTAAAATGAAAAAGATTCTTGATCGTTCCAAGGCTTGATTCGATCAATGGTAACTTTAATATAACAGAAAAAGGGAGATAATATTCTCCCTGATTTGATACGATATGAAAGGCGCCTTTTATCTCTGTTCCCGCCTCCATTTCGGAAGTATCCAACCGGTAAAAAATCTCGTCCCGGCTTCCTCCAAATGTCGGCGTAAGACATTCCATGCGCAGATCCGAAGACACCACGCAGCCTTCTGTCAAAACACCTTCCGGTCCGAAGATCGTAAAAGAACCTTCCAACAGCTCTCCTGCCTGTACGGAAGCCTCTATCTGCGGGCATGAAAAATCCAGAGAACCATTCTCATACTTAAAATTTCCGTCCAGTATCTCCTGAATAATCTGCTTCACTTCCCGCACCACGCTTTTCTCGTATTTCGCACCCATTTCCCATGCAGTCTCTTGCCGGGTCTGCATTTTCTTCCACACCCACTAATGCCTCTGTATTTCGTCCTTCGTTCAAGAATTGCGCAGCGATTCTTGCAATACAGACCGCCGGGTCTGCATTCCCTCCACACCCACTAATGCCGCTGTATTTCGTTCTTCGTTCAAGAATTGCGCAGCGATTCTTGCAATGCAGACCGCCGGGTCTGCATTTATTATACCATTCAACTGCCATTTTCTGCAAGGCAAAACGTAGACAGTGCCGAAGAGTACTTCTCCGGCACATTTTTCTCCCTATCTCTTAACCCGGTTCTGATATCCGGCTGACTCCTACATAAACATCTGATATTTCATACCATGTAGGATAGTCCGTGATCCCGCTTGCCGGCAGACCAAACACCCGCTGGAACACACGTACCGCTTCTGCCGTCCGCGAACCGTAAATTCCATCCACCGTAACTTTCGGAATGGCCGGATAATTCTGCGCAATCCGGTTAAGCTGCTGCTGCAATTGTCTGACTTTATCTCCAGACGATCCGATCGTCAGATTATATCCCGGCCAGGATGAGGGCACACCGGCTACGCTGACTGCGGAATTAATATACATGTCGCTGCCGTAATAATAGCGGATGATCTCAATCGCGGAATATCCTTCATCCCCCAGGTACTTTGACCCCCACTGGCTCAAACCGTTGCATGTCACTCTCTGCCCGTCACAGTACGACGTAAAGATCGGCTGTCTGACCCCCGGCCGGGAAAGATAATTGGCAAAAATACTGTCTACCAGTCTGTCAATGTTTCCGTATGTGTTTCTGCCGCGGATCCATTTCTGATCATATGCGGTAGAAGATGTGATCGTGAAGTTGTAGCCCTGGTTGCGGTACCATATGGTCAACGGTCATTCAGCGCTGCAGACCGCCCTGCTTTCCACGGCCCGTTCCGATAAAACAGAAATGACAATATCGTCGCGCTGCACCAGCCGATGGGCCACGCACACCAGATGCCGATATATCCCCATTGAATCGAAAAAATAACCGCCAGCATAACGCGCAGAAGCAGATCCGTAAAAGTGGATACCATAAATTGTTTCATCATTCCCGTACCGCGCAGAATCCCGTCCGCCACAAGTTTCACGGATACCACAAAATAAAACGGCGCTGCAATATTCAAAAACCATATTCCAGAAAGCAATGCGGACTCCGATGGGTCTTCCATAAAGATCCCGATCAAAGGACCGCTTGCCAGAACATACCCTGCCACGATCGGTATACACAATATCCAAACCATTTTGACTGCCGCCTTAAATCCTTCCCTGACACGTGCCGGAATGCCTGCCCCCATATTTTGAGCCGCGTAATTGGAGACGCCGTTTCCTAACGTCGTAAACGAAGTAATGACCAAATTATTTAATTTGACTGCCGCCGAATATCCTGCTATGACACCGGCCCCATATCCGTTGATAACTCCCTGGATAATGATATTGCCGATTGAAATGAAACTCTGCTGTAAAATACTCGGCACTGCTATCATGGTTATTTTTTTCAGCAGATCCATGGAAAAAAAGGGCGCTTTTGTTTCTGTTTTAATTGCCGAAAGCCTTATTTTTACTACGATAACGGCCAGTACACAGCTGATTCCCTGGCAAAGAAACGTCGCCCAGGCAACGCCCGCAACCCCCATATGAAAGGCCGAAACAAACAGGATATCGACAGCGATATTGGAAGTCGATGAAAGAGCCAGAAAGATAAAAGGCGTTTTGGAATCTCCAAGCGCCGAGAAGATCCCTGTCGCCACATTATAAAAAAGCAGAAACGGAAATCCCCATATATAAATATCCAGATACAATTTGGAATCCGCAAAGATTGTCTCCGGTGTCCTGACCATATGAAGAAGTCCCGTACACGCCAAAATACCCGCAAGCATCAAAACCGCACATAATACGGCGCTGGCTGTCAGAGCCGTATAGACGGCAGTCTTCATCTCCTGATATTTCCTTGCGCCAAACAGCTGTGAAACAATAACGGAACATCCTATATTACAGCCAAAGGCAAAGGCGATAAAGATCAGCGTGATCTCATAGCTGTTGCCCACTGCCGCAAGTGCATTTTCTCCGATCAGTTTACCGGCTACGAGACTGTCGGCTATATTATATAACTGTTGGAAAATAATGCTGCCGAATAAAGGCACGCAGAATTTCCATAATACGGTTTCCGGTTTTCCTACTGTCAGATCTTTGTTCATTGCAATACTGATCCCCTTCCCGCATTCTGCAGATTTCGAATCTGCAGATTTTGTTTGCTGCCGATTCTTGTTATTGCTTATTTCATCTATCGGTATTATACTTTTTATAAATAGATTTGAAAAATATATGTTTTATATTATTTCTATATCAATTTTATATATCTTTTGTCACGGAACATCATTGAAATATCATTCCCCGTTACTCTGCTGTTCTGCCAAAAAAGAAATTGCGAAACTTTACTTTCACAGCCGGAGTTTGGGCGAAAGGAGTCCACCATGGATATCAGCTACGAATATTACCGTGTTTTCTATTATGCCGCCAAATACAGAAATTTCACCCTTGCCGCAGAATCGCTGCATGGCAGCCAGCCGAACATTTCCCGGACGATCAAACTCTTAGAACATGATCTGGGCTGCCGGCTTTTTATCCGTGCAGGCCGCGGCATCGTACTGACACCGGAAGGTGAACGGTTATATTCCCATGTAAAGAGCGCGGTCGAACAATTACAGAGCGCTGAAGAAGAGATCAAAATGTTTACCGGATTACACAAAGGCACCGTAAACGTCGGAGCCAGTGAGACTGCCCTGCATTTGCTGCTCCTGCCTGCACTGGCTCGGTTTAAGAAAATTTATCCGGAGATCCGCATCCGCATCCGGAACCACCTGACCATGCAGGCCATTGATTCCGTCAGGCAGGGTCTCGTGGATTTTGCCGTAGTCGCTTCTCCTGCCGATATTCCGGATACACTTAAAAAAACCCCGCTGACGCAGTTTCAGGATATTCTGATCGGCGGGAATGCTTTTCAAGAAATAGTCCAAACGCCAGTTTCCCTGAACGATATTTCTCACTATCCGCTTGTCTGTCTGGGAGAAAATACGATGAGCTATCGCTTTTATGACAGTTTCTACCGCGAACACGGCTTATGTCTGAAGCCGGAATTTGAAGCGGCCACTACGGACCAGATCCTGCCTATGGTCAAAAACAACCTGGGACTTGGATTTTTCCCCGAAAAGATGGCAAAAGAAGCTCTGACAAGCGGGGAGATCTGCCGGATCCCGCTGCAGGAAAGTATTCCCTGCCGGGATATTTTGCTTGTGGAAAATACGGAACGTTCTTTGAATGTTGCAGCGGGAACTTTGAAAGATTTGCTGATAGATGCTTTCCTTTCCATACGGGCATGAAACGATCCATCCGTCTATTTATCTGCCCGTAATAACACAAACCACCGGTAACAATGACAATTATCTGTCTGACAATAAGCCTGTCATCATTACCGATGGTTTCCATCATTTTTTATTCTTTTCGTTTCCTAATTTGCCAAAATGGATATTGCATGCATATAAGCATCCGCACCGCGGGCACATGTTACGGTGATCTTTTTGCCGGTTACCAGTACTTTACAGTTATTGACATTTCCCAGGGTATCTAGTTTCAGTTCCATCTCTCCGGCACTCGTTGACAGATACAGTATATTCTCGGTAGATTTACTGCTTACGGTCCCTGTTACTGTCGAATAAGAACCGGACAATGTTGCAGGCTGTACATAATTTTTTTCTCCCGCGATAGCCGCCGCATGCATATAGGCATCCGAACCGCGGTAAACGGAAACCGTCACTTTCCGTCCGGGAATCATCATTAAGCCGTTTCGGGAATCCGTGTTGCCATCGATTACCACCTGCATCTCGCCGCCTGTGGTTGTCAAATACAGCAGATTCTCTTTCGTATTGCTTCCTACGGTACCCGTCACTACGGTCGTCGATGCATTGACCGGACCTGCCGGCATGGGCGTATACCCTGTCGAACCTGTCGTAACTGCTGCCGCCGAAGAATCAACAATGCTGACTGCATGCATATAAGCATCCGAACCGCGGGCACATGTGATGGTATAGGTTTTGTTGATCACAAGTACGCTGCATCCGCTCATATTGGTAGACGGATCAAGTTTAATCTGCATCTCGCCCGCATATGTATTAAAATAAAGCACGTCCCCTTTTGTCTTCTCTCCAATTGTCCCCGTTACCGTCGATGTTTTGGAAGAGTCCACAGTAACACCGACCGTCTGCGCACCGCTCGTAATCTTCACCGCATGCAGATAACCATCGGAACCATGCGATACCGAAACACTTATTTTCTGATCCGGCAGTAAGATCTTACAGCTGCTCGTGTCCGTTCCGCTGTCCAGCTTTATATGCATCTCGCCTTCCTGCGTAGAAAGTTTCAATAATTCCGAAGTCGTTCCCGACATTACGGTTCCGTTAACCGTAGCAATGACTTCCGCCGCCGTCACATTCATCTGCGCTGCCGGTACCATAAGCATACACAACATAAGGCAGGCCGCTGTCCATAGTTTTATCCGCCTGTACTTTTTCATTTTTACCCCTCCCTAAATTATGGTAACCAGATTATACTTCCAATTTTACATATTATGTAAATCTATCATACAATATATATCGCCAAAAAGCAATGCTTTCTTCTACTAAAAAATGCAAATATTTATAAATATTTTCCAAAAACACCGCCATAATACTTATATTTTCTAAAAAGCAAAAAGCGCAGGGGGTTGATCCTGCGCTTAATGAATTACGTAAACGGATTATGGAGTATGATTAACATAAGGTCAGACCCGGCGGTCTGACCTGCAAGAATTGCTTCCGCAATTCTTGTCGGCTTTCCTCTACTGCTCGTGCATCTTTCTCTCACAACATAAGGTCAGACCCGGCGGCCTGACCTTATATACCAATCCTTTTATCGCACGCCGTCGTCTCCGCCGCGTGTCCACATGATGTTCTGGCTGATCATCTGATCGATATCCATACCGATGATCTCAGATGCCCTGGCTTTGGCAATGCCTTCATTTGCCGTTCCGAGATTCTTATAGATTTCATAAGCCGGTTTTTTATTGCCGTTTAAGTCATACAGCCCAAGCGCCAGATTGCTCTCCATTTCACTGGCTTCGTCCGTCTGACGGAACAGCATGAACGCGTCAATGTCGGGAATCGAAGCCGCCTTGAGATAGCCGTAGGCTACGGAAGCCTCCTGTTCCTTCGTGCCGAAGCTCGAAGTATAGCCGATCTCTGCAAGGGAAATACTTCTTACTTCTCCTGCCGGATTCAGGAAATTGCCCTGATGCATATAATTGATCAGTATGTCAATGTTCTGCATCGTAATGTACGGAGAGGTAATGCTGTTTTTCACCCATACGGCCGGTCCGTTCCATGCATACGGATCATACAGCGGAGAGTTATACGGATGGAACGAAAGACCCCAGTCTATATTGCCCTCTCTGTTGATATAATAGTTAAAGGTATCCAAATAATCTTTTGACAAAAAGCTGCCGGGATTGGATTTACGGTTCCATTCCTGATCAATGGAATTATAGATCCGCACATTGGCATTCATGCTTTTCATTTCGTTATAGATGATACGGAACGCTTTTACATATATATTTACATTAAAATCCAAAGATGTCGATTCCGTATACCACCATGACGTCCGTGCATTTACTTCATTGCCCACGATCCAGTTATCTACCTGTCCGCAGCCAAGCTGTCCCGAATAGCGCTGTCCGAGAAAAGCGCCGACAGCCTTTAAATGTTCCGTCCCGGCAGCATCGTCCACATTCAGCGCATACCCCGGACAGGATCCGCCTCTTGCCATCGGATGAATGAGATCCTGAGAGTAGAGGCCGTCACCGCGGTTTAATAAAACCATTGTCACCTGCAGTCCGTAACTGTTAAAGCTCCTTATCATGGAGTCGAATTTACCGATCATATCACCGTTAAAATAGTATGTCTTTCCATTATAGTCAAACGGAATCGCACCGGGCACCGACGCTGCAGAGCAGATCTCATCAACTGCCATATTGTACACGACCTGTTTGACGCCAAGCGCCTGCAGTTCGCCGTTTGAAGCTTTGGTAAGATCCGGCAGAATGCCTTTGATCCCGTTATCCTTACGTGCCGATGTATAGGCTGCAAGCGCTTCCGGATTCGTAATATAATGCTCGTCGCTCACCTGAACCATCTGCCCGCCCTGTTTCACTGCGACCAGGAATTTACGGCTCAGATTGGAATCAGCCGTATTATAATTCAGAGGAAAACTTACGGAAACGGAAGTCCCGGCATCTGCTATCGCAACGACGCTCCCTGTCGCACCGTCCTGATATACTTCATCGGCATAGACATAAAATTTGCCGTCATCACTTGACGGAATACTGCCTGCACTGAGCTGACAGACAACGTTTGTCCCCGAAATCAGACAGGAATCGATCTTCACGGGACGTCCTGCCGCTTCCACATACGCCATCTCATCCCCCATGATCTTTGTACTTCCCATTGCCAGAACACAAACAGCGGCAGTCAGCACTGCCAGAATCATTTTTCTTATGTTTCTCATAGTTCCTCTCCTCATTGTGTATTCAATTTCTTCTGCGGATATTATATCATGTCATCGGGAAAAAGTCATTAAAGATTATCATTCCCCCCGAAAATCCGGTGGCTGCCTTACCATTCCGTATACACCCTGTTGAGCGTAAATGACAGAATCGCCAGTATATTGGCATAAATGGCACTTTCCGGCCAGGTTGCATAAATCTCGGAAGAAGCTACATTCTTTATATAATCTTTATACCGTACATAATAGTTTGGCGCGCTGCTGTCGGATGGCACGCCATCGTGTACGACAACAAACTCCGGAACCACTACTCTGCTTAAGACAATCTCCCCTGTCTCATCCATCGGTTTGATCTCATCTTCCGGAATCTTCGGCGGATATTCTCCGTACAGGGTATGATCCGGAATGATGATCACCTCTTCCGAATCCTGCGCCGTTTCCGTCGGTATCATCTGGATATTCTGTACAGCCGTCACATCCGGCAGTACTTCCACACCGGAAACGATTACCGGCTCGTATCCCGGCGCCTCTACGGTCACATTATATTCCGAATAAGGCATCGGAGATTCCGGCGTCAGGCTGTAGGAAAGCGGCGGCGCGGAAAGCTGTACTTCCTCCGCCTGCCCGGAAATGTCCGTTTGCAGCGTTTCAAGTGTTGTTTCAGGCGTTCCTGTATAGGCGATGGAAATCACGGCGTTTTGAATCGGTATCAATCCGATATTGGAGGTCACATTAATCTGCAGTCCGCCGGTTTGTTCTCCTTCCATCTGCGCATTTCTAAACGTTTTTACGTCCATATATTTACCTGCTTCAACCTTATTATCTTTCTAGTTATCATATGCAGATATTCGAAAGCGGTCACTGGTACGGCTCCTGTTATCCCTACGGCAGTCCGGCAAATTGTTTCTGCAGATCATAATATCCTTTCCGAAGTCTTTCCGTGTACGGATAATAATCCCAGTCCTCCCACTGATATTCCCGCAGCTTTACGGTTCCGGTCTCTTTCGTGGAAAGTCCTATACCGATTCCCTCTACAGTGGTTCCCGAAAAACCGCCGTTTCTCCAAAAGTCGCCCTCGATCTCCTTACGGGAAGGATCTCTGAAACTGAGCATGAGCCATGGAATGCGCACCTCGAGGATATCGCCGTCGTAATAAAAATCTGCCAGCGAATCGTATTCTTTTACATCATAATCATTTGTTCCGAAAATAAGCTTTCCCGCCTCAAATCTCTGCAGCGGAATGACCTCCGCCCGGTCCTGTAAGACCAGCTCGCGTTCAAGCAGAAAATAGATTGAATGGAACAGGGTATTATCCGGCCTCTGCATTTCACTTGTTGTCGTAATGCTCTTATCGTATTTATCGTATTCATATTGATAGCGGTCGTAATAGCTTTGGACCAAAAGTTCCGAGTTCTCTTTTCCGTCCAATACCAGAACAAAATCCACCGGTTTATTAAACCGGAGTTCTTCATAGGACATACTTCCCGAATTTGGCGTGATATCAAAGGGAATCCAGAGCTTTTCCGTATCATAATGCGCATTTTCCTTTTGTATCATCAGATAAAGATACGCACAGTCATATTTTACGGATAAAGAAGCGTCTTTGGTCTTCAGGAAAAAATCGTCCTCATTCCATTCATCAGCCTTTCCATCCAGAATAACCGTCGCACCGTTTTCTCCCGGTATAAAATCAAGCAGTCCAAAATGCTGCTCACATGTCATTACATCGTACCAGTATGCCCGGCGGTCCGGATTGGTATAACCTTCCGTATTCCATGTCCGCTTGAACCATTCGTCCTGCCAGGTAAAAACAAGTCCGCCCGCATAGCCGGTATCATATATATCCTGCATCATTGCCACAAGCATTTCACCCTGCTCGTCTTCCGTCTTATTTCCCTGATCGAAACCGGTATAAATATTGGCATGTGTCACGCCTCTGGATGCAGGAATACCGAATTCGGCAACCACAACAGGCATATCATGCACCTCGATCATGTCTTTCAGATAGGCTTTATAGGTATTGACGCTGCCGTCCTCATCACGATAATCACTATACGCTTTCTCCGTATATAGGAAGTTCGGATAATAAGGATAAATATGATAAGAGGCAAATAGGCCGCTGGGAAAAGCATCTGTCGGCTCTATATTTTCCACATTCAGATCGATACTGTATTCTTCCTCCATCGTCTCACTGGGATGCTCCAGCACATCCGCCGTCGGCCAGTTGGAATAGCTAAGCGGTCTCTGCATGCCATACTTGTCCATCTCGTAAGAAAGGATATAGTCTCCCGTCTGTGTCCAGAATACTTCAAATGGTTCCAGATCCTCAGCGCAAAGATACGTGCCTTTATATGAGGTAATCTCCGGATTATTTTCATTGGTGACCGATACAAATGTCGCATCCGATTCAATGCCCAGAATCCAACCGATGACATATGGTGAAATATCATATTGATAAGTACCGGAGGCTTTACCGGGATGCTGCTCTATCGTGCAATTACCATGGATCAGATCCACAATATTTTCCATATCCTGATATAAATATTTCTGCATTCCCTCGTCAAATGCATCCCCCGTTTCCGTCAGTCTCGTTTCATCATACCATGTCCCGTGGAATAAATAGAGCGGTTCGTCCGCCGTCTGATTATATTCGTAAAATGCCTCATAAAAAGCCGGCGGCTGCACCGTATAGACTCTGACGGCGTTGGCGTTCATTTCACCGATCTGCTGAAACCATCTTGCGTACTCTTCCTTGGTAACAGCCGTTTCTCCCGGAAAATATCCCGGCTTGCCAAGTCCTAAGTTAACGCCTTTTATATAAATATCTTCAAATTCACTGCCATTATATACGCTCAGGTACTGCCCCTGTGCTTTGAAATAATATGCTGCGCCGTCTTGAACATACGGAGCCGTCACGTTTTCAGGCGTATATGTCTGTATTTCTTCCGCTTTCTTCTCCGACGCCGTTTTTATTTCATCAATTTTACGCCCGTACTCGCTTTCACAGCCGGTCAGGCATACTGCAAGCAATAACAAAAACAGTATTTTTATTCCGTTTGTTTTTTTCATTCCTTCTTCCTGCCCCCGTAACATCACATATGATAATCCATATTTATTTTATTACTTTCTTTTGCACCATGCAATCATTTCGTCTGCAAAAACGCAGCAAAAAGTTCTTTCCAGAGTGAAAAGTCTTTATATTTCTTCGTTAATTTTCCGAATCACACGGCACGGATTCCCGACTGCCAGAGAATTCGGCGGGATATCCTTCGTAACGACGCTTCCGGCGCCTATTACACAGCCATCTCCTATCGTTACCCCTGGAAGAACAATGACGCCTCCGCCCAGCCAGCATCCGTTTCCGATCTTTATGGGCAGCGCATAGGTGCGGCAAAAATATTCTTCCCGTCCCGGATGCCAGTCGGGCGTAAGCCTTTCGGACAATTCGACAGGATGTGCGGCGGTATAGAGCTGTACATTTGATGCGATCAGCACATTGTCACCAATGATGATCTCATTGCAGTCCACAAATGTACAATTCATATTGACAGACACGTTGTTTCCGAGATAGATGTTTCGTCCGTAATCACAGATAAAAGGAAGTCCGACCGATACGTTCGTGCCGATCCGGCCAAACAGTCGTTTCAGGATATTCACTTTTTCTTCTTTCTGTTCATATGCCAGTGCATTATATGCCTGCAAAAGTTCTCTTGCCTGCGTTTTGAATGCAATAAAAATCTTATCATGGCAGTTATAATATTCGCCTGCCATGCATTTTTCCAATTCATTCATCGGATCGCGCCGCTCCTTCTTTTCCTATTTGACACTCATAGAACCGTTCGTGCTTCCACATGACCAGTTTATCATAAAAGACCTTTATTTCCTATACACCGATACGAAATAAAGGTCTTTCTTATTTTCCATTCGTTCCTATTTGGTAAGCATCATCATAATATCATTGCTTCTTGCCACGAATTTGGTCATTGCTTCCGGCTCAAGAGGCGCCTGCTGTAAAAGTGCGAGATCATAAAGCTGTTCACAGATCATCTTCACATTCTCATCCTCTTTATTCTCTATTACATACTGCACAAGCGGATGGCTGGCATTCAGGATCAGTGTTTCGCCTTCTTTATTCCCAAACATCCCCATGTCCATTCCCGGCATGGAATACATCTTCATCATATCCTGCATTCTTCTACTCTCTTCGGACAAAGTAATCATGGAAGAAATCTTTTTATTTTTGAGCTTTTCTACCTTTACGGTAATGGCATCTTTCTTCAAAACTTTCTTCATCAGCTTGGCGATCTCTTCAGCCTGTTCTTCCATTTCCTTCTCGGCCTTCTTCGTCGTCTTTGCTTTGAACGTATCGGTCAGATCGGCATCAATTCTCTGGAATTTGATACCTTCGTTCTTGGCCTCCAACTGAGACACGAAAGGCTGATCGATGTTATGCGTCAGGATAACGGCATCCATTTTTGCAGACTTAAACATGTTAATATACTGGCTCTGCTGTTTTTCGTCCGTAACATAATAGATGACTTTTTCCTTCTTGTCGTCCTTTTCCTCATCATCCGAAACGGTTTCGCCATTTTCGTCTACAACTTCAGCTTCCACCTTTTCACCGTTTTCGTCTATCGCTGCCCCGCCGTTTTCGTCTACTATTTCCGCCTCGACTTTCTCGCCGTTTTCATCGACCGCTTCTGCACTCCCGGCATTTTCATCCGTCTCATCCGGGTCGATCTTATTGACTTCCAGACATTCGGGCAGCGTCATATACTTACCGTCCAGATTTTTAAACAGAATATAGTCTGTCATTTTTTCACAGAACTTATCGTCCTTTAAGCAGCCGAATTTGATAAACGGACTGATGTCGTCCCAGTATTTCTCATATTCTTCTTTTTCGGTCTTACACATACCGGAAAGTTTGTCGGCAACTTTCTTCGTAATATATTCGTTGATCTTCTTCACAAAACCATCATTTTGCAGCGCGCTTCTGGATACGTTAAGCGGCAGATCCGGGCAGTCGATAACGCCCTTTAAGAGCATCAGAAACTCCGGAATGACTTCTTTGATATTGTCCGCAATAAACACCTGATTGTTATAGAGTTTGATCGTTCCTTCGATGGACTCATATTCCATATTGATCTTCGGAAAGTACAGGATTCCTTTTAAATTAAACGGATAGTCCATATTCAAATGGATCCAGAAAAGAGGTTCTTTATAATCCTGGAACACTTTTCTGTAAAACTCCAGATACTCTTCCTTCGTACATTCATTGGGATGTTTACCCCATAACGGCTGTGTCTCGTTCAAAAGTTCGGGACGTTTTGTGATCTTTAATTTCTGCTCGTCCTCTTCTTTTTCTTTCTTGATTTCTTCTACTACCGTATCCGTATCCAGTTTTTCGGCTTCGGTAATGATCTGTGTCTCTGTCGTGTTTGCTTTGGAAAGATAGATTTCCATCGGCATGAAAGAGCAATACTTTTTAATAACTTCTCTCGCCTTATATTCATTGCAGAATTCCAGGCAGTCCTCATTGATAAAGAGGGTGATTTCCGTACCGACTTCACTCCTTGTCCCCTCGTCCATATCAAATTCCGTACCGCCATCGCATGTCCAATGTACCGCTTCTGCACCCTCTTTATAAGAAAGCGTATCGATCTGTACCTCATCGGCTACCATAAAAGCGGAATAAAATCCCAGGCCGAAGTGCCCGATGATCTGATCCTCATTTGTTTTGTCTTTGTATTTTTCAATAAAATCCGTTGCGCCGGAAAAGGCGATCTGATTGATGTATTCTTCTACTTCTTCGGCAGTCATACCGATTCCGTTATCGATAAATTTCAATGTTTTTTCTTCCGGATTCACAATGACCTGAATCTTTGCCTTATAGCCATCAGGCATCGTATATTCGCCCATCATATCAAGTTTTTTCAGTTTGGTGATCGCGTCGCAGCCGTTCGATATCAGCTCGCGGAAGAAAATGTCGTGATCCGAATATAACCACTTTTTAATGATCGGAAAAATATTGTCGCTGTTAATAGATAAATTGCCATGTTTTCCTGCCATGTTTATCACATTCCTTTCTTTTTTCCATAAAATAATTTCTTGCAAATACAATCTAGAAAACAGTTTAATGCGCCCTCATCCAAAAGTCAAGAAAAAATTAGCACTCAATAGGTTTGAGTGCTAACAACATACGTAAATTCTTGATATAATCAAGCGTTGAAGATTTCTAAATTTTTTCTAAACTGGTGGAAATATCCCCTCCTGTATTTCACCGCCGTCTGATCCCTTATCAGCCTTTATGCATCAAAACAAGCATGATAAATGTCAAAAAAATTCGCCGATGTCACGTTCTCATCATGGATAAAACCGACGCTCTCCCACAATTCTTCATTCAGTTTCCTGGTCAGTGTCTTTACAAAAGCATCGTACTCCTGCCCGAATACTTCTTCCCTGCGCTGCTCGACAATTTTGATCTTATTGCTGTCGGTCTCTTCCTTGTCAAACGTACTGATACATTTGATGATATGATAACCCGATTCCGTTTCCACGATATCGCTGCATTCACCAGTACCGAGATTAAACGCCGCTTTTTCAAATGCAGGATCCATCTCTCCTTTGCCGAAAGAATAGGTGCTTTTTTCATCTTCACTGTAATGTCTGATCAGTTCGTCAAAATCCTCTCCGGCCTGCACGCTTTCCAAGACTTCGCAGGCGGTCTGATAAGCATCCTCCCTGGCTTTCTGCGTATACTCGATTTTTTTACCGGTGCCGTCCAATGCATATGTTTTGATCAGAATATGCTGGACGGTGATCGTTCTTGCCTCATCATCGCTGATCTCGGGGTTAATGTCCTTGATAATATATCGGTACACTTTTTCCGCAAGGGCATATTCGGTATACAGTCCCCTGATCGTCTCTTCGTCGATTCCCATCGCTTCGATCTCTGTCTCGTTCAGCAAAGCATAATAGGTTTTGGCCGCGTCTTTTGCCTGTTCCAGTTCTTCGTCCGTCAGCTCCACCTGGTACTGTTTGGCCATCAGATTCATTGTCTTGATCTGTGCGATCTGTGCCAGGGCAATATCTTTTACATTCTGCTCAAGGGTCACGTCACCCAGATTAATGTTCCATATCTCCGTCCCGTAGGCGCTTTCATACTGGTTCTGAATATTGGTCAGATAGACCATGATTTCCGGCAATGTACACGACATTGTTTCGATACGGAATATTTCGTCTTTTTCAAATCCCGTCGTCAGTACCACCTTAACGCCATCAGAATCTCTTGCGCCGCACCCTGTCAGGGGAGATACTGCCATACACCAAACAAGCAGACATGCAGCGGCTTTTTTCCTTTTTATCATATCGTTCCATATACCTTTCTATATCTGAACAGTCACGTGTATCAGTCCAGTCGCTTTCCCTCTTTATTATACCAGTTTTGACCGTTTGTCAGTACATAATCCTCATCCGACAAAACTGCCTTAATATAATCCGCCGCCGAAAACAGTTTTCTCTTAAAAGCGATGCCGCCGCCCAACAGATCCGTATGATGAATATCCGACCCGGCCGTCATGGGCAGATGGTTTTTCTTTGCATAGGCGATCGCTCTTTCGTCAAATATCCTGTTAGAATGTGCACCGCTGTATGAATTAGAATGCGCGGCGTTGATGCCTTCCACACCATCCACCCATTCCGGGAAAAGGCGGACAGCCGGGATGTAACCGGCCTCTCTGTATGGATGTGCATGAATGACCATACCGCCGTTTTGATGGACAAGATGGTACTGCTCTTCAATGCCCGCATGGCGCAGAACAGGATTTTCAAGCATCCAGTTTTTGTCGATACCGTACAGTAAGAATTCGGTTGCATCAAATCCGGCCTCATATCCGAAAAAGACATCGAGGCCGATCCGGTCACCTTCTTCTTTGGCATCCTCATACCCCTTACAGAATCTCTCTACCCATTCTTTCCATGGCAGATTTCTGTCAACTGCCGTATTGCCGCCCCAATTATGGTCCGTTACGAAGATTCCCGTATAACCGTATTCCTTGCAGGCCCTTGCCATTTCGCGTCCCGCAGAGCGGGCACAGGCGCTTCCCTGCGCCGTATGAAGATGTGTTTCATATAAATACGGATATGTTTCCCTGATCTTATCAGACATTTTAGTTCCCAGCCTTTCTCAGAGCCTGTTATTTTTCACTGTCATTCAGACCGTCCGTAAAGTTTTCAACCGTCTCCGGATTTTCCAATGACAAAAGGGACTGAATCGCATGTTCATAACAATGCAACCTGTCCCCTCATCCTATGAAAACTGCCCGCGGTCGTCATTCCTGACCATAGCTATTTTATCACGTGGATCCAACCTTCCGGCGCCTCGATACGTCCCATCTGAATTCCGGTCAAAGTATCATAAAGCTTCTGGGTAATGGGTCCCATCTCGTTCATGCCGCTTGCAAACACAATCTCTTTGCCATGATCGACTACTTTACCCACCGGTGAGATTACCGCAGCCGTACCGCACAGACCGCATTCGGCAAATTCCGCGATCTCTTCGAACGCTACCGGACGTTCTTCCACTTCCAGTCCCAGATAGTCTTTGGCAACGGTCATCAGAGAACGACGCGTAATGGACGGCAGGATACTTTCGGATTTCGGTGTTATCACTTTATTGTCTTTGGTAACAAACAGGAAATTAGCGCCTCCTGTCTCTTCCACATAGGTTCTTGTCGCCGCATCCAGATACATATTCTCGTCAAACCCTTCCTCATGCGCGGTAACGATCGCATAGAGGCTCATCGCATAATTAAGTCCGGCTTTGATATGTCCGGTACCGTTTGGCGCTGCTCTGTCAAAATCGCTGACTTTGATCGTAAGCGGTTTTACACCGCCTTTAAAATACGGTCCGACAGGTGTCGTGAAAATTCGAAACTGATATTCTTCTGCCGGTTTTACACCGATAACGGCAGAGCTTCCGAACATATACGGACGGATATACAATGTCGCCCCGGAACCATACGGCGGTACATATGCCTCATTTGCCGCTACAGTCTGCGTAACAGCCTGTATAAACCGCTCCGCCGGAAATACCGGCATTTCCAGTCTTTTACAGGAGTCTTCCATACGTTTTGCATTCAGATCCGGACGGAAGGTGACGATATGTCCGTCTTCTGTTGTATAGGCTTTCATGCCTTCAAAACAGGTCTGCGCATATTGCAGCACACCCGCGCATTCGTTGATCGTGATCGATGCATCCGAAATAAGCGCGCCCTCATCCCATGCGCCGTTCTTATAATTTGATACGAATCTTTTATCTGTCTCGTGATAGCCGAATCCCAGATTTGCCCAGTCCATGTTTTTCTTTTCCATACCTTTACTGTCTCCTTCCTCACTGTGTAAACCGTGCCGCAGGACACGGGAAAATAGATAAATCTTCTCACATTATAAACTTTTATCGGCAAAAGTCAATACTACAGAGCGGATGACACAATATCCATAGCAACGTCATAGGCAAAATCATTCACCGCTTTTTCGCATATCCTAAGCAGCTTCTGCTTGTCCTCGGACAGCGCAAATTGTTTTAATTCCTGTATACTCTGCGCTATGCCATCTCCGTCAAAATCATCCAGACGCGTATTTAAGACCTGCAATTTTTCTTTCCATTCCTCATCCGAAATGGAATCTTTGGTTTTCGTCTCTTCTTTCGGCATCTCTTTCGCAAAAACGTCCGATGTCAGATACCTGTCCAGATTTTCGCCTAACGTATGCATCATACTAAACAGGATCGGCGAACGTACTTCCACCTCTTCAAGACTGCCCGCCTTGCTTTTTTTCTCCAGTTCAAAAGCCTCGTCCGCAAGCTCGTCCGCTCCGACATTGCGCGCATTTCCTTTCAGGGCATGTACGATAATGGCATATCCCGATACGTCTTCCTTGCTCAGCATAACCTTTAGCTGCTCTTCCTTTTCAAGCAGTATTTCACGGAAATCGCGCAGGACCTGCTCATACAGGAAACGGCTTCCGCCCATATATTTCAATCCCTGCGCCGCGTTGATGCCCATGTCGATCAGGCTTTCTTCATTTATGGCATGCAGGCTCTCTTCCTCGGCCGCAGAATTGTTCGTTTCTCCCGTCAGATATACCAGTTCTTTTGGCAGATAAGTAATCAGCATATCTTCCAGCTTCTCCGGCTCGATCGGTTTGGAGAGGTAATCTTCGAAGCCGGCATTCAGATAATATTCTTTTGCTCCTACGACCGCATTGGCTGTCAGGGCAATGATCGGAATATTTCTGGAAGGATTGCCCTCCATGTCCCGGATCGCATGCAGCGTCTGAACCCCATCCATAACGGGCATCATATGATCCATGCAGATCAGATGATAGGCTTTCCGCTTCAGCATCTCCAGGCATTCCTCCCCGCTTGAGGCCACATCGATCTGCAGTTTCGTCTTTCGCAGCAGATCCTGCGCCACGGCCAGATTCATTGCATTGTCATCCACTACCAGTATTTTGGCAAGCGGCGCAATGAATTTTTCTCTGTAACTTATGGAATTTTTCACACTCCTGTTATATTGTTCCTGAAAGTCCCCAAGCGGTTCTCTATTAATAACTTTCTGCGGAATCTCAAAAGAAAAGACAGAGCCTTTTCCGTACTCGCTTTTAACTTCGAGTATCCCGCCCATCATTTTCACCAGATGATTGGTCACTGCCAGTCCGAGGCCGCTGCCTTCTTCGGTACTGCTGGCCTCCATATCAAGTCTGTTAAATGTTTCGAAAATTCTGGCAATATCTTTTTCTTTGACGCCGATCCCGGTATCTTCTACCGAAAATTCCAGGATGATCCTGTCATCTTCCGCTTCTTTCCAGGAAAGACGCATCGTTACCGTGCCAGTCTTCGTATATTTTACGGCATTGGACAGGAGATTACCGATAATCTGGCGCAGATGGATCTCATCTCCGGATAATTTATAGGGGATGTCCGGTGCAATTTCAAGCGCAAGGCGCAGTTTCTTTTTTCGAAGCGGAATAGAAATACTGTTGATCAGGTCGTTTAAGAGGGAACTGATATCATAAGTTCCTTCCACGATCTCCATCTTGCCGGACTGTATTTTGGAGAAATCCAGAATGTCACTGACAAGCGAAACCAAAATGCCGCCTGCCTGTTTGATATCCAGCGCATAGCCTCTGATCGTCTCATCCTGGCTTTCCCGCAGAATCAGTTCATTCAGACCAAGGATCGTATTGATCGGCGTCCTGAGTTCATGCGACATATTTGCCAGAAATAAGTCTCTTGCCCGAGTCGCCTTTCTGGCGTCCAGCATCGCATTTTCCAGTTCAATATTTTTTTTCTCCAACTCGTCTTTGGCAAGCAGCAAAGACACCGCCTGTTTTTCCAATTTGGAAGTAAATCCGCTCTTTTTCTCCGGTCCTTTTTCTTCCGGCGCATGATGATTCGTTTCATGACTCATACGATGCAGCGCCTCCCTTCTTATCTTTGCGTTCATACTTTACAAAACGATACGCAATATCAAAATAGGTCTGTTCCTCACTGTCTGCGGTAACTTCCCATTCCTCCATCTGATCCAGGTCCGGGAAATAAGCGTCCGCATCATAGCTATGTTCGATCCTGGTCACATGCGCGACATCACAGTAGGGCAGCATCATACGGTAAACACTTTCCCCGCCGATGATATAGATTTCTTCCTCTTTGTACTTACGCAGTTCTTCCAAAAGTTCCTCTTTACTGTGTACGATAACGGCGTCCTTTACCTTATAATCCGGATTGGACGAAAGAATGATATTCGTCCGGCCGGCAAGCGGCAGCCCCTGCGGAAATGTTTCCAATGTTTTCCTGCCAAGTACGACCACTTTGCCCATTGTCTCCTGCCTGAATGCCTTATGGTCATTCGGAATGCGTACAAGAAGTCCTCCCTTCAGACCGATACCCCAGTTACTATCTACTGCAACGATTAAATTCATCTTATCTGCCCATGCCCTTTCCAGCTGCGTTTCTCTTGTTCTCCCTGCGGTTCCTTTATATGGCGACCGGTATTTTTTCAATCTGTGGACCGGTTACATAATTTTCCACTTTTACATCATTTCTCGTAAACTGATAAAAATCTTTAATATCCGGATTTAACCAGAATGTCGGCGCATCATATGTCTGTCTTTCGATCAGTTCTTTGACGACCGGAATGTGTCTGTCATATATATGCGCATCTGCAATAACATGAACAAGCTCTCCTACTCTCATACCGCAGACCTGCGCAAGCATATGGACCAGTACCGCATACTGCACAACATTCCAGTTATTGGCTGCGAGAACATCCTGTGAACGCTGGTTTAAGACAGCGTTCAGTATCAGTTTTTCCTCTCCTTTTTTCTGGGTCACATTAAAAGTCATACTGTATGCACACGGGTAAAGTCTCATTTCATGCAGATCCTGATGCACATAAAGATTCGTCATGATCCGTCTGCTGAACGGATTGTTTTTCAGATCATAGATCACTCTGTCCACCTGATCCATCATGCCTTCTTTATACGGATGCTTTACCCCCATTTGATAACCGTACGCTTTTCCTATGGAACCGTCTTCATCGGCCCATGCATCCCATATATGACTGTGCAGATCGTGTATATTGTTGGATTTTTGCTGCCAGATCCAAAGCATTTCATCCGTAGCGCTCTTTAATGCAGTCTTACGGAGCGTAATGATTGGAAATTCTCCGGACAGATCATACCGGTTGACAACGCCGAACTTTTTGATCGTATAAGCAGGCGTGCCATCTTCCCAGTGCGGTCTGACCTTCTCTCCCTCCGTACTTGTCCCGTTCTCTATGATATCCTTACACATCGCAATAAAAATATTGTCTGCCAAGCTCATTTTGATCCCTCGTCATGTCTGTCTTATTTCTTTTTTTGTATTCTTATCATCTATCTTTGTCATATTTATCACAAAGCGCATTGATCTGGTCCGCAAACCTTGCCATGTCTTTATTGGCGCTGCCTTCATTTTTGTAGATGACTGCAACAAGCCGCTGTCCGGCCGCCACCAGTCTTGCAAAGACATCGGATATGCCATGCGCTTTTTTCTTCAGAACGGCCGGCGCCGCCTCATAAATGAAAGTATCCTGCAGCAGATCAAATCTTGTGCCGCTGTACGGCGCATATGCCTTTAATCCATGTTCGATCTTCAGGCATTCCGTAAAAAGCTTGCAGACACTGTCTTCTCCATGTACGACAAAAACTCTTTCCGGTTTGACGGCAAATCCGTCGATCCAGCGAAGCAGTCCCGCCTTATCCGCATGACCGCTCATACCGACCAGCTTTTCGATCTTTGCGCGGATCTCGATCGTCTCACCAAAAAGCCTGACCTGATTTGCCCCTTCTACGATCGCCCTGCCGAGTGTACCGTTCGCCTGATACCCGACAAACAGGATCGTACATTCCTGCCGCCAGAGATTATGTTTTAAATGGTGTCTGACACGTCCGGCTTCACACATGCCGGATGCCGAAATGATGACCTTCGGCGTATGTTCAAAGTTGATCGCTTTCGATTCGTCGCTTGTTATGGCAAGATGCAGTCCCGGAAACGTAATCGGATTGATCCCCTTTCGCACAAGTTCCATGGCATCCTCGTCAAAACATTCCACACTGTTTCTCTGGAAAATACCGGTTGCTTCGACTGCTAAGGGACTGTCCACATAAACCGGAAAATTTTCATGTCCTTTCACAAGCCTTTCTTCCTTGATCTGTCGTAGAAAATAAAGCATTTCCTGTGTCCGTCCCACTGCAAAGGACGGGATCACAACGTTGCCGCCCTTATCAAAGGCAGACTGCAGAATTTTTACAAGTTCTCCGACATAATCTATTTTCGTCTCACTATGATTCCGGTCTCCGTATGTTGATTCCATGATCACATAATCGGCTTCCTTTGTGATTTTCGGATCTTTGATAAGCGGCTGGTTCATATTGCCGATATCGCCGGAAAAAACGAGTTTCTTTGTCACATCATTCTCTGTTGCCCACACCTCGATACTGGCCGACCCGAGTAAATGCCCGATATCCGTAAAACGAATAACGACGCCCGGACATACTTCTATCTTCTGATCATATTCACAGGGTATCAGCCTTTTAATAATACCATCGGCATCCTCCATCTTATAAAGAGGTTCAATCAGCGCATTGTCCGCAGTTCTTTTGGCCTTACGGTTCTTCCATTCCGCTTCCTGCATCTGAATGTGAGCGCTGTCTCTTAACATGATACTGCACAGATCCGCCGTCGCATCAGTCGCATAAACGCTGCCCCGGAATCCTCTTGCATATAAAAACGGCAGTAAGCCGGAATGGTCGATATGCGCATGCGTCAGGAAAACATAATCGATCACTGCGGGATCGACCGGCAGCGGACAGTTTTCAAAAACCTGCGATCCCTGTTCCATTCCGTAATCGACTAAAATATTGGTCTCATTGACCCGAAGATAATGGCAGCTCCCTGTCACTTCATGATCTGCCCCAATAAACATCAGCTCCATACGCAAATCCTCCTCATCTATACTCCCCCGCGTCATTTCTGCACGGTATTTCACACACTTCAGTAAACTCACAGGGGAAGGATTTATCTTTTCTTTTATCATATCATTTTTCTAAATTGCCGTACAGTCAAATTATAAAGATTTACATATGATAAATAAAAGATCACAAAATACGACACGAGGTAGCACTATGTTTTTTTCGATGATGCCTGTGCTGCTTTTTATGTTTGCCGTCTCTATCGACTCTTTGACTGCAGGATTTTCTTACGGCACTTCGAGGGTGCATATCAAACCGCTCGCCGCACTTTTTCTCGTTTTTATCCCCACTGCCGCGATCACGTTAATGACAAGAATAGGCTCCCTGCTTTTTTCCTTTATTCCGGCGCCTGTTTTTTCGATTCTTTCTTTCGTACTCCTCTTTATTCTCGGCTGTGAGAAACTCATCGAAAGTCTGATACGCCATTTAGCCGGAAAATACCCCAACAATGTCGGTAACTGGGCATACAAAATCAAGCAGGTTAATATTATTTTTACAATCTATTTTTCACCGGAAGATGCAAACAAACAGGATGTACAGGTTTTGAGCGCCAAAGAGGCTTTTTTCTTAAGCCTCGCCCTGTCCTTAGACAGTATTTTAGCGAGCATGGCATTTTCCTGCCAGGTATCCTCTCTGTTTTTCTTTTTCGTGCTTGCGGCTCTTTTTCATTTTCTGCTCTTTTTGTCGGGTTACATGCTCGGTCTTCTTGTAGTCAGGAAATTTTCCATCGATCTGTCCTGGCTCAGCGGCCTGTTTCTTCTGCTGCTTGCACTATGTACGCTTCTTTAGTTTCTCCTTTCGGTTCTTTTTTCCCCGCACCGTAATATACCGCAACGAGAAGTTCATGAACGATCACCGGTGTAAGCGAAAGTGCAAGAAGCTGCATCCACTCCATCCATTCAAGCCGCATCGTACCAAACAATACAATGAGCGGCTCTATTTCGGTTACCGCAAACTGCAAAAGAATACCGATGACCAAGGCAAAGATCATATATGGATTTTTTCTGTGATCCATACGGAAAATGGAACGATTCACATCCCGCATGCCGATCGCATGAAAAAGCTGACTGATTCCGAGTACTGTAAAGGCATGTGTCTGCGCCTTGAGCAATACGGCTGAAATCCGGTAACTTTCAACTATGTTATGTAAACTAATCGGAAGATTTTCGGCAACCAGCCTGTCATACGGTACTTTTAGGAAAGCGGCAAGACTCACTCCGCCGATCACCAGGCCGTAACAGATGACGCATAGCAATCCTCCCTTTGCAAAAAGAGATTCTCCCTTTTTTCTGGGCGCTTCTTTCATCAGCAGATCCGTTTCATTATCGTCTACCCCAAGCGCCAGCGCCGGAAGCGAATCCGTAATAAGATTGATCCACAAAATAAAACTTGCTTTTAAGGGACTTGGAAAACCGGCGATGATCGTCACAAGCATCGTCATAATTTCCCCCAAATTGGAAGAAAGCAGGAATAGCACAGACTTTCTGATATTCTCATAGATGCCCCGTCCCTCTTTGATCGCCAGATGGATCGTTGCAAAGTTATCGTCCATCAGGACAAAATCGGCTGCATTTCTTGCCACATCCGTTCCGTTCATACCCATGGCAATACCGATATCCGCTGCCTGCAGGGAAGGAGCATCATTAACGCCATCTCCGGTCATCGCCACTGTCTTATCGAGTTTTTTGAAGCCTTCCACAATTTTGACTTTATGTTCCGGCGTAACTCTGGCAAAGACTTTCAGGCCCGGCAGCCTTCTTAAAAAAGCATGTTCATCCATGCCATCCAACTCCCTGCCGGAAATACATTCCGAAGGTCTGGAAGCAATGCCCAGCTCTTTTGCTATGGAAAAAGCGGTATTGATATGATCCCCCGTGATCATCACCGTATCCACGCCTGCTCTTTCAAATTCGCCTACCGCCTCCACAGCCTCTGCCCTGACCGGATCCTGCATGCTGACAAGTCCGAGAAACACCATATCTTTCTCTGCCATTCTGCCGTCCGGTTCCATCGCAACCGCAAGGACTCTCCTGCCTTCATTCATCAAGTGTTCCAGCACGTTCACAAGCGATGTCCTGTCGTTTTGACTCATCCGGCATTTATGTCCGTTCTGATAAAAAAACGCACACTGTTCTATTACTTTCTCCGCCGCGCCTTTGGAATAGGCAATCAGGCGGCTCCCCGACTCTGTTCTGATATGATGCAGCGTCGTCATCATCTTTCTCTCGGAATCGAAACCTTTTTCATCCTTTCTTTCAAAACGCTTTCTTAACGTTTCCGCATCAGTACCACACTTCTGCGCCATATGGAGAAGTGCCATTTCGGTCGGATCCCCAAAATCTCCATCCGTAGAAAACGTGCCGTCATTACACAAAACGCAGCCCAAGAGAAAATGCGCTTTACTGCTTTTATCCCAGCCGGACTCCTGCCATATCTGCCCGGGGAAAAAAAGGGACAGTTTTTCTCCCTCTACCATTCTGCCATCCACATAGCATTCCGTTACCGTCATCTTATTTTGTGTCAACGTACCCGTTTTGTCTGAGCAGACAATATCCACAGCCCCTAACGTTTCGACGGAGGACAGTTTCCTTACGATCGTCTTGGCCCGTACCATACGCGATACGCTTAACGCAAGAACGATCGTCACGATTGCCGGCAGTCCTTCCGGCACTGCCGCAACAGTTAATGATACGGATGTCAACAGCATCTCTCCCACATTCCGTTTTTGCAGAACCGCAATCACAAAAAGCAGGGCGCAGATCGACACTGCCAGAATACTGAGCACTTTACCGAGTTCTCCCAGTTTTACCTGTAAAGGCGTCAGTTTTTCGCCTGTCTCGTGCAGCATGCCTGCGATATGTCCGATCTTGGTATCCATGCCGATCGCCGTTACGACGCCCTTTCCTCTTCCCCGCGTCACATAGGTCGACATGTATGCCATATTCTCACAACTATTGTTTCCCTGTATCTTTTCTATATAATCCGCATTTTTTTCTACCGGAACAGACTCTCCTGTAAGGGCAGACTCTTCAATCTGAATCCCCTGTACTTCCAGCAGACGCAAATCTGCAGGCACCATGTTTCCGGCTTCGAGCAATACAATATCGCCCAAAACCAGCTCTTCGGAAGATACTTTCACACTCTTTCCTTCCCGAATCACAATCGCCTGCGGACAGGAAATTTTTTTCAATGCCTCTACCGCTTTTCCGGCCTTGCCTTCCTGAATTACACCGATCACCGCATTCAGGACGACTACCGTAACAATAATGACCGCATCACCGACTTCTCCAAGCAGGATCGAAATTGCCATAGCTGCGTTCAGAATCAAAATAAGCGGGTCGTTTAACTGCCCGAGTATCATCTGCCCGATACTTTTTGACTCCTGCTCTTTCAGCCGGTTGGCTCCCTGTTTCGCCCTTCTCTCCAAAACTTCCTGCCTGTCCAATCCCTTTTCTCTGTCGGATTGCAACAGCCTGACAGTCTCCGCCGCCGTTTTCATTTCATACATATCTTCTTCCTCCTCAAGCATTTTCACCTAAGACACCCGTGTCTCCGTTGCACTGTTCCCCACTCAGCCTGCGAGTTTGGGCAAAGCACAAACTTGCGTGTGAAAAATTTATTTTTCACACTATACTCTATGCTTGTTTCAGAAAAGTTATGCCGTCTCTAAAAGCTCCTTAATTTATCCGTTCCATCATCCACCGTATTTTCAATCGACCGGATTACGATATGATAACCATAGTCCGCACTGACCGCCACATAGACCCGTTCGCCGACTTTGTGTCCAAGCAGCGCCTTACCAAGCGGTGATTCCGTACTGATCAGTCCCTCTAAAGAATTTCCCCGGACAGTCGTTACCAATTTATATTTCTCCGTCACCCCATCTTCTTCAAAAAAAACTTCTACCGTATTATTCATTCCTACTTCATCTTCCGCAGACTCATCAGAAACAATGACAGCCGTTTTTATCATTCTCTCCAGATAACGGATACGGCTTTCATTTTGGTTCTTGACTTTCTTTGCCGCATGATATTCAAAATTCTCGCTCAGGTCGCCGTGCGCTCTTGCTTCCTTCACATCCTCCAGCGCTTCCTTTCGCACCACCAGTTTACGATATTCTATTTCTTCCTGCATTTTTTCGATGTCTTTTTGCGTCAATTCATTGTGCATTTGCCGGTTTCCTCTCCTCTCACTCGATATTTTTCGCCTTCCGGTATTCTTCTACCGTTGTTCCGATCCCTTCACAGGCTTTTTGTAAATCTACATGAAACGTTTCCATAAGGGTTTCCACACTTTTTATGAGAATCTCTTTTTTTCCCTTCTCAATGCCTTCTTTTTTTCCTTCTTTTCTTCCTTCTTTTCTTCCCTGTTTTCTCCCTTCTTCCAACCCTTCCGCTTTTCCTTCCATCCAGCCTTCTTCTTTGGCTGCTTTTCGTGCCGCCGGCAAATCAAAGTCTTTAAAATGTTCAAATAATTCTCCCATCTTCCACTCCTTTACCTGTCCCATAAATCCTGCTATTTCCTCTTCCGAAATATGTATATGCCGCAATATCGTCTCCACCACTCTGGCAACGATATCCATTGTTTCATCTGTAGAATTCTGCGTCAGATTTTCCAGATATTCATCCGGCAGTTCCAATTCATGAAAATCTTCTATCTTTTGCAATTTATTCATAAGCATGACAAAAGACAACTCATCATTTTTTTCTGCCAGATCTTTTACGCTGTATTCATTTAATTGGATCAGTTTATAGAAAAAATTCGGCGTAAACGGTTCAAAAGCCTGTTCAAACAGAATCCGTTCCTTAAAATTCCGGGAAGCAGTCCAGCCATCCGCGCCTTCATAATACACGATAGGCAGAACCGGAGGATATCTAAAATCTCTGGTCTTACTGATTCCTTTATGTTTTCTTTCCATTTCCTTCTCATAATCTTCCCATATATAGACCATATAGCGAAGCATCTGCATACCTACATTGTAATCTACTTTCGTCTTATGTTCAATAAGCGATATGAAAAAAAGTGTATTATTTTCAGATATTCTTACACGTTTTACCGTATCCGCATTTCTTTCTTCCGTAAACATCGGTACATACCTTTCCGAAACGTCCTCAATATCTTCTGCCTTTACATTCTTTAAGATCGGTAGGTTGACATAATTTCTGAGAAATTGCGAACATAACTCGGCATTCCCGAAAATGAGCTTACTGCCGCTGTCATACATCCTGCTGTTCCCTATTCGTCCACTCTTCTTTTGCACTTCTTTTGTCTGCCCCTTTTTCTGTTCCTCCATTTGCTCTGCTCCTTTCCTAGACAGTAAGAAGCACATACGGCTATCATAAAAATCTCCAAAAGGTGAACTTTCCTCCCCTGTCTTCCTGCTGTCTGTTTCATTCATCATTGGGTTTATTCGGAAAATGCCAGAATGCATCTCCGCTATTCCTGACGGAATATAAGACTCACACAGAACTGTTCCATGTAATGTGAAATTTATTATAAAATAGATTCTGTCTCATTGCAAGAACAAACATATTTTCGCCGGGTAACCATCTTATCCTTTCCAAACGATACTCCGATCCGGTAAGAGGCAGAGCCGGGCCCCGGAATATAGCTGCCTGGATATCTGGTTCTTCGGAGGAGAATTTTCTAATCGGGTAAAAACACCCTTGGCTGTGTACGGGACGGCATTCAGACACATCCATGTGTCCTAATGCCTAAACCGCACATCCTTGTGCGGTTTTCCCTGTTATCATGCTTACCCGATAAGAAAATATCATCCTCCTCCGCTACAGACTTCCAGGCAGCTATATTCCGGGGCCCGGCTCTGCCTCTTACCGAATTTATTTACGCCTCCGCCGCGCTCTTTTCATCATAATACCTCGCCTGCGCCTGCCATAATTCATAATACTTCCCGTTTTTGTCCGCCACCAGTTCCTCGTGTCTGCCCCTCTGCACAAGCCGGCCTTTATCAAACACCGCAATATCATCGCAGAAACGACAGGAAGAAAGTCTGTGACTGATATAAACAGCCGTCTTATTTTCAATGATCTCATTAAATCTGCTGTAAACATCAAATTCTGCGATCGGATCGAGGGCCGCCGTCGGTTCGTCCAGAATAATAAACGGAGCATCTTTATAAAGCGCTCTGGCGAGAGCGATCTTCTGTGCCTCACCGCCCGATATCTCGACGCCGTTTTTATCAAAGTGATGATACAAATAAGTACGGGAACCTTCCGGCAAGGATGCCAGACGCTCTCCGAATCCTGCCCTGATCAGGCAGGTATCGACTTTCTTCTCATCATAGTGCATCGAAGCCGCCACGTTTTCCGCAGCCGAGAAGGCAAATATTTTAAAGTCCTGAAATACCACAGAGAAAATAGACTGGTATTCCTCATAATCATATTTTTTGATATTGATACCGTTTAGCAGAATTTCTCCCTCGTCAGGATCATACAAACGGCAGAGAAGCTTGATAAAAGTCGTCTTACCGCTCCCGTTCATTCCTACCACTGCAAGTCTTTGACCAGTCCTGAAACGGAACGAAAAATTCCGCAGGGCATACTGCTCACACCCGGGATACCGGAAACTGACATTACAAAATACGATCTCATAATCGTTATCTCTCTCTTCACAGAAAAAGCGTTTCTCCACAGGAAGACTGCCTTTGTACAAAACATCCTTCACATTGCGGTATTCCAACATGGACTGCTGGCGTCTTACTGAAATCGAAAATTCGGACAGCGCCAGACAGGCGGAAGATAAAGATGTACAGAACCGGTAGATCGTCGCCGCATATTTTAGCACGAGACCAATGGTAAGCGCTCCGGAGACTGCACGGAATACGACAAACAAATAGGCAAAAGTCTGTAATATCCCCAGCGCCAGACCGCTCACAGCGCCGCTCTGCGCTTCTCCTGCGGTAAAATCGCGCAGCCATTTCCCGATCAGCGTATCCATTTTGCACAAATAGCTTTCTATCAGTTTCTGTGTTTTATACGTCCTGATATCCTTACCCTGCCTGTAGTCCGCCTGACCTGATAAAAAATACTCGGCATGAAAGCGCACCTTTGAAGCTTCATCCATGATCCTGTGTGCACTCTGTTTTTTTATGGCTGAAAACCATGTAGAAAACAGAATGATTCCTAAAAAGCCTGCCAGCAGGAAAAGTGCGGAAGGTTCCTTAAATAAATTGCTTTGCACAAAAAGAGGCGCCATTATCCCTGCCGCAATACTAAGTTCAAACAGACTGCTTATGGACCATGAAAAAAAATCTATGACCGAGTAAAACCCGGATCCCCAGTTATGATCATTTCGGATACGCGTACGGATTTCATTGACGGAAGGGTTATCCAGAAGCTCATAATCAAGCGCAAGCGTCTGCCTGCCAAGCTGCATTTCAAACTTCATAAAACAGCTGTAAGCATGAACGGAATACACCTTTTTTAAATAACTTTTCAAAACTCCCATGACAAGAGCAAGCGCCACTGCTGCTGCCGTCGTGCGAAGTAATGTGCCGATCTCCATACCGGCCTGTAAACCATCCAGCACATATGCGGAAAGATAGATCCCGATAAACGGAAGCGCCGCCTCGAGCAGTGCGCGCAGCAGCGCCGTAATGACGACTGTTTTATCAAACTGCCACATCATCCTGACGGCATCCGCAATGTCTTTGACAATCGCAATGTTCTTTTTTTGTTTTCCCCTTTTTGTGCTTTCTTCCCGTTCTCTTTCATAGGCTCTCATGATCATTCCCACGCTCCTTCCCCGCCTGCACACTGCATACTGCATGACTGCTTTTCCCCGACGTCCTTTTTATAATACCGGCTTTGTATTTCATACATCCCGGCATATCGTTCTCCGCGTTTCATAAGCTCTTCGTGCGTACCGCTTTCTACGATACGGCCGTCATGCAGAAACACGATACGGTCACAGAAACGCGTACTGGCCAGACGATGTGAAATATAGACCGCCGTCTTATTTTGGGAGAAAGCATGAAAATTCTCGTAAGTCTCACTTTCCGCAACAGGATCAAGCGCCGCCGTCGGCTCATCCAATATCAGTATCGGCGCATCTTTATACAGCGCTCTTGCCATCAGCAGTTTCTGTTGTTCCCCGCCGGAAAGTACAATGCCATCCTCCACGGCTTTCGTCATCGGTGCATGAATACCTCCCGGATAGGTACTGATCCTGTCATAGAGTCCCGCCTGTCGTAAACAGGAGACCACCCTGTCCATATCCGTATCCTGTGCAGGCCGCATGGAAACATTTTCGGCCACGTCAAAAGGCGGAATGAAAATATCCTGAAATACTGCCGAAAAAAGCGCACACAGATCTTCCCTTCCATACTCTCTGATGTCCGTTTTATTGATCAGGATACGCCCTCGCTGCGGTCTGTAAAAACCGCATAGAAGTTTGACCACGCTCGTTTTGCCCGCACCGTTCACACCCACGAGCGCAATTTTTTCTCCCCTGCCAATATGCAGATCAAAATCCGACAAAACAGGTTCCGACTGCTCATCATAAGAAAAAGTCACATGTTCGAAGTCAATCTCTATACTCTCCCCTATTGGTATAGTTTTTAGGTCATTTTCCTCTTTTTCATTATCCATTTCCAAAAACGACCGTATATCATTCATATGCAGATTGGCTTTATGCATATTATTGAAACTGCCAATAATATTACTGACAAAGTCTGAAAAACCTGTTACCGCACCAAAATACAGAACAAAATCTCCTATGGTAATACTTCCGTTTACCACACAAAAAATCAGATAAGCATATGCCGCACCATCCCGGATAAAAAGCGTTGCCGCATTCACACAATCCACCAGGAAAAAGCGTTTTTTTATCCTGGAATCAAGCGCCGCATACTCCGCCAGAATCTTATCCTGTAAACGGACTAACCACGACTTCATGCCATAGAGCCTGATATCTTTTCCAAACTGCACGTCTTCTGCGGTATATTCCACATAGAGAAGTCTGTTTCTAATTCCGGCCCGTTCGTCCTGTTTTCCGTATTCGTACATCTGTGCATATCTGACCGCAAAATAATTGATCAGAGAAAGCACGGTCAGAAACAGGATCACACCGATATGCAATGTTGAAATGATCGCAGAATAAACCATGAATCCGGCTATATTAATAAAAAGCGCGATCAGGGCTTCCGTCATGACCATGATCCCGGAAGAGTCGCCGCAGCCTGACGCAGTCACAGCGCGTGTGTATTTCCGCTGTCCTTCCGCACTCTCTATCTGTGAATAATCACAATATAAAGATCTCATATACAATCTTTTTTGATAATGAGTCCGCATATCGTTCAGCAGCATATATTTGCCCTTGCGTGCCATTCCGGATAATGCCATGGACACAGCAAGAAGCATGCCGAGTCCTCCAAGCCGTATTAGAATTTCCGTCATTCCTGCCCCATCTGCCGCCAGCTCGACCGCTATTTTAGGGAAAAAAATACCAAGCAGCGGCTCCAGTACCGAAAAGATACACTGCATTATCGTAAACACGAACAGTACCGGATGCGTCCTCCTGATATCTCCTAACAAAAAAGCAACATTATTGATCACAGAATGTTCTTCCGTTTTCCTTTCTTTTTTCTGTTCCATCCATTTCTCTCCTCCCTGCAGAAGCGCTGTCGTTCCATATGATTGTCGCATATTTTACGAAAACAGACGATTTTCTGCATGAATGGCCGCTTTGAAAACACGAACGGTATTTTCATAATCCGAAAGCATCAAAAAGTAAGCATCCGCCGGCTAAAGCGGCAGCATAACCTCTGTGACAAATACCCCTTCTTCATTCTGTCGGTTTACATAACCATGATATTTGGCTGCGATCCTGTCAATCCGCATAAGACCATATCCATGATTCGCACTCCGCTTCGTTGACAGATATCTTTTTCCTGCTTTTTTTACGCCGCCGCTTACGGAATTGGAAACGGAAATATACAAATGCTGTTTTAACACGCCGATATAAACACGGATAAAGCGTTCATTTTCCGCCTGCTGCCTTTCACAGGCTTCCATGGCATTATCGAGCAGATTCCCGATCACGGCACAAAGATCCACCTCCGATATCGGAAAGGATGCCGGGACGGACGCTTTGACATTCACAGGAAGTTTCTTCGCTTTCATCAAAGAAAGTTTACTGTTTAGAATCGCATCCACCATAACGTTTCCTGTCTTCACTACCGTATCTACCGCTGTCAGATCATCATTGAGTTTATTCAGATATTCTTCAAGCTGCTCTAACGGTTCGTCGTTTCTGCCGTTCTCCCGCATCTGTATGGTAAGCACTTTCATAGCCTGGATATGATTGTGATAATCATGTCTCCAGCCACGCATCGTCCGGTAAATATTGTGCACTTCATCACAATGTTTTGTCATCAGTTCGTTCTGATACCCTGCGATGCGCTTATCGATTGCTCTGCCAAATAATAAAGAAAACAGTCCCATGATCCTCTCTCTTTCTAAATTGTATAGTATCGGATAAACGCCTGATTCACCATATCATATCTTCTGCGTGAAATCGGCACTTCCGCATTGTTATCCATTATTATTTCTGTTTTGGCGATTCTTTTTATATATTTTATATTGACAAGATAAGAGCGATGGCACCGCAAAAAACCATCGCCTAACAGCTCTTCTATTTTGGATATCGTCTCATGTAACCGATATTCTTCTTTTACCGTCGTCATAACGACCGAATGAGCAAATGCTTCCACGATCATGATCTCGTCTACCGGTATGCGAAGCGCTTCGCCATCTGTATAAAAAACTTCAAAGCGCTCTGCCTTTTTTAACGCGCAGACCGCTCTGTCCAATACCGCATACAGCTTCTCTTTCTCTACCGGCTTCATCAGATAATGCAGCGCCGATACCTCATAACCCTCCGCTATAAAATCAGGATACGCCGTGATAAAAAGAATCTGTATCGTATCGTTCCCGGCCCGGAGCCTTTTCGCCAGCTCGACGCCGTCCATATCACCCATTTCGATATCCAGAAGCAGAATATCGACATCTTTATCATCCGCATAGGCAAACAGGAATGCTTCCGCACTATCATAAGCCGCCGCTTTGACAGTATGTTTTTCCTGCTTTGCCCATTTCTTTACAAGAGACGCCAGATAACTGCGCTGAGTCTCTTCGTCATCACAAATTGCTATCTTGTATTCCATGTTTTTCGTTCCTGCTGCTTTCCATACCCTCTATATATTCGGTCGCCATTATGCAGTGATCAGTCCATATCGATCTCAGTCTCCAGAATCTTACCGGAAGCTGCGTCAATGGAAAAGCTGTATTCTTTTTTGTCAGCATAAAATTCAATTTCATACTCGGCCACGCCATCATCCTTCTCCAGTTCCAACTTGGTAAATGTTACCTCACCAGCCGCCAAACCGACATAATCAAGAGCCGCTTTCTTCGCCTCATCCAAAGTTATCCCTTTGTGCTGCATGAATCCGATCTGATCGATCTCTTCCTGTGATGCCTTCAGGACACTGCCGTTTTTTGCATCAATTTCATATTCATATTTCATTGTATCCGTTACAAATTCAAACTCATATTCGAACGTACCGCCATCAAAGGTTTCATCCTTTAATTGTTCATCGACAAAAATCACATTCTCCGGCTCTAATCCCGCATCTGCAAGTGCGATATTTTTCGCTTGCTCCATTTCGATAAACTGCGAATTGCCATTCTCTGTTCTTTGTGCGCTAATATCCCCTTCTGCCGCCTTTTTACCTGATAATGAACCTGCCCATACAGTCTCCAGTATCTCTTCAAATTCCGGCTGAATGTTCTCCCACACAGATAATTCCGGTGATCCCTGAATCAGATAAGTTCCTGCGCTCATCGCATCAAACGGATTATTTATTGTAATATTCATCCAAAGTACATTTTCCGAATTATAAGTTTCCGTATAACGATAACCGCCAAGTCCGTTTGGCAATGTATATTCTTCTATCCTCACACCGGTACCGCAGATACCATACGATGGCGTATATCCGAATTCAAAAACCGTATCCGGATACTCCTCCGGCCAGAAATCAATCGCGCATGTGAGCATGCCGTCCTCTTTTTCCATATCTTCTTTCGTTTTAATCTCACTGTCCCAGCCAGCCGGAATATCGATAGACAAATACAGGCCATCCTGCCCGTACACTACCGTTTTGCCGGCCGGATCTGTCCCGCGCGCCGGCTCGTTTTCTATCTGTTTCTCTCCTGCGCCGTTTTCTTCAGTCAGATCTTCCTTTGCCTCAGTCTCTTCAACGGCCTCCGGCGTTTCCTGCTCTTTCTGCGCTGCATTGTTCTGTTCCGTATCAGTTTCCAGTGCGTCCCCCGTTTTATCCGCCTGCGCACTGCACCCTGTAAAACCCATAAGACAGATCATTCCCAACATATAAACTGTACTCTTTTTCATAATGATTCCTCCTTATTTTAGAACGTTTCCAAGAACTTTATCCACTATTTTCTCACTGGCAGGGAGACATATCCCTGCCGCCGGACCTACCAGGCCGGCACATATGATCGTCCCGATCCCGAAAACACCGCCAAGTCCAAATCCTGCAATGACAAAAGACACATCCACAATAACACGCACGATACTGAACTTTGCATGTGCTTTTTCGCTGATCACCAGCGCCACCAGGTCATTCGGCCCAGTTCCCGCGTCGGACTTTATAACGATCGTCATACCAAACGCCAGAATAACGCATCCGGCGGCAAGCACCGGCAGTTTCACCCACAATCCTCTCTCTTCTGCAAACAGGGGCCCCAGCAGATATGTAAAAAAATCGATGATCGGACCACCGCATACCATACAAAGGATCGTTCCGATCTTCACATAACTGCGGTCAACGATAAGCAGAACCAAGATGATCAGAAAACATATGGAGATATGCGTATAACCGTGCGTCAACAATCCCCATCCCGTCACTTTTGCAAGCATTCTGAAAACTCCCTGCACCAACACGTTAAAGGGATCCGCTCCCAGATCCGCAAGCAGAAACAGCGTTACACCCAAATGAGCGATCGTCAGTCCCACAAGTAAAACGACGACACGGACAATCGTTTCTTTCATACTCCTTTTTAACATCAGCAAACACCTTTCCTTTATATTCCTTCTTAATTCATTATAACAGTCCCGCAGATTTAATCCAACAAAAAAAATTGCAACAGCATGCAAAAGCGTTTATTGGTATTTCCCAACAAACGCTTTATGATTTCTATCTGATTCTCATGTCTATCTGCTATTCTGCAATGCTCGTTTTCCACGTTACTCCATCGATCTCAACTTTTTCTGTTTCAACAGATACCGCCAGACTGTCCAGTGCAGATTCCGATATTCTTCGCGAAGTATCTGTGATTAACCCTAAAAACGTCTGATCATAGCTCGAAAAGGACATATTGACACTTTCACCGTTCTTACCGATGACATCCACTGTGATCGTCGGATCGTTTCCGGAATATCCCTGGCAATTGTACTCTACCCTGTCTACCGGACTGTCCAGCAGCTTACATTCCTCCGTTTTCTTTTGAGCAAGTTCTGCATATAGATGATAGTCTTTTTCCAATGCGGGATCATAGGCAAGCGAAACACTTACGTCTAACTGTCTGCCATAGCAGATATTAAAGAGTTCTCCTGTCACAGCATCTATCATGTATGTCCATCTTGTACTTTCAGGTTTCTGCTCTTTCTGAAACAAAACATCTCCTGCCCAAAAAGCCCGGGGAAAAGTTACGGTTCCGGGATTATAGTGCATGTATACATAAGCGCCCTCTAAATCCAGTCCATAAATATTCTTCAGATATTGATTTCCTGTTTCAGCCGCTTCTTCCATTGTCAGATCCGTATCCGTAGGCGTTCCGGTATTCAGACTGTCCATACTTACGAAATAGTTTACTTTTCCGCCGTCTTCCTCTTTTGTTTCAGGCTTCGGCAACGCCGTCTCCAGACTGTCCGAAACCTGATAACTGGTGGGAACTTTCTCCACCTTTCCATTGTTCGCCGCCAGCGCCATTTCTGCCGCCGAATTAAAAAGGATAATACCTGCACCAATAATGGAAAATGTTGCCGCTGTCAATTTTAATACGTTCTTTTTCATAGTGAAACTCCTTTCCGATTTGTTTTGATACATACACTATAAAACCTCTCTGTATCCAAAAAATATCCATGTTATTGCAGACTTGTAAAACAATCCGCTTTTCAATAAAGAATTTTTCATGATACTGGAAAGGACAGTTTCACAAGTGTCCCTACTCCCGGTTCAGAAATAAATGACATATCCGCATGATGAATCTGTACAATTCTTTCACAGATAGCAAGTCCAAGCCCCGCCCCGCCGGCGGCGCGGCTTCGGGCTTTATCAACACGATAAAAAGCCTCTTTTATATGTGGTATCTGCTCTATCTCCATACCGGTTCCATGATCTTCGACTTCCACTACAACGGCAGATTCCTCCGCATAGGCATAGATGCAGATTTCATCTTCCTGCCGGCTTGCCTTTACAGCATTATCAATCAGGTTATTCATTAATATTAGAAGCTGTTCCATATTTCCCCGGATCATGTAATTTTGGGGCAAAACATAAGTCAGGCTTATTTTCTTTTCTGCTGCCCTCATGTACATAATTTTTTCCGACTCCGCAAAAAGCTCTTTCACAGAACAGTTCTTCTCTTTCATATCCTCCCTGCGAAGCAATGCCATATCAAGAAGCTGATACGCCATGTTTTGGAGCCTGCTGCATTCCGACATGATAAACTGCGTACATTCATAGCGTTCTTCTTCTGACATAAGCGCTTTTTGGATATATTCTGCATATCCATAAATCGCAGTCAAAGGAATTCGCAGTTCATGGGAAAAATTGTCAATAAACTGCTGTTTCTGCTCTGCTCCCTCTTTAAGCTGCCTGATCTGATTTTCTATCTGTTCTGCCATAAGATTAAAATTGTGCGCCACACCGGAAATCTCATCCTTTCCATAAACCGGAATCCTGCTGCCGTAACTTCCATTTGCAATCTTTGCGGATGTACTGGAAATCTGCCTTAACGGGCGAAAAATAATATTTAGGAACTGAAACAGAAAGAATGACATCATAAGGATTACCACAACGCCTGTAAGAAAAAGAATATTTTTCGTATAACGCCATGACTGAATGATATCGTCCAGATTTCCAGTATACATAAGTCCGTAATCCTGCCACGGAGCCGGAAAGCTGCCGTAAACGCACAGAAACGGACGATTTCCATTTTGCATATAAACAAGCCGTTCCTGACTGTATCCGGTATCCGGCGGAAAAACCATGTTTTCTTCCGATGCAAACCCAGAGCTTTCGTAAATCCATTCCCCCGAAAAAGCCACTGCGAGTCCGTTTCCCCTTCCTTGCAGATACCGCGAATACGTATGCATCAGGTTGTCTATATTTTCTTCCACATGATTTCCCCTCTGCTCCAATGCCTGCATGTCTCCAATCAAAGAGGATGCAATGACATAATGCTCTGCCAGACATTTGTCCCGGACAGCAGAAAGTTTGTCCTTCAGGATAACGTTTGAAACAATCAGAATCATCGAATTGAGAAACACAATAAAAAGAATCAGTGCAACGAAAAAAATCTTTTTTTTCATTCATGGACCTCCAATCGGTATCCCAGCTTATATACTGTTCTGATCTGATTTTCCAAATGCAGTTTATGGCGCAGTCTCTGTATATGGACATCCACAGTACGGGTACCTCCATCAAAATCATATCCCCATACCATGTTAAGCAGCCTTTCTCTGGAAAGAGCAATGTTCCGGTTTCTAATCAGTACCTCCAACAGCTCAAATTCTTTAGGGGTACATTCGACTGCCGTTCCATTTAGAAAAACCTGATGTCTGTCAAAATCGCATTTCAAGTCACCCATCATAAATTCCGACTCAGCTTTTTTGGTCCGCCGCAGTACCGCTTCCACCCTTGCTGCCAGTTCCAGCATCTGAAATGGTTTTGTCAGATAATCATCTGCCCCCATAGCCAGCCCTCTCAGCTTGTCGGTCAATTCGCTTTTCGCTGTCAGGAAAATGGTCGGCGTTCCAAAAGCTCTTTCAAACACCTGATAACCGTCCAGTCCGGGAAGCATAATATCCAGAACAATCAGATCAAATTTTCCATTCTCCAACAGGGTGACAGCAGATAATCCATCGAAAGCCTGCGTACAATGATGCCCTGTAAGACTTAAATTTCTGCGTATCAGTTCATTAATAGACAGTTCGTCCTCTACAATTAATATTTCAGCCAACTTTTACACTTCCTTTTCAAATAATAAAAATTATAACGCAAAAATGTTTCTAAAATGTAAAATAATTTTAAATTCGTCCCTATTAATGTACACACAAAAAAGCGTCCGTTGATTTTCTGCCAACAAACGCTTTCCTTTAGAATTTCTGTCCGCTTATTCTACATGTATTTCCCTGGCAATGACCGCCTTATCTGCAGCGCTGCTGCTCATTCCTTCCTGCTCCAGCTGCGTCCAGTCATCAAAATTGTCAAAAATAAAGACATACAATGTTTTTATCTCTTTCCCCTGAACGGCAAATCCGGCTCTGCCTGCCATTTCCGTATCTGCGTAAAGCATTTCCCCATCCTGATCAAAGCAGATTGTGTAGCAGGGTTCATAAGACCATCCAAGCAGTTCAAACATCTCCGCATCCGTCATATCGGGATCTATTGAAAGCAGTTTTTCCCTTCTGTCGTCTGTCAGTTCTCTCTGCTCTCCCGGTGTCGTCGTATGAACGATCACCTGATACGGAGATACCACGACATCTTCAAGCGTAATATTCCCCTCCTTCTCACCCACTTCTATTGTTTTTATATCCGTTCCGTTTACCTCAAACGGAATGACAATGTTCCAGCTGCCCTCCGTCCAGTGAGATGCCGTTATTTCCTCGCGGTCAAGCATCCTGTCATCATCATGACCAAGACCGTTTACATTTAAGTTAAGTTCGCCGCTGCCCGTGTGTTTCTCTGCAAGATCTATCTTCAGCATACCCGCAAATGTGTGGCTGTCGATCACCTGTCCATCAAACGTATTTTCGATCCATTCGGGCGCACTTCCATCCACACTCCATGTTCCGTCTATATAAAATCCTGCAGCTGTCCGGTCATCTGCAGATTTCATACCGGTATAATGTTGGGGAATGTGCGTAAAATCTGCATCTTCTGATGCAATATTTACTGTAAGGAATATGGAATATCCATCACAGTAGGCTTCTGATGCAGTCAGTGTGATCCCCTGATCAGATACGGTATAGTCCGATGTATCCAAATTTCCCGCATGATCCTCATTTGTGAGGACAGTTTTCTTATCCGTATAGTCTCCCGAATATGTGGCATTATCCTCAACCTTCTCAAAAATCTTTCCGATCAATGGGATCTTTGCTGCAAGCACCGGATTAAAATATCCCAATCCGCCAATTCCGATTATAGCCGCCGCGGCCGCTGCAGCACCTTTTCCTATGTTACCAAATTTCATCATTTTATCCTTCCTCCTTCTATGTATCCGGATCTCTCTGTCACTTATTTCAGGAGCAAGGGCCTGCTTTAAGATTTGATTCAATTTTTCATCTGTCATATCCTATCGCCTCCAATTTTTCCTTTAACTGTTTCTTTGCCTTTCTCATCCGGCTCTTGACGGTTCCTTCCGGCAGTCCGAGGATTTCAGACACCTCATGAATCTGCATATCCGCTGAATAATACAAATAGATAGGTATTCTGTACTTCTCAGGCAGAGATGCAACTAATCCCTGAATCATGTTTACCTCATTTTGCTGCAAAACAATATGTTCCGGCGATACCTTATTGTCATGGCCGGAAACTTCATACCCCGCATCAGACATCTCATCCATACTGTCCATCGGAACCAGCCTCATCCTGTTTGCATATTTTTTCTTTTTATTTTTCCAAAGATAAATTGAAGTGGATAAAGCGTAACTCTTTGTATTCTGCATAGAGTCCAGTCTTTTCCTTTTCTCCAGCAGCTTGAGCATCGTGTCCTGATACAGTTCATCCCCATCTTCTACCCCTTGAGCCGTCATCCGGCAAAACCGCAGAATATCCTTTCCGAACTTCAAGACAAACCGCTCGAACTCATTATTATTCATAGCAGCCATCCTCCTTCTTCTTTCAAGCCGACTTGCAAAGATTTGCCCTTGCATGTATAATTTGTCCTGACACCGGAAAAAGTTTTCGAATTCTCTAAAAATTTTATCTTTTCTATTCAAATGTCAGCTGACAAAGAGCAGCAGAAAAGAGAACCAGGGCAGTGTAAACAGGGATTATCGGAACAGATGCGGAAAATGCGCTGACGGATCGTGCTGCCGCGCAATGTTTAGACAGTTCAGTAATGTAATAAAAACATGAAATGCAACACCAAAACAACGAATGCCGCGCTTTGCGGGCCATTCTTATGAATAACAAAAACCCGGAAACATCCGGGTTTTCACAAGCTGATGACGGGAATCGAACCCGTGACCTCCGCACTACCAATGCGACGCACTACCGACTGTGCTACATCAGCAAATATATTCGGTAAACAGACCCTGTCCGTTTACCGAATTGTATTGTATCATAAGGTATTTTGATTTGTCAATAGGCATTATCGGTGCATCCTGTTCATTTACTCTGCTTTTCCTTTTTATACAAAATAAAAAATGATCACCTGCTGTGCAAGGAAATTTTCGCCTTCAAAGTTTCCCCATATATTTACGGCCGCTTTTTCTTTGAGATCCGCCAGGCTGCCTTCACGGGTTTCTACATCAGCGTCTCCGTTGACCCCGCCGTTTTTAACCGTATGTACTTCATATCTGGTTGTTTCCAAAACTAAAACGGTAAGCAATTCCTCATCTGCACTTCCTTCTGCCGGAGCAACCAGAATATCCATATCCGTTCCGTTCGATGACTCTTCAAATGACCGACGGATAACAATATCCTGATCTCCTATACTTTTTACATTCCCCGTAACTTTCTCAAGTGACTGTGCCTCAGCGCCGGACTCTCCGGCCGGCAGATCCTCTGTCGTTCTCTGCTCTGCTGCCATATCATCTGCATCAGGTGTTTCTCCCCCCTCTGTGTCCGTATGAACAAGTTCGGTTACAGGCGTTCTCTCTTCATTTTCACTTTCTCCGCATCCGCAAAGCAGTCCGATTACCATGACTGTACCGCAGACTGTCAATATTTTTCCGCGTACTCTTCCTGTCTTTTTCCTCTTTTTTATACACTCTTTTGTTTTTCTGCTTTTTACTGTTCTCATCTTACTGTCCTTTCTTATTATGATGAAATCAGTATAGCAGAGCAATCTTTAAGTTCTCTCTAAGTCTGGAAAAAAATGAAATTTAATATCCCGAATGAATCGCTTTTTTTAATTTTGACTTAATACGCTGCAGCGCATTGTCGGTAGATTTTTCGTCACGTCCAAGTACTTTGGCAATCTGCGTATAGCGCATTCCCGTCAGATACAGGTCGAGCACCTGCTTTTCGAAACCGCTTAATTCTTTTTCGATCGTTCTTTCCAGCTGTTCTACATTTTCCTTATCGATCATCATTTCTTCGGGACTCTGTTCCGATTTTAAGGAAAGAATATTCACAAGCGTCATATCCTCTTCACTTCGCTCGGAATTTTCTCTGGCAGTGGCATAGAGGGAAATATAGGTGTTTAACGGAATATGCTTCTGACGTCTGGAAGCCTGCACGGCCGTATACATCTGTCTGGAGATACACAGATCGGCAAATGTAAAAAAACTGGCGTCCCGGCCGCTGTCAAAATCGCGCACGGCCTTAAACAGGCCGATCATGCCCTCCTGGATCAGATCATCGCTGTCCGCACCGAGGATATACATGGATTTCGCCTTGCTTTTCACAAGATTTTTATATTTGTTCATGATAAAGTCCATAATACCGGCCTCGCCGTCCCGCAAGTGCACCATCAGTTCTTCATCACTGTATTGTTCATACTCTTCTTTCATCCGGCTTTCATCCCCGCTTAACTATGCATTTTGCATGTTCACTGTGCTTCTTCCTGTTCTTTTCCCGGCCGGGACTTTCCTGATTACCGCTTTCCCTGTCACGGTTCCCAACGGTTTCCGGACGGGCGGTCTGTATTGTCCTGCAGCTCCGTATCATCCGCTCCGTTTCCGCTTAAACGATCACTGTCCGTCTGATTGCCGCTCACACTTCTGCTGCTTACCATACTGCTGTCTGCAATATCACTGTCTTCGTTATAGTACTTCACGATCTCTCCTGCAAAGTGCTCTGCAAGAACCTGATATCCCGTCGGATTACCATGTACGCCATCCGGCATATATTCGGCAATGACATTGGCATCATGAGAGTCAAGAATATTGGAATTATATAAATCTATTACCTCAATATCGTATTCTTTCGCCAGTGTTTTTATCACTTCCACAAATTTTTTCTGCGGCAGAAGGTATTCCCGTTCACTCATCAGATAATCCTGCAGCACATTGGGCAGAGGTGTTGCGAAGAAAATAACCGCATCGGGGTAATTTGTCCGCAATCCGCTCATCAGCTCGTTCAGATCCCCGCAGAAAGTACGGAAAGCCCGCTCTTCCAGACTGCCGAACTCCTTATCGGAAACGCAGAATCCATCGTTTGTACCGCCCATAACGATAATGATATCGGTATCCTGCGGAATCTCCGTATAACGGTCCACAAATGCGTCCGCCCAGTATCTGCCGATCGACGAACCGCCGATGCCCAAATTAAGCACTTCTTCCGCACCCAAAAGCGCCTGCAGTTTTTGGGGATAGGAATATTGTACGTAATTTTCTTCCTCTTCCAGATTGGCTGCCGCAGTTATACTGTCGCCAAGGCAGGCAATCTTCATACCGGAAAAATCATATCTGTTTTCTGCAATCCATTCTCTGTCCGCCTGGTTGACTTCCAGCGTCTCCTGATAAGAAGTCCGAAGAGCCTTTCGCTCTTCCAACGTCATTTCCGGCTGGTCGTAAATAAAGCGCCATTCGTCAAAGATACTGCTTCCTGTCATATTGCCATCATAGTAATTGACATCCGACTGATTACCGGATATGCTTCCAAGCAGAAAACCGAACGGATCCATATTGCCGGAAACGGTTGTATTTCCCGAAACGGTTCCGTTACCGGAGACGGACATATTGCCTGACACGGACATATTCCCCGAAACGGATCCCATACCGGGGAAAAACAGATTCCCTGAAACAGACCAGTTACCGGAGACGGACATATTGCCCGATGTAGATGCACTGTCACCCGTACCTGTATTACCGGAGACGGAACCCGGCATAGACGGCAGGATGTTTCCCGACACCCCCTGTTCTTTTTTGCTCTGTACATCATTGGCCGCGTTCACCGTTTCATCAATAAAAAGCTGCAGCGATTCCGGATCTTCTGCCATATTGGCGATCTCAGACTGCATTTCCATAACACGCTGCTGTGCCTCGGCATTTCTTGCCATCAATTCTTCCAGATTCTGCTGCTGCATTTCTTCTTCCATGGCCGCTTTCTCCACGTAACCGGAATATGCCCTGAGTCCGACTGCAGCCGCCAAAAGCGCCGTCATAACAAAAATTCCTATTAATAAAAATTCAGATGCCTTTTTCATATTTTTTTATACCTGATCTCTGCCTGACAATTTCGTAGGCAAGCACTCCCGCCGCTACGGAAGCGTTCAAAGAATCTATATTTCCTTTCATGGGAATGGACGCTGCCATATCGCAGTTTTCTTTTATCAGTCTTCCCACACCTTCCCCTTCATTACCGATAATCAGACCGATTGGTCCTTTTAAATTCAAATCATACATTACGGTGCCTCCCATATCGGCACAGACGAACCATATCCCCTCTTTTTTCAATTCTTCCATCGTCTGACGCAGATTCGTCACTTTTGCCACCGGCGTATAATTTAACGCCCCGGCAGAAGCCCTGGCTACCGCAGCCGTCAGTCCTGCCGCACGGTTTTTGGGAATGATCACCCCGTGCGCACCGGCAAGATTCGCCGTCCTGATGATTGCTCCCAAATTATGCGGATCCTCAATGTTATCCAACAGAAAAAGAAAAGGTTCTTCCCCCTTCTCTTTTGCATTATCCAGTATTTCCTGCACCTCCGCATAATGATATGCCGAAGCATGCGCGATCACGCCCTGATGTCTGCCTGTCTCGGACATTTGATCCAGACGCTCTTTTTTTACGTATTTTATCAGACAATCCTGCTTTTTAGCCTCTCGCTTAATACTGAGTACCGGGCCATCCTGGCAGCCATCCAGTACGTAGAGCTTGTCTATTGTTTTCCCGGAACGGAATGCCTCCATAACAGCGTTTCGTCCCTCGATCGTCATCTCCGTATATCCCATATTCATTCCTCTTATCATTTATATTTTTATATCCATTTTCTCCAGAGCAGAACCTACAAGCATAAGAAGCCTGTCCGTTTTATCCTGTAAATACAGATATCCTAACAAGGCTTCCAGTCCGGTGGCCTTCCGGTAATCTGCAATGGAGGCGTTTTTGGCGGATGTATAGGATTTCGCATTCCGGCCGCGGTGATAAACCGCCCGTTCCTCTTCGGAAAGTTGTTCTTCCAGCAATTCTATCATCCGCGCCTGCGTCTTCGCATTCACATACCGGGTTGTCATTTTATGGAGCTGGCTGGCCGGACGGTTGGCACGCTCTACGACAACGGTCCGAATGACCAGATCATATATGGCGTCTCCGATATATGCCAGTGTAAGAGGCGAATACGTTCTGATATCTTTTCCCTTACAGTCAAACTGCTTCTTAATGGCCTCCAGTATCGTTATGCTCTCTTCCATTTCACACCTTCTCTGGTATCCTCCAGAATGATCCCCTGCTCAAGCAGCAGTCCGCGGATTTCGTCCGCTCTCGCAAAGTTCTTCTCTTTTCTTGCCTCTTGTCTTTCTAGGATCAACGCTTCGACTTCGTCATCCAGGATCTCGGCTTCCTTTTCTACGATCAGTCCGCAGAGATCGGAAAGCATGAGGATCTCATCTTTTAACGTTTTGATAAATGCTTTGCTGCTTTGTTCCGTCACATTCGTATTGGTGAATTTCACAAGCTCAAAAATCGCAGAAATTGCATCCGCCGTATTAAAGTCATCCTCCATAGCTTCTTCAAACTTAACGACAAAACGCTTCGCTTCCTCTGCCGCCGCTGTTTCTTGCTGAGTCATCTGTGTTTCACTGCTGTCCGGCGCATCGCTTTCGTTTGTCTGCAGAAGATAATTCAGATTGGCAACGCTTGTCACAATACGATCATAGCCGTTTTCGGCCGCTTTCATAAGATCTGCACTGAAATTCAACGGACTTCTGTAATGTGCTGACAATATGAAGAAACGCAGCACCTGCAGATCATATTTTTCACCGATGTCCCTGACCGTAAAGAAATTGCCATCTGATTTCGACATTTTCCGGTTATCGATATTTAAAAAGGCATTGTGCATCCAATATTTCGCAAATACCTTATCATTTGCGGCCTCAGACTGTGCGATCTCATTTTCATGATGCGGGAAGATTAAATCTTCTCCGCCGGCATGGATGTCGATTTCGTCTCCCAGATATTTTTTGCTCATAACGGAACATTCGATATGCCAGCCGGGACGTCCTTTACACCACGGAGACTCCCAGTAGGGTTCTCCTTCCTTCTTCGGTTTCCAGAGTACGAAATCAAGGGGATCTTCTTTCTGATCTTCTCCGGAAACAAGCAGGGAACGGTTGCCGCCCTGCAGATCGTCCAGATTCTTATGTGACAGTTTGCCGTATTCTTTAAAGCTTCTTGTTTTAAAGTATACGGTACCGTCCGGCGCCGCATAGGCATGGCCTTTCTCAATCAGCGTATGGATCATATCGAGCATTCCGCCGATCTCTTCCGTCGCTTTCGGATGAACCGTGGCAGGCTTTACATTAAGCGCCTTCATATCTTTTCTGCATTCTTCAATATAACGTTCGGCGATCACGGAAGACTCTACGCCTTCTTCCTTCGCCTTTTTGATGATCTTATCGTCCACATCCGTAAAATTGGTAACGTAATTGACCTGATAGCCTTTGTATTCCATGTATCTTCTGACCGTATCGAAAACGACCATCGGTCTGGCGTTTCCGATATGGATCAGATTATAAACGGTAGGGCCGCATACGTACATGCTGACCTTACCTGCTTCTCTCGGTTCAAACTCCTCTTTTGTCTTAGACAACGTATTGAATATTTTCATAATAGAAACTCCTCCTGATATTTTTTACTGCTCTGTCCGTTTCATTCGTTTTAGCTCCCTTACATCCTGTTCCAGATCGATCAGACGGTTGGTCAGCTCCTCGTTTTCACGCTGCAAAAGCGCCAGTTCCTCCGTAACCGGGTCAGGCAGATTGATCTGATCCATCTCCTCCTGCGGCAGGAAAACATTGTTCCGCTTTACGACGCGTCCCGGAACGCCCACTACAGTTGAGCCGGGCGGCACTTCTTTTAACACGACGCTTCCGGCGCCGATCTTGCTGTTGTCACCGATCGTAAAAGAACCAAGTATCTTCGCGCCTGTGCTGATCATGACATTGTTGCCGATCGTCGGATGTCTTTTGCCCTGCTCCTTGCCTGTTCCGCCGAGCGTAACACCCTGATACAAGGTTACATTATCGCCGATAATCGTAGTCTCACCGATAATAACGCCGTTTCCATGATCAATAAAAAAACCTCTTCCGATCTGCGCTCCCGGATGGATCTCGATACCCGTCCTGCGGGCGCCTCTTTGCGATACCCACCTGGCTAAAAAGAAATGCTTCTTTACATACAGTCTGTGCGCAGCGCGGTAATACAGCATGATTCTGAAACTCGGATAAAGAAAAACTTCCATATTGGAATGTATGGCCGGGTCACGTTCTCTTATGAGCTTTATCTCTTCACGTATATAACTGATAAATCCCATTCTACTAATACTCCTTTACTAAGTTAAGAGAAAAAAGAGCCGTCCCTCAACGGACTTCTCCGTAAGGAAAAAGCGGACAACCTGTCTCCGGCTTTCTGAGACGAATTATCCGCGGTCAGCTTCCTATACTATCAGAATATGCAGTCTATCTGCTTTGGTCAAGGATTACAGCTTTTACACGGAAGATAATTTGTTTTCCCACTCCTGTAAAATGATTTCACAGTTATCAACTTCTATTTCTTCCACAGCTTCCTTTAATTGTGCAAACATTTCCTGCTGCCAGTCTTCGTAATGATAATGTTTCATTTCCTGCACGACGCTTTCCATCCGGTCTACGTCCAGATCTTCCATCGCCACTCTCATATCGGCAAAGCACCGCAGCAGACCTGCGTCTGAAATCTGTTCTTTGTCCGTATCCGTCTCCTCTTCTTCCGGATAATACGGTTTCAATACAGCGCGGTAACCCAGATACTGCTCCAGCATAGGATCGGTATGTCTATGTATATATGCCGAATTCCTTGCATTACCCGCCTGTTCCAGCGCAGCCGCCTTATCTGACAGAGAGATCGCGCCGATCTGTTTGGAGGAACTCTTCAAAGCATGCACTTCTATCGTAAAACCGGTCCAGTCTTCCTTTTCTTCCAGTGTCTTAATCAGCCTTGCCTTCTTCTCTATCGCACGGTAATATACTTTGAGAACAGACCAGAAAAGATCTTCGTTCCCCAAGAATTTCAAGGCATAGGACACATCCAGATCCCCAACCACGATATTGGCCGGCTCATTCTCTTTCGGAGCAGTTCCAAGCATATACACCTTCTGTATCTTTTCGATCGGCAGCCATTGTCTGACTTTCGACACAAGGATCCTAAGTTCTATCGGTTTGGCAACGAAATCATTCATCCCCTCCTGACAGAACATTTCTTTCGTTCCATCTACCGCATTGGCCGTAAGCGCAATGATCGGCACGTCATTGTATTCCTGATGAAAACGCCGGATAATACGAGTCGTCTCCACACCGTCTAATTCGGGCATCATATGATCCATAAAAACAATGTCATAATGGTATTTGCTGATCTTATCGATCGCTTCTTTTCCGCTGATCGCCGTGTCGACATTCATTTTCAGCGGCTCTAGCAGTCCTTCCGCCACCGTCAGGTTCACGGCGTTATCGTCTACGATCAAAACTTCCGCATCCGGCGCAATAAAATCAAACTCGCTCACTTCTGCATCACTGTCGTCAAAATACATGCTTTCCTCATTGAGTATCATGGCGATCGTCAGAATAAAGAGCGGCTTTTTCACCACATGCAGATTCGGGATCGTATGCTTCACACTGTCAAAAAAATCAATCAGTAAAACTGCCGTGATCTGTGTGTTTTCTTTAATAAATGCTTCAACGGCCGCTGTAAACACAGGCTGCTCGATAAACAGAAAGCATTTCTTATCACCGTCAAGAATCGTATCCAGTTCTTCTTCGGAAAACAGTTCCTTATATTCTACGCCGAGACTGTGTACATCCTCCGCAAAGCGCTCCCTGACATAGCGGTTGGAAAACAACCCTGCCGCTATACGGACATCCGGCTCTTTTACGCAGATACACGGCGTATCATTGATGACTTTCTGCGGCAGTTTAAAGAAAAACTTACTGCCCTTCTCATATTCGCTTTCCACCCAGATCTCGCCGTTCATCAAATGCAGAAGCTGCTTGGATATCGCCAGGCCGAGTCCCGTTCCTTCGATATTACGATTTCTTTTGCTGTCTAACTGCTGGAACGACTGGAAAAGTTTCTCCTTGTCTTCTTTTTTGATGCCGATCCCGGTATCTTCCACACAAATATGCAGTTCTATCTTATCAGGCGCTATCCTGACATAATCCATCGTCAGCGTGATCTTTCCTTTGTTTGTAAACTTCGCCGCATTACTGGCCAGATTCAAAAGAACCTGCTTGATCCTGATGTTATCGCCAAGCAGTCTGTCCGGCAGTCCCGGAGAAATATTTAAGATCAGTTCCACGTCCTTGCCTTTGAGTCTTGTCATAACAATGTTGCTGACATCGCTGACAACGGACATCGGTTCGTACTCCACTACGTTAATATCCATTTTGCCGGATTCGATCTTGGAAAAATCCAAAATATCATTGATGATGGTAAGCAGTGATTTCCCGGCCTCTTTGATCTGATTGATATAAGTCTTGGCCGCTAAGGGCAGATCTTCCCGCAGCGCCATTTCCGCCATGCCGATCACGGCGTTCATGGGTGTCCTGATCTCATGGCTCATATTGGCCAGAAAATCGGATTTCATATTTGACGTCCTCAAAATATCCGCATTGGCCTGATAAACGAGATATTTATTATGGGCCATATCCGAAAGGACTTCCGCGATCGCAACTAAAAATTTCGTCGCAACGTCAATCGTATCCTGCTCCACAATCTTTATCTCTTTCACTGCTTCAAGATAGCTTTCCGGATCGATCCCCAGTTCGGCCGCGGTTTCTTTTATTTTCTGCATATCGGGCATTTCCTTCAAGATCTGCCCGCCGACAAAACATCCCACCATTTTGTCGCCTACCATAATCGGCGCCGCAAAATCAAGCAGCCCCGCATGACATGTATAAACGACCGGATGCCCCTGTTCCAACGCCGTCTTAGCGCCTTCTTTGTCACACTGCGCACAGCGCATACACCCGATCGGAGAATTTCTTGTATATTTCATGCAAAAATCGGAAAAATTGGACCCGTTCGTGACCGCCACACCATTTGTATCCGTTGTCAGCGCGGCAACTCCCGTTACCTGAGAAAAGGCGTCCTGTATATTCTGCAATGCTTTTCTATCGATCAGATCCGTCAAATATAATTCGTAATCCATTTTCGCAAAACCGCCCTTTCTTCTCTTCCTCAACTATCCTTTTTATGATCAGACCCTTCCCGCCAAACCTATCCTATGACTTTCGTGATCGCCTCGATCAGTTTCTCTCTGTCGATCGGTTTGAGCAAATAACTCTGCGGACGTAAAACAAGCGCTTCCTGAATTTTTTCACGATCTGACACGCCTGTCAGGAAAATTACAGGAATATCTTTGGTTGCCTCATTGGCACGTACTTTTTCCAAAATCCCCGGTCCTTTTTCACCGGGCATCTCGTAATCCAGCAGGATCAGATTCGTCTTCTTACGTTCCAGAAACTTCAGCGCGATCTTTCCGCTTACCGCTGTCGCCACATCATATTCACCATGCAGATGTTCTTTTAACATCTTTAACATAAGCGGATCGTCATCTACTACCAGGATATGTTTACGCTGTGCAGGTTCATCAGCCGGCACGACATTTTCCTTTTCGTTTGCGGTTTCCCCATCCAGCGCTTTCTTTAATTCTTCTATTTTTTCAGCTAATTCTATGATATCATCCGGCTTTTTCGTATCTTCTTTTTCTGCCTGAGACGGTTTCTTTTCTATGTCTGTTTCCATGCTTCTAAGGAATTCTTCTTCCTCGTCTGCCTTTTTAGCGGCTTTCGCCTCAAAATATGTTTCCCTGTCCCGTATATATTTCATGATCGTTTCCTGAATGGAAACTGCTGTAAACGGCTTTGTAATTGTTAAGGAAGCAACATTGACGGCAATTTTCTCAAATTCATCACATTCTTCTTTTGAGCCGATCAGAACCATCGTCGTCCCTGACCGCAGCAGACTGTTCTTGATATTGATCATCTGGCTGATACTCTCACGCGGTTCATTGTTCAAACAGTATACAAACAGATCCGGATTAAAGTATTTGACATGCCGCATAATATCCCCGAAACGCGTCGAAGTGGAAATCACCTCAAACGTATCGTCCATTTGAATAAAAAAATCGTCTATAATCGTTGCATTTTTGCCTGTTACCAAAGTTTTGTACTTCATGTCGGCCCCCCTGCAGATTCTATTTCTTATTCCAAAATAGTAGCATATTATGCCGATTTTGGCAAGGATGCATAAAGTACTGCATTACTTTCCGGCCATCTCGTGCGGGCAGCCGCCGCAGCCTGCACAGCCCCGGTTCTGCACTGCGTCACGGTCATAAAGTTCCGCAGGCGTCGAGAGCATACAGACAGCCTGCGCTGCGATTCCTTCGCCGCTTCCCGTAAAGCCGAGTCCTTCTTCCGTCGTCGCCTTGACACTTACCTGTGAAACTTCAATCTGCAGTGCATCCGCAATATGCCGGCGCATATGCTCAATATACGGACGCATTTTAGGCGCCTGTGCAATGATCGTCGCATCAATATTTTCTATCAGGAAAAGATGTTTTTCGAGCAGAGCGCCCACATGCTCCAATAGTTTGACAGAGGAAATCCCTTTGTATGCCGGATCACTGTCCGGGAAATGCTCCCCGATGTCCCCTAACGCCGCCGCGCCAAGCAGTGCATCCATGACCGCATGCAGCAGGACATCCGCGTCCGAATGTCCAAGCAGTCCCATTTCATAAGGAATCTCTTCCCCGCCGATTATTAATTTTCTGTCAGTCACCAGACGATGTACGTCATACCCTGTTCCAATTCTCATTTTTGCTGCCATACCCTTCCTGCGAACACTGTCTTACGATAAATGATTCATAATATAAGTAAGCAGTTCATCCGCCACTTCTTTTTTGCTCATGATCGGAAGCTGCAGCGTTTCTTCTTTCGACAGCAGCGTAACGATATTGGTATCCGTTCCGAAACCGGCTCCCGTCTGCCTGAGATTGTTCGCCACGATCAGGTCAAGATTCTTTTTCTCCAGCTTTTTACGGGAATTCTCTATCATATTTTCTGTTTCCATGGAAAATCCGCATAGAAACTGACCTGTTTTCTTGTTGGCTCCGAGGAAACCGAGAATATCCTCCGTCCGTTCCAGTTCTATCGTCAGTTCCCCATCTTTTTTCTTCACTTTCTCCTCTGCCGGAAACTTCGGCGTATAATCCGCCACCGCCGCCGCCTTGATGATAATGTCCTGTTCCCCGGCCCGCTCTTTGACGGCCTCAAACATCTGTGCGGCAGACAGGATCTCTATCGTATGCACGCCTGCCGGCGGCTGCAGGGCGGTCTTCCCCGTTACCAGCGTAACGTCCGCGCCGCGCCGCATTGCCGCTCCGGCAATGGCATAACCCATTTTTCCGGTAGAGTGATTGCTGATATAACGCACGGGATCGATCTTTTCCCTGGTTGCGCCCGCCGTCACAAGTACTTTTTTACCCTTCATATCTTTTGGCTGCAGCGCGTTTACGATCGCTTCATACAAAAACTCCGGCTCCGGCATCTTACCCTCTCCGGTATCCCCGCACGCCAGATAACCCGTGGCCGGCGTGATCACCTCGATGCCGTAGCGCCGCAATATTTCAATATTATCCTGTACAACGGGATTGCGGTACATTCTCGTATTCATTGCCGGAGCAAAAATCTTCGTACATTCGCAGGCAAGCAGCGTCGTTGTCAGCATATCGTCTGCAATGCCGTGCGCCGCCTTGGCGATCACGTTGGCAGAAGCAGGCGCCATCATGAAGACATCTGTCTGCTTCGCCAATGAGACATGTTCCACACTATACTGGAAATTTCTGTCAAAGGTGTCTACCAGACATTTGTTGCCGGTCAGAGTTTCGAATGTAATCGGATTGATAAAATTTGTTGCATTCTGTGTCATAATGACGGTAATATCGGCTCCGCCCTTTTTCAGCATACTGGCTAACGAAGCGATTTTATATGCCGCGATACTGCCTGTTACCCCAAGTATAATATGTTTTCCCTTCAGCATCCTGTTTCCTCCAAACATCCCGTTATGTGTCATGATATTATTAAATGACGCGCATGCCGCCATACAGACCGTTTATCCCTGTTCCATATTTTTACAATATATAATATACAGACCTTTTAACGTCAGTTCATCATCATGAATGACCTTTTTCTTACAATAAGGCACAATGCTGCCCGCAAGACCGCCGGTTGCGACTACAGCAGCCTGCTGTCCGAGTTCTTTCCAGATCCGCTCGATCATTCCATCGATACAGGCCGCCTGTCCCATAACGATGCCGCTTTTCATACAGTCGATCGTATTCCGGCCGATGACTTTTTTGGGCGCTTCCAGACTGATCTTTGGCAGCTGGGACGTCCGGTTTACCAAAGAATCCAGAGATACCTTGACCCCCGGAAGGATCATTCCGCCGATATAATTCTTTTTCTCATCTACGACGCTTATTGTCGTCGCTGTTCCCATATCGATCAGAATAATCGGTGCGCCGTAATACTGTAATCCTGCAACCGCATTGACAATCAGATCGGAACCGACCTGTCCCGGATTATCCATAAGAATATTCAGTCCCGTTTTCACGCCCGGCCCCACAAGCAGCGGCGAAATGCGCAGCAGCTTCTCCATTGCCGTCTTTACGACATTATTAAGAGGCGGGACTACGGAAGCTATGATGCACCCCGTAATGGATTTCACCTCGATGCCGTACAGGTCTAAAAGTGTCTTAAACGATACGACATACTCCAGTTCCGTATTGGAGATGTTGGTTGAGACTCTTTCCACAAAATGAATTTTTTCCTGTTCAATACAGCCGATCACAATATTAGTATTCCCGATATCTACTGCCAAAATCATCTTCTCACTATGTTCCTTTCTGTTTAATCGATAGGTTTTACCCTCATTAACGCGATCCCTACGCCAGCAATGATGACCGCCGCCACTACCGCTTCTATGACGCCGTTAAAGCTGATGATCCCCATGATCGTATCAAATACCGCCTCCCCGGCAATACCGAGCGCCTGTGCATAGGCATCTTTATATAAAATAAAAATACCGCTCATAACAAACAATGTATTGGTAAATGCTCCTGTAAGTCCCGCATAGGCAAGCGCAATATTCGTTGACGCTTTCCTTCTGCCGGCGATCGTCAGCACAACAAAAAGCAGTACCCCCGCCGCAATACCGACTGCCATACTGATCGTCATGCACATATTTTCGTCTGCCTTATCCTGTAACATACGTTTTAAGAATATGATCAGGGAAACAGACAAAAGAACGGAAGCCGCAAGGTTGATCACAGTCCCCCATACTTTCTGTCCGTCTTTTAACAGCTTCCGAACGAGAATATACACAAAGTACGGTATGACGCCGACTAAAATTCTCGGTATGAAGCAGATATAAAGGCTCTTAAAAATACCCGAAACACCGACAACATTTGCCGCAAGAACGGGTGAAAATACAAAAGCCGACGGTGTAACCGCCTTGAATGTGTTGTTGATAAAGCTTGTGAAACCAAATGTGAATCCTAAAAATGCACCTTTCTTCGGTCCCAGAAATAGTGCTCCAAGGATGACCGGGATATGAATGATCGTCGCGTTGATGACAACAAGCGGGATATATCCCAGCGGTGTGAATGCCATTATGATAATAATGGCGGTGAACAGTGCCGTCAGCACCAGTTCATAAGTTTTTTCATTTTTCATGGTACGTTTCCTCCTGTTATTATTCTCTTAATCGAGATACAATACGGTGTAATCATACCACATTGGGATTTTATTGACAATACGGAATTTATAAGGGAAAATGCCTGACATCGTACAGCATACCTCTTGACAGCCAAAAGAGAGCTATGCTAAAATCGTAAAAGAAATTTATTTAGGAGGAAGTTTATGTTAAGTGTTATTGTAATGGAGAAAGCTGCAAACTGAATATTGCAGGGCGGTTTTATGTTTGAATGTTTGAATGTTCAAGAGCCTGCCCACTTGCCGACAGCTTGTTCTGTCTGCATTTGCCTTACAATCGCTTAATATTATGGTATATAGTTTTACAAACGCGATCAGCATGGCTGTATAGTCATGCTCTTTTTATCCCGTCTTATCCGTGTTGTGAAAAAAGAATCATAGATCATTGCCGGCAGCTGATTGCTGATAGAAAATTACTATAAAAAAGACCATGGTATCTTACGCTTTAAGGGTTACCATGGTCTTTTTCTGTCCAAAAAGAGATTCCTGCAAAACGTGCCGGGTCCGGTTTGTAAGGCAGTATCAAATTTATCATCAGGAAAGGATATGAAAAAATGAAGCGTACAGTAATCGAAACCAATCATTTAGTAAAAACGTACCGCAGATATAAGAAAAAAGAAGGAATCCGGGGAAGTCTGACCGGCTTATGGAAACGTGAGTATGAAGAGAAAACAGCCATTAACCAGATCGATCTGTCCATATCGGAAGGAGAATTCATCGGTCTGATCGGTCCAAACGGCGCCGGGAAAACGACATTAATTAAAATGCTGACAGGCATCATTGCCCCTACGCAGGGGCATCTTGATGTGTTAGGCTATTATCCGAATGATCTGAAAAACGAATTTAAAAAACAATATGCCGTCGTAATGGGGCAAAAAAGCCAATTGTTTTTTGAACTGACGCTCAATGATACGCTGCGCCTGTTTAAGGAAATATATGAGATTTCCGAAGAAGATTTTCAAAAAAACAAGAATTATTTTGTGAAGCTTTTCGGCGTCGAAGATCTTATGGATGTTCAGGTAAGAACACTGTCTTTAGGGGAACGAATGAAAATGGAGCTGATCGCGGCACTGCTTCATAACCCCAAAATACTGTTTCTGGATGAACCGACCATCGGTTTAGATGCAGTGGCGTCCAAACAGATCCGTAAATTTTTAAAAGAGATCAATCAAAAGAACGGCACCACGATTATCCTGACATCTCATTATATGGAAGATATCAAAGCGTTATGTAAAAGGACGGTCGTCGTCAACCACGGCAGTAAAATTTACGATGGTGAAACACAGGATCTGTTTAACCGCTATCAAAAGAACAAAAAAATCATCGTCACCTTCGATGAGCAGGACACGGATATCACATTAAAAACGCCAAATGCCGTACTGCTTGAAAACACACTGCATAAAAAAATTTATAATGTATCCAAAAGATCCGCTAAAGATCTGTTGGCGGAGCTTATGGAATATGATCCGAAGGATATTGCAGTCGAAGAAGAAGAGATCGGCGTGATCGTCGAACGGATATATCAGGAAGGAAGTGCATGTCATGCGTAAATATCTTGAAGTTTCCAAAACATATATGAAAACACAACTGGTATGGAGAGCCGATGTCCTGTTCAACATGATCTTTACCATATCCAAAATTCTTTTTGCATACCTCCTATGGGGGATGGTTTTTCAGAATAAAGAAACGGTCGGACAATTTACCTTTCACAGCATGCTGTCCTATTACATTATCAGTTCCTTTTTATCCCAACTGGATATGTCTGAGGGCATCAGCCGTGAAATACATGACCGCATACGAAACGGAACCTTTTCGAAATACCTTGTCATACCTGTGAGCGTAGAAAAATACTTTGCGGCCATGGAATTTGGTATCGCAGCGTTCTACAGCGTATTTGACTTTCTTGCAGCCACCATATGGATCCTGATATTTCGAATCCGTTTTGTATTTTCTACAGATATCCGCGTGATCCTGTGCGCCCTGATCATAACCGCCCTCGGCATGCTGTTTATGGTGCAGCTAAACTTCTATTTAGGACTGCTCACCTTAAAATATCAGGGGATCGGAACATTTTTAATGATCAAGAACAATCTTGCCGCATTGATCACCGGCACGATCATTCCTCTTGCGCTGTTTCCGGATGCCCTCGTAAAGGTCATGCAGCTGCTGCCGTTTTATTACGTAACATATCTGCCGGCCATGCTGCTTACCGGAATGTGTCAAAACGAGGCTGCCGCCGGAGTCGCGGTCATTGCAGTCTGGTGTCTGGCGATGCAGTTCGTGATCACCGTCACCTGGAAAAAATATTTAAGAAAGTATGATGGGGTAGGAATATGAAAAATAATATAAAGAAAAACTTGCGTGTACTTAGAGAGCTTTTTTATTTGCGGGTGCATGGATTAACGGTATTCCGACTTGACTTTTTTGGACCTTTTTTGGTGGACGGAAGTTTATTTGTCATTCAGCTGCTGGCGTTTGAAGCGGTATATACCAATGTAGACACGATCGGCACATGGGGAAAGGGCGAAATGATCTTATATCTTGGCACTTTTTCCCTGCTGAACGCGGTCAATATGACCATCTATTTCTTCGGTGTCAATAATATACCGTACAAAGTAAGATCCGGTGAATTCGATCTGTATCTGTCAAAACCCGTGAGTCCGCTGTTTCACCTGACTTTTGAAAATATCAGTCCGGGGTCCGTACCATTAATTATCATGAGTCTGTGTATGATCACATACGGTATCCGGATACTGCAGATACAGCTGACACTGACAGCCATTTTCAGTTATGTATTCTGGACGGCCATTATGGCAGTTTTGTATTATGAAGTAGAAGTGGTCATCCGCTCCTTTTCCCTGTACCTTGTCTCGATGGCCCGAATGGAACAAATTGAAGAAGCCGGTATCGACCTGTGCATGAAATTACCGGGAACTGCCCTCTACGGCATCTATAAAGTGATCTTCTATCTGATCCTTCCCTACGGCATCATGGCTACACTGCCGGTACAGAGCATGATCGGTGAAATGAATACACAGACAGCGGTTTACGGGACAGGCACGGTGTTATTGTTCTCACTCGTTACGGCAGCGCTCTGGAAACAGGGATTGAAGCACTATAACAGTGCAAGTTCTTAAAAAACAGACGGGAGAAGCGCTTTGCTCTTCTCCCGTTAATGATCAGCGCTGCTGTTATGGTAAGATTCTGCTTACCGCGATTTGTGTTGCAAGTTCCTTTTTCTGCGGTACACTTTTCCTACATCCGGAATGACCGATATAATCTGCGATCGTTTCAAGAATTTTATCCTGTGTACTGTTTCTAAAATCATCCAGTCTTTGCAGGCCGCAATCATAGTATAAACTTGCCCGAGTATCTTTTACCCCGGGAAGTCTCATCAAATGACACATAGCGCAGATCTTTCGGACATCCGTTCTATCAATATGCAGAGTCTCTGACATTTCCTCTTCACTTTTTTCAGAAGCCAGTTTTATAATATCCAATGATTTTCTGTACCCATGTGCGAGCACTTCCGCAATGACATCGGAACCGATGGATTTGAATTCCTTTATACTTCTGTTTTTAAAATCGTGCAGATGAAGAGCGGCATGAAAACTTTCGTCGATCCCTTCCTGCATCCCCGTAATTTGCCTGATTCTTTCAAAATCAGAATCATAAATTTCGTCATATTGGGACTTAAAAAGGATACCGTTTCCCGTCAATCTTTCAATTATTGTTTCTTTCCATGGAATTAACGGATAATAACGCGCCAGCGTAGTATCTTTATTCAGTATGATCCTCATATCCGCAATTTTGATATTGTCTAAATTCATCTGTGTCCTTCTCCCGGTCTGTCTGCCGCCATTCCTATAAAAGATTCCTCTACCCTAATAACATCGTCCGTTTTGCTTCTTCCAGGGCATCGATAACCCTGTCGCACCACTCATCAAACACCGGATCTTCCTTCTGACATTCCGCAGGATGAGACAGCACGTAGTCGAGTACAATCTGCACACCCTGGTCAAAGCGCACCGTCGTTCTCATATCCGGCACGGCTCTTTTTAACTTACTGTTATCAAAAACGGATGAAACGGATTTATCTCCGATCAGGCTTCCCGTAAAGTCATAGCCATATGCCTTCCCGGCTTCCGCCAGAAATTCCGAGGCTACGTAATAGGCGTTGAGTTTTACGCCCAGCGCATCTGCGATCGTTGTGTAAATCTGATTCCATGTAAGCGTTTCGTCTCCGGTAATATGAAATGCTTCTCCGATAGCGTGGCGATTTCCCATAAGGCCGGTATAGCCTGCGGCAAAATCCCGATTGAACGTCAGCGTCCAGAGGGATGTGCCATCGCCCTGTATAATAACCGGCTTTCCTTCCATCATCCGTTTGATCACCTGCCAGGAACCATTCTCTCCATGTACTCCCAACGGAATACTTCTTTCATCATAAGTATGGCTTGGCCTCACGATGGTAACCGGAAAACCTTCCTCCCGGTATTTTTTCATCAGAAATGCTTCACTCTCGATCTTATCCCTTGAATACTGCCAATACGGATTGGCAAGCGTCGTTCCCTCCGTAATGACATATCCTGCCGCAGGCTTATGATAGGCGGAAGCGGAACTGATATAAATATACTGCCGTGTCTTTCCCCGGAATAACCTGTAATCCCGTTCTACATCTTTCAGCGTAAAACCGATGAATTCACAGACCGCATCGAATGTAAGATCTTTGATCTTCGCCGCCACATCCTCTTCCATGTTAATATCCGCGATGATCTGATGAACGCCGTCAGGAACATCCGCCTTACGGTTTCCCCTGTTCAGAAGCCAGATCTCCCAATGCCGTTCCTTCGCCAGCCGCTCTACAACGGCGGTACTGATCGTTCCTGTTCCTCCGATAAACAATGCTTTTTTCATCGTAATGCTCCTCTCTCCTTTCTTTATCTGCAGGGACAATCTATCATCCCTGATCCTGTTATGACCTACACATGAGACATCCTCTCCTTTTCCGACTCTTTCCCGCAATGAAGAGAACCGTGTTTGTGCACTAACGTATCAACTACAACAACACAGGTCCCAAAAACCATCAGGACAGACGCTGCCAGATACAGCCCCGTCAGTTTTTCATGAAGGACAATAAACGACATTAAAGCTCCTATAAACGGATTAATGGCATAAAACGCACTCGTTTTCGCTGCTCCGAGAATGTTCTGTGCTTTCACATACAAAAAAATGCTCAATCCATAGGCAAAAAAGCCCAACAGCATGGTCAGGCAGACATAGCAGAATTCCGGCATTTTCTCCCCTTTGCATATCGCGATCAACAAAGAAGCAAAGCCTGAAAAAAACCCTTTTAATATGACAATTTCATAAGTATTTCTTGATGAAATATTTCTGGTGCAATTATTTTCGAATCCCCAGCAAACCGCCGCAAGCAGGACAAAAAGCGAGCCGGATGAAAAAGAAAGGCTGTCTGTCCCTTCAAAAGAAAGCAACAGACTGGATACGGTGATCAGCAGGAGGCACCCCACAGTCTTTTTGATACTGCTTCCTTAAAAATGACAAGCGCAATAACCGTTGTGGCTGCGATCTCAAAATTTCCCAAAAGAGAAGCATTCGAGGATGAACCATAGTGAATTCCAAGCATCAGAAAAACAGGCGCCGCAATGTCCAAAACGATCATTCCGGCCACAAACGGCAGATCGTTTTTCGAAAGTTTTTCGCCGCCTTTATTTTTTCCGGTCAGCGACATAATCCCTATTCCTGATCCTGCCCCGAGGTAAAGAAGAGCCGCCATTGTCGTCGGTTCCACCTGATTCAATAACAGTTTTGAAAACGGTATATTAACCGCATAAAAAACCGCCGCCAGCAGCGCATATAGTATCGCTTTTGTTTTTTTACCGCACATTTTCAATAAACTTCCTCCAGATTACGTTCCAGGCGGACATGCAATCATGTAACTGCCTTCCGCGTAAATGCCGATTACTGATTCCAATCCCTGTTCCCTGCACTTCAAATTGCGGCTAAATACTCTGCTATACCGTCTTCATCATTACTTCCAATTACCAGATCCGCCTGTTCTCTGACCTCACTGATGGCATTTCCCATGGCAATACCTGTCCCACACAAATTAAGCATACCGATGTCAGCATAATCATCTCCAAAAGCAGTTATCTCTTCTGCACTTATGCCGCATACAGAACATATTTCCTGAATCGCCCGCTCTTTTGTTGCCGTTTTTTGGGTAAATTTATACCAATAGCCATCTGAAAAACGTATGCAGTCGCACCAGTCCAATAACTCGCTAAGACGCATTGCCTGACACTCCTCAAAAATCTCTACACACATTTTTAAGGAGCTTTCCCGGAAATCTGCAAAATCCGTATAGATGCTGTCTCCCCAGCTTTGATCTTGTTTCCTGGGGTCAATTTTGTAATTCCAATAGTGGGAATCTACTGTATCAATCGTTATCTCACAATCTGCACCGCATACTTCCCGGGCAGCTGCGATCATCCGCCTTGTTTCCTCTTTGGTAAACTCAGCCTTATATATATGGCCGCCATGATATTTTACCAGTGCCCCGCCGCTTGTAATCAATACATCCGGCTGTAACGCCTCTATAAAAGATAATGCATTTTGTTCCCCTCTGGAAGTAGATATTCCGATTAATATTCCTTTTTCCCGACATCTATGTAATGCATTCAATGTTGCCTGTGAAATGGTCTTATCACTGCGGAGCAATGTCCCATCCAGATCAAATAAAAGCAGTCTGCAATTTCCCACTGATATGCCTCCAAAAAAATAATTCACATACTTTACAATACAAGGCACATATATTTCTTTGTTTCGACAAACTCCAACTTCTGATACAGTCTCAGCGCATCCGCATTCTCTGAAATCACCTTCAATTCGATACGGCAAACACCGCTCCTGCAGGCAAATTTCCTAAACTCCTCAAACAGCATACGCGCACATCCTTTTCCGCGGTATTGTTCGTCCACAAACAATGCATCCAGTATTGCTATCGGTTCCTTCCACATATCGGGAATACCATAAACAAATCCGTAAAGAAAACCAATTATTCTGCCTTCTTCTTCGGCGACAAATATTTTATGCCCTTCTACGCCGATCCTTTCCTTGTAGTTATCTTTCACAACGCTTTGATCATTCAGATTCTTATCATAATTGGCCTCATGACGAATAAGCCGTGTCAGCATTTCATCCAATGTTTTGGCATCTTCTATGGATGCCTCACGAATCTTTATTTTTTTCTCCATACAATTCTTCCTTTCCCCTTACCTATCATATAAACCGCTTTGCGGCCTTCATTTTTACAACGCCTCTGCCTTTGCTACAAAACTTATTTTACTCTAAATTATGGGGATTTACCATACTTTTTCATTTTGCTTTACAGGAGGTGGGGTTAAACTTTCCGTGTTATCCATTCGTAATATTTTACATCCATCTGTTTTCTATAAAAAACAGAGTCAACGAACTGTGCTAATCCTGTTTCACAAATTCATCGGCCCTGATTCTTGAATAATCGTTATTTGATAATCTTTCTTCAACTTCATGTGTATCACAAAACATAATTAATTCATTAAAAACCGAAATAACTGCTGGTATAGCCTTTATCCATAAACTATTTGTTGGATAATGTTCTAATGCCGTTGCCATTTGATTTAATATCATTTGAAATGTATCTATAGACATACGCCTTCTCCCATATCTTAATAAAATCAAGGTATATTTTAACATAGGCACATTCGACATTCAATTATCAAACTTCTACACTAATACTTAAAATATCTATTATCTTTTATATTTTTTGATATTAGATAATCATTTATGAACATTTTACTAACTCTATAAAATCTCTGAAATATTTTGTTACAACAAATACGGACATATCACCACCTGCAAAATGTATTACTTCTAAAGAGCAAAAGCCTGTTCTTTGAATTCCAGATAAAATAGAAAGAAGTACCGCTTGATCAATTGAGAAATAATTAGTTGCTTTTGTCCTAAACTCTTTCCAATTTTTTCCCATTTCCTGTTGGCTTTCTACAGTAATCAATTCTCCTAACTTTATAGATTTCATTTCTTCATATAACATATACAGTATTTCTATTTCCCTTTCTGACATTTCTTTAAATCTATAAAGATATTCATTAAAGCTATCATATTTATTTTCTGTTTCTGATAATACTGTGTTTTTAAAAAGTTTTCCAAGATATTCGACCTTTGTATTGGTTGATAATCGGTCAACCACCTCTATTAGTTTATAAAATTCCACTATAAAAGAAACTTCTTTTACCATCTCTTCTGTAATCTTATTATCAGAAAAGATTATATTACATAATTCTTCTCTTTTTTGTTCCTGAAATTTATTTAATGAATCTTTTGTCGTTACATTTATAGCTGTTGCTAAAATGGGAAACTTCTCTATTAATGAAAATACAACTTTACTAATTGGACTCTCAACAATCTCCTGTGTCTTTTCAGCTCTATGTAACTGCTTTTTTATCTTTTCCAATTCAGGATTTTGCATATCCATATAATATCTCCTATCCTTTATGATAAAAATATTATATGCCATTGTTCATTAACACACAATCACCAAACTACATATATTTCTCAGAATATGCCTTATGTAATCAACTTATATCGCTCTATTTTGCACTAATAATCTCATCAATTATTTCTTTATAATCTTTTAAAAAATTTTCGTTAACATTATCCTCTCGTATAGGAATAAATGTTTCTATGAGCAAAAAAACAACCGAAATTACTATCAGAACAATAACCATATATTCTATTATAGTAATACTCAACATAGAGTTTAATCCAGTAGTATCTATTGAATGAAATACTTCCATCATTTTACTAATCACTAACGTTATAATAGCAGAAAGACATAATCTAATAAATTCACGAAGTGGTTTTATATTCCTTATTCTTTGATTAAGATATCTGCTAAACTCAATTAATTCATCTCTATTATAATTTGCATACTTGTTACATATATATTGTTTCCATTGGGAATACAAAACAAATTTCAGTTTTTCGTCTAATTTTTTCAATGCTCTTTTTTTCATTTTATTACAGCATAAATAACAATAAATATTCTTTTCTAACTGAAAGTCAAAATCATGCCATCTTATCCCTATGTTATCCAATGTTCTGCCAAATTTTCTTTTGTTTATCATGTTACTATACTATCCCATCTATTAAATAGTTCAAGTATACCATCCCACCCACTAATATTAAATCCGCAAGGCAAAATTAGCATAAAATCAGGCAAAAAATACAATCATATCTCTACTTCTTGAATATGACTTGTCTTTTTAGGTTTCATAATATTGCCTGTCCGCTTATTCTTCATGATCTCTGTTTCTTTATTCTCTGTATATGTCGGAATACCCATATTATCACACCAGGTTTTCGCTATACCTTTTCCAGTCTGCGCCAGAAAGCTGGCACTCGCCGAGGAGAGATTATACCACTCGTTCTATATGTCTATCAAATGTGGTATAAGGTATTGTTCCTACTTTTGTGATCTGCACCCTTTCGCCTAATAGTAATGCTTTTCGGCATTCATCCATGTACATATTCAGAATGTTTTCAATGATTCTCATATCATAAACATTATCTTTTCTGTCTGATATACGTTTTGCCATCTTATAAGCTGATAATGCCTTTGTTCCTTTTACTCTTGCCATTAACTTTGATTCTCCTTTCTGCCATTTACCAATGAAATGACGTTTTCAATAGTGCTTGATATGTGCTTAAAGATTACCTTTCTGACACGCTGTAAGGCTTATACATGCCTCTTCAGGATTGTTTATAGGAGTTCACCGTTAAATAATTAAGGCACATAAATAAACCCTCTATCAATCATATTTGTACTACTGATAAAGGACTTATTTAGATGTTCTACAAACATATGAAATTATCACAATGTACAGATTTTTTTCCTTTCTTCTATGATTTTAAATTGAACATATGTTAGATTACTTTTTTGATTACCTTGAAAATACAAAAACCCAGAATACTTGATTTTACAAGGATTCTGGATTTCTTTCTAAATAGCGAGAGGGGGACTTGAACCCTCGACACTACGGGTATGAACCGTATGCTCTAGCCAGCTGAGCTATCTCGCCATATTCATTATGAAACTAATCTATCCTCTTTTATTCCTGTACTGGAATTTTCAAGGAAATGGGACCTATAGGGCTCGAACCTATGACCCTCTGCTTGTAAGGCAGATGCTCTCCCAGCTGAGCTAAGATCCCATTCGATAGCGGGTCGTCCATTTCGCAACCCGCTTTGCTAGTATACAATTGTTTGACATGTTTTGTCAAGAGGTTTCTTGTACTTTTTTCATCTTCTTATTACATTTTCTCCGGCGAGGAAAAACCAAGCAGATCAATACAATCTACCAGAACATCTCTGGTTAACATAAGTAATGCTATCCAACCGGTCTGCTTTTCTTTATCTTCCTGCGTCAATATTTTGGTCTCATGATAGAAATGATTGAAGGCGTTCGCAAGATCATAGATATAAGCGCATATCTTATGCGGTGCAGCTTCCTCATATGCGGATTCTATCATCCCATGAAAACGGGTAAGTTCAAGCATCAGTGCCTTTTCTGACGGACTCTGCGCAGTCTTCAGCGCAGCAGGATCGGGAGTCCCGTCATCTTTTAATACGCTGACACATCCGGCTGTATCTGTATCTTTTTGGCCTGTTCCCTGTTCAAAATATTTATGCAGAATGGACTTAATCCTGACGATCGTATACAAAATATATGGGCCCGTATCACCTTCAAAGGAGGTAAAGCGGTCAATATCAAAAATGTAATCCTTCGAAGCCTGATTAGACAGATCGCCATATTTCACAGCCGAGAGCGCCACGATCCCGGAAATCTCCTTAGCTTCTTCCTCACTCATGGCACGGTTTTCTGTAATCTTACGGTACATTTCCTCATTGATCTCACAAATAAGGCTTTCCAGGCTCATAACGCCGCCTTCTCTTGTTTTAAAAGGCTTGCCGCCCTTGCCGTTCATCGTACCGAATCCGATATGCAGAAGTTCCGTTTCCGGCTTCACCAATCCGGTTTTCCTTGCACAGCGGAAAATCTGTTCAAAATACAGGTTCTGACGTTTATCCGTTACATAAATCATTTTATCAGGCTGATATTTGTCCATACGATCCATGATCGTCGCCAAATCAGTCGTATTATATAAAGCCGCTCCGTCCGACTTCAGGATAATGCAGGGCGGCATTTCCTTGGTATCAGTTTCTTCCTTTACATCTACCACCAATGCGCCGTCGCTCTCATAAGCGTAACCGCCCTTTTTCATCTTATCTACCATATTCGGAATAAGATCCTGCACATCGGATTCGCCTTTCCAAAGATCGAACTCCACTTCCAGATTACTGTAGTTTCTCTTCAAATCTTCCACAGACACATTCATGATATGCTTCCAGAGCGCACGATAACCACGTTCGCCGTTTTGCAGTTTATGGGTTGCCTCCATAGCCTCCGCCTTATAGGCCGCATCCTCTTTGGATTTTGCGCTGGCAGTCGGATAGATTTCCCCTAACTCTGTTATCGTAAAAGGCGCTTCAACCGGATATTCGCCCTGATAGTTTTCATCAAAATAAGGCAGTTCCAGATGTCGTTTTTTTAATTCCGTGATAATCAGGCCCATTTGCAGACCCCAGTCTCCCATATGAATATCTCCAAGCACTTCATGCCCGGCATAACGGCAGATTCTCTTGATACTCTCGCCGATGATGGCCGGCCGCAAGTGCCCCACATGGAGAGATTTCGCAACGTTTGGTCCGCCGTAATCAATTATGATCTTCTTTGGCTGCTCCGGCATCTGCAAACCGTATTTTTCCGCTCCGCACATTCCCTGCAGATAATCTTTTATCACGCTTTCCGTTACCTTGAGATTCAAAAATCCCGGCGGCACTGCCGTAACTTCCGAAAAGACCATGCTTTCTTTTAATTTCTCCGCCACTTCGTTCGCGATCATGATCGGCGCCTTGCGGTACTGCCTGGCTCCTGCCATAGCGCCGTTGCACTGGTATTCACACAGATCCGGACGATTTGACAGCGTCACCTTACCCAGATCGGCCTGATAGCCTGCCGCTTCAAATGCACTCTGCATCTCCTCCGAAATCAGATCCAAAAATTTTTTCATTCATTAACCTTGCCTTTCTCTCAACCTGCGATATTTGCGCATCAGGCGCAAATTCGCGTGTGAAAATCTATTTTTCACACTAACCTTGCCTTTCTCTTAATCTGATTTATTTTTCATAGCATTCCATGCCGCTGCTTATAGGAATAAATACAACCGCAATAATCCTGTCTGTAAAGATCATACTCCTTTGACAATGCAATGGAACGCTGATAACCGCCCCGCTTCTTAAAATCGGAGGGCAGCCAGTCAACGCCGTACTCCTTCGCGAGCGCTTCTCCGATCTCGTTCAGTCTGGCCGCGTTTTTCAGCGGACTGATCGTCAGCGTCGTTGTAAAGTAATCATAGCCCCCTGCTGCTGCGCGCGATACAGTCTCTTTAAGCCGCAGTGCATAACAGGCAAAACAGCGTTCCCCGCCTTCCGGGCACTTTTCCAGTCCTTTGGTGATTCTGTAAAAACAGTCCGGATCATAATCGCCTTCCACAATGCCGATCGGATACCCCTGCGCAGAAATCTCCTGCGACTGTGATGTCAGGCTTTCATTATAACAGGCAATCAGCCGTTTCTGTTCCTCCATACGCTTACGGTATTCCGTATCTTCCGTAATATTCGGATTATAGAAAAAAACGGTGATTCGAAAAAAGGTCCGCAGATATTCTAACACATAACTGCTGCACGGCGCGCAGCAGCTGTGCAGAAAAAGAGTCGGTACGGAAATATCCTGTACGCCCTCTCCGGGCAGTTCTGATATCTGCTCTATTATTTTATCCAGTTCTTTCTGATAATTTCTTACCGCATTCATTTACTTTAACGCCATCCGTTCATTCTGCAGACCATTCTGTCTGATCGCTCTCTCCTGCATTGACGGCTTTCATTTTGTGCCTGTCCGCCTCGCAATCGTTGCGATATCAACAAGATTCAGTTCTCCCTGCGAAGCCGCATTTTCAAGACTGGATACCAATGCGTCTGCCGTATCCATGGCCGTAATGCAGTAAACTCCTGTTTCGATCGCAGTCCTTCTGATCAGGAAGCCATCACGGCTCTTATCACGTCCCTGTGTCGGCGTATCGATCACGAGATCGATCTCATGTCCTAAAATTAAATCCATGACAGTCGGTGATTCCTGTGAGATCTTATTTACCTTCCTCGCCTTCACACCGGCATCATTTAAAGCCGCCGCCGTACTTCTGGTTGCATATATCTTATAGCCGAGTTTCTCAAAGCGGCGCGCGACATCGATCGCTTCTCCCTTGTCGGCATCTTTTACGGTAATGATCATTCTCTTATATTTCGGCAGATTGATGCCTGCGCCAAGGAAGGCCTTATAGAGCGCTTCGTTAAAGGTGGTTGCAATACCAAGACATTCGCCTGTGGATTTCATTTCCGGTCCTAAACTGATCTCTGCCCCGCGGATTTTCTCAAAAGAGAATACCGGCATCTTGATGGCAAAGTAATCGGCAGCCGGCTGTAATCCCGGTTCATAACCGAGATCCCTGATCTTTTTGCCGATAATGACCTCCGTCGCCAGATCTACAATCGGAATGCCTGTTACTTTACTGATATACGGCACCGTACGGGAAGAACGGGGATTCACCTCGATCACATAAACTTCGTCGTTTACCGCAATAAACTGTATATTGATCAAACCGATCACGTGCAGCGCCTTAGCCAGTCTCCTGGAATATTCCGCGATCGTCTCCTTCACCTTCTCGCTGACAGTCGGCGCCGGATAGACAGAAATACTATCGCCGGAATGGACGCCCGTCCGCTCGATATGCTCCATGATACCGGGAATCAGGATGTCCGTGCCGTCGCATACCGCATCGACTTCCAGTTCCTTTCCCTGCAGATACTTATCTACCAGAATCGGATGATCCTGTTCGTATCGGTTAATGACCGCCATAAATTCTTCAATTTCTTTATCGGAGATCGCGATCTGCATCCCCTGTCCGCCAAGCACATAAGAAGGACGGACCAAAACCGGATATCCGAGTCTGTTTGCCACTGCTTTGGCTTCTTGCGCCGTATAGACCGTACCGCCCGCTGCTCTTGGAATCTCCGTTTCTTCCAGAATCTTGTCAAACAGCTCTCTGTCTTCCGCGGCATCCACATCCTCTGCCCTGGTGCCAAGGATCGGCACGCCCATCTTCATCAGGCTTTCCGTCAGTTTGATAGCGGTCTGTCCGCCAAACTGTACGACCGCACCGTCAGGTTTTTCAATATCGACAATATTCTCCACATCTTCCGGCGTAAGCGGTTCAAAATAGAGCTTATCCGCAATGTCAAAGTCTGTGCTGACCGTTTCGGGATTGTTATTAATTATGACCGTCTCATACCCTTCTTTGGAAAATGCCCATGTCGCATGAACGGAACAATAGTCAAATTCGATTCCCTGTCCGATGCGGATCGGGCCGGAACCGAGCACGAGTACCTTTTTCTTGGGATGCGTCTCTTCTACTTCCGTCTCGGAACCGAACACGGAATAGTAATACGGCGTGCTGGCCGCAAACTCGGCCGCACAGGTGTCTACCATTTTGAAAGCCGCCGTGATGCCGTTCTCATAACGCATCTTCTTAATCTCATCCTGCGTTTTACCGCTCAGTCTTGCAATAACATTATCGGGAAATTCCAGGCGCTTTGCCTCTTTTAACAATTCTATCGTAAGCGGCTCTTTCTCCAACGCCGCTTCCATCTCTGTCAGAATCGCAATCTTATCAATAAACCATTCGTCCACCATAGTAATATCATGGATTTCCTGATACGTTATGCCTTTTCTGACCGCCTCGGCAATGATATAGATTCTCTGATCATCCACGATCTTCATGCGCTCTAACAGTTCTTCCTTTGACATCTCCGAGAAATCGTAGCTGCGCAGACAGTCCACATGCTGTTCCAGGGAACGGAGCGCTTTCATCAGTGCGCCTTCAAAATTATCACAGATGCTCATAACCTCACCGGTTGCTTTCATCTGCGTTGTCAAAGTACGTTTTGCCGTAATAAATTTGTCGAAAGGAAGTCTCGGAATCTTTACGACACAATAATCCAAAGTGGGTTCAAAGCTTGCATATGTTTTGCCTGTAATCGCGTTTTTGATCTCATCCAGCGTATAACCAAGCGCGATCTTGGCCGCAACTTTAGCAATCGGGTAACCCGTTGCTTTGGAAGCTAAAGCAGAAGAACGGCTCACACGAGGATTTACTTCAATCACGCAGTATTCGAAACTGGTCGGATGCAGGGCAAACTGTACGTTGCAGCCTCCCGTAATCTCCAGCTCATTGATGATGTTAAGCGCAGAGCTGCGGAGCATCTGATATTCTTTATCACCGAGCGTCTGCGAAGGCGCTACTACGATGCTGTCTCCCGTATGTACGCCCACCGGATCGATATTCTCCATATTACATACGGTAATACAATTGCCTGCGCCATCGCGCATAACTTCATACTCGATTTCCTTCCAGCCGGCAATACAGCGTTCCACCAGAACCTGTCCCACCCGGGAAAGACGCAGGCCGTTGGCAAGGATCTCCTCAAGCTCGGTCTGATTATCGGCAATTCCGCCGCCGGAACCGCCAAGGGTGTAAGCCGGACGTAAAACGACCGGATAACCGATTTTTTCGGCAAACGTAACGCCGTCTTCTATATTTTCCACGACCAGCGAAGGAGCACAAGGCTCTCCGATTTTTTCCATAGTCTCTTTGAACTCCAGACGGTCTTCCGCCTTTTTGATCGTTGCAGCCGTCGTTCCAAGCAATGTCACGCCGTGGGCCGCCAAAAATCCGGATTCATCAAGCTCCATACCAAGGTTTAATCCTGCCTGTCCGCCCATATTAGGCAGCAGACTGTCCGGTTTTTCTTTGATAATGATCTGCTCGAGTACCTTCGTCGTCAAAGGTTCAATATATACTTTATCTGCAATATCGCCATCCGTCATGATCGTCGCCGGGTTAGAATTAACCAGAATAACTTCCATTCCTTCTTCTTTCAGCGAACGGCATGCCTGTGTCCCTGCATAATCAAACTCCGCCGCCTGCCCAATTACGATCGGTCCGGAACCAATCACCAACACTCTCTTCACATTCGGATTCTTCGGCATCTTTTCTCCTCCATCTTACGATTCTCTCTGTTTTTCGCCCTATGCTTGCTTAGCGTTACTCTTCGCCTCTATCATCATTTCTATAAACCGGTCAAACAAATACCCCGAATCCTGCGGCCCCGGACATGCTTCCGGATGAAACTGCACCGTGAAAATATTCTTCCCTGTATAAGCAAGTCCTTCATTCGTACCGTCATTGACATTGACAAAGGCCGGTACGGCCACCTGGGGATCCAGTTTGTCCATATCCACTACGTAACCGTGGTTCTGGGAAGAAATATATACCCGTCCGCTCGATAAATCTTTCACCGGATGATTGCCGCCCCGGTGCCCGTATTTCATCTTGAACGTATCTGCACCCGTTGCCAGCGCCATAAGCTGATGCCCCAGGCAAATGGCAAAGATCGGAATATCCGTATCATACAATTTCTTAATTTCCGCGATCACGCTCACACATTCTTTCGGATCCCCCGGTCCGTTGCTGAGCATAATACCATCCGGCTTCGCGGCTATAATCTCCTCCGCCTTCGTAAGCGCCGGGTAAACGGTAACGTCACATCCTCTTGCCGCCAGTGATTTTGCAATATTGTCTTTGGCGCCAAAATCAAGCAGCGCCACTTTTAGTCCCTGCCCGTTGATACTGCGCACCATACTCGGCTTCTTCTCCGGCACATTGCCGGCATACGCTTTTGCATCAAAATGCGAACTTCCCGAGATCGGGCCGTTTTCTGCGATATCTTTTACGCCTTTTAATTCATATTTATCTTTACAGGTCACAATCTCTACTACTTTTCCTGTCGTATATGCTTTTAATTTCGGAAGAATTTCATTTAAATCATAGGCTTCATTGGTGGTGATCATCCCATTCATCGTGCCTTTTTCACGCAAAATCTTGGTCAGCGCCCTTGTGTCGATCCCCGCAATTCCCGGTACGCCGTTTTCCTCAAGAAACTCCTGAATTGTCATATTGCATCTGAAATTACTGGGAATCCTGCTCAGTTCCCTGACGATGAATCCGTCCGGCCATGGCTTTTTCGATTCCATATCATCACGGCAGATCCCGTAGTTTCCAATAAGCGGATAAGTCATGCAGACTGCCTGTCCTGCATAGGAAGGGTCGGTCAGCACTTCCAGATACCCCGCCATAGAAGTATTAAAAACGATCTCACTGATGATCTCCTTTTGCGCACCGATATGTTTTCCTGTAAATACGGTGCCATCTTCCAAAATTAAGAATGCCTTCATTGAATACCTATATCCTTTCCCGGCCTGTAAGCTGCTGTTCGTCATAAACTGCTGCAGGCCATACTTCTTTTGCGTAATCGTTTTATTATAGCACAAGACCTTGTGTGATTTCAATGCCGGAACTTTTGAAAACACAAATTATGCAATAATCATGCTGTATCGTGCATAAACGATATATTTTTGAAGTGTTATATACCTTCTAAATCCGCCCTGTCACTTTCCAAGTCCCAACAGGATCCTGCTCTCCCGCAGTGTCTTCGAAGAATCATAGTCATACTCCACCGCCTGAATATCGATGTCCGGGAACTGCGCATGCAGCTTCTTCATGATTCCCCTGATACAGACATGACTGACAAGGCAGCCGAACGGATGCAGGACCAAAATATGTCCGCACCCTTGACTAATCAGGTCAATCACTTCACCGGCTATCAGCCAGCCATCTCCGACATTACAGCCGCTGTTGATCAGCCGGCATGCGCTTTCTTTCATATCGGCAAACAGTGCGTCCCGTTTAAACACCGCGGAAGCGTCTACGGCCCGGTACAAATCTTCCTGTATTTTCTGCAGATAGCGGATCATCTCCCGATAAACCTTTTTATAGATTTTCCGATCACCCTGTGCACACTCTTTCCCCAGTTCGCTGTCGACTAAATAGATCACATAATTCAAAAAACCACCCAGGCGGTAATCACACCCTGCCTGTTTTAGAAAATCTTCCAGATGTTCGTTGCCGATCGGTGAAAACTTCATATAGATTTCCCCCGCAACGCCGACTTTCTTTAACTTCCTTTTTTCCTGCGGAATCTTTTGAAAATCATACACGATCTCACGATATTTTTCTCTTCTTTTTGCCCGTGAAATGTTTCGGCCTCTGCGAATCTCTGCGGAAAGAAGACCGATCCATTTCTGTCTGCATGTTTCCGCCTGCCCGGCCTGTTTTTCATATGGATGGACCTGCTGTGTCAGCATCATCAGCAGATCACCGTAACAGACCGCCGAAGCAGCGCACATCAGAAGCTTCGGCGTGATCGTAAAGCCTTTATGTTTTTCCTCTCCAAACGGATTCAGTGAAATTACGGGAACTTCTGAATACCCGGTCCTTTCCAGACACCGGATCATAGAATGATAGATATTGCCTGCCCGGCATGCTCCTCCTGTCTGCGGCTCCATAAATGCCGCATGTGCGATGTCAAAATCCTCAGATGCCGCAAGCGCCAGAACCTGCCCTATAATCAATATGGACGGATAACAATAATCATTGCTGATAAACGGAAGCGCGTATTTGGCTAGACCTGCGGCTTCAGGCATGATCTCCAGCCGATAACCGCACGAAAAAAAGGCTGCCTGCAATAGTTCATTATGATAATGCAACATATCCGGCAGCCAAATCGTATGTGTTTTTTTCATCGCTTTTGTAAATTCTGTTCTTCGAATCGTTTTCGTTTCAGCAGACATAGAAAAACACCGTTTACCTGTTGTCCGGGCACCTATTTAAAATAAGCGACCCCGGATTCAAATATCTTCAGATCCTGCTCCCCGTAAATATTTACGGCTACGCCATCCCCTCTTCTTTCGGAATGCGCCATCTTACCCAGGCAGCGTCCATCAGGAGATGTGATGCCTTCTATGGAAGCGTACGAACCGTTGATATTCCAGTTCTCATCCATGGATACATTACCGTCTGCATCGGCATACTGCGTAGCGACCTGCCCGTTTGCAAAAAGCTTATCGATCCATTCTTTAGAAGCTACGAAGCGGCCTTCGCCATGAGAAGCCGGGTTTACATAAGTATTGCCGAGCACGGCTCCCTGCAGCCAGGGAGATTTATCGGATACCACTTTAATATAAGCCATCTTGGATATATGACGGTTGATAGTATTAAAGGTAAGCGTCGGTGAGTCTTCCTTCTGTCCCTGTATATCACCGTAAGGAACAAGCCCCAGTTTGATCAGAGCCTGGAAGCCGTTGCAGATGCCAAGCGCCAGACCATCCCTTTTGTACAGCAGATCCATGACCGCTTCTTTGATCCCGGCATTCTGGAACGCCGTTGCAAAGAATTTCGCGGAGCCATCCGGTTCATCGCCGGCCGAAAAGCCGCCGGGGAACATAATAATCTGCGCCTGCCTGATGGAACTTTCAAAGAGTTCTACGCTCTCTGTGATATCTTTCGCTGTCATGTTTTTAAATACTTTCGTAATAACATCCGCACCGGCATTCTCGAATGCTCTGGCGCTGTCGTATTCACAGTTTGTTCCCGGGAAAACCGGGATAAATACAGTGGGTCTTGCCACCTTATGCCTGCAGACATAAATATCCTGTGACCGGTAAAGCTCCGATGCCACCGGACTCTTATCTTTCAAAGCCGTATAAGGGAATACTTTATCAAGCCTGGAAGTCCATGCTTCTAAAGCCTCTTCCATGCTGATCTGCATATCGCCGTATGTGAAAACAGGCGTCTCCGTTACGGTACCGACAAGCGAAGCTATTTCCTTTCCAAACAGCAGCTGCCTCTTAGCTCTCATACTCTCCTGGTCAAACTCTGCATATTCTTCCGCAGTCATTTCCACGATGATATCTCCGATTGCATTTCCGAAAAGATCCTCTGTTGTCAGACTGCTTTCTATCGCAACGCCGAGCTGATTGCCGAATGCCATCTTGCTGACTGCCGCTGCCACGCCCTTTGCATCAAGCGCATAAGCCGCTGCCACGCTTCTGTCATCGGAACCGTCAGCCGCTTCTTTCTTTTTCGACATGAGCTGCAGTATGAAATCATATACTTCCATCACTTTTTTGAAATCAGGAAGATCATATTCATCCTTCGGAATATGGAAACGTACCAGTTTATCGCCGGCCCGCTTCAGCTCAGGACTGATCATATTCTGTTTCCTGGAAATATTCACAGCAAATGACACGAGTGTCGGAGGCACATCTATATCATTAAAGGTACCGGACATAGAATCCTTGCCGCCGATAGAAGGCAGCCCATATGCGATCTGCGCCTTATATGCGCCAAGAAGCGCCGCAAAGGGCTGACTCCAACGCTTTGGATCATCTGTCATCCGTCTGAAATATTCCTGGAAGGTAAAGCGGATCGTCTTATAATCTCCGCCGTTTGCAACGATCTTGGCCATGGACTCCGTCACCGCATAAACAGCGCCGTGATAAGGACTCCAGCTGGACAGATACGGATCGAATCCGTAACTCATCATCGTTACGGTATCCGTCTTTCCTTTTAAAACAGGAAGTTTTGCCACCATGGCCTGTGTTTCGGTAAGCTGATACTTACCGCCGTAAGGCATATAGACACTGCCTGCACCGATAGAGGCGTCAAACATTTCCACAAGTCCCTTCTGGGAACATACATTAAGATCACCAAGCAGCGTCAGCCATGCTTTCTTTACATCGTTCTCCTGCAGTGCTTTTCCCACTGCGGAAGAAGATATCTTCTTCATATAATTGTCTTCCGGTACCGGCATGTCCACACGTACCGAAGTCTCCTGATGTGCGCCGTTCGTATCCAGAAATGCCCTGGAAATATTGACGATCTCTTTACCGCGCCACAATAACACCAGTCTCGGTTCCTTCGTCACATGCGCAACCGTCACGGCTTCCAGATTTTCCTGTGCCGCATACTCCAAAAATTCATCCACATCTTTGGCAGACACAACGACTGCCATTCTCTCCTGTGATTCCGAAATAGCCAGTTCCGTGCCGTCCAGTCCCGCGTACTTTTTCGGAACTTTATCCAGATCCACGATCAGTCCATCAGCCAGTTCTCCGATCGCTACGGATACGCCGCCGGCGCCGAAATCGTTACATTTCCTGATCAGTCTGCTGACTTCCTCTCTGCGGAAAAGTCTCTGAATCTTACGCTCTGTCGGCGCATTTCCTTTCTGTACTTCCGCCCCGCATGTCTCTATGGAACTTTCCGTATGCACTTTGGAAGACCCCGTGGCGCCGCCGCAGCCGTCACGCCCTGTACGACCGCCCAGAAGAATAATGATATCGCCCGGATCGGATGTCTCCCGGATCACATTTTTGCGCGGCGCGGCACCCATGACCGCACCGATCTCCATTCTCTTGGCCACATAATCGGGATGATAGATCTCCTTAACGAAACCGGTTGCCAGACCGATCTGGTTGCCATATGATGAATAGCCGCCTGCCGCACCGCGTACCAGCTTCTTCTGTGATAATTTTCCTTTTAAAGTTTCCGCTACGGGCACCGTCGGATCGGCCGCACCGGTCACGCGCATAGCCTGATAGACATAGCCTCTGCCCGAAAGCGGATCGCGGATTGCACCGCCGAGACAGGTAGCCGCCCCGCCGAAAGGCTCGATCTCCGTCGGATGATTGTGCGTCTCGTTTTTGAAAAAGACAAGCCATTCTTCCTTTACCGGACCGTCACCGTAATCCATTTCCACAGGTACGACAATAGAGCAGGCGTTGATCTCATCCGATTGCTCCATATCGTCCAGTTTCCCTTCTTTCTTTAACTTACGCATTGCCAGAAGCGCCAGGTCCATCAGACAGACGAATTTGTCCTGCCTGCCTGCAAAAATTTCTTCTCTCGTTTTCAGATAGTCTTCATAAGTTTCCCGGATCGGCTCCCGGTAATCGATCTTTTTACTGCCATCTTCCGTTTCTTTCACTTCATCAAACGTAATGTCTTTTAATTCCGTAGAAAATGTCGTATGACGGCAGTGATCCGACCAATACGTATCGAGCACACGGATCTCCGTCATGGTCGGGTCTCTGTGTTCTTCTTTCATGAAATAATTCTGTATATGAACAAAATCCTTAAACGTCATCGCCAGTCCAAGCGAGTCATACAGTTTCCTTAACTCCGCCTCGGGCATCATGGTAAATCCCGTCATGACCGCCACATCGTCAGGCTCGTCATAAACCGTGATCAGCGTATCCGGTTTTACCATATCCGTTTCCCTTGAATCCACCGGATTGATACAATATGCTTTTATTTTCTCAAATTCATCCTCGGAAATCTGTCCTATTATTAAATAAGTGACAGCAGTTCTGATCACCGGTTCTTCATCTTCTTTCAGAAACTGCACACACTGCATGGCAGAATCGGCCCGCTGGTCGAACTGTCCGGGCAGATATTCCACGCCGAAGACTCTTCCATCCGCGGGAACCTCAATTTCTTCCTTATACAGAATATCGACAGGCGGCTCGGAAAAGACGGTCCTGCACGCTTTTTCAAAAATCTCATCGGAGATATTCTCGACGTCATAACGGATCAGTACCCTGACGTCTTTTACAGCCGTAATACCCAGATAGCTGCCGATCTCTTCCTTCAGTTCCTTTGCCTTTACCGCAAAAGGGGTTTTCTTTTCTACATAAATACGCTTTACATTTCCCATGATGAATCTGATTCCTCCGTGTTTATTCTACATCTATGACCAGGCCTTCCATTATATAAAGAAGCTGTTCGTCTACCATTGCTTCCGTAATCCCCATTGTCTGGGAATTGACTTTCATTCCTTCCAGAACATACATAATATTATTGGCGGCGCCTTTGGGATTCTCACAATAGAACTCTCCTGACGCAATACCGGACGTGATCAGCTTCTCGATGACCCTTACCCCCGCTTCAAACTGTTTACGAAGCATCGCGGCCCCTCCGTCCTTATTTTCAAACGCATACTCATAAACCGCCATCGCCAGATTATTTTTTTTGCGCAGAAGCTCCTTTTTCTGTTCTTTCAAAAACAGCGTCAGAATATTGGCCGCCGAATCGTCCTCGGTAATGCTCTTCATGAAAATATCGTCGGTTTCATTCGCATCCTGCTCCAATACCGCAAGCAGGATCTCTTCCGTACTGCCGAAATACAGATACAGGCCGCCGCGGCTGATATCACAGGCCGCCACAATGTCTTTCATAGTCACATTCTTATAACCCTTTTCCACAAATACCTTCTTAGCAGTATCTAATATGTATTGTTTCTTTTGTAGTGATTTCTCTCCCATAACCGTAATCCCCATTCTTCTTTACTATATCTTATGCTTATCCCATCGGCCTGTCCCAAAACTCCAGATTTTCTTTCATTTTGCGTACGACATGCAGAAAAACGCCGTTTTCTACCGCCTCGGTCCACATTCTTCCTTTGGTCATGCCGCCCATTACATACTTGGACAAAATACCTCTCAGTACGTCCATATGCGTAATGTCCGAACGCGAAACTGCCTGCAGTTCCTCTTTGGCCGAGCGGAGTCCATGCCTGGAATAGATATATCGGTAATTTCTGTCAAGCAGTCTTGTTCTTTGCACCGTCTTGACAAAATTAAGCAGTGTAGAATCATAAACGGGAAATGCAATAGAATGCTCCTTGATGCCGGAACCGGTAAATGTTTCCGAAACAATACTGCCTGCCTTCTCTTCAAGCCACGGCAGATAACGGATCAGTGCCTCTACATCAGGCTTATATTCCTGTACAATCTGTCTTCTATATTCAATATCTTCCTTTTCCATCGCCATATCGATCACTGTTACCTTTCCCTGCCGCTTCATGATACTTCCATAAAAAGCAGATATGTCATAAATATTTTATCATATATTTGTTAAAAGTACAGTACAAAAATTGCCCTTGCGTAAAATACGTGCTACAATTAGTAAAAATGTTCCGGTCCGCAGGCATCCTGCAGGCAGACCGGCAGAAACCGATTTGAAACAGAAAGGCAATATCATGATGAATCATTTTTACACGAACGCTTCAAACGATGTACAGTCAACAAACAAACTTCAAAGCATCAGCGCGGATATCCGGCATGTCAAATATCTCGGCAGAACATTATCTTATGATGGGATTCTCTGGCTCGCCCTTTCCGGCAGCGGCATCGAATTTCTTTTTCAGGGCAGTCTCCTTTCTCTCCTGCTTGCAGGAGACGACAGCGCCGGTACGCAAATGCAGGAAGAGAAAGCGCGTTTTGCGGTATTCCTCGATGGGATCCGCGTAATCGACGAACTGATGACACAGCCTGAAACCCGATACACTCTGATCGACAATGAGACTCCCATAACCTGTCATGTTCGTATCGTAAAACTGTCGGAAGCTCCCATGTCCATTCTCGGCATTAAGGAACTTACGGCTGATGAGAATGCCTCCTGTACTCCTGCCGGAAAAAGAAACCGGAAAATAGAATTTATCGGGGATTCCATCACCTGCGGTTACGGCATAGACGACGATGACCCGGCGCATCCTTTTGCGACCGGAACGGAAGATGCTTTAAAAGCTTACGCCGCTTTAACGGCTGAGGCGCTCCATGCCGACTACAGTCTGGTATCCTACAGCGGGCACGGCGTCATCTCAGGATATACGCAAAGCAATGAAAAAAATACCGATGCCCTCCTGCCGCCCTTCTATCCGCTTGTCGGCTTCTCCCACGGCACTTATCAGACACGCTCTGTCACCGGCGCCTTATGGGATTTTAACGACTTTTCTCCTGACCTGATCGTCATAAACCTCGGCACGAACGACGACAGTTATTGTCAGGATATCAAAGAGCGACAAGAAGAGTTTGCCCTATCTTATCGGCAGTTTCTTGAAGAAATCCGTGCACGGAACCCGGAAGCCGTCATATTATGCACTTACGGACTCATGAACGAACGGCTGCACCCCTATCTTGATAAAGCCGTAGCATCTTTCCGGAAACAAAATCACGATGCGAAGATCGATGTCCTGCATTTTCCCATGCAGACTGACGCAGACGGTTACGTCGTAAACTACCATCCATGCATGATGACACACCAGAAAGCTGCCTGGCTGCTAACACAGAAAATAAAGACCCTTATGAACTGGTAAGCATACGGGAGGGCATGCCCCTCTCTTCCCGCCTTTTTTTATCCCTGCCAACTCCTTTCTTTTTTCTTGTATTTATCCTGCAAACGTCTTATAATAAGGTTAACTTGAGTATAAATAGAGAGGGGTTATTTTTATGGCAGTGAAAGAATTTCCGGCGGGAAGCCAGCTGATCCAGAGTGAGCAGGCTATCGCCGCCCTGCACGTTATCGCCAAGGGATCCGTACGCGCTTCCTACCCGGGCGGTGAGTTTTATCTACAAAAAGGAGATGTCATAGGAGTCTGCGAGATTTTCTACGATTCTTACTTTATATCCTATCAGGCGACAGAGGATACCGCGCTTGCATCCTATCCATGCGCAAACGGAAGTCTGTCCGAACTGCTTCGGACCAAATCCGATCTGTCCAATCTGATCGTATCCTCATTATTCAGACAATTGCAGGATATTCTTGACCAGTATGAGCTGATGCGCTTCGACTGCGATAATTTCTATCAATATTTGATGAAAAGTTATTCCGAATACTGCCGTTTCACAGCAAAACACGGACTGGCCACAAGAGTCCTTCCGGGTCTGGAAGCCATGTCGGAACTGGTTCTTGAAGAGGACGTACCCGCCTGGCTGCACCAATATTACGGACAGTTACAGCGTATTATGAAAAGTATATCCGCCAAATCACAAATCGCGGATTTTGTTCTTGGTATGCTTTTAAAAGCAAGTCAGGATGTCTACGGCATCATTTCCGTATCCCGTGAGCTTTATGATTATAAGGCTGATATCGTTAATCTGCTGATGAGCGAAAACCGCCTCGACTTCTTTGATCTGTATGCAAGCACGCTCTACAAGATCGGTGCGCACAGCGAAGATTCCACTGCTATTACGGCAGCGCTCGGTACAATGATGATCCAGCTTGAAAGCCAGGATTCGATCGACAAAGATATGTACCAGAGCCGTGTCAAAGAATATAAAGAAAAACTGGAGGCTTTGAGTCAGGCCGGCGATGCGCCCGCTGATCAGGCCGCTGCAGACGATGTACCGGATCTGACGGGATCCTTACATACGATACTGCTCTATGCACAGTGTGACGAAGAAACGAATTCCGCATTCAAGGCCAACATTGAAAAATACAGCAAGCTGACAGACAAAAACGCTTCCGATGACGCCTGCAGGAAGCTGCGCCTGACTCTTACCAAGCTGTTCTACGAAGTGTACTCCAATGCATTTTTCAAGAGTCTCACCGACTCCAATGTGCCTAAGATTGTGAGAATGTTCTTCAATTTCGGATATGTGGACGAGAATCTGGCCGGACTTGAAAATGCCGCTTATCTTTATTCCATCGTAGACTCGCTGCCAAGCGATCCTTCCAGAAACGTCTATACTGCCTATGAGTGGCTGAAAGCCGTTTATGAAGGCAAAAAAGCGCCGTGCCGTAACGAATTCGACAATGACTATGCGGCATATGTACATGAACTGAAGGTAACCGGCAAGATCACTGCCGCTGAAGAAACGCCTATGCTTTCGGACCGGAACAAACAGGTACAGTTCGAACTGGATAATATGTTCCAGTCCGTTAACAAAATAACCTTTGGACGTATCAGTATTTTCTGTCCTATTTTCTCGGAAAGCAATGTCCTGAAAGACCTTCCGGATTCTCTTGTCTCCGCCGACAAGATCGCGGCAAGCTTTGAAAGGATCCGCGCTACCGATTTCGGCGCCTATTACAGAGACACCATGTACAGCAATCCGGATATCGGTATCGCCAAAGAATCCATCGGCGTGGAAATCCTGCCTGATGTCATTCTGATGCCCAATGTCGGTATCCGCGGCGTTATGTGGCAGGAGATCGAAGGAAGAAAACGTACGACGCCGTCCCGTATGATGCTTTCTCTCTTCCAGATGGAAGACCTGGGCAACATCCTTGTCCGTCTGACCGGAGAATACCGTTGGGAAATGTGCAAACGTATCCAGGGCGCAAGGTGGAACGACGTATCCGAGCCTTCGCTTACCAGTGAGTATTTCGATTACATCCAGTTCTATAAGAAAAACAGAGAGCTCTCTGCCGATGCGAAAGACAAAGTCAAACTCAGCATGCAGAAAGCCAAGAACAGTTATAAGGAAATGTTTATCCGTGACTATGAGTCCTGGATCATCTATGAAGGCGCTGGTTCACCTCGTCTGAACAAAGTGGCACGTACCATTTTGTTCACACATTGTCCGTTTGCCAAAGAAATCCGGGATAAGCTCAAAGCCAACCCATTATATAAAGAAACAATGGATCGTTACGATATCAAACTTTCCCAGAAAGTCCATCATATGAATAACCTCTGCCAGAAGCTGAAAAATACAGGCGTGGAAATACCGGAGGAAATTACAAGACAGAGAGCCTATCTGCTGAAATAATTGTCATATGATTGATAAACGCATGTATGCCTTATAAAAATACCGTTTAAAACAGCAGGCGGAAAAACAAATGTTTTTCCGCCTGCTCTATTATTTTTCTTTCATTTTTTCAGATCTTTTTATGCTTTTTCTTTCCCTGTAGGTTTTACCAAAACCATGGAAAGTACAAGCGCAATAACATATAACACGATCGTTGCATACAGTACGGTCTGATAACCTGTGGGGTTAACTGTGATAGTCTCTACAGTTCCGTCGGCAAGCGCATGTTCAATATCTACCGGAGCACCGAATTTGCTGACAATCCAGGTTGCCATCTGATTACCGGTCAATCCTGCAAAAGCCCATGCAGAAAGCGTGATACCATGAATCGCACTGATATTTCCCATACCGTAGTGATCGGAAAGCAGCGTCGGTACATTGGAAAATCCGCCGCCGTACCCTGCGTTAACAACAAAGATCAGTCCCAGAACAAGGATGATCAGCAATGTATTGCCCTCTCCGTTTTTGATACCGCCTGTCAGCATGACGATTGCCGTAAATGCGATAGACAAAACGAAGATCAGCTTATAGATCGTATTCCTGTCTTTCATGCTGTCTGCCCATGCGGAGAATCCAAGGCGTCCGCCTGCATTAAAGATTGCGGATACCGTTGAAATAATGCCTGCAAAACTTGCCAGACCGATGCATTTCACGATCATTTTCTCCTGTGAAATGAGCGCCAGACCGCACGTGATATTAATATAGAACATCAGCCAGATTCCGATATAATTTGTGATCGGTTTGCTTTTCAAAACCGCCATAATACCCTGGCTCTTATCTTTGCTCTGCGGTTCATGCCAGTCATCCGGCTTCTTCAGGAGCAGATGCCCGACGAACATCATAACGAAATAAACGCCCGCCAGAATAAAGAACATCTTATAAATACCGCCGTCACCAAGACCGTCCAGCATACCCTGCATGATCGGACTTGCGATCGCCTTTGCAGCGCCGAAACCTGCAACGGCAAGCCCTGTTGCCAGACCTTTTCTGTCCTTGAACCAGAGCATCAATGTCTTAACCGGTGACAGATATCCGGTTCCGAGACCGACACCCATGATAAAACCATAACATATGTAGATTCCGATCAGCGCTATCGGACTGGCCTGATGCTGACCGCCGTAGTAAATGAAAAATCCTGTTCCGGCCATACCGGCTGCAAAACAGATTGCCGCGATCAAAGAGGATTTGTGAATATCCTTTTCCACGACATTGCCAAGAAACGCTGCAGACATACCAAGGAAAAAAATGGCAAAACTGAATGCCCATTCTGTCGCTCCCTTTGTAAAGCCGATATAATCAGCAATCTCCTGGCTGAAAATTGACCAGCAATAAACTGTACCGATACTGCAGTGAAGCAGTAACGCGGGAATTGCCGCACGGACCCACTTATTCGTGCGCCAACCGCCCTTATCTTTTGCACTCTCTCCCATACTCCATCTTCCTTTACACTTTATATTTGTATTCGCATATTTCCTTGATTTTATCACGAATACGCTACTACTACTTTACACTAATTAGATGCAAATTTCAATCTTATTTTTACGACTGCATTCCCGCAATATTTCGTAAAGTTTTGGAAGAAATTACTTCTTTTTATTCTATATTGCATTCATTTATCTCCCGGTTTCGACATGAAATGCTAATATAGTGTTATTTTTTTGCAATATATTCGTAGACTTTTATCTGTTTAATCTATATTATAGAGATAGACTTGATTACGGAAGTCAAGTCGGGTAATAGCAATTCCGGAAGAATTCCCCTTTTACACAACGAAACCCCCGAGGTTATTAACTTCGGGGGTTTTGTTGTGCTGTCTTTTATTTTTCATACATGCTATTTTCTACGCTCTGCTGTTTTCAGCGACACGCTATTTTAATACAAGAACAGAATATCCCGGCATTGTCAGTACGGAATCGGCTATACTGCACTTCTCTTCTCCGGTTTCCAGACTGCCGCATATATGATCCGGTGTAACGGTTTCTCCATTCACGGTAAGACCTGCGATATCCAATTCTCCGCTTTCGGCTCCCGTATGAAAGATCAAAACTACCTCGGAGCCTTCCCATGTTTTTTTCAGAATACAGAAACGCTCATTGGAAATCCCGCTTAAATATTCGACCTTCCCCCTTGCGATCTCCGGATTCTGATTTCTGATCCTGATCGCTTTCTTATAATAACAGTAAATCGAATCCTGATCTTTGGACTGTTCTTCCAGGCTCTCGTACTTCATCTCAAAAGCATCCATATCGGCGGGGCCGTCGCACATCCCCTCCATATCGGCATTCTTACTCCAATACATCGGTGCACGCTTATTCTCATCTTTTCCGGACCCTTTCATGCCAAGCTCTTCTCCGTAATAAACGAATGCCGAACCGTTCATAAAAAGATTCATTGCGGCCGCCATCTTTAACTGACTTACGGCATCTTCTCCTACATAGTAGCCTGCGCTTCTCGCCATATCATGATTGGTATAAAAAGGCGCATCAATATAATCTTCATTATATTGCCCGAATGTTTCGTCCAAAGAGGCTATGGTCTCTCCATAGCGCACAGTGGAAGAGCCTTTGACAGTTTTGCAGATCAGTCCTTCCGCACCGGCGAAGGAAAAATTAAAAAGACTGTCAATCCCGCTGGCATAATATTGTGAAAATCCGTTTATATCCAACCATGCCTCTCCAACCAGGTAGGCGTCTTCCTTTTCAGCTTTGACTGCATCAGTCAGCCAGCTTAAAAATGCAACATTATCCGGTATGCTTTCCGTATAATATTCTTTGACCGCATCCAGTCTGAAGCCGCCGACTCCCATATCCAGCCAGTATTTACAGATATCTTCGATCTCGCCGCGCAGAGCCTGCGAATCCAGATTCAGATCCGGCATCCCGCTCCAGAAACGCGCCTCATAATACCAGTCTGTCCCGGGCAGCGCTTCATACCCCGAAGCCGGTTCCTTCGTAAAATGATAATAGTCAAAATAAGGACAGTCCTCGATATTCGGTTCGTCATCCCCCAATGCCTTTAAATAGGAAGAAGCTTCTACGAACCACGGATGTTCGGATGAGGAATGGTTTAACACAAGATCCATGATCACTTTGATCCCTCTTTCCTCACAGGCCGCAAGCAGTTCTTTAAAATCTTCCAGCGTTCCATATGCGGCATCGATATCATAATAATCGGTGACATCATATTTATGGTAAGTAGGCGAAGGGTTCACCGGCATCAGCCAGATACCGTTGCATCCCAGGTCCGTGTCTGTTGTATCGTCCCCATCGTTGATATAATCCAGTTGGGAAATCAAACCCTGCAGATCTCCTATCCCGTCGCCGTCACTGTCATAAAAAGAATAGACAAACACCTCATAATAAGTCCGGTAATTGTCGTCGATCACCTGCAGCGGAATCATATCGGTAATATCCGGCTCCTGTACTGTATCGGAAGCTTCCTGCGCCCCCTCCGCCGCACTGTCCGTATCTGTACTCTCCCCTGTTTCAGCTGTATTCTCCGCCGTGCTGTCCATACCGACTTCTCCGGCAGTTCCCGCCGTATCAGCCGGATCTGTTCCATTCCCCTGCATGCCGCCGTTTCCGCATGCTGTCAGACAGATCATACAGTATGCCAGTATCAGCGCTGCCGCTTTTTTCATCCTGATAGCCATGTCCATTTCCTTTCTTTCGCTTCTATCATCATTAAACTGCTCCTGCCTGCAGACCGTCCGCCGCACAATACAGGCGCTTCGCCGCATATGTCTGAAAAATGCAGACCGTCACGGGACAGCCTGCATTTTTATACTTTTCTGACGTTTCCTTCTTACGCCTCCATTTCCGGCGAACGGAAAAATCTTTTTTAACCTTTCACTGCACCGCCGGTAACACCTTCAACATAGTACTTCTGCAAGCATATGAAGAGAATGGTAACCGGTACGGCGATCAGCATACCGCCGGCACAGAATCTTGTGAAATATCCCTGATAGTCATTGGTCCATACCCAGCGCTGCATCGCTACCGCTACGTTGTAGCTGTCGGAATAACCGAATGCAACATAGGAAGCGAATACATAATCACACCATGGCGCCATGAACGCAACGAGCGCCGCATAAATAATGATCGGTTTGGACATCGGAATGATCATCGTAAAGAACACTCTCGCTCTGGACGCACCGTCGATTCTTGCCGCCTCATCGAGCGCTTTCGGTATCGTATCAAAATATCCTTTTATTACGTAATATCCCATACCGGAACTTGCCACTGCAATCAGGATCAATCCCGGAATCGCACCTGCCTGCGTCAGACCAAACTGCTTTAACAGGAAGTAGAGACAGATCATGGTCAGGAATCCGGGGAACATCCCCAGGATCAACCAGAACTTCATCAAAAACGTACGGCCTTTAAAACGCATACGGGAAAGTGCATAACTTACGCACAATACAACGATCGTCTGGAATAATGCCACAAAAGCCGCAATGATCAGCGTATTGCCGTACCAACGGATGAACTGGCTCTCTTCGCTTAACAGGAATGCGTAGGAATCCAGCGAAAACTGTTTCGGCAGCAGATATTCTACCATACCGCCTCCGCCTTCATTATAGGAACGAAGACTCTGCAGAAACAGACATACGAACGGGAATAACCAAACAAAGCTGATCACGATCAATACAATATAGGTAATCGCATTACCGATAGTTCTTTTTGTCTTCATTGATTTACTCATTATTGGAATCCCTCCTCATCTTTTACGGACGGCAGCATACCGTACACAACAAGAGAAATTACTGCGGTTACAGCGAATATCATAATACCGAGCACGGCGGCCATTCGATAATTTGTATCATTGACCGTCATCTTATACAGCCAGGTAACGAGCAGATCCGTATATCCCGCTTTGTTGGAAAGTTCCATGGAATATGGTCCACCCTGCGTTAAGAGGTAAATAACGTTAAAGTTATTTAAGTTACCGGTAAACTGTGTCAGTAAGAACGGTCCCGTTACAAACAGCATATAAGGAAGCGTAATGCTTCTAAACATCTGGAATCCGCTTGCGCCGTCAATTCTTGCGCTTTCATATAAGTCTTCCGGAATGTTCATCAGCAGACCCGTTGTAATGAGCATCGTATAAGGAATACCGATCCAAAGGTTGACCACGATGATAACGATCTTAGATAACAGCGGATCTGACCAGAACGGAATGCGGGACTCGATCCAGCCCCATCTCATCAGATACGTATTGATCAAACCATCGTTTGCAAACATTTTATAAACATATAACAGAGAAACAAACTGCGGTACCGCGATCGTCATAACAAGGATCGTTCTCCAAAGCTTTTTGAATTTGATTCCCTTCTTATTTATCATAATCGCAACACCCATACCTGCAAAATAGGTCAGGAATGTTGCAAAAAACGCCCAAATCAATGTCCAGCTAAGTACCGTAAAGAACGTGGAACCGATTCCCTGCGCGCCGAAAGAAAACAGGTTTTGAAAGTTCTCCAGGCCAACCCAGGAAAACAGATTCGTCGGCGGCTGATGTTTTTGATCATAATTCGTAAAAGCAATACAAATCATGAAAATAATCGGCAGTACGGTAAAGAGGAAAATACCCAGAACCGGCAATGCCAATAATGTTTTATCAAAATGAGAATCAAGCAGAGAATACAGATCCTGTTTCGGGGAAGAAAGTGCCTTTCCCGCCGCAAGCAGCTTCTCTTCGTTCCGGTTCTCCCGGATATTCATTCTCCATGCAAAAATAAAAGCACAGATAATAATAATCGTTAAAATACTATATAACAGAATCAAAAAACTGTTATCATTGTAAGAATAGGTACCGTTATCATTCAAAACCCTTGCAATGGTTCCAAGCGTCCCCAGGTCTTTCAGATAGTGTACTCCAAAAGAAGCCATATAGAAGATAAACACTGCTTCCAATGCCAGATAAGCAATACCTCTTACAAATTGTTTACGCATCAGGGGCCCAAATCCCATGATCAGATAAGATACTTTTGTCTTCCAGTCTCCCTCTGTAAAGGTCAGACCGAGTTCTTTTAAATCATTTCCCAATCCACTGAAAAATTTGCCAACCGGATTCTTTTTGCTTTTCTTGCCAGCGTTACCGGAATTCGCATCTTTTCCCATACTCAAATCCCTCCCGACTAAGTAATGCCTAACTTATTTATGAAATAAATTATATAGTAAATTCATTTAATAACCCGGCAGAGAGCATGCTCCCTGCCGGATATCATTTATCATAATCACCTAATGATCATAATTACTGTGCATAAGAAATGCAGGTATCCTGGAAGTTCTGAAGTGCTGCCTTTAAGTCGTCATCACTTGAAGATGTGCTTAAAGTACCGGAAATAATGTCATCACCAAGAGCTGTTGCCAGGTTCCAGTAATCTCCAGGGTAGTTGCCCTGCGGAATTGTGTTTGCAAGCTGCTCTGCCAGTGCGGATAAAGCTTCATCTGCCTGAACTGCTGCATCCTGCTGTGCCGTTACGTTAGAAGGACCCCAGCCTGCTGCCTGATAACGTGCAAGCTGTACATCCGTACCTGTTAAATACTGAGCAAGTGCATGACATACTGCAAGTTTGCCTGCGTCTTCCTGCGGTTTGATACCTAACAGTTTGAATCCGCCGAAACCGCTGAGCTGATAAGTCTTTCCATCAGAACCTTCGAAAGAAGGAAGTTTTGCACAAGCATAGTTGTCGCCGAAGATCTCTTTTGCTGCTTCGGAATCCCATGTACCATCAACGATAGCGCCGATGTTTGTACCGCTGGAAATGGAAGAACCATTCTGGAAGGACTTGGAAGAAGCCAGTTCAATGATCTCTTTGAGTGCAACCAAACCTGCATCAGACGTATAATCGATATTGCATGCTGTAAAGTTACCGTCATTGTCTGTATCATAAGTTAATGTACATCCGGTAGCAAAGAAGAATGCAGGCTGATACCATCCGGAGTTGATTTCCATATAGAAGTTCTTGCCTGCCGCTTCACAGTCAGCAACGATCTTCTCTAAAGAAGTAGGATCTGTTACAACACTGCTGTCATAATATAAGAAGTAACCGTTATCGGATGTCATCGGATATGCATAAGTCATATCACCAACTACTGCCGCGCTTGCCGCACCTGCATCGTTCTGCTCGGATACGAATGTTGCATTGTCACCTGTGATAGGACACAGAGCGCCTGCCGAAACAAGACGTGTGATCTGATCCTGTGCAAAACCGTACATATCTGCACCGCCTTCAACGTCAGTGATCATGTTGCCTGCTGCATCACCTTCACCTACAGGTTCAACGGTAACCGTATAACCTGCCATATCAGGATTTGCTGCAAAGAATTCTGCTGCTTTCTCATTTGTAAAGTCAACAACGTTCTCAGCCACCCAGATCGTGATCGTGCCGGAACCATATTCAACGGCTTCGCTGCCGCCGTCTGCTGCCGCATCGCCATTGTCTGCCGCTGCATCGCTGCTGTCTGCTGCGCTGCTGTCTGCTGCGCTGCTGTCATCTGTTGCTGCTGCAGAATCATCTGCTGCCGGTGTACTGTCTCCGCCGGTTTCGTTGGAAGAGCCTCCACAACCAACAAGAGATGCCGCAACCATTGCTGTTGCAAGTACTGTTGCTAATACTTTTTTCTTCATAACTTTTTCCTCTCTCTCCTTGTTGCTTTTTTGACGTCTGTATAACGCCTGTGATTTTTTATATAAAATGTGCTGCCACATCCTATATCATAATAAATAATTTCTGGCAAGATATACAACTGAAATATATCGCGAATATTTTCGTAAACTTTCGTGATATACTAAATGTATCACTATAAAAGAAAAATGTCAACTATAGTTTCTCAATTTATAGTAAATTTGTCATTTAATCATGTTATTTTTGCAGAGTTTTTGTCAATTTTGACAATCATATCTGTTTTTCTTGAAAAATGTTTTTTTTTTTAATATATTTATTTATATATTTATTTTTAGGAAACTGAAAAAAATATTATATGCAAGGAAGAATTTATTATGGCTACCATTAAAGATATTGCAAATAAACTGGGCATCTCGGTCAGTACCGTCTCCAAAGGACTAAACGGCGCCAGCGACATCAGCGAACAGCTCCGTCAGGCCGTATTTGATACTGCCATAGAACTGGGTTATATGCCCAGACAGATGCGTACCAAAGAAAACCAAAGACTTTGTATCTTCATCGAAAACATGGACTATCAGACTGTCGAGCAGTTCGGCTATGATATCATCCTCGGGTTCAAGCAGGCCGCTTATCCCGCTAATTACGACGTTTCTGTCGTACCTGTCACGCCCGCCTTCCAGGCTTCAGAGAAATATGATACCTACATGTTGAAAAACAGCTACGTCGGCGCTTTCATCGTAGGATTTGCTCTGAAGGACGCATGGATGGAGCAGTTTCAGACCACCACGATACCGACGACTCTTTTCGATAATTACGTACGCAAAAATCCCAATGTCAGCTATATCGGCACCGACAGCTTTGAAGGCATCGACGACGCCATTGAACATCTGATCGCCCTCGGCCACCGTAAGATCGCCATGATCAGCGGTTCCTGGCATTCCATGATCACAGAGCAGCGCAGACAGGCCTACGTTGAAAGCATGGCGGCTCACGATCTGGAAATTGACGAAAAATGGATGCCTTACGGTTATTACGTGGCCGCCGCTGCCAAACCCCATGTAATGAAGCTGCTTTCCCTTGGCGTTACCGCGATTGTATGCGGCAACGATCTGCTTGCCTCGGGCGTTTTGGACGAATGTCAGGCACACGGCTTTCGGGTCCCGGAAGATGTCAGTATCGTCGGTTTCGACGATATTCCTGTCTCTGCACGGCTGGAACCGCCCTTAACGACTGTCAGACAGGAACGCCTTGAGCTTGGCAAATGCGGTTTTTACACCCTGCATTCCGCAATCAACCATGTATCCGTCTGCAAAAACCTGCTGCGTCCCCAGCTTATTGTCAGAAATTCCACCGGGCCCGTCAAGACATCGGATATTACACGCGGCGAACCCTTCCTATGCTGATATGGCAGTCCTGCTGTATCAGACTGCAAAGTCCCTGACCGCTTCGAGTGCCGGCAGTGCGTTGCCATCATAATCGAACAACGCCTGATTCGCCCATTCATTGCCGCCGGGGCCTTTTTCGTCCATATAGGCGATCGCTTCTTTCGTAGCCCAGCCGGAGCCGGCAACCGGAATCCATGCGGCTTCCCAGTAAAAATATCCCTTTGCCTTTCCTTCCGGCACTTCTTTTAACAGCTTACAGAAATCTTCCATGAATCGTTTCTGTCCCTCTTTTGTCATCGGATATTCTATCTTTTCGGCCAGTTCGGGTTTTGTGGCCATACCTTTTCGCTCCTCCGGTTCCAGCTTCTCATAAGCGGCATAATCTTCCATTGTATATCCCATGGACACTTCCACCACCATCAGTTCTTTCCCGTAACGGAGCGCAATGTCATGCATATTGTTACGCAGATCATCCATGGTTCCGTGCCAGAATGGATAGTATGACAACCCGATGATCTGGAAATCCCCGCCTTTTTCCATAAAGTGATCGAACCACTCCCGGTAAAGTGCGTTATTCCCGCCGTTATCCAGATGAATAACGATCGGAATTTTATCGTCTACCGCTCTGACGCCTCTGATGCCGGCATTCAACAGCCGTGCCAGATTGTCGTAATCCGGCACCTGCCCATACGGCCAGAGCAGTCCGTTTGTCACTTCGTTGCCTACCTGTACCAGTGTGGGAAACGCATTTTCTTCCCGCATCGTCTCTAAAGTTTCCTTGGTATAGCGATACACTGCCTCTTCCAGCTGTTCCAGATCCATGCCGCGCCACGCCTTGGGAACTCTCTGCTTCCCGGGATCGGCCCAGAAATCACTGTAATGGAAATCAAGCAGCACTTCCATATCCTTTGCAAGCGCCCGCTTTGCAAGCGCTATCGTCGTCGGCAGGTCATTGGTACCCGCTCCGTATGGTTTTCCCTCTTCCGTATACGGATCGTTCCACAGCCGGAGGCGCACCGCATTCACATCATAACTTTTCAGAATATCCAAAACATCCTTTTCTACGCCATGATCATAAAATCTGCCTCCCAGACTTTCCACTTCCTGCAGCGTAGAAATATCCATACCCTTTAAAAATTTCATCCGTTATCATATCTCCATCCATTATCTATACTGATGCTGAGTCCTTTTCTCAGCTTGGACAACATTTGATTTAATCAAAATCAAATTTCGTAAACCTTTTCATTGCATCCTTATAACGGAACCTGACCATCTCGTTTTTCTCCAGAACATCCTCTTCCGTTCCGACATACTGACAGCGGATACAGTGATATTCCTTTTTGTCTTTATCATAAAACATATCGATATCCAGATCTCTCATAAAACAGGAGGGACATCTGTAATTTAATTTGCCTTTGCCAGATTGAGCCATGTCGCAAATACCTCCTTATCTTTTAACTTGGTCGTATATCCTAACGTAAACATCGGTGAGAAAGCATACCCTTCCTTGATATAGCCGACTGCTTCCTTCTTCTCACAGCTTAAAGAAACTCTTGTCTGAATCTCCGGTATCACAGAAATCACTTCCGACGCGCCCTCCATCTGCTCTTCACGGCATTTATATGCATAACGGATCTCTTTGCTGTCCGTACCGTTTGTACAGGTAAGGGTGATATTGCTCATATCTTCGGAGTATTCCGTTGTGCCGTAGCATGCTACCATATACTCGTTGATCTCCACTTCCGCATTCGGATCGCTCATTTCCAGAACAGTTCTTTCAATCTTAACAGCGGAACTGCCTTCTTCAAAATACATCTTCGTCTGCAGTTTCACGGTCAGATCATAGAATTCGATATCCACCGGATCAAGCGTCAGGATTCTCGTCTTCCCTTCTCCCGAAGCATTTTCCTCCTCGGAAAAATGCGCTTTCGTCCTGCAAAGACACAGATCCACTTCCTCGCCTTTGTATGTCAGCTTGGCGCTTCTTACCGTGCCTTCTCCTGCATAGTGCGTAAAGTATCCGGCCCTGTATTTTTCCTGAATCAGGAACGGATAGGATGCATCCGTAACATGTTTGGTGCCGATTCCCACCGGCCATTCCAGTTTCGCCGCGTAAGGCCGCAGATCAACGATCGCGCCGCCCTGATCCATATTCGCACAGACTCTCATATAAGGATCACAGTACCAGAATAACTGTTTGTCCGAACCATATAAGATATCTCTCCAAAGAGCGCATTCCGGCTCGGTAAGCGTCCTCTTACCACGGAAATAGTCAGCGAACTCGGCCATTGTCATATCGTCCAGCTTACCTTCCTTTTTCAGCTGCCCGTAATATGCCATGCCGTCCTCATAAGACTTTAATAACAGCTCGTACGGTGCTTCCCAGCGGCCCATTTTGTTCATCCAGCCGGGGCCTACGAACATCATATTGTAAGCATAACCATTGTTATATTTTGCAAGGTCACGATATTGGTCGATCAGATTATATAAATACGGATATTCCCATGTCTTGCTGTCATAGCTCATGCTGCGCAGTACGTTCTGCGGATGCGTGCCGAAATTGGAGCCGTTTCCGTCATAACATGCGATCAGGTCACGCGATAAGTGAGGGATTGCTACGATACCGCTGTCTTCCGCTTCATTGGCTGCCGGAGCGTGCACATTCTGTTTGCTCGGGATCCACGGCGCCCACGGGCCGCCATCCATGAAAGTATACCAGGAATTATTACATGTATGATATGCCTTCGGCCCCTCTTCCCAACAGGTTGCAACGGCACATTTCACCATCGGATATTTTTCCTTGATATAATTTACCAGATCGGCATCCATATAATAAGAACCTGTAGATTCAGGATAAAAACCGAAACGCTCATGGAACTTGCCGAAAACGTCATTTACGATTGAGATCTTGTCTTCCATGGAAAACATCCAGATACAGAAATCCTTTGTTTTATATTTTTCACGAAATTCCTTGCAGGGCAGTCCAAGCAAAGACAAAGCGATCTCGTCTCCGTATTTCTCATGGTCTGCTTTGGCAAGCGCAACCGCCTCGTCATTGAACAGGGAAGCATATGTCATCTGAATCGTCGTTTTCAGGCCGTTCTTATGCGCGATCGCCTGCTGTGTTTTAAAAATGTCCAGAGACTCCGTCAACAATGCTTTTCTGCTGATATCTTCTTCTTTTCCGTGTCCGGTCACCTTCTCTGCATATTCAGGAACCATTTCCGGACGATGGATAATGTTTACAATAAACTTATTCTCCATATTGCCCTCCATTTTTCGCTTTTTCCCTTGAATTTACCGATGCGCAATCGGTTGTTCATGTGCTTAGAATAACAGACGCACCTATTGTTGTCAATGTGTATATTTGCCTATTTCACACATACCAAATTATCTATTTTGCACAAATCATGCCGTCGATTCCCGCAAAGATATCCGGTAGCCAAGCAGCGCATGCGGCTCTGTCATTTCTCCTTCGATCATTTGCAAAAGTGTTTTGCAGGCTCTCTCTCCGAGTTCTTCCACATCAAACTGAATGGACGTGATCGAAGGAATATTGTTCGCCAGCAGAGAACTGTCGTAGAAAGAGGCTACCTTCACTCTCCCCGGTACTTCTATTCTTCTCTGCCGCAGCGTATTTAATACACAGCTGCACAGATAATCATCCATAGTAATGATACATTCTATCCCTTTCTGCAGCAGACTGCCGACAATCGCCTCTACTTCCTCTCCTTTTTCCACATCCAGAAAAATCTGTTCTCTTACGGGTTGTTGACCGGATTTTTCATAAGCGTCAAGGAAACCGCCCAGACGGTTGTCGTTTACCACATATCCCTGACTGCCGCCGATCAGAGCGATCCTCTCAAGGCCCTGCGCCAGCATGCTTTCCGTCAGTTCCCTGCAGGCGCTTCTGTGATCGTTGTCGATCTGCACGACTGCATCGTCCCCGGTGCTTCCGATGGTCACAAACGGTATGCCCGCTTCTTTCAAATATGCTACCGAAGCATCTTCCAGTAAGGTCCTGGTTAAAATAACACCATCTACTTTATGATTGGTCACAATGCGGCGAAGCCTTGAAATATCATCCGGCATCACGACGGAGATCAGCACGTCATAATCGAGCATAGAGGCCGTTTTACCGATACCGAGCATACAGTTCTGGAAAAAAGGAAGCTCTACGAGATGATAGCTGCCCGGAATCACAAGGCCGATATTATAGGTCCTGGACTGGGCCAGTCCTTTGGCGATGACGTTCGGTCTGTAATCATGCTCCTTGATATAGCGCAGAACTTTCTCCCGCGTTTTTTCTCCGATCCGTCCTTTGCCGGAAATCGCACGGGAAACGGTCGTTTTGGATACCCCGAGTTCTTCGGCAATATCGCCGATCGTGAGATTTTTATCGTCTGTCATCTTTGTTTCCTCCATAAAAGTACATCCTATGTCTATAGATTCTCCATTCCCTGTTAATACACCACTTCAATTTCCTCATTCGGTTCCCATACAATTCTTCCTCAATTATCTCTTTCAATGTCTGTGCATGCTGATAAGACAAAAACTCTGTCTCTGTTATTCTGGCTGCGCCATACTCTTTATATGCACCGTCCTCATAATACAGATAGGAATCTTTCCACGTATGCAGCATCATTGCTCCGCCGCCATCATCATACGGCTCATACATGCCATCGTAATCTTCCACATTAAGCAAAATGTCTCCCTCATCCGACATCCGCACATACCCGTACTGGAGCGAAACCAGACAAACCGGCTTCTGATCTCTCAATGCTAAAATCGCATATCTTTTTTCATTTCCCATCAGATTCCAGCAGTTCTTTCTCTTAGAATACCGTAGCTGATAGCAAAAGTCAAAGTCCCCGCCGCAGGCAGCGGGACAAATAATGACCCGCGGGAATAAAGTACATAAGTTTCAATTGCTATCCGTTTCACCCCCCTGCTCCCTCCCGCATAACATATTACATAATGAAAAAAATGTCGAAAAGGAAACTCCGACTCATGAACAGAGTAAACAGATCCTGCAATAAAAACGTTCCTCTCAGCCGCAATACACAGAATTACCTGAACACTTACCGCTGTATCCTCGATGAAATGATCCGCGGCATGACGCATGCCAGATTATGCGACAGCATTTCCCACAATTTTATCGTACAGATGATTCCGCATCATAAAGCGGCCATTCAAATGGCCAGGAATATTGAAAAGTATACGACCAACCCCGAGATAGAGCAGATTGCCTGTCATATCATAGAAGAACAGACGAAAAGCATTGCCGACATGGAAAATATGCTTGCCTGCTGCAGTGAAAAATGTAACTGCGAAGAAGATCTATGCTCCTGGCGAAATGCCGCAGATAAGGTCTTCCAAACCATGTTCCGGCGTATGCGGGATGCCGCATCCGTAAACTCCGTAGACTGCTGCTTCCTGCGGGAAATGATTCCGCATCACGAGGGCGCCGTTGCATTTTCCGAGATCACACTGCAATGCCAAATCTGTCCGGAGCTGCAGCCAGTCTTAGAATCGATCATTGTTTCGCAGGCGGAAGGCATCTGCCGTCTGCAGGGACTTCTAAAATGTATCTGCCGTTAAAAAACAACGAATGCCACGCTTCGCGAGTCATTCTTATGTTAAACAAAACCGCGGCATTTCGGATGATTTCTCACCCGCTCTGCCGCGGCAGCTTTTCCAGCTGTTCTATACAGTCTTTTGCCCAGTCTGTGCACATCATCATATTCCGTCGTCCGTAATCCACCGTCATTTTCCAATATAATGCTTTTTCCTGATCATCAAGATTACTGCCGTAGGCATCAATGCTCTGCGGCACCGGTGCGAGATTTTTCAAAAACATCTCGCAATACGTTATAATCCCCTTAAAATAAGCAATATTCTCTTCTCTGCTCCGCTCTCCTAAGAAAAAAGTCTTCATCAAAAGCGGCACCCTCTGCGTAAATCCTATCTTTTCATCCGCAAGCCACAAAAGCAGTTCCTTTTTTCCTTCTTCCGTAATAGAATAGACTTTTTTATCCGGTTTTCCTGCCTGTGCCACCAGGGTCTTGCTGACCCACTTTTTTCCTTCCAGTCCCTGTAGTTCCCTGTAAATCTGACTTGTCCGGGCATTCCAGAAAAAACGCAGGGAATCCCGGAATACTTCCATAATTTCGTATCCCGTCATATCGCGATAATTTAACAATCCCAGAATCCCGTGTTTTAACATCCCATACCCTTCCCGATTTCTTTTATTGATTCCATTTTAACCGATATGCCAGAAATTGGGAAGCATTTATCTACCGATCATAATACCGGCATTTCCGTGCAGGCACACGCGGATCACACCGCAAATGATAAGATGCAGCGGATAATAGAGATAGAAAAACCATTTCATGCCTTTCCATGAACCGCACTCTCCATTGTATTTTTTTAAGAACGGAATGGACAATATCACGAACATTTGCAGGATTCCGTACACCTTATCGATAAACAGAACATAAACCAGGGCATAAAAAGCAACCCAGACGACCATACCTGTCATCTGTTTCTTAAAATCACCGCGGTTCTGACTGATAGAAATGACTGCCATAACAGCAATGCAGCTCCAGTCAGCGCAGAAAGTGATCAGACAGATCCCTACAACAAGCAGTACTTTCATCCAATGTTTTAATGCGCTGCTGTCCATAATGGCCAGCGCCGTCAGTCCCCATGCCAACGGCCAGATCACGCTGGTCTGATTAAATATTGAAGTCTGAAACGGAAGAAAGGGAATTCCGAATGCAAAATTATAAGCAAAATGGGAAAACACGGCAAAAAGGAATAGTCTGGAGGCATATTTTTTGACATTATGTGTGTAATGATAGCCTTCGGCAATAAAAAACCACATGATCGGCGCGGTCAGCCTGCCGATCATATGACAGACGAGAATCCACCAGTCTTTCGGATAGTTCGGAAAAACGACCGATATCACATGATCAAGCGTCATAGCCGCGATTGCGATCATTTTCAGCTGATTGGCATTGAAACCCTTTCTGTCCCGTGTATGTTCCATGATTATTACCCTGCCTTTCTCCCGGTCTGCAGGTTTCTTCCTGCGTCTGTTCCTGACTGCCTATATTATATTCTACTTGTGGAATACAGTCAAGGCATTTCCTTCTCTGCCGGATGGCCGCCGATTTCTTTTCTCATATATTTACAAACAGACAGAAATCAGTATAATAAGTTCAAGAACGCTTACAGGAGCAATGAACAGATGTTTAAAATATTAATTGTGGAAGACGATCCGGCCCTGCATGCAGGGTTATGTTTTGAACTGGATACGGACGGTTATCTGACGGTATCCGCCTATAACTGTGAAAAGGCACGCCTGCTTATGCAGTGCGAAACCTTTGACCTGGCCATTCTGGATGTGAATCTGCCGGATGGCAGCGGCTTCGATCTTTGTCTGGAGATAAAAGAAATTCTGCCCAGACTCCCGGTGATCTTCCTGAGCGCAAATGACCTGGAACAGGATGTGCTAAACGGTTTTGATCTCGGTGCGGATGATTATATCACCAAACCTTTTAACATGCAGATCTTAAAGCGCCGCATAGAAGTTGCTCTGCGCCGCCTTCCTTCCGACACTGACCCGGATATCTGCTGCTTCAACGATGGATTTCTGCATCTGGATCTTCGAACGCTATCTGCCATCCGAAACGGTGAGAAGCTTGCCATCACGCCCAACGAATATAAAATATTGCGGCTCCTTTTGACCAATGCCGGAAATATCGTCACCAGACAGACGCTTTTAGAAAGACTGTGGGACTGCAACGGCAGCTATATTGACGACCATACGCTTACCGTGACCATGAACAGGCTGCGGGGCAAAATAGAAACCCCCGGGCGCTCTTATATCCGGACAGTCCGTGGCATGGGTTATATCTGGACATCCCAAAAATGAACGTACCGGACACTCCAAAAGGCATAATATAAGCAAACAAATACCGCAGGCTGAAAGAAAGGCATAGGTTTTCATATGAAAAAAATCAAATCCCTGTTTTCATGGAACCGGAGGCAAAGCAGACAGTTGTCCGATTTCGCCAATGATATCTGCGAGACGATCGATGCGCTCATGGACGGGCGGCCCCCGGAGAATTTCCGGCCTTATGAAGATTCCCAGGTCTCCAAAGTACAGGGCAGACTTCTGCAGTATTATGACAGAATGCACGAAGGCCAGATACAGAGCGAACGGGACAGGCAGACCTTGCAGGAACTTGTAAGTGACATTTCCCACCAGGTAAAGACACCGATCGCCAATGTCCGCATGTTCGCCAATATCTTAGAGCAGCATGAACTGTCCGCCCAAAAGCAGGACGAATTCCTTGCCGCCATGTCAGCGCAGATTGACAAGCTGGATTTTCTGATGCACTCTCTCATCAAAATGTCGCGTCTGGAAACCGGTACTTTCCTGCTGCATATGGAAGAAAACAGCCTGTATCATACGATCGCACAGGCCATCAACGGTATCTGGGCCAGGGCGGATATGAAAAACATTCAGATCGACGTTGACTGTGACGCACATCTTAACGTCATCCACGATGTCAAATGGACAGCGGAAGCATTGGAAAATATTCTGGATAATGCCGTAAAATATACACCGGCAGGCGGCGGCATCCATATCAGCGTCCGTCCATGGCAGTTTTACACCCGCATCGACATTACGGATACAGGGATCGGCATTGCGCCGGAACATTACCATGATATCTTCAAACGTTTCTACAAAACACCGGAAACATCCTCCGAAGAGGGCGTCGGACTGGGACTGTACCTGGCAAGAAGCATCATTACCAGACAGAAAGGATATATCAGCGTAAAGTCCGAACCCGGTAAAGGCAGCACATTTTCCGTATTTCTCTTAAAGGAAAGGCATGATCATTAAATGAACATCGTCACAACGCATAACCTGAAAAAATATTTCGGCAAAGACGCTTATCTGGTTAAAGCATTAGACGGCATCGATCTTTCCATCGAAAAAGGAAAGTTCACCGCCATTACCGGCGCCTCCGGTTCCGGCAAAACTACGCTTCTGCATACGATAGGCGGTCTGTATGAACCAACGGAAGGTTCCGTTTTCGTCGATGGCGTCAATTTAGCTTCGCTGACCGAAGAAGAACTGACTGTTTTCCGCCGCAGAAAAGTGGGATTTATCTTTCAGGATTATAATCTGATACCAGAACTGACCATAGAAGAAAACATTCTGTTTCCGCTCGCATTGGATGATTCGCGTCCGGATAAAGCATTTTTTGAAAAGATCACGACGCTCTTGGGCTTACGGAAAAGGCTAAACGATTATCCCTATATGCTTTCGGGCGGCGCACAGCAATGCAGCGCGATCGCACGCGCCTTCATTACCAGACCTTCCCTTATTCTGGCAGACGAACCGACCGGCAGCTTTGACTCCAAAACGAGCCAGAATATAGCGGGACTTCTGAAAATGACTGTCGAAACATTTCACCAGACTTTGATCCTGATCACGCACGATCCGGAACTGGCCCAGCTTGCAGACCGTGTCATACACCTTCAGAACGGCCGCGTCGAAAACAGCTTTAATTAAGGCACAAAAATGTACCTTTTTCGTACCGCGGATGTAACGTTCATATGGTATGCTCTGAATAGAAAATTCAGGAGGTTACACAAATGCAGGAAATGTTAATGACTCTTACCAAACGCAGTTTCGCTGCAGGCAGGCTGCGGAATCTGATCGCCGCAGCGGCGATCACTCTTTCTGCCTCTCTTTTCACTTCCATTATCTCGATCGGCGTCGGTACGATGCAGTCTATGACGCTGATGCAGCAGATCCAGAAACTCAGCAGATCCGATGGCGATTTCCGCAATATGAACAAGGAACAGTTCGAAACCATGCGGCAGGCAGATTTCATCGAATCGGCCGGCCTTCGGATGCCGGTCGGTTTTCTGACAAACGCATCACTTCATAATACAGAATTTGATATATTGGACGAAGTACAGGCAGACTTGACATTTTGTATGCCCAGTCACGGAAATGTACCGGAAAAAGCTGATGAGATCGTAGCTTCCGACATGGCGCTGCGTGATCTTGGCGTGGAACCGCAGGTCGGTGCGGAAGTGATCATTGAATTTACGGCTCATGGCAGAGAATACAGCATACCCATGACCGTAAGCGGCTGGTATGAATCCTTAAACGACCAGTTAAGCGTCATGTGGGGCGCAAGTGCATTCGTTCATGAGCATCCGGATATCTTTGCATATACCTATCCTGACGACTTTGAGCTGGCCGGAACGTACTGGTCCGATATCCTTGCCGATAGTCCGATCCGGCTGCAGGAAAAGATGAATGCGCTGGCCTGCAGCCTGGAAGGAACACCGGAGCATGAAAATCCTGCCTATCTGCATGCCGTTATGAACAATGTTACGCATCAGACGATCGACCTTAAAATCCTCGTTATGGGAGCGGCCTTTATCCTATTGTTCATTTTCTGCGGCTATCTGCTTATTTACAACGTATTTGACATCGCCGTGATGCAGGAGATCCGCCGTTTCGGACTTTACCGTACTATCGGTATGAGCAGACGTCAGGTAAAGAAACTGATGAACCGCCAGACGCTCTGGTTATCCTGTGCAGGCATTCCGCTTGGCCTGTTTATCGGTTTCTTTATCGGCAAAGCCGCTCTGCCGGACATTATGAACACCTTTTCCACCGAATACCAGAACATTACCGCGGATGTTTCGCCCTCCCCCGTAATCTTTCTGATCTCGGCTTTTTTAACGGCATTGACCATATTTTTAAGTACCCGCAAGCCTGTCCGTATAGCGGCAGACACACCTCCTATTGAAGCCTTCCGCTATACGGAAGGACAGAGTTTTAAACGCACGGACAGAAAAAGCGCCGCTTTTTCAAATATTTCACGCCTGGCATGGTCGAACCTTGGCCGCAGCAAACGCCGCAGTATTTTCATCATCCTTTCACTGATGCTATGCGTTGTTCTTCTAAACTGTGTAGAAACAGCCGCAAACAGCATGGATATTGAAAAACAGACTGCTTATATGATGCGTACGGATTTTGCCGTTGTAAACGCAGTCAGCACAAACAACCAGAAAGGATTTTCACGCCGCAGCGAAGCGCTGTCTTCGCAGACGATCGCGGATATTTCGTCAGAACCCGGCGTGACAGACGGATCGCCCATTTATAAAAATACCGCGGATGACGTCAATGTCACCTACGATTTCCCGCACGCCTCTAATGAACTGACTTCGGACAATCTCTATCTCTATAACGACCTTACTTTCTGCAGTGATGATTCCGGCAGAGTTTTCGGACTCGGATGCGACGGCCGACCGTTATGCAATGTCTATGGCATGGAAGAAACGGCCCTTGCCAGAATGGATCTGCGGGAGGGAGAGACCGACGCACATAAACTCTATGAAAAAATGGAGAAGAAAGAAGGGGTGCTTGTCGGCGTCAATATCAACCGTGTAGATATGTCGTTCCTTGAAATAATGGACATTGCGGAAATCGGTGAGGTCATCACGGTTTATAAGAATGGAACGCCTGTCATGGAACTGCCGGTGCTCGCAAAAGCGGCTCTAAACGGCGACGATATGGAAATCGGTTATACTTGCAGCGGTCCTAACAAAGTCGGCGGGGACGGCCTGTTCCTCTACCTTCCGGCCGATATTTGGCTGGAATTATACGATGAACCGTCTATTTATAAATATTCATTCAATGTAGACGAAGAATACCAGGATGATATAGCCGTCTTTCTGGATGCTTACAGGAAACAGACCGATACGGGCATTCATTATCTTTCTTCCCGGACCGCACGGGAAAGCGCGATAGCAAGCAGGAAAGCGATCCGCTTCGTCGGCGGTCTTGTCAGTATCATTTTCGGTATCGCCGGTATCCTGAACCTGATCAATACCCTGATCACATCCATATTGATCAGGCGGCATGAATTTGCAACGATGCAGAGTATCGGTATGACAAGAAGGCAGCTTGCGAAAATGATGGTATTGGAAAGTCTTTACTATGCGGCCGGCGCATGCCTGTCCGGCCTGATACTGTCTGTCATACTGAATCTGACCCTGGTAAGAAGTATTCTTGCCTCCATGTGGCAGTATACTTTTCAATTTACCCTGCTGCCCGCGCTGGCGGTCAGCCTTTTACTGCTTCTCATAGGGGGCATCGTTCCGGTCCTGACACTGCACTTTTTCCACAAAGGCAGTATTGTGGAACAGCTTCGCGCGGCATGATGATATTCATAATTTATTTCAGAACAGGAGAAACGGCTATGGAAAATATCTTAAAGGCAACTAATTTAAAAAAATATTACGGCAGCGGCGATACTATGGTAAAAGCGCTGGATGGCATCGATCTGGAGATCGAACGCGGTACATTCACCGCGATCATCGGAACTTCCGGCAGCGGAAAATCGACGCTTTTAAATATGTTGGGCGGTCTGGACACCCCGACGCAGGGCAGCATCCGCATCGGCAATACGGAACTTGAAGGTTTAAACAGCGAACAGGCTGCCGTTTTCCGCCGGAAACAGATCGGTTTTATCTTTCAAAATTACAATCTGATACCGGTTTTGACCGTATGGGAAAATATTATTTTTCCGCTTTCACTCGACGCACAAAAACCCGACAGGCAATTTATCATGCAGGTTGTGAAACTGCTGGGTCTGGAAAATAAACTGGATGCGCTGCCGGGCAACCTCTCCGGCGGGCAGCAGCAGCGTGTGGCGATCGCCCGTGCGCTCGCCTCCAAACCTTCTATCATTCTGGCTGATGAACCGACCGGCAACCTGGATTCCAAAACAAGCAATGATGTCATCGGTCTTTTAAAAATGACGGGCAAAGAATTTCAACAGACCATCGTAATGATCACCCATAACCCGGAAATCGCTCAGATGGCTGACAGAATCGTGCGCATCGAAGATGGGCGGATTGTTGCATGAATGCCTTTTTTCTGCTATCATACTTAAAAACATTGTCTATCTTGAAGGAGAAGGGTAAATGAAAGCAGAAAAATTATTGTTCGGGGCGGCTTATTATGACGAATATCTGCCGTATGACAGAATCGAAACCGATATGGCGCTTATGGAAAAAGCACATATCAACGTGATCCGTATTGCGGAATCCACATGGAGTACATGGGAAGTACAGGATGGAGTGTTTGATTTTACCCATCTGCACCGTATGTTACAGGCTTCCCTCGCACATGGCATTCAGGTTATCGTGGGAACGCCCACTTATGCGATCCCTGCCTGGCTCGCCGCCAAATACCCGGATATCATCGCAGAAACACACGGTGCGCCGGAGCGGTATGGACGCAGGCAGAATATGGATATTACCCATCCGGTTTATTTACAATATGCAGAACGCCTGATCCGCAGATTGATGGAAGAAGTAAGTCCTTATGAACACGTGATCGGCTTTCAGTTAGATAACGAAACCAAGTCCTATGATACATGCAGCGTCTACGCACAGGCCAAATTCGTCGATTATTTGAAGGAACTTTTTCATGACAGCTTAGACGACCTCAACCACGCGTTCGGTCTGGATTACTGGAGCAACCGCATCAATGCCTGGGAAGATTTCCCTGATGTGCGCGGTACCATAAACGGCAGTCTCGGCGCGGAATATCAGAAATTTCAACGGAAGCTTGTAACGGACTTCCTTGCATGGCAGAGCGCAATTGTGAAAGAATATGCCCGTCCGGACCAGTTCATTACCCAGAATTTCGACTATGACTGGCGCGGATTCTCTTACGGACTGCAGCCCGAAGTCGATCAGTGGAAGGCCGCAGGAGCCGTAAGCGTGGCCGGATGCGACATCTATCATCCTTCCGCGCAGGACCTTACCGGCGTGGAAATTGCCCTGGGCGGCGCCATCGCACGCTCTCTCAAAAAGGACAATTATCTTATTCTGGAAACGGAAGCACAGGGCAACCTCGGCTGGCTTCACTATCCGGGACAACTGCGCATGCAGGCTTTCAGCCACCTTGCATCCGGCGCCAATTCCGTCATGTACTGGCACTGGCATTCTATCCACAACGCCATTGAGTCCTACTGGAAAGGCATCCTAAGCCATAATTTAAAAGAAAATGCAACTTATGAAGAAGCCTGTCTTATCGGACAGGAATTTGCCCGGTACGGGGCACATTTAAAGAATCTGCAAAAGAAATCTCCCGCAGCGCTCGTAGTTTCCAACGAATCGCTTACGGGACTGCAGTGGTTCTCTATCCATGAAAATTTAAAATATAACGATGTGGTCAGGTGGATCTACGATGCACTCTATCAAATGAACGTAGAATGCGACATTTTATGCGATACAGATATTGACCGTTTTGGTCAGTATTCTTTACTGATTACCCCGGCGCTTTACAGCGCTTCCGATAAGCTCATTCAGGCACTGCGCAGCTTCGTAGAGCAGGGCGGGCACCTGTTTTCCACCTTCAAAACAGCGTTTTCCGATCCCATGTTAAAAATTTATCATGATGACCAGCCGCATGGACTGACCGATGTATTCGGCATGACTTATGACCAGTACACGAATGCGGTCAATGTAGGATTGCAGGATATGACTTTTTCACAGGACAAAGACGCTGATCATGCGGTGCAATACTGGATGGAACTGCTGAAACCTTCCACCGCCTCTACCCTGGCATCTTATAAGCATCCTCACTGGAATGCTTACAGCGCAGTCACGTACAATCATTTCGGCAAAGGAAGCGCCGCTTATGCGGGATGTTATTTTGCCCCCTCCGTTTTAAAAGAACTGCTCCGCTTCCTGTGCCGGGACGCAGGCATAACGCCAGCTAAGGAACAGTTCCCCATCATTATCAAAAAAGGCATCAACGATTTTGGCAGAGAGATCACCTACTATTTCAATTACTCGGATGATGTACAGACTGTTTCCTATCATGGAAACAACTGTTATTTATTAATGCAGGAGAAAGAAATGAAAGACGGAGATACCATAACACTGAACGGATGGGATTTTGCAATCCTGGAAAGCAGATAGCAGACACCCAAAGAGGCAGGACCGGAAAATACCGGTACTGCCTCTTTTATGATATTTATCATGCCTTTTTACTGCCATATCTTGCTTTCCATCAGCCATATCTTGCTTTCCATCAATCAATACGCTTTATTGTACAGACTCTGTCACCTCTATTTTTTGTACAGATAAAAATCATCCAAAGTACCCCAGCCCTTCGCTGCACACTGAATGGATACTCCGACTGTCAGCGTACCGTCTTCACCTACCGTAATATCCGGGATGACCGGATTCTGCCAGTTGCACCAGCCATCGATTTTCGTTTCCTGCGTAAGCTCCTGCGCGCCGTTATCTGCAAAAATATACATCTGTGCATTGCTGCCCGCATCACCGCCCTGTAAATATAATCCGAACTCATAGGTTCCCGGTTCCAATCCGGTGATCGTCTGGCTGGCCGTAAAGGCGATCTCACTCTCCGACCAGAAATGCAATGCTATGGTACCGCTGTAGGCATCCGACTCTTTGTCCTGGAAATCTGTCACCTTGCTGCCCTCGGAATCAATCTCCCACATCGAAGTATCCGCTTCTTCAAAACTGCCGTTGGCGATCAGATTGATCTGATTCACAAGTATAACAGCCGTTACAGCTTCTTCTTTTAAAAGTTCCTGTGTTGTCGAAGTCAGCTCTTTTCCGTCCACTTCAGTCCCTATATCCGCAAAAGTCCCGCTCACTTCATACTCTCCGCTTACGGAAGTATCAATAACGGCCAGTTCCTCTTCATTCCATATCACATCCATCTGCGCGCTGCTTCTGTCGTTAAAAAAGACCGTCGCTTTCTCCGGCATTGCAAGCTCTGCACCGAGGCTGACAGCTACCTCCACCGTAGGAATGCTCTCCACAGCCTGTTCAACAATCGTACCGCACTGCAGGTATTTAAATGTCTTCAAAGATTCTAACGGATGGCCTTCGAAATCAAATAACGCCTGATTATCCCAGGAACTTCCTCCATAATACTTGCCGGCATCTTTCGGGTCATAGGAACCCGCATAACTTGACGCCCAGCCGGAGCCTTTGCTTTCCCATAGTTCCTGATTCGCTGCCAGTACGTCTGCCGCATCGGAAGCCGAAGCATCATAAACGCCTACCGGGATCCAGGCCGGCTCCCAGTAAAAAAGTCCCATGCCTGCTTCTCCGACATCGGCAACCGCCGCACAGACATCTCTGATCTCATTCGTCTGTCCCTGTACATTTGCCGGGTACTCCGGTACAACGCCGCCTGCATCCACACTGTTGCCGGAACCATCTCCGTCCTGTGTCGTATACAGATAGGAATTCTCCGCTACCAGCACCTTTTTCCCATAGGTTTCGGAAACGGCACGCATCGTATCGGTCAGGTTTTCCAGTGTGCCGTGCCAGAACGGATAATAGGAAACGGCGAAAATATCATAATCGATCTCTTTATCAAGCAGTTTCTGTGCCTTAGCAAGCGTCCCTTCTTTATCGGAAACATCCGTGAAATGAACCGCGATCAGAATATCCTGTCCCGTTTCCGCCGCCGTTTCACGAATGGCCTTTGAACCGGCCTGCATTAACTGACGACGTTTTCCCCAGTCGATCTCTCCCGACATGCCGTTATTTATTTCATTCCCGATCTGCACCATGCCGACTACGGCCCCGGCATCGATGATCTGTCCAAGGCTTTCTTTGGTAAATTGATACAGTGCTTCCGATTTGTCTTCGATTTCCATGCCTTCCCAGGCTTTCGGGCATTGCTGCTTATTCGGATCCGCCCAGAAATCGGAATAATGATAATCCACACATAGTTTCATGCCGTATGCCGCCGCTCTTCTGCCGATTTCGGCCGCCGTCGCCGTATCATTGTTTCCTCCGCCGTAACTGTTGCCATCTTCGTCATAGGGATCATTCCATACACGTACCCTGATATAATTCACGCCGTTTTGCGCCAGCGTCTGAAAAATATCCTGTTCCTGCCCTTCTTCATTATAATAGACAACGCCGCTTTCTTCCTGTGCAATGATACTGGAGATATCCACGCCTCTGATAAAATCTTCCGGCAGATTTTCGATCGGTTCCACATAGACCCCGGCCTCTTCCGGTTCCGTCGGCAGCTCATATATAACGGCCGATATTTTATTATCCGCTGTTTCTGTCCCTGCAGTATTCTGCGCCGTCTGATCATCCGAAGCGTTATCTGCGTCGCTGTCTGCCGTATCGCCCCCTGCTGTATTCTCCGCAGTCTGTACATCCTCCGCTGCTGTTCCTTCTCCCTTGTTTCCACATCCGGTCAGTCCGGTCATCATACAGAGTCCAATCAATGTTAAAAAACAATTTAATTTTTTCTTCATTGTTAAATCATCCCCCTTTTATATTTGAATATCAAGCTTTCTTCTTTTTCCATAGAAGCGCGTTACCGTCCGCATCCACACTGCCGCTTCCACTGCCTGTCCTCAATTGTCGTAACCTGTTGGCTAAGATGTCAAAAAGTGCCTGAAATCCATATATATCATAACACATCCGCCCGCAACATACATCCCGAAATTTTACCAAAATTATGCTTTCTATCATACAAATGATAATCCTGTAAAAAGTTCTTGCCTAATCCTGACCAACTATGCTATAATAATGCTCGGTGATTAAATCTCATTTAATCTACCGCGCATAGGGGCATAGTTCAAAGGTAGAACAGTGGTCTCCAAAACCATCGATGTGGGTTCGATTCCTACTGCCCCTGTTATGAAAAAGTCATTTATCATTCTATTACTTTCGGTGATCATGCTGACAGGCTGCGGGAAAGAAACGCTGCTGTTAACGGAAGCCGATTATGAACTGAATCTGGAATCTAATACTACGAGTAAGGGAATCGGCATTGGTGCAACACCGGAGGCTTTTTTGGAAGCCTATGGCGATTATAATATCGAGACGACCATAGACGACGGTCCTTATCAGGCTATCCCGAATGATGAGATTCCTTTTACGGATTCTATCAAAACCATTCTGCCGACATTTTTCATTGACGGACTTCCCATGACGATCAGACAGATATGTGAAGCGAACGATATTGAACGGATCGAACTTCTGCCGCTTCTAAGTTCGGCAGAATATCTGCAGGATCATACCGTCGCTTATCATTACATAATCTTTAGCTGGGAGAACGGCGTGATCACCAATATCCATTCGGAATATATGGATTACAACGAAGATGCTTCTTACTACGAAGAACTGGAAAAATAACAAAAACAACTCTACAGATCATGCAGAGTTGTTTTTTTATTTAAAGGCTCAGGGTGTCAAAAGGTGCTTTTTAAAACTGTATCCGGCATAATGCACATAAGGCGTTCGCCGTTTATACCTTCGCGAACTGGCTCTGATACAGATTCGCATAAAATCCGCCCATGGCAAGCAGCGTCTCATGATTTCCCTGCTCGATGATATTACCGTCTTTCATAACAAGGATCACATCCGCCTCCTTGATCGTAGACAGCCTGTGCGCTACGATAAAACTGGTCCTGCCTTTCATCATGGTTGCAAAAGCCTGCTGAATCTTAATTTCGGTTCGTGTATCGATAGAGGATGTCGCTTCGTCAAGGATCAGCATCGGCGGCAGACAGAGCATAACTCTCGCAATACATAACAACTGTTTCTGTCCCTGAGAAAGATTCCCGCCATCTTCCGTGATCACCGTATCATAACCGTTTGGCAGTCGTTTGATGAAGCTGTGCGCATGGGACGCTTTGGCTGCCGCGATCACTTCTTCGTTCGTGGCATCAGGTTTCCCCATAATGATATTCTCCCGTATGGTTCCGGTCTTCAGCCAGGTTTCCTGCAGCACCATACCGTAGCTTTCCCGCAGACTCTTCCTCGTGACTTCCCGGATATCATGCCCGCTCACGCAGATAGCGCCCTCGTCCACATCATAGAAACGCATCAGCAGATTAATGATCGTTGTCTTTCCGCAGCCGGTAGGACCGACGATCGCAATTCTCTGTCCCGGCTTCACGGCCAGATTAAAATGCTGGATCAGTTTTTTCTCCGGCACATAGGAAAAGCTGACGTCATGAAGCGCAACCGTACCATCGACTTCCCGCAGGACCACCGCATTTTCCGGTTCCGGAACCTGCGGCTCCTGTTCGATCAGGTCGAATATTCTCGATGCACAGGCCAACGCATTCTGCAGTTCCGTCACCACGCCGGATATCTCGTTGAAAGGTTTCGTATACTGATTGGCATAGCTTAAGAAGCAGGAAAGCTGTCCTACGCTGATGCCCCCGCGGATCGCAAGCACCGCGCCCGTAATCGCCACACCCGCATATACAAGGTTATTGACAAAGCGGGTGGAAGGATTCGTTATGGAAGAGAAAAAGATGGCTTTTAAAGACGCAGCCTGCAGCCTGTCATTAATTTCATCGAATTTTTCAAGCGACTCATCCTCATGGGAAAAAGCCTGCACAACTTTCTGGTTCCCGATCATTTCATCGATAAAAGCCGTCTGTTCTCCTCTCGTTTCGGACTGCAGCTTAAACATCGTGAATGTCTTTCTGGCAATAAAGCTTGCTACCAGGAAAGAAAGAGGCGTAATGATCACAACGACAACCGTGATGCCGACATTGATGCTCAACATGAATCCAAGCGTTCCCAGAATCGTGATAACACCCGTAAAAAACTGTGTAAAACCCATTAAAAGACCATCCGAAAACTGGTCTACATCAGCGATCACGCGGCTTACGATCTCTCCGTAGGAATGCCCGTCAATATATTTTAACGGCAGGATCCCGATCTTGCGAAACGCTTCGTTTCTGATATCCTGTACGATACAGTATGCCATTTTATTATTGCATACGTTCATGATCCACTGTGCAAATGCCGTAATCAAAATAACAACTGCCATTTTTTTCAGAATTGCCAGTATCCCGGCGAAATCTACCAATCCTTTGGCTATGATCAGGTCGATCGCATATCCTGTGAGAATCGGCAGATACAGCGTAAATGCTACGGTAACTGCTGCGGCTATGATTGACACTGCCAGATAGAGCCAGTATTTTTTGATATAATGCAGCACTTTTTTAATGGTTTCCTTCTGTTTTCCGCGTGCCTTTTCCATTGTTGTTCGTTCCTTTCCTGCTTCTCTTTCCTCTTACCGGCATCACCGCCTGTTGTCGGCTTCCTGCCGCTATCGCCCGGCGTTTCTGCCTTCAGGCCTGTGAATAATGGATTTCTTTATATACTTCGCAGTTTTCAAGCAGTTCTTCATGCCTGCCGATTCCTGCTATTTTCCCATCTTCAAGTACAATGATCTGATCCGCATGCTGAATGGAGGAAGTTCTCTGCGATACGATAAAGACGGTCGCGTTCCCTTCCATCTCCCGGATTGCTTTACGCAGTCTGGCATCGGTCGCATAATCCAGTGCCGAAGCGCTGTCGTCCAGAATCAGGATCTCCGGCCGTCCGACAACGGCTCTGGCGATCGTCAGACGCTGGCGCTGACCGCCGGACAGGTTCTTGCCGCCCTGTGCTATTTTTTCATCCAGACCGCCCGGTTTGGCATCCACAAATTCTTTTGCCTGAGAAATTTCCAGGGCGCTGTTCATCTCTTCTTCCGATGCGTCCGGTTTTCCCCATGCCAGATTCTCCCTTATGGTTCCCTGGAAAAGAACCGCCTTCTGCATGACCATACCGACTTTTTCCCGCAGTTCTTCCATTGCATAGTCTTTTACATCGATACCGTCTATTTTGACGGAACCTGCCGTCACATCATAGAAGCGGGGAATCAGATGAACCAGGGAAGATTTTCCGGATCCGGTGCCGCCGATAATTCCAATGGTCTGTCCCTTTTCGGCTCTAAAATGGATATCACTCAATGACTCCGCTCCCGCCCCGCGATAGGTCAGGCATACATGATCAAATTCCACGGCGCAGGGCGCCTCACCGGCGGTTGAAATGCCTGCTTTCTCTCTCCCGGTGTTTTCCTTCCATTCCATGCAGGATTGTATTTCGAAAACACTTTCGATACGGTTTGCACAGGCAAGCGCTTTCGTGATCGTAATGATCAGGTTCGCAAGCTTTACAAGTTCAATCAGAATCTGCGACATATAATTGACGAGCGCCACAACTTCACCCTGCGTAATATATCCCGTATCGACCCGGACCGCGCCGGTATAGATCAGGGCGATTGTCGCCGCATTGACTACAACAAAAGTGACCGGATTAGTCAACGCAGACAATTTTCCAACGAACAGCTGCCTGTGTGTCAGTTCTGCATTTCCCTGCTCGAATTCCTCCGTTTCCTGTTTTTCCTTATGGAATGCCCGGATCACTCTGACACCGGTCAGATTTTCTCTTGTTTTACCGAGTATCCTATCGAGTCCGGCCTGCACTTTTTTATAAAGCGGCATCGTTATCATCATGATTCCGAAAACAACCACGGACAGAAGCGGTATCGTTATAACGAAAATAAATGCCGCCTTCACATCAATGGTAAAAGCCATGATCATTGCGCCAAAGACAATAAACGGCGAACGTAAGAAGAGACGCAGTACCATATTCACGCCGTTTTGTACCTGATTGGCATCAGACGTCATTCGCGTAATCATCGTCGAGGTACCGAGCATATCCATTTCCGAAAAGGAAAGCGTTTGAATATGTTTAAATAACGCATGTTTTAGTTTGGTTGAAAAACCGACCGCCGCTTTGGCTGCGAAGTACTGCGCGGTAATAGAACATGTCAGTCCGATCAGTCCAAGCAGAACAAGCAAAAGTCCCATTCGCAGCACATAAGGAATGTCCGCATCTGCAATACCGTGGTCTATGACTGCCGCCATAACAAGCGGCACAAACAGTTCAAATCCCGCTTCCAGCATCTTAAAAAGAGGCGCCAAAACAGTTTCTTTCTTATAATCTTTTAAATATACAAGTAATTTCTTCATACCAGGCCAAATCCTTTCGGTTCTTACATCAAAACAGCAGCTTAACTTATCATCAAACTGCTGCAGCGACTTCTTTCTCTATCATACAATTCCGTATCTTGCTAATTGGTATATTCTTCCGTCTGTTCCGCTATTTCCTCACTTAACAGCGTAACCTGCTTAGAAGGCGTATAGCGTTCACCATTATACAGCAGTTCATGCAGCAGTTCCACATTCTCTTCCAGTGTAAGCGGGATAATACAGTCCCCTTTGCTGCCGATCGTCGCATTCGTCCGCTCTCTTTCAAACGGAAACCCTTCCGACGCAACAACATTATATTCCGCAACCGAACTAAGAACGCTGATGATCTCATTGACATTTAATGAAGTATTGACAGAGGGCAGTACCGCCGTCACTACATCTTTGAGTGTCGCCAACGAAGCATCCTGCGCTTTAATCATCATGGCGCCCAGTACGTCACGCTGCCTCTGCGCCCGTCTGAAATCGTCGCCCTTCGTATATCTGATGCGGCAATACGCCGTTGCCTGCATGCCGTTTAACGTCTGCACGCCGGTCTCTGTCACCGGTATATAATCGACGCCCATTTCTTCCGCCATACATAGCTGATAATTATTCAAATGGTTGATCTCCGCTTCCGTGATCTCCATCTCGATACCGCCAAGTGCATCGATCGCTTCGATCAGACCGCTGAAACCGATTGTTACATAATCCGTGATATCCAGATCCAGGTTCATATTCAACATGGTGATCGCCTGCTCCGGACCGCCTTTGGCATATGCGCCGTTGCATTTATTATAACTGTCATTGCCGAGATTCAGATACGTATCGCGGTATACGGAAACCAGCTTGATCTCATGGGTATCCTGATTGATACTGGCAATAATGATCGTATCGCTTCTGGTTCCTTTGCCAAGATCCCCGTCTCTGGCATCTACGCCGAACAGCGCGATGTTCCTGTAACCTTTCAGTTCCTGAACCTCTTCACGCTCTACTTTCGTCTCTACAACTTCTTCATTTATGACAATATTCTCCGTATCGATATCCGTACGTTCTATTTCCTTTGTCGTTGTGGTAATGACATACAATACGCCGATTGCTATAAATAAAACAAAAACTTCCAATATCAGCAGGGGAATGCTCCATCGCCGTTTTTTCCTGACTGCAGCCGTTTCTCCTGCCTTCTCAGAAGGACCCTTTTCTCCCGTCTGAGAATTCTGCATCTGTTCATTCATAGTGACTCCTCTATTTGCAGCACGCCTGCCCATCGGCCAAACGCATTTATACGTAAAAACCGCCGCCCGGCAGCGACGATCTATTCTTTACGCTGTCGCAATTTCCCATAATATAAAAAATACAGGCCTCATGGCTTGCACTGCGGAAATTGACCTGTAATTCCCGCGATTTTCTACGTCTTTTTGATTTTCAATCTATCTTAACATAAAAAAGGCCGTTTGAAAATATATAGCGGGTGTTTGTTAACAGTTTATTAATAAAATATTCTTTTTTGGCTGTCATATCCTGTTAGATCAGATCGATTGCATCCTGAATGGACGCCACGCCGATGATCTTCACATCTTTCATTTCCCTGATCTGCCTTAAACATACTTTCGGAATGACACAGGTCGTAAATCCCAGCTTGACGGCTTCCTGAATGCGCTGCTCTATCATACTGATCCCGCGGACCTCTCCGCTCAATCCGATCTCCCCGAACGCTGCCATACGATCGAAGATCGGGCGGTTCTTAAAACTGGAAGCCACCGCCATCGCTATGCCGAGATCGATCGCCGGCTCCACAATCCGCATACCGCCTGCCAGATTGACATATGCGTCGCAGTCTGACATCTGCAGTCCCACTCTTTTCTCAAGAACGGCCATTAACAGATTGACCCTGTTAAAATCGGTTCCGATCGCCTGTCTTCTCGGAAAACCGAAGTTACTGCGGCAGACAAGCGCCTGAATCTCAAAAAGGATCGGCCTTGTTCCTTCCATAGAACAGGAAACGATGGAACCGCTTGCCCCCTCCGGTTTGCCTTCCAGCATAAATTCCGACGGATTGGCGACCTCAGTAAGTCCCTGCTCCTTCATTTCAAAAACACCGATCTCATTCGTGGATCCGAAGCGGTTCTTTACGCCGCGCAGGATACGATAGGAAGCATGTCTGTCTCCTTCAAAATACAGCACCGTATCCACCATATGTTCCAAAACTCTCGGCCCCGCCACGGTTCCCTCTTTGGTCACATGTCCTACGATAAAAATAGAAGCGCCAAGGCCCTTTGCAAGCTGCAGAAAAACATTCGTTGCCTCCCTGACCTGGGAAACGCTGCCGGGAGCGGCCGAAACGGCGTCCTGGTACATCGTCTGGATCGAATCGATGATCGTAATATCCGGCATCAGATGCCGGATATTCTCTTCGATGGTATCCAGATTGGTCTCACAGAGCAAAAACAGATTTTCCCCGAACTCTCCGATACGGTTCGCCCGGATCTTGATCTGCTTTAACGATTCTTCTCCGGAAATATACAGCACTTTTTTATTATCTGCCGCCATATGACGGCACACCTGTAATAACAGCGTAGACTTGCCGATGCCCGGATCGCCGCCGACCAGGATCAGCGAGCCGGGAACGATACCGCCGCCAAGCACTCTGTCCAGTTCTTTGATATGCGTGGACATTCTTTCTTCTTCCCGCAGGGTAATCTCGGAAAGCCTGGAGGGCTTCCCGGCCTCTCCCGCCGCCTTTTGCGACGCTTTGGAGGCGGTACCCTTCGTATTAACTTTTTCTTCCACAAAACTGTTCCATTCCCGGCATCCCGGACATTGTCCCATCCATTTGGAAGATTCATAACCGCAGTTCTGGCAATAAAATACGGTTGTTATTTTTGCTTTTGCCATAGATTGATCCTGTCCCGCGTTTTATTTTACGATCTTTACCGTAACCTCTCCCGCTCCGGACAGTTCCACGCTGATATTCAATTTGCCGCCCAGGTTGGTCTTCATTCTGCCGATGTCCGTATCGTTTACAAACACGTCATATTCTGTTTCATCTTCCAGTCCTACGGTGATCTGCGCATCTTCGTCGCCCTCCACCTGAAACTCCACACCGTTTTCCTTCTCCACAAAGTGATTCACACTCGTACCCGGCACGGATTCATAAGAAAACATACCGTTCTTTTCAAGCTTCGTGATGCTCTTATAGGTCTTAACCTTTAACAGATCCCCTTTATGCTCGAAATTTTCCACTTTTGCCTTGGCATCCAATCTGTGATTGCCAAAACTGATCGCACCATCTGCTTCCGCACGAAGCAATTCTTCTACTACAGCCATCGTTTTTCCTCCTAAGTCCTTTATTGTTTAATCTTCGCTGTCGTGTACTCTGAAAGTTACTTTTTTATTTTTTAAAACGGCTGAAACACTGTCAAATCTTTCTACCGTCCCGGAAAGGATCGCTTCCGCAAGCGTATCTTCGATCTCCGTCTGGATCGCCCGCTTCATCGGTCTTGCGCCCATCTTAACATCCATATATTTTTCTATGATATAGTCCTTTAATCCCTGCGTTATCGTCAGTTCAATATCCATCTGATCTCTGCAGCGCTTCGTCAGGTTTCTGGAAAGCATCGATACGATCTGCTTCATATTGTCGCGGTTGAGCGGATGGAATACCATGATCTCGTCGATCCTGTTGATAAACTCCGGCTTGAAGATCTTTTTCACCTCTTCCATGACATTGGACTTCATTTTCTCATAGTCCTGTTTCTCGGTCTCTCCTGATAAAAAGCCGAGATTCTTCGGTTCCATGATCCGCTGCGCACCGGCATTGGAAGTCATGATCAGGATCGTATTCTTAAAGCTGACCTTGCGCCCCTTAGAATCCGTAATATGCCCATCATCCAATACCTGGAGCAGAATATTGAAGACATCGGGATGCGCTTTCTCTATCTCATCGAATAAAACGACAGAATAAGGATTTCTCCTGATCTTCTCACTGAGCTGTCCGCCTTCTTCAAATCCTACATATCCCGGAGGCGAACCGATCATTTTGGACACGGAGTGCCCCTCCATATATTCCGACATATCAACACGAATCAGTGCATTTTCGGAACCGAACATTGCCTCCGCAAGCGCTTTGCTGAGTTCTGTTTTCCCAACGCCGGTAGGTCCTAAGAACAGGAAAGAGCCGATCGGCCTGTTGGGATCCTGTAATCCTACGCGTCCTCTTCTCATCGCTCTTGACACGGCAGACACCGCCTCTTCCTGACCGATCACGCGCTTATGAAGAATGGATTCCAGTTTCAGGAGCCTTTCGCTTTCTTTTTCCGCCAGTTTTTTCACCGGGATCTTTGTCCAGAGCGCAACGACTTCCGCAACTTCGTTCTCACCGATGCGGTAATCTTTCTTACGCTCTTCTTTTTCTATCCGTTTCAGTGCTCGCTCATACTTCTTGATCAGTTCATCCTGCTGTTTTTTCAGTTCTCCGGCCTGCGTAAATGCCTCTATTCTGATCGAGCGTTCGATCTGCCTGTCGATCCGCTCGATGTCTGCTGCCAAAAATCTGAGTTTATCAGGCTGTTTGGCTCTCTGCAGCCGTACTGCCGCCGCCGCTTCATCGATCAGGTCGATCGCCTTGTCCGGCAGGTTTCTGTCGTTGATATATCTGGCGGATAACGCGACTGCCGCCATGATGCCATCCGGATCGATAATCACTTTATGATGCTCTTCATATTTGTGCGCAACGCCGAACAGAATCCTCTGGGCCTCCTCTATCGTCGGCTCCTCTACGGTCACCGGCTGGAATCTTCTCTCCAGTGCGGCATCTCTTTCAATATACTTACGGTATTCCGCGATTGTTGTCGCCCCGATCATCTGGATCTCTCCTCTGGCCAGAGACGGTTTTAGAATATTGGAAGCATCGATTGCCCCCTCCGCGCCGCCGGCACCGATGATCGTGTGTATCTCATCCAGAAAAAGAATGATGTTTCCATCTTCTATCACTTCTTTGATCACTTTCTTGATCCGTTCCTCAAACTCTCCGCGGTATTTGCTTCCCGCTACCATGCCCGACAGATCAAGTGTCATAACGCGCTTATCCTGCACGGTAAAAGGCACATCGCCCGTTACGATGCGCATTGCAAGACCTTCTACCACCGCGGTCTTGCCAACGCCCGGTTCTCCGATCAGACAGGGATTGTTCTTGGTCCTTCGGCTTAAGATCTGTATCACACGGCGGATCTCATCTTCTCTGCCGATAACCGGATCCAGTTTTCCGTCCCTGGCTAATGCCGTCAGATCCCTGCTGTATTGTTCCAATGTCGATACAGAACCCTTTTTTCTGTTCTGTTTTCTCCCAAGGTCTTCTTTATACAGGGATTTATCTTCTCCCATAGCCGCCAGCACTTCCACATAAAGTTTCTGAATGGATATCCCCATTGTATTTAAGATCCTGACCGCTACGTTCTCACCTTCTTTTAACAGGGCAAGAAGAATATGCTCTGTGCCGATCTTATCACTGTGGAAGCGTTCAGCCTGTCTGCGCGCTTCATCAAGCACCTTTTCGGCTCTCGGCGAATAACCGTCGCGTTCCGCCAGCATGACGACGCTCTCCGGCGCGACAAGTTCCTGTATCATTTCTTTTAAACGATATTCTTCCACACCGCCCTCGATCAGAACGGTAGCCGCAACGCCTGTACCTTCTTTCAACAGACCGAGAAGAATATGCTCTGTACCGACATAACTTTGTTTCAAATTTCTGGCTGCACGTTCGGCATATGCCAATGCCATCTGTGCCTTATCTGTAAACTGTGGACGCATGATCATACTCCTCCATAATCTTCATAGATTTCATCGATCAGAGAATGTATCTCTTCTCTTGATATATTCTTACACCAGGCCTCTGCCAGAATCACCTGTAAAGCTCCCCGCATCTCTTCCACAGCCTGCATCTTGTCAATATCTATTGCGATGACCGCGCCTTTTCTCCTGTCCACCTTCACAAAACCTTCCTGCCTGAGCACGGAATACGCTTTGTTGACTGTGTGCATATTGATTCCGATATTGTCTGCAAGCTGTCTTACCGAAGGAAGCGCATCTCCCTCTCTCAGCCTTGCCGTCGCAATTCCAAGAACGATCTGATTCCTCAGCTGTAAATAGATAGCTTCATCACTGTTAAAATCAATTTCCAGTATCATAAGTGCCTCCGTTCCAGCACGATCTCATTATAACAAAGAGACGGTTTCATTGCAACCGTCCCCTATCGTTATCGTTCCCATGTTTGATCATGCTTTACGCATTACATGTCTTTTCCGCTGTCTTTCATATTCAAAAACTCAAACTCAAAATCGTCATCAACCATGAAGTTTTTCGCTTTCCGCTTCGGCTGTGTCTTTACCGGCGCTGCATCGTCTTCCTCATAAGAAACTTCTCTTGACGGCATTCTGCCGGAATCAGACGGTCTTCTGCGCGGCGGAGCCTGTCTTTCCTCACGGGAGGGACTTTTTCTTCTTGCCGGTTCCCGTTTCGCGTCACGTTCTCTGCCTTCACGACGCCTCTCCTCACGGTTTCTGTCATCACGGCTTCTGTCTTCGCGGCCCCGCTCCTCACGGCTTCTGCCCTCGCGTCTCCGCTCTTCCCGCTTTACGCTTTCCCGTCTTCTGTCGGGTTCTTCTTCGTCTTCATCCTCTTCTTCGTCCTCATCGTCTTCATAATCCTCATAATAAGCATCCCGCAGCTTAAAGATCATGATCGTTACCGCAACAGCCAGCAGAACGATGACTACGATCATTACAATGATGATAATGCGCTGTTTGGCAACCGTTTCCGCATCCAATGCGTTATTCAGGCTCTGTGCATGTGCAGCCGCCAACAGGTCTTCCAGTTTCTGCTGATACGTTTTACCGGACGTTCTGTCATAAAGATACCATGTATATTCTCCGGCATCATCTGCCTTATAAACCAGTTCATAATCTGCATTCTGTACGGGTTCCGGTTCCGGCTGCGGTTCTTCCGCAGGCTGCTCTGCAGGCTGTTCTACCGGCTCCGGCGGCGGAAGCATATCTCCCAAAGTCACAAGATCGGAGCGGACATAACCGGTCTTCTCCGTACCATCCGATCCTGTAAACGTAACATAATACCAGGGTTTGTCGCTGCCTGCTGTCTGTCCGCTTATGATCACCTGCGTATTTTCCGGCAGTCCTTCCACAACGCCTTTGCTTGTGGAAGCGCCGCTTCTGATCTTGGCATTAGGCACCTTTATCGTAGCATACTGGGCATCCATCGCTGTCTCCGGCGGCACTTCCGCTCCCGACGCAGTTCCCGCCGACGCGGTCAATGCTGCAGAACCATCTGTCGTTCCGGCTGAGACAACTTCTGTAGAAGCATCTTTGTCTATCAGATCGGCACGGATAAATCCGTTTTTACTGCTGTCTACATAGACTTCATACCACAGGTTTCCCGCAGAGTCTGTCGCTTCACTGAGGATCGTGACCGTCGTTCCCTGGGAAGAGCTGGCAATAGAATCACTGTTCACATCAGCCTTCTGCCTGACCGTCGCCGATGGCACCTTTATTTTGCCCGTCGTCTCTGCGAAACAGACATCTTTTTGTACCGCAAAGAACAATACCGCGCATGCCGTCACCAACAGGCCCTTCCATACGCTTACCTTATTATGTTTCCACTTTTTTCCCATTCTGATACCCCGTATCTTTCTTTTGTTTCTTTCTTTTTCTGCTTTGCTACTGCTTATCACGCGTAAATCGCTTCGCGCCTTCCTCTCCGCCGAAACGTTCCATACCGAATCCGGCCATCATCTTCTCGTTCTTCTCGCGAGCCTTCTCCTCAAGAGCCTTCTTATACTTGACCTCACACTGGGGGCATACCCTTCCGGAACGGATCTTTACCCCGCACATTTCACATTTCATAAAGGAGTTGGAGCCTTCGGCGATCTCCAGTCTGGATTCTTTTAACATCGTCCGGATCGTCTTCTGTTTTACGCCCGTAGCATCGGCTACCTGCGCCGCGGTAGCGCCCCCATGCTTTTCTACGTAATTACGTACCTTGCCGTAATCATCATAAGCCACATACCTGCACTTTTCACAGCGATATTCCCCGCACCCTTTGAATACCATGACACCGCCGCATTCCGGACACTTCGTCGGGCGGTTATATATATCGTTATCCTGAAAATCCGTTATGTGATTCATATTCCTTCCCCCTTCTCACCTTACAGATATTCTATACCTCATCAATAGCCTTTCCAATATCATGCCGCATATATTTATTTTCAAAAGTTACCCACTCTGCGGCCTGATAAGCGTTTTCCCTTGCTTCATGCAGATCCCTGCCGGTAGCAGTCACTCCCAGCACTCTGCCGCCGTTTGTAACGATCTGCTGTCCATCTTCCTTCGTTCCCGCATGAAAACAATAATAGCCGTCTTTTCCTTCAAACTTCTCCAATCCCCCGATCGGAAATCCTTTTTCATAAGAAACCGGATACCCCTCCGATGCCAGAACCACACAAACTGCCGCATTTTCTTCAAATTGCAGTGTAATCTGATCCAGTGTGCCATCGATGCAAGCCTCTATCACATCAATGATATCGTTTTTCATTCTGGGCAGTACCACCTGCGCTTCCGGATCCCCGAAACGCGCATTATACTCCAGGACGCGCGGCCCCTTATCCGTCAGCATCAGACCAAAGAAAATGATCCCCTGAAACGGCCTCTCTTCCGATGCCATAGCGTCTACTGTAGCCTGATAAATATATTTCCGGCAAAAAGCGTCTACTTCTTCCGTATAAAAAGGACTCGGTGAAAAAGTTCCCATGCCGCCTGTATTCAGTCCCGTATCGCCGTCTCCCGCGCGTTTATGATCCTGTGCGGAAGTCATGATGCGGATCGTTTTGCCATCTACGAAAGACAGAACGGAAACTTCCCTGCCTGTCATAAATTCCTCGATAACCATACGGCTGCCCGCGGCGCCGAATTTCTTATCTTCCATGATGGTCTTTACGCCATCTTTTGCTTCTTCCAGTGTATTACAGATCAAAACGCCCTTGCCGAGCGCCAGTCCGTCCGCTTTTAACACAACAGGCATAACAGCTGTTTCCAAATACGCAAGCGCCTTCTTCGGATCGTCAAAGGTTTCATATGCCGCAGTCGGAATATGATATTTCTTCATCAGATCTTTGGAAAATGCCTTACTTCCTTCCAAAACAGCGGCATTTTTCCTCGGTCCGAAAGCGCGCAGTCCCGCGCTCTCCAACTCGTCTATCAAACCGCCCACCAACGGATCGTCCATTCCTACGATTGTCAGGTCAATGGCCTTTTCTTTGGCAAAAGCGGTTATTTTATCAAATTCCATGGCGCCGATCGGAACGCACTCTGCGATCTGTCCGATTCCCGCATTCCCCGGCGCACAATAGATCTTATCGACTTTTTTACTTTTTGCAACGCTTGCGGCAATTGCATGCTCTCTGCCGCCGCTGCCCACGATCAATACTTTCATTGCGCAACTTTGCCTCTCTTTCAATCTATCCGTACTTTGCCGTCGTTTACCTTTACTCTGCCGCCGGCGATCAGCTGAATAGCCTGCGGCAGTATCTGCCACTCCGCTTCTTCCATAACTCTTTGCTGTAATGACTCCGGCGTATCGTCCGCCTTCACAGCCACCGCCTTTTGTAAAATGATCGGTCCCGTATCCGTACCTTCGTCTACGAAATGCACCGTAGCGCCCGTTACCCTGACGCCTCTCTCCAATGCTTTTTCATGCACTTTCAGGCCATAAAAGCCGGTACCGCAAAAAGAAGGGATCAAAGAAGGATGAATATTGATGATACGATTCCTGTAAACTTCGATCAGCTTCTGCGGAAGCACGACCAGAAAACCGGCCAGCACGATCAGATCGGGCGCAGCCTCTTCAACCGCCGTCAGAAAGCTTTCATGAAACTGCTCCCTGTCAGAATATTCTTTCGGTGATATGCAAAGCGCGTCTATTCCCGCTGTCTTAGCGCGTGTCAGTGCATAGGAATTCCGGTTGTTGCTGATCACGCGGACGATCTGTGCATTTTCGATCGTTCTTTTGGCGATCCCATCGATAACTGCCTGTAAATTCGTACCGCCGCCGGACACACATACCAGGATCTTTAACATAACGTAACTCCTTTTTCTCCGGCAGTGATCTCACCGATACGATAAGGCGTCTCGCCTGCCGCCTGCAGCGCTTCCATTGCCCTTTGCGCGTCTGCGCAGTCCACCGCAAGCACCATGCCGATTCCCATGTTATAAGTATTATACATCATTTTCTCTTCCAGATTGCCTGTCTTTTGCAACAATTTGAAAATAGGCAGAATCGGATAGCTGTCCTTTATAATCTTCGCATGTACATTTTCGGGCAGCATCCTCGGAATATTTTCATAGAAGCCGCCGCCTGTAATATGGCTGCAGCCCTTTACAATAACACCTGCTTCTTTTAAAGAACGGAGCGCTTTCACATAGATTCTGGTAGGAGCGATCAGCGCTTCTCCAAGTGTTGTGCCGAGTTCTTCATAATATGTAGCCAGACTCTCCTTTGTCATGTCAAAAACTTTTCTGACAAGAGAAAAACCATTGCTGTGCACACCGGAAGAAGCGATGCCGAGCAGCGTATCGCCCGGTTTGATCTGTTCTCCGGTGATCAGGTTCTTTTCGTCTACAATCCCTACTGCAAAACCGGCCAGATCATATTCGTCTTCCGGATAAAATCCCGGCATCTCCGCCGTCTCGCCGCCTATCAATGCCGCACCGGCCTGTAAACAGCCTTCGGACACTCCTTTTACGATCGTTGCAATCTTTTCCGGGAAATTTTTGCCGCATGCAATATAATCCAGGAAAAATAACGGTTCACCGCCTGCGCAGGCAATATCGTTCACACACATAGCTACGCAGTCGATACCGACAGTATCATGCTTATCCATCAAAAATGCCAGTTTCAGCTTCGTTCCGACACCATCCGTTCCGGAAACCAGTGTCGGCTTCTCCATATCCTTCATCTTTGCAAGCGAAAAAGCTCCTGAAAATCCGCCGATCCCGCCCAGGACCTCCGGTCTTGCCGTTTCCTTCACATATTTTTTCATCAGCTCCACTGATCTATAACCGGCCTCAATATCAACGCCTGCTGTTTTGTAGTCCATATCTGTATCCTCTCTTATACTCAATTACTCAGTCCTGCTCAATCAATACTCCCTTACGCGTTATAGTTTTTATATCCGGTTTCCTGCAGTCTGGCATCCTTTTTCTGTACGCTTTCCTTTAACGACTGCGTATAGTCCTTCAATTTCTGTAAAAGCGCCGCATCCGACACAGCCAGTATCTTAGCCGCAAGAATGCCCGCATTCTGACCGCCGTTAATGGCAACGGTAGCTACCGGGATACCGGAAGGCATCTGCACTATGGAATACAGAGAATCCACACCGCCAAGATCCGATGTTTTCATGGGAATGCCGATGACCGGCATCGGGAAGATGGCCGCACACATACCAGGCAGATGAGCCGCTTTGCCGGCGCCTGCAATGATCACCTTAAAGCCTTTTTCTTCCGCGCTTTTAGCATACTCAAAAAACACGTCCGGTTCTCTGTGCGCGGATATGATCTTCATTTCATAAGATATACCCAGTTCCTCCAAAATGTCCGCCGCTTTCGCCATTACGGGCATATCCGAATCACTGCCCATTACAATTCCTACCTGTGCCATGCTGTTACGCCTCCTTGTATTCTAATGACACTTTCCACAACATATTGTGGAAAAGCAATATATTTCTTTTTCTAGTGTACTAGATTTTCTGTCAATGCGCAATATATTTTTACGCTGCAGGCCGGGCAATTTCCTATTCCTGTGAAAACGCTTCGTTCAGCGGTTCACAGCCTTCCAGAACAAACCGGCCCTCTGCAATGATAGGAATGCGCTTTCCATCCCCGGTGACTACCGACAGCTCTCCCAGCTCATCATAGGGGATCGTTACGTCGGTATGGCAGTTGAAATAAGCTTTCATCATATCTTCGCCGCGAAGCAGTGAGACTTCGTTGTCTTTGGCGATAATCTCCTTACCGTCCGGATTGTATACCTTCACTTCTTCCGCATGAGAATAACACGTGTCACCAACTGCAAAATGAGGGCCCGTTTTCTCTGCGATCAGGATCGGCAGTTTATCTTCGATCCCGTATTTTCTCGCCACGACATAAGCCGTCGTGTTCGTGCCGACGGCAAATTCCCCGATCGGCAGCGAATCGTGATGATACAGGACATTGTCCTTAATATATTTCCTGTTTTCTTCTTCCGTTTCGAAATTGGCGCAGTCATATTCCGTGATCATGCCATCTTTAAAACGAAGCGTAAAATCCTTATATTCCAGTTCGTGCAGAAAGACTCTCGTCACATGCAGAAGTCCTTCCGTTCCGGCAAGCTGCGGTGACGTAAATACTTCTCCCACGGGAATATTGACATCTGCCACGCAGTTTTCAAAGTTGGTTTCTCTGCGCGGATCTTTTAACGTATGCAGTTTTACCTTCAGGTCGGTACGGTTTTCTCCCATTCCTTTTATGATCACATGATCTCCCTGATCGAGCGTATCGATGATCGTCTGCTGAATGCGCTGGTAAAGTTTATAATCCAATGTGTTGATCCGAATGATCTCGTCGAAAATTTCCTCATAGTGCGCGCCGATATCCGGGGCCGGAAATGCAATGATCGTAAAGCTGGTCTCGTCTCCTTTGATATATCGGTTCTGCAATACTCCTGCCCTGGACATATATTCCACGGACATTTTCTGCTGTCTGGCGCTCATTTTGGCCGCCGCTTCCTTATTTCGCGGCACGAAAGGCTCTTCTCCGAAAATATCCACACAAGCCGGACCGCCGTATACGCCTGCTTCTTCCTGAAACTGTTCCCAGACGTTCTGCATACATTCCAACCGCCGTTCCACCAGCTTTTTGTCCATGAAAAGCGCCAGATCCTCTTTGTGGTCATAATCAAACTGCTTATTCGGGTTTGCACCGAAATAGCCGATCTTATTGACGTTCCAGCCACGGAAGATATTCTGGGCGGAGCGATAGAGAGCGGCTCTTAATCCAATGGTTTCAAAATTGCGGACCGCCATTCTGATCATTCGCTCAAAACCAAGCGGAAAACGGATATTGACAGTCTTTTTGATCGATATGTCCTTGTTTCCCGTCTCGAAACCGATCCGGTAACCCTCTGTATACGTATCTGCCATCAGCCGAACAGTCTCCTCCGGCAGTTCCAGCATATGCTTTGCCGTCAAAAGCTCATTCTCCGACACATATTCACCGTAATAATACAGATACCGCAGATCGGACAGATCGCTCTCCTTAATGATGCGGGCAGCGAAATCCCGCTCCGGAAGCAGCATATCCGCCACTTTTTCAGCACTCTCTTCCTCATAATAATCGCTGATATACCAATATATTGCCTGCCTGATTTCCTCTGCAAGCGCATTTCCTGCCGCGGACGCCTCTTCTGCGCTTTCTCCTGCATCCGCGTTCTTTTCATCCATATTTTTCGTATCCGGCTCATTTTCTGCCGTTATCACAATCTGATAGATTTCCAGCAACAGTTCCATGCGGATCACCGCCTGGAATACGGACTGCTCATAAACAGCCGGAATCATGCCGCGAAGCTCTGCATATAAAAAGGCAAGAAGCCGGCCGATCTCTTTTCCGAAACGCTCTGCCGCATAAGATGGATTCGCATAGCTGCTTTCATAATTTTCCGGCAGAATATCTTCATAGATCGCCTGGTTACGCCTCTGCAGCTCTTCTAACGAAGCCGTATAAAGACTGCCATCCGCTCTAAAATCCCATGTCCTTTTTAAAAACAGCACAAATTCCGCCATTTTCACAAAATAATCCCGGTAAATACCGCCGCCTTCTTCTCCCGGTATCTGTCCGATCCGCTCTATCGCTAAGGCAAACCGCTCTTTTTCCAATTCCGTTCTTTCTTCCGCTGTTATTGTTTCTTGCATAACGCCCTCCATAACACTTGTTATTCTTTTGCCATATTTATCTGATGGCCGCAAAAATCCTGCCGTTTCATGGCTTAAATTCTCTACGATGCGGATCACGGCGGCATCATCCGCCGATCTCGTATGCCCCCGCATACAAAATAGCGCTCACAACAAGCAGCGCCAGCACATTCAAAAAAATCCCCAGATAGGAGAAAAAATAGAATTTATCCCGCTCGGTCTTCGAAACCATGCCGAGTCCTGCGCCGACAAACGCAAAAATCGTTACAAGAAGCGCCGCCGCCCCATACTGCCTTGGAATATTACCGTTATTCCGATAACTCATGACAAGCGTATAAATAAGCGTGGCAAGAGAAATGACTCCCAATATCGTCGCCATGATCCCCTTGTCCGAATGACTCTTATTCGTAAACATAAAACTGTTTTTACGACTCATAGAAAACTCCTTATTACTTTTTGCCCGTACTTCCGGCAAGTTCTGCACCAAACGGAAAAACAGGCATTTCTACAAGAAATACCTGTTCATTTTTTAAAATATAATTTTATTTCTGCCCGCTAAAAGTTTGGCGCCGCCGATAATAAGCAGAATGCCGCTCGTAACGCCAACTACCAGTGCCGTGACCCCGACTGCAATGTTCATTGCGCCTGCACCGCCCATTGTTTTATATGTTTTTTCTTCCATCCTGCCACCAATCCTTTCACAATTTCCCCCATCCGATCGGGATTATTTTATACCATACTGCTCATAATATGCATCAATGTCCGCTTTTAACGTATCGTCAATATATACGGTTCCCTGATACGGCTTATTGTACAGGCAGGCAACCACGTCTTCCATGGTAACGATCGCATTGGCCTCGAATCCGTACTTTTCTTTGATCTCGTCAAGCGCGCTCTTTGTGCCGGTGAGTCCTCTTTCCATACGGTTTAAAGATACGATCAGGCCTTTGATTTCCACGTCGGCCTGCGCCCTTATGATCGGGAAAGTCTCTTCGATCGATTTGCCCGAAGTCGTCACATCCTCAATAATGACTACTTTGTCGCCGTCCTTTAATTTACTGCCCAAAAGGATTCCCGTATCGCCGTGATCCTTTACTTCTTTTCGGTTCGCACAGTACCTTACTTCTTTTCCATACAGTCTGTCAAGAGCCATGACGGTCGCTACCGCAAGGGGAATTCCTTTATAAGCGGGTCCGAACAATACATCAAAATCCAGTCCGTAGTGATCATGAATCGCCTTTGCATAATATTCGCCGAGTCTGTTAAGCGCTCCGCCCGTCACATAAGCTCCCGCGTTCATAAAAAAAGGGGATTTCCTGCCGCTTTTTAATGTGAAATCGCCGAATTTAAGAACCTGGCAGTCTACCATAAATTCGATAAATTCCTGTTTATAGTTCTCCATTTTGATACCCTCTGCCTTTCCCGCAGCCTGCCCCTTTGATCTGACCAGGCCGTTTCCCGTCTGTTTTATCTCTCTGCCGTCAATATTTCAGCGTTTCGCAAGCGCTCCCGCAATGTCTTCTTTCATGGCTGCCACTGCTGCCCTGGATGCTTCTGCAAAGTGCTCAGCGCCGTATTTCGCATATTCTTCCTGTTTATATGCCGCAATAATGCCTCGTGATGAATTCACGATCGCTCCGAGTCCATCTTCGTTAAAGAAATGAACCAAATCTGCGCCTTTTCCTCCCTGCGCGCCATATCCGGGCACGAGAATCAGGGTTTTGGGCATAATCTTACGAAGGATCCTGCCCTGTTCGGGATACGTTGCGCCGACAACTGCACCTACATAGCTGTAATCATCTCCCATACAGCCGGCGCCCCATTCGGCAACCTTTTCTCCGACAATTTCATAAAGCGGCCTGTCTTTTGCCGTATTCTGTCCGTCATCTTCTTTGTCCGCGCCATCCGCTGTCTCTTTCACGATACGGTCCTGGAACTCGCCGCTGCTTGGATTGGATGTCTTTACAAGGACAAAAATACCTTTTTTCTCTTCTTTACATACTTTGATAAACGGTTTTACGCCGTCGGAACCAAGATACGGATTGACCGTAATAAAATCTTCATCGAATCCCCGGCAGAAATTACCGCCGACCTGTACGCCGCCAAGATGTCCCACGGCATATGCCTCGGAAGTCGAACCGATATCGCCGCGTTTGACATCACCGATCACGACAAGTCCCTTACTCTTACAGTATTCCACCGTTCTCTGGAAAACGATCATACCTTCCACGCCGAACTGCTCATACATGGCGATCTGCGGTTTTACTGCCGGAATCAGATCATGGATATGATCGATGATCTCTTTATTAAAAAGCCAGACCGCTTCCGCAGCGCCTTTTAACGTCTCGCCGTATTCCGCATATGCCTGTTTCTGCAAGTGTTCCGGTATATAGCTTAACATCGGATCGAGTCCGACTACGATCGGTGCGCCGGTCTTTTGGATATTACGGATCAATTTATTTATCATGGATACTTCCTGCTCCTTTGCTTTCTGTCCTATAAAGTCTTATCTTTCAGATCCTGCAGGACGAACTGGTTTTCAATATACAGTTCGAACTGGTCTCTTGTCACCCATTCATATTCGCCGTAGTCTTCTGCCAGCACGATATGTCTTTCTTCCTCTTCCGGGATAGAACAGATATAAGCGATACCGACACAGTGGGTATCCCCCAGTACGCTTGACCATGTATATTCAATTTTCTCTATTTTACCGTCTATTGACAACTGCTCCTGAATCGCGCGCAGTACCGCTTCATCGGGCGCTTCTCCGTGCCCCACTTCCGTATCGACAAACTCCCATACAAAAGGATCGGGGATACGGTCATCCACCCACCTTTTCAATAACAGGTATTTATCATCCTTTTTGATGATTCCTTTTACTCTTAAGAAAGTACTTTCCATAGGGAACCTCCATTCTTTTTTCGTTTTCTTACTGAATCTACTAAATATAGTATCATTGCCCCTTGTACTTGTCAACAAACATCATTATCTTGTTTTTAAGAACTGATTCTCTCTCTGAGCGGCTGTATCATCCGGATAAGTTTTCAGATAATCGCTCATAAGAACTGCGGCCGTCGTATAATCACCCATATACTCATAAGCCACGATCTCATTGAATTTCAGGGTCTGCATCATCTCATTGCCCTCGATCGCCATCCCGGACTGAAACGCCATGAGCGCCAGTTCATATTCCCCCATCTGCATACGGCACAGTCCCAGCTGGTTATAAATCTCCGCTTTGCTCTGGTCATTGAGCGTATAATCGCCGTAAATGCTGGAGGCGTAATTGTAATCTCCAAGCGCTTCATAGGTTCTTCCCAGATAAAGGGACACTTCGTAATTGTCCGTGATCTTTACCCGCAAAAGACAGTCTTTGGCATTTTCATAATCTTCCAGATAATAATAAATACGTCCCAGATCATAGTCTGAAATAGATTTCTCGTTGTCGGAGATGACCTGCAGCAAATATTCTTTGCCGGCTTCTTTATAACCGTTATCGACCAAAACCTCATAGATCTGGATCAGACGGTCATAGTTCTTGGCGTCTCCGCTCATCGTATTATCAAAATCCTGTTTGGCGCCTTCAAAATCACCGCTGTATAGTTTTACGCATCCTCTTAAATAATAAGCGTCCTTTTCCTTCGGCCGCAGCGCCAGAATGGCATCGTAAGCTCTGACCGCATCCTCCGTCTGTCCGTTTCTGAAATAGGCCGTTGCCAGATAATAGTTGATGTCAAAATCAATATCCCGCACCGTGCCGTCGCTTAAAAGCAGCGCTCTTTCAAAAAAGGAAATGGCCTCTTCATACCGTGACAACCCCATATAGGCAAGACCCATACCACGGCAGATCTGTCTTTCGTCCTCTTCTTCGCCAAGCGCTGTCTGAAAATATCCCAAAGCAGTCTCATACTCCAGATTTCGCACTGCCTCCATGCCCGCGCTGACATTATCTGTTTTTTCCTGTGCGCCGCATCCTACGCAAAGCAACATTATGGTAATGCCTATGATCAGTACTGTTTTTTTCTTCATCTTGATATCCTTACGCTATCGTACTTTCCGCCATTTTCCGGATAAAACCCGCAGCTTTATCACGCATGCCGCTATCGTTAAAAATGAATTTTTCTCATGTTCTTCCTACCATATTATCTTACCAAAAAAAGGAGCGCGATTCAAGGCAGGGCCGGAAAAAACAAAATACTTTCTACGCAACGTCATGAAAAACGGCTCGGAAAGCGGCAGGGCGGAGCAGTTACATTTCCTTTGGCGGCACGCTCCCGCTCCGTGAAAAATCGCAGCGGATGCTAAGCTCGAAAGATACCTCGCTAAGCACCGGCGTTTTCCAAGGGCCTTCGCAGGAATTGTAACTGCTCCGCCCTGCCGTTTTCCGAGCCGTTTTCTGTCCATCCTGCAAACCTAAAGCAAATTCCCATACACCAGATCCTTCATGACCCCGAAAAATTCCCGCACCATATTGTTGAGCAGGAAATACACATCGGAGGGGGCGGAAATCCCGCATACTTCACGGATGCCCATATGTCTTGCCAGATGAACGCCACGAAAGACATGGAAGTTGTTGGTCACGACCCCCACACTGTCATTTTCTTTGTCAAGAAACTGCATGCTGAATGCAATATTTTCAGAAGTATCCGTGGATTTGTCCTCCATGAGAATACGTGCCGGGGCAATGCCTCTTTCTATCAGATAGCGGCACATGCCTTCTGCTTCGGAACACGGTTCGTTGGAACCCTGCCCGCCGGAAACGATACAGATCGTATTCTCGTTTTCCACCAGATAGTCGTATGCCGTATCAAGACGGAATCTTAACGCGGCGGAAGGCCCGTTCTCCTTGATCTGTGCCCCAAGCACGATAATATAGTCCAGGCCCTCCTCTCCCTTTGCATGGAAACCGCTTATAATACAGCCTTCCGTTACAACAAAAAGAAGTATGCCCAATGTTAACATGATGATGGTAATCTTTTGCAAAATATCAGGCATCCTGCTCCACAGATCAAAATGCAAAAAAGCGGTAAGTCCCAGAAAGCAGACGCCGCCCATTCCCCATATCAGATAAAAGCGCGTTCCGGATTTGATACTGTATATCAGAAAGCAATAGCCGAAACAAAATAAACTGCATAGAATACATAATATTTCCTTTTTCATACAGACTCCTTCTTACCGTATACGATCAGAAGCCTTTTTCCTTCAGATCGTTCACAAGGTTTACATAAAATTCTCTTACATCAAATTCCCTGATATTTTCCCTGTTCAGATCGATCAGATCGCCATGAGATATCCCACGTCTGCCCTTCAAATGCAATTCCTGATAAACGTTGCCCCACAAAGCGGACGATATGGAAACGAGTCCGTCGTTTTCCCCATCGAAGCGTTTAACCAGATCATATGTCAGATTCAGCGGAAAACGGGCGCTGTAAGCTCCCCGCATTGCCGCCACCACGCTTTGGTAATAGACTTGTCCGCTATCGGGCAGTTCTTCGTTTCTCGCAAGACATTTCTCTGCCGTCAGATCCGTCACGGCGCCGAGAAAATCCGGCGAATCATCTCCGAATCTGCGAAGCGCCGCGTTATATTTGCCGTCCAGATACAGCCGTAAACGTTCGGGGGCTTTCTGCAAAAGATAATCCGCAAAAAGGCATCCCCTGTGGGGCGTATCGATCGTCGTCAGGGAAGCGACATATTCCGCCGCGCCGCATCTGCTTATGGCATACCGCATATCCAGACCGCCTTTGGAATGTGCTATGACATTGAGTTTCCCGCAGCCGGTCTCCGATACGATCTGTTTTATCCGCCCGGCCAGTTCCTGTCCGCATTCCGCTACGGACGCCGCAGACTGTTGATTTCCGTAATAGATCTGCGCACCGTTTTTCATCAATTCGCCGGGAATCCTGCCCCAATAATTGAAAAAACGTACGTCTCTGAAAAATACTCCATGTACCATAAGGAGCGGATATTTTGTGTGACAGCATTCGCTTTTTTTACGAACGGCATTCAGTTCTTCTTTCTCCAGCTCCGTCTCATATTCCATGCAGGCCAGCCGGTACAGCCTGCCAAACAGGAACAGATTGACGACCGGTACCCACCAGAGCAATAACAGCGCCAGCCGGTAACGGATTCCCATTTGCAGGGAAGAAGCGAACAGACGCAGACTGCCGTTGCACAACAGAATTCCCCCGCCGCACAGACAGAGCAGAACGGCCAGCACATAGAGCAGGATGCCTTTCATGTTTTCAAAGGAAAGGCAAAATGCAAGCCGGATCAGCCATATGGTACTGACTGTCATAGTCAACCCTGCATAAAAAAGCAGAGACACGCCTTTATCCAGACGTTTCAGACGTTTCCCTCCCATCCGTTTATTCTCCGGATATAACGTCAGGGGCGCAATATTCGCATACAGGAAAAAAAGAGCCGCCGATAAGATATAGACCGTCGTCCGTATACCGTCCGCGTGTACGGCCTGCACAATACCGGCCATATTCATACTGAGGGCAAGAAACAGCGTAAAAAGCAGTATTTTCAGCTTATGTATATATCTTGTCATAGCGTACCCCTTTTTCTTATCATAATATGATATTCTTAAAAGCAGATTAGCAAATTCTTAATATTCTATGATTTTTATAGATGATTAGAGTGCCGGAAGGTGCCTCTTCAAACCATGTCCGGCATAATGCGCAAAAGCTTCTCTCGGACCCGGTTTCGGCGCATGGCCGCTTCGAGAAGCTTTTGCGCATTATGCCGGATACCGTTTTAAAAAGCACCTTCGCCCCCCAAGCATATGAGAAATCCCTCCGGAATGCTTACATCATGCTGTCCATTATCCTTCCGGTCTCAAAAAGCATTTCCAATGCTTCCGTAACGCTTTCTGATAATTTCGTTTCCTCTCCGTCTTCCAAAACCGTATAAGCATAGATCATATACAGATTGTTATCATCTTCCGCAACATACATCACGCCGGCTTCCACATGATCGTCAACATGCTCTGCCATCTCCATTTTGATGGTACGGCCCAAAAAGGTCATACCAATATCCTCTATCTCCATATAATCGGATTCATCTATAAAATCCTCTTCCATTTCCTCTTTCAGCATTTCCAGATCTTCCAACAGCCAGTCGAGCATGCCGGTCATATCTTCCGACTGCGTGAGTGCAATGCATTCATCGGCCGATTCCGAATCGCCGCCCGGAACGATCATCGTCTCATAATCGTCGCTCATTTCCTCATCGATCATCCAGCCCTCCGGCAGGGTAAAAGAAAGAGAGTAGACCTCAAAATTATTAGCGCTGTTTTTATGATCAAACGCTTCCTGTTTTTCTCCTGCAAAATCAGGCGTCCAGCCAATCTCCATCTCATAAAACGCTTCCAGTTCCGTCAGCAGAGCCTGCGTCCCATCCGTAGTATCTTCTTCATTTACGATAACTGAAACAAGCGCCATGATATCATCATGCAGAAGATAAAGACCGTAAACCGCATAACGAGGCAAATATTCCTCGTTCCAGGCGTCATACTCCATATAGCTGACTTCACACACTGCGGACTGACCGGTTTCCTGAATATTTCCAGTCACAATGTCAAAATAATCGTCATCATAATTTATTTCCCTGTCCACATATTTCTGCAGATTGCTGCGCAGCGAATAGTCTTTGGCTTTATATTGCAGATACGGTTCCAGATCGACTTTCACATAAACACCCGCATTCTCGCTCCTTGCAGATGAGCCGGATACGCGCGGATGTTCCTCCTTCGGAATATAGACGCTGAATGCCGCTTCCTTTTTGGAATCGGTCCTGGACGTGGCAATACGCTCCTCTGTCAGATATTGAAATCCTCTATAGCCTGCCGCGTCTTCTGATCCGAACACAATACCTGTCCCCGCGCCGCCTTCATCCGCAGTGTCTTTACCGCCGCTGTCCGCTTCCCCGTTCCCTTCCTGTTCTGTATCCTGAATCGCTTCCTCCTTTTCGTCTTCCTTGCTGTTGGATGCGATCTCTTCCCTCGCCTGTTCCCTTCTTGCATCCGGATCAGATGCGGCAGGTCTTGCCGAAACGCAGGCCGTCAGCGCAAACGCTGTACTGATGCTCATGACCATTGCCAGGATCTTTTTCTCCAGACGATACTTTTTCCAGTTCTTCCGTTGATTCCTTTTCCACACATTCCATAACATTTTCATACCATACCTTCCATAAGACAGATACCGGTTTCCATACCCTGGAAACCGGTATCCGTATCAATACCCTTATACTGTCGTCTGCTTTCATACTGAGCTTATGAGCTTCCGACTATCTTAACTGTCCTGTTTCAAAAAGCATATCAAGCGCTTCTCTTACTTCTCTTTCCGCATCTTCGCCTTCACCGGCCCATACTACTCCGTAAACGGCGTACTGCGTATAACCGTCCTGTGCGAGGTAGAAAATACCGATATCATAACCGTCTCCATCTTCCAACAGCATTTCCATTCTGATCGTTTTGCCGAGGAACGTTTCCCCTGCATCCTCTACGACAAGATCCGTTACTTCGTCGCCAAACGCTTCCTCGAAATAACTCGTCGTATATTCCAGATCGTCAAGCATATCATCAATCATGCCATCATCGGCAATATAGTCTTTGGCCACAGAGATATAACCAAAACTGAGCGCATCGCCGTTTGGTCCGAAAACGATCTCATCATAAGACGTTTCATCCTCGTCTTTCTCCCAGCCATCCGGCAGTTCAAAAGAAATATATCCCAAATTAAAGGCATCCGCATTATATTCGTCGCTGTTTTCGAATGCAGTCTTCTTTGCCTCAGCGAAGGATTCGTCCCAATTAATATCGATCTCGTAGAAAGAAGCAAGTTCATCTAACATTGACTGTGTCTTGCCTGTCGTTTCTTCCGCCTCAATGCAGATATCAATCATGGCCATAACGTCATCACCCATATCGCGCAGGCAGAAAATCTGATAAAACGGCGTATATACATCATCATAAGAATCGTAGTCCATATAAGATACTTCGCATATCGCGCAGTCGTCGCTTATCTCTTTCGACTCGCCGACTTCCAATCCGTAATAATCGGAATAGGACAGCTCACTCTCCACATACTCATCCAGATTTTCACACATGGTATAGTCTTCCCAGTCATACTGAAGATATGGATCAATATCAACGGACACCGTAACACCCATGCGGTCACATCTTGCAGAGGAACCGGAAACGCTCGGATAATCGCCATCCGGAACAAATACGGAGTAACCTACTTTATCACCGGATTTGGTATTGGATGTAGAAACAAGTTCCTCAAGCAGATATTCGAACCCGGTATAGCCTTTGGCTTCATCGGAACCGAAAACAATGCCGGATGCCTTTTTCGAATCCTCTTTCTCTTCTTTATCCTCTTTATCTTCCTTGTCTTCTTTTTCCTCTTCTTTCGTACCTTCTATTTCTTCTTCCGTATCCTCTTCTGTCTCATCTTCTGCGGCATCATCTTCCTGCTCGTCGCTGTTTCTTTTCGTCAGATCAGACGCGCTGGGGACCGCAGACCCTCCACAAGCTGTCAAACCAAACATTACAGTTGCCATCAACAACGCTGTAACTACTTTGTTTTTCATTCGTTCTCTCCTTTTTCAGTGTGATTACCCAAAAACTGCTGCAGGACACGCATACACTCTTTCACATCGATCGGCTTGGCTATATGCGCCACCATACCGCATGCTAAGCAGCGCTGAGCATCATCGGAAAAAGCATCCGCCGTCATCGCGATAATCGGCAAACCGCTGTCAGGCCTCTCCAATGCCCGAATTGCTCTGGTAGCATCGTAACCATCCATGATCGGCATACGAATGTCCATCAATATAGCATCATAATACCCCGGAGCGGAATTGTCAAATAATGCAAGACATTCCTCTCCGTTGACCGCTCTGGTCAGCTCAGCACCAGTTACGGAAAGGATCTCGCTTGCGACTTCCCAGTTCAAATCTATGTCTTCCGCAAGCAGAATATGTTTACCGGTAAGGTCAATCTCTGATGACCCTTCCTGTTCCATATCTTTATCAAAATTATCCATATATTGTTTCAGGCAATGATACAATGTGGATTTAAAAAGCGGTTTGGAGATAAAACCTTCTATCATGGACTTCTCCACATGGCTCTCCACCTCGCTCCAGTCATAAGCGGAAATCAGGAAAATAGGAATATCGATATCCACACGCTTTCTGATCTCGCGAACGGTCTCCACCCCATCCATACCGGGCATTTTCCAGTCGATCAATACGAAACGGTAGTCGTCATTTTTCGTATGACGCTCCTCGATCATATTGACTGCGGTCATGCCATCAAGCGCCCATTCCGCATGAGTGCCGAGTTCTTCCAGATTGGCAACGGCGCTTTCGCACAACGCTTTACTATCATCCACCACCAGTATATTCCAGTCAGGCAGCTTCATATCCGTTTCGCTGACATCTGCCCTTTGCAGCGTCAGGGTAACATGAAATGTACTTCCCTTTCCCTGTTCACTTTGCAGGTCGATCGTTCCGCCCATAAGATCCACGATCTTTTTGGCTATGGACGTACCGAGACCGCTTCCGACAATGTAACGAACCTGCTCGTTTTCCTCTCTGGCAAAAGTATCCCATATCTTCGCCTGAAATTCCCGAGACATACCGATTCCCGTATCTGATACGAGAAAATGTGTCCTGATAAAATCATTATCCGTCTCTATCTGCTCCTGATACATATGCACATGCACATTTCCATGGGACGGTGTGAATTTCACCGCATTAGACAGGAGATTGAGCAGTACCTGATTCAGCCGCACACTGTCGCAGATCACATCTTCCGAAATAATATCTCTGATAAAAACATCAAAGATCAGTCCTTTTTCGCGCACCTGCGGCTGGATGATATTGACAATATCATCCATAAGTTCGCGAAGCGACATCGGAACCGAAGACAATACCATTTTACCGCTGTCAATCTTCGACATGTCCAGTACATCGTTGATCAGGCCGAGCAAATGCTTGCTGGAAAGGCTTATTTTCCTTAAACATTCATCCACTCTTTTCTCGTCTCCGACATTTTTCTGTGCGATCCCTGTCATACCGATGATTGCATTCATCGGTGTACGGATATCGTGACTCATACTGGCCAGGAAATCACTTTTGGCCATATTGGCACGGATCGCTTCCTTTCTTGCCAAAGCCAGATCCGCGATCTGACGTCTTGTCAGCCGGTAATACAGTACAAAAATAGTCGCCAGCGCAACGAAGATGATCGCGATCGAGAAAAAAGTGACCCACACACGAAGCGCCGCCAGATCCGTGATCGTTTTGGTCAGGAAACTGTTCTGCATCGCACAGATCAGATACCATTCCACATTTCCCGGCAGCGGTGTACAGTACATAATGCTCTCTTCTCCATCAATCATGATATGTTCCGTATACACTTCCTCGGATGCAATTGCCTCTTTTAGTTCCACGATATAATCTTCTGATGTTTTTCCATTATAAGTTTCATAACTTTCCGCAACACGGTCAAAATAATTCTCTTTATAAACGTCCATGTTGCGGATAACAAATTCGCCGTTCCTATCAATAATATGATAAGAAGCTCTGGCATCTTTATCGTTAAGAAAAAGCGCATCGTTCAAATAGCCGGAAGGAAAACCGGCAACAAGCGCAATGCTTTCACCGCCATCTTTCATCGGATAGGCTGCCTTTACACCTAACAGAATGAATTTCTCGTCGTCCGTATAGGGTTCCGAAACAATGGCATGTCCTTCTTTTTCCAGTAATTCCATAATATAATCGTCAATGCAGATATCTTTTTTATCCCCTAAAATAACTTCCGTATCGTTCTCACAGTCTTCCCCTGCATAAAATGCCAAATAAGAAAATCCCCGGATCTCCGCGCTGAACCGTAACTCTTCGAGCAGTTCCTCATTGTAAAGCGCATCAGTCGGCGGTGTCCGTTCGATCAATCCTTCAACCTGCTTTAAACGCAGATCAATAATCGATTGAAATTTCTGTTGAATCTGCAGACAAACTTCATCCATATAGGTATAGCTGATCTCTTCAATAGACGCTTCCGTTCTCCTGGACATAAAGATCGTCAGTCCTGCAAACACCAGAATACTGATAATCACAACACTCGCTATACTGGCTCTGAAAAAATTAATTGTCTTTTTATCCACCCTTTACACCCCCCTTATCCGGGAATTTAAGCTTTATTCCATATACTTCTCAATACATTCTACAATCTGTGCCTGTACAGGCAAAATCTGTTCCAAGATCGCCCTTGCTTCCTCCGGCTTGCCGGTACGCAGCAGATCGACAATCTTTGTATAAGACTCATATACCGGCGTAATCGAGAGATTTCCTGAAACGCCTTTGATCGCGTGCGTCTTTTCTATGACATCCTCATAATCGTTTCCATCAAAATCCGTTTCTACATGATATGTGTTGATGGATTTGACAAAAGAACCAAGTAATTTGGTATACAATTTTTCGTTTCCATTAATACGTTTTAATCCGCCGTCAACATCTACATCAAGTGCCTTTAAATCCTCAAATAAACTCATTCTCTGCACGCTCCTTTCTCATACAATTGTGCAAATGATATTATCCCTATTTATGAATTCGGCACAGAAACTTCCGTTCCTGTGCCGGAATCAAACTATTTTTAATTGTCAAACACTTTAGATCAATATTTGCCGAAATCATCTCCAAGAGAGATAACCTGCTCGTTTGCAGCCGCCGAAGGCGCTGAATAGGAACTGCTGCTGCCGCCTCTGTAAGAAGAGGAACTTCCGGAACCCAGATTGTAGATAGAGAGCATCTCTCTCATTCTGGATGCCTGGTTGGAAAGTTCTTCGCTGGCTGCCGCACACTGTTCGCTTGTAGCGGAGTTGGTCTGTACAACCTGTGATACCTGTGTGATCGCCTGCTCGATCTGCGCAACCGCAGTTGCCTGATAATTGGAGGATTCTGCGATACCGTTGATGATCATTTCGCTGTCCTGTACAACCTTGGTAATTTCTTCCATTGCCTTGGATGTGCTGTCTACAATGCTGGAACCGGAATTAACCTTCTCAATGGAATCTTCAATCAGATCAGCAGTTTCTGCCGATGCAGCAGCACTCTTTGCCGCAAGGCTTCTTACTTCTTCTGCTACTACTGCGAAACCTTTACCTGCTTCTCCTGCTCTTGCAGCTTCAACAGCTGCATTCAGTGCAAGGATATTCGTCTGGAATGCGATATCGTCGATCGTTTTGATGATCTTGGAAATATTCTCGGATGCTTTGTTGATATCCTGCATAGCGCTCATGGTATCCTGCATCTGTCTGTTACCAAACTGAACGTCTTCAATTGCTTTTGCTACCAGAGATGCTGCTTCATTAGCCTGTTCTGCATTCTGTTTGGTCTTCTCTGCGATCTCATCGATGGAAGCCGTGATCTGCTGGATCGCACTTGCCTGCTCGGTAGAACCCTGTGCCAGTGCCTGGCTTGCGCTTGCTACCTGAGAAGAGCTGATCGTTACCTGGGAACCTGCCTCAGAGATATTGCTCATAGCATTCAGGTTATCTTCTACCAGTTTCTTTAAGGAATTACCTAACATATCGTCAGCAGACGCCGGTTTTACGCTTATCGTTAAGTTGCCGGCTGCTACTTCTTCGGCAATATTCGCCTGATATTTGATGTTGTCGATTACCTGAATATATTCATCGATCAATTCGCCGAACTCATCATTATTATACTTCTGGAGCTGGATATCATTAACCCGTCCCATAGCGATCTCCTGCGCCGCACTGGACAGATCTCTGATAGAACGCATGATCACTTTGATCAGGGCCGTTGAAATAATCAGTGTCAGAATAACCGCAACTGCCAAAAGTCCGGCGCTGGCCAGATTGGCAATACCCATAAGGCTTTCCATACGCTCAATTCTGTGATCTTTTCCTTCGTTTACAATCTGCATCAGTTCCGCGCTCTGTTCATCGTTCAGATTTTCATGAAAATGCTCGTTCAGCTCTACCGCGCTCTCTTCATTCATCTGCGCAAGTGTCTTTACACAGTCCTTGGTGATCCAGATCGACAATAATACAGTGATCATCGTAAGCAGAACGGGAATGGCAAATCCCAATATCAATTTCGTTTTTATCTTCATGTTTTTCATGTTTTATACCTCTCATTCTTCATCAATATTCATTTCATTTGCCTGTTCAACAACCGATAGATCTTCATCATTCAACAGTTTATCAGGATCTAACAGAAGCTTGACCGTATCTCCGACTTTACCGATGCCATAAACATATTTGTTCTGTATTCTGTCGGAACGTCCGACATTCGGCGGCGGCAGGATATTATCTTCTTTAATCTCCACAACCTCCGCGATCTTTTCAACAATCAGTCCGACCATCATGGACTTTATGTTTATAACAATAATACAGGTTCTGTCATTGTATTCAAACGGCTCCTGTTTGAAACGCAGTCTGACGTCAACAACAGGAATAACTTTACCACGTAAGTTAATAAGACCTTTGATATAATCTTCCGTTTCAGGAATTGCTGTGATAGCCTGAAGCTGAATGATCTCATTAACATATTGGATCTCCAGTCCGAAAAATTCGTTACCGGACTTAAAGGTCATGTACTTTCCTTTCTGTGTATCACTTTCGTTGGAAGCACTGCCAGCATCAACCTGTCTCTTTAATTCACTTCTTTCTTCCATGCGATATACCGTTCCTTTCTGTTCATTTTATTCAATCAATCCCGGAGCATCCAAGATCAGGGCAATACTTCCGTCGCCAAGCTGTGTACAGCCGGATAAACCTTTTACCTTCTTAATGTAAGACGGAATCGGTTTTACAACGATTTCCTGCTCTCCGATCAGTTTATCAACAAGAAGACATACTTTCTTATCTTCTACCTCCAGAATCAACATAACGCCTTCTTCTACAGATTCTTTGTACTCCTCTAATCCATACCACTGGCCAAGTCTGAGTACCGGGAAACACTCCCCGCGGATCATGATGTATTCGTCGCCGTTCGGCTCATGGATCATCATATCTTCTTTCACGCGGACAAATTCTTTGATCGCGCCTGTTTCCATAACGAAAGAAGAATGTCCTATTTCCATAACGATACCATCTATAATCGCCAGTGTAAGCGGTATCTTCAGGCTCATGATACTGCCGAAGCCTTTCTTGCTTTCAATCTCAAGCGCGCCGCCGATTGCCTGAATGTTCTGGACTACGACATCCATCCCGACGCCACGTCCCGAATATTCCGTAACGACTTCGTTTGTCGAGAAGCCGGGCAGTGTAATAAACTGGTATACTTCCTTATCTGAATAAGCGCTGTCCGGTTTCGTGTCGTCCAGGATACCCTGTCTTCTTGCTTTGGCAAGAATTTTGTCTCTGTCAAGACCTGCTCCGTCATCTTCTACGCTGATCCATACCTTGCCGGCCTCTGTTTTCGCTGAAAGTATTACTTTGCCTTTCTCCGGCTTACCGCTGTCACGACGTTCTTCTTTGGATTCGATACCGTGGTCTACGGAGTTTCTGACAATGTGCATCAGCGGGTCCGAAATATGTTCGATAATATTCTTATCCACTTCCGTCTGTTCACCGACCATGACAAACTCAATGTCTTTTCCGAGTTTTCTGGATACGTCGAAAACAATACGGTTCATCTTCTGGAAGGTATTTGCCAGAGGCACCATTCGCATCGACATAATAACGTTCTGCAGATCCGTCGAGATTTTGGATAACTGCGCTGCCGCCTTATTAAAGTTATCCAGATTCAAACCGGGTACTTTCAAGTCTGAGTTCTGTAATACAACCGACTCTGAAATAACAAGTTCTCCGATAAGCTCCATCAGCTGATCCATCTTGCTTACATTGACGCTGATAAAAGATGCCTTTTCAGTCTTGGGCTTATCCTTTGCCAGTTTCTTCTGCTTGCCGGGTTCCTTGGATTTGATAACGAAATCGCCGGGTGCGATCGCCGGTTTCTCAGGTTTCTTTTCTTCCTTCGGCGCATCTCCATCAGCTGTTTTCGAACGTGCATCGATTTCCTCTACACTGGAATCCAGATCGATCGTCGGCATAACCGGTATATCGTCATGCTCGCCGAAATCAAATCCCTGCAAAAATTCATTTGCTTTGCATTCAATAATATCTACTTTATCAATATCATATCCGACACCGACGATCTTACGGATATCTTCTTCCGTGCATTGAGCCTGCAGCAGTATCTTAAATCCATCTTTAATGATCGTCTCTGCGGTATCCGGATCCGAAATGATATCTTCCGGAGAGTAAAGCAGATCTTCCGCCATCTCCTTCAATGCGTATACCACTTTATATGCATGTACGTTTGCCATTTCCGTTTCCGGGAAAAACGAAACGTAGATTTTGTAAAAGCGGCTCGCACTCGTAGCCACGGGAGCAATATAGAACTGCTTCGGCTCCTCATGTTTGTTTTCGGGGATCGCCTCCCCTTTCTTCTTACCGCCTTTGCTGCTGCCTCCGCCGCCTCCCTTAATCTTATTAAGGAATTCGTCAAGTGTTGCAACGATCTCACCGGATTCACCATCTACCGGATCGCCGTTGCGGATTTTCTCCATTTCATTCGAGATAAAGTCCTCTACCTCCAAAACATGATCCACTAACTCCAGATGTGGCACATTATCGGGATGAGATTCTCTCAAGTAATAAAAAATATCTTCAAGCTTATGCGCTACTGCCGTTATTTCATCGAACATCATGATACCGGAGGATCCTTTAATGGTATGCATGGTTCTGAATATTTCATTGATGCTGTCTTCATCAAAGCAGTCCGCATCTTTCTGGTCGAGAACCATTTCCTGCAGCTGCTCTAATAACTGTCCATTCTCAAACAGGTACATATCAAGCATGCCGTCTGTACTAAATTCTTCTGCCATATCCTTCTCCTTTCCTGCATATTCTCATTAAGTTCTTTTGTCAGACCAATCCAAGTTTTTTAAGCGCCTGTTCAAATTTATCCTGGTCGATAGGTTTACCGGAATATATGGTACATCCCAATTCAAATGCCATTTTGACATTTGCCTCGTCATTTAACGCAGTCGTCATAATGACCTTGACTGCCTTATCCTCGGGAATGTTTCTTTCCTTTTCAAGATTACGGATACCCACAAGAGACTGATATCCATCCATGACAGGCATCATGATATCAAGACATATCAAATCATAGGGTTCTCCGTCCTCCAAAGCCATCATGAACGCATCGACCGCTTCCATTCCGTCAACGGTAACGTCACATTCACCATACTTTGACAGGAAATTAACCATAAATTTCCTTGTGACAAAATCATCCTCGGCTAATAGAATCTTCATATCCTTTCTCCTTTACATTTTATTTAACAATGCGTATGTCCGTCCGGCGATATCACCCAGTTTTTCCTGGAATTCTACCGCTCCCAAATCATATGCAACTTTGGGCATTCCATAAACTACACAAGTGGATTCGTCCTGTCCGATCGTTCTGGCTCCCGCTTTACGCATGGATAACAGTCCTTTTCCACCGTCGCCTCCCATACCTGTCAAAATAATGCCTACGGCATCGGCTCCGGCTGCTTTGGCTACAGATTCAAACAAAACTTCTACCGATGGACAGTGGCCGTTCACTCTCGGTCCTTCTTTCACTTCCACCTGATAGGCTCCGTTCACCTTAATCAGGCGCATATGCCTGTCTCCGCCGGGTGCGATCAGCATGTGCCCCGGCAGTACTCTGTCGCCGTGCTCCGCCTCTTTTACCGAGATACGGCACTGGTCATTCAGTCTCTTCGCATACATTTCCGTAAATTTCGGCGGCATATGCTGCACGCAGACAATACCCGGAATATCCGTTCCGTAATCCTTCACAACGGAAAAGATCGCTTCTGTTCCGCCGGTAGACGCGCCGATCGCCACAATCAGATTGTTCCTCTTAACAGAAAGACTCTGCTGCTGCTCCTGCTGCATCAACACGGTCTTCTTGATATTACTGATCCTTGCCGTAGAGGCAATTTTAATCTTTACCAAAAGTTCGTTCTTGATGAAATCCTCTAACTGCTGTCTGTTTGATACGGCCGGTTTCGCTACAAAATCAACCGCTCCGGCATTCATTGCATCGAATACTTTGTCGCTGAGCGCGCTGATAACAACTACGGGCAGAGGATACTGCGGTATCAGTTTCCGCAGGAAATCGATTCCGTTCATCCTTGGAAGCTCTACATCCAAAGTCATGACGTCCGGTTTATGCGCCAGAATAAGATCTCTTGCTTCAAATGGATCTTTTGCAGTTGCCACGATCTTTATCGCAGGATCTCTGCTCAGGTTCTGTACAAGCAGTTCTCTAAACACAATTGAATCTTCTACGATCAATACTTTAATCGGCTGCATAACGTTACATTCCCTCCTTCTTTCTGAATATCGACGGCTGAATGATCTGGAAAGGCGTACTGTTTCTGTCAATCGTTTCCGTCGTTCCGATGAAAAAGTAACCTCCCGGTTCCATTAGATCATAGATACGCTGAACCAGGTCCCGTTTTGTATTATCATCGAAATATATCATCACGTTGCGCAAAAATACAACATGAAGTTTCTTTTTAAATGGAAGCGGATCCATCAGATTGAACTGTCTGAAAATGACTTCCCTTTTCAGCTCATCCGTCACCTGATACTGGCTGCCGCCCGCAACCGAATGGAAGAAATGTCTTTTCCACTGTTCCGGGAGATTCTTAAGCTGCTCCCCGCTGTAGATGCCCAGCATGGCCTGCTGTAAAACTTTGGTGGAAATATCCGTCGCCAGTATCTTCTTATCCCATTGATCTCTCTCCAGACCAAAGAAATCGGACAAGACCATGGCGATCATATAAGGTTCTTCTCCTGTGGAAGCCGCGCCGCACCAGATGCGCAGATCCTTCGTTTTCGCCTCCTTGGTACGCAGCCAGGGCAGTACCACATTCCTCATATAATCAAAATGTTCGAATTCCCTCATAAAATATGTATGATTCGTTGTGAGGAAATTGACTAAAATCTTTTCCTGTACCCCTGTCTTATCACGTTCTACCGCATCCATGAATTCGTGATAATTGTTAAAACCGTTTTTCCTGACATAATTTTGTAATCTTCCGTTTACGATCACTTTTTTCTGTCCCAGTTCTATGCCATAGCGCTGTTTCATAAAGACAGAAATTCTTTTCAGCTCATCATCCGTAAGCATCATTTTTCCATTCCCCCGAACTGATTTTACACTTATTTTAGCATAGCTGTCTCGCTATTTTACAGCATATATCATATATATCCGGATTAAATTTCACTCCGGCCTCTTCCTTCATAACAGCAAGCGCCTCTTCTCTGCTGTGAGCGCCCTTCTCCGTCAGAGATGTATAGCGTTCCATAATAGAGACGATCTGCGCTGCAAGCGGTATTTTCTCCGTCTGCATTCCATCGGGATATCCGCTCCCGTTCCAGTTTTCATGATGATATTTGGCAATATCGATCGCTGTGGAGATAAATTCGTTATAATCGCTGTTCACATACAGATCGCTTAAAAGTCTTGCCCCTATATTCGTATGATTCTGTACGATCGAGCGTTCCTCTTCGGAGAGTTCCGTCTTCTTTTTCAGAATTTCCACCGGGACCCCGATATTACCGATATCGCACAGCGGTGTGGCAAGTTCTATCGTATCCACATAGGCATCCGATATTTTATCCTCAAACATCGGTGAAAGCTGCATTCCCTGCGCCAGTATCCCGCAGTTGCGCCGAAGACGTTCCATATAATCACCTTCGTAATCGGTATTTTGTATCGCAATATTGGCCAACGCATACAAAATATTCTTTTTCTCAAGCTCCATTTGCTTTAACTGCTCGCTCAGAGAAATCTGCAGCCGCCTGTTCATTTCCATAAGTTCGCTCTTGGCTTCATGCAGACGCAGATGAACGCCCACACGCGCCTGTACGACTTCCGGAATAAAAGGCTTGGTAATATAATCTTCTCCGCCAAGCAGAAAACCTTCCACAATATCCATGGGATCGTCGAATGCGGAGATAAAGATAATGGGAATATTCCGGGTATTCTTATCGTTTTTCAAAAGTCTGCACAATTCATAGCCATCCATGCCCGGCATGGAAATATCGCTTAAGATCAGCTCAGGCACATGTTCTTTGGCCATAGTAAGCGCCTCTTCTCCGCTTTCCGCAAGAACCGGCGAACATCCCATATCTTTTATGATCTCTTCCAAAACAAGTCTGTTCGTTTCAACATCATCTACGATGAGTATTGTTTCCATTCCCGCAGTCCTGTTTTCATTCCCCATATATACACCTCTCTTCTTATCTGAAAAGTTTCTATGTAATAAGCGATATAAATACTTTCTTTATTGAAGAAGCGTATTGATTTCTTCATATCCGGCATTGACCTTCTCGTAATTCTCCTTCTGTACCGCCATCTTTAGTTTCAGGATCACACGGCTCACTTCACGCGGCGCATTCTGTGTCAGCTGCCTGATCGTTTCCATGAACATTTCCGCCTTCTCCCAGTTTTCCATCTCGACACACAGAATCAGTTTCGAAAGATTTTTCTTTAAGGCCTCTTTATTCTCCTGTGTTCCGTAGCACATCACATCTTCCGGATTGCTTTCCTCTTCTTCTGCGGGAGGCATCGCAAACAGATTCGCACGGGCCGCCGCCTCGCCGTCTTCCGCCTGGACGGGCAGCTCTTCCTCTTCGGAGATCCCTACCCAGATTGAGAAAGAAAACGTACTTCCCTTATTCTTTTCTCCTTCTACTTCAATCTTGCCGCCCATTAATTCCACGAGCTGTTTACAGATATTCAGTCCCAGTCCCGTACCGCCGTATTTCCTGGAAATAGAGGCGTCCACCTGGGAAAAGCTCTGGAAAAGCTTATCCTTATCGGCTTTGTCGATACCGATCCCGGTATCTTTTACAATAAAAAACAACTCTATTTTATCATTTACACGAGCGGTTCTGACGACTTCTACGGTAATCTTTCCGACCGATGTAAATTTCTGGGCATTGGATAAAAGATTGTTCAAAATCTGTACAATACGAAGTTCGTCTCCGACAATATATTCCGGTATCTGAGGCGATACCGTCATAAAGAAACCAAGTCCCTTTTCAGTCAGTTTATTGATATGCTGGGATCTTACGTAATCCAGCATATTCCTGAAATGGAACCTGCGGGGTTCTAACGTGAATTTCCCCGCTTCCAGTTTGGAAAAATCCAGAATGTTATTGATAATCTTATTCATGTCGCCGCAGCAGCGTTCTATCAGCCGCAGAGACTTTAAAATATGTTCGTCTTTTACTTTCTCAAGCAGTTCTTTCGTATTGCCGAGCACGCCGTTGACCGGCGTACGAAGTTCATGCGTTACATTGGCTACAAACTCCGACTTTACTTTCAGCGCCTGTTCCGCTTCCTGCTTGACATGCGTAATCTCACGGTTCAGATATTCTTTCTCCAGAACATCATTGGCCATGCAGATATATTTTTCCTTCTGTTCTTCACTTTCAATAATTCTTGCTTCCACCGGGAAACAGGTGAGATTCTTACGATATGCCACAAGGCTCTGCAGCTTATGTCCAAACGGATACTCCGTCTCAAAGCCGCCGTCTGCGGATTTAAACGTGCCCGGAAAAATATCGGCGATATGCCTGCCGCACAATTCTTCTTCGTATTCCAACTTCGTCTTAGCCGCAGCATTCGCATATAAAATAATTCCTGTCCGGTCAAATATGAAAATCATCTCCAACGCGTCTTCGATCGGAAAAGCGCCGGTTTCACTCCATTCCATAATATCCCCCCTACAGACTGTGTCAATGCTAACAGGCAGCAAAAAAACCCCTTTTCTTTGCTGCCTGTTTCTGGCTTTTTATGCAAAATCAAACATCTTAATTACTTCTACAACATTGAAGAAATCTTCCTTAGCAAGCGCAAAACATTCCAGTACATCCGGTGAGAACTGACCGCACTCCCCGTTCATGATCATATCATATGCCATGCCGTTGGCATAGGCACTTTTATAAACTCTCGGACTTACCAGCGCATCATAAACATCCGCAATGGCAACTACCTGTGTATAGATCGGAATCTCGTCTCCCTGCAAGTGGTCCGGATAGCCTTTACCGTCCCATCTTTCATGATGATAGCGGCAGATATCGTATGCATACCGGTAAAACTCACTGGTCTGGTCCTTATAGGATTTTTCAAGGATCTCACAGCCGATCGTCGTATGCGTTTTCATGATCTCAAATTCTTCCGGGGTCAAACGTCCCGGTTTCAGCAGGATCGCATCCGGAATACCGATCTTGCCGATATCATGCAGTGCAGACGCTCTGGCAATTTCGTCGAGCTGCTCCTGTGTAATGCCGTATTTCGGATAATATTTCATCAGATATTTTAACATGATCCGCGTAAAATATTTGATTCTTCTCGTATGCTCGCCCGTCTCTGCGCTTCTTGCCTCTACAACGGAGCTGAGCGTATCGATCATAAACTCGGAGTTCTCACGGATCTTCTTCTCCTGCTCCCTGATCTCTTCCTCCTGTTCTTTCAGGCGGACCTCCATATTATGTTTATGCTGATACAGATCGATAATATTTCTGCTTCTTCTTTTTACGATATGGGGATAGAAAGGTTTATGTATAACATCCGCAACACCGAAAGAATATGCCTGATCCTCGCTGTCAAGCGCATCTTCGCTGGTGATCAGGATAACCGGAATAGGATCCAATAACTCCTGCTGGTGCATATATTTCAATACGCCGAAGCCATCCATGATAGGCATTACAATATCCAGAAGCACCAGTACGATATTGTCATTTTCTTTCAGCTTGGAAATAGCATCTTCGCCATTCTCCGCTTCAATCAGCTCATAAATTCCTTCCCGGAACATCTCTTTGAGTATTTCTCTGTTTACTTCTTCGTCGTCAACAATCAAAATCTGCTGTTTTTTGTTCACTGTCTCCATTTTCCCGCACCATCTCCTGCATTATATTTTTTCATAAATTTCCTGATAAATCATGTGGTCACAACATTTTCTTCCATCCGGAAAATAAAGGCAACCATGTACGATAAACGCACACTATTTCCAAAAGTTTCTCAATTACTAATAAAATAACACTTTTTCACCACAATTGTCAATATTATGCACCAAAATATCCGAGAAAATTATGGTAATTCAGCGGTACAGAACATAATCCTGCATTTCCTTCATAAAACCGCTTCCCGCAAGCGCCTGTGCCGCCTCTTTCGGATAGTCCGTCACAACGATCCTTTTCCTGCCGGCATAAAGTCTGCCCTTCCTGTATTCTTCCGCGAACAGGCCGATCAGTTCGGACAGTCCCTCCAATGCAAAAACACGCAGCGTTTTCCCCTGCCTTTCAAAGACTGCGGCGGGTATTCCGTTACGAAATGCCGCTGCAGATCCCGGCACATTGGTAAATGCCCTCTCTTTTGCGTGCGGCAGTACTTTTCCCCACGGCTGCATGGGATCCGCCGCATTCAGCCAGACGGTCCCGCCGCACGGATGAAGCAGCGCCGCCGTTACCCCTTCGAAATCCTTTGTCCGGATAAACTGCGCGCCGGACAGTCCTTCCACGAAATAGCCCCTTCTGACCTGTCCCGTATATTCTCTGACGCGCAGGAGCGAAAGCGCCTCCTGCCACGACAGGCCGTAAGCGGCGGCCGTTTCCCGGCACAGGATCGCATACCTGTCAAAGCAGCGCTCCATCTGTTCTTCTACCGGCAGGGTTTTAAGCGGCCGTACCAGATCGTAGCGTCCCGCATGCAGTGCCTTTACACGTGCTCCCACCCGCTGCCTTGCAGCCGATTTCTCTATCTTTTTCCGGTTCAACAAAAGCCGCACAGGCGCAAAGCTGTCCGCGTTTACGATTCCTTTTTCCATCAGGGAAAGCAGTACGTCATACGAGGAACCTTCCGGCAGCACGCCGTTTAATGCCTGCATAAAACAGGCTCCCCGTTTTCTCAGCGTCTCCGCCATAAGGCACTCCTGTTCCGTAAGCGGCATATCCGGCAGGACTTCCGGCGCCGCATCCCAATCGATATCCGAAAGCGGATCAAACCGCAGTTTCCCGTTTTCACACAGATGCCAGAAAAATGTGCCGGACGCAAGCAGCGCATCAAGCATATTTTCCCGGTAGTTCACAGTCCGCGCCGGCAGTATCACTTCTTCCCATAAAGACGCCGCATATGCCGTACCGGACAGCAGCGTAAGCGCCTCGTACAGACATTCTTCCGGCGGAGCGCTGCGCCCGATCCGGGACATGACAAGCGCCGCATAACTTTCGGAAGGACATGTGGAAATTTCATGTCTCCTGTTTTGCAGTGTCCGCATACCGGCACGCTTATAAACTATGCTATGATAGTAGAGTTTTTCGTCCGGTTCTTGAGTTTTGGAAGTCTCAACCACTTCTCCTCTATGGCATAGTTCTTTTAAAACCGCCCGCGCATCTTCTTCCTGCCAGCCGTAGCGCTGCGCCGTCTGCCGCACATCCGCCGCGCCGCGGTAGCGCAGCATCCGACGGACGATATGCAGCGCTTCTTCTCCGGCGGCATTGCTCTCAAGTGCGGTCCTGTATTCCTCTTCCTGCTCTACAGCAATCCAGAGTCCCTGTTCCAAATAGCATACGCGGCCTTCCCCGGCCAGTTTTTCCAGCCATTCCACCGGCACGTCCAGTTCTCCCGCTGCAAGATCGCCTTCGGCCATCAGCAGCGAATGGAGCTGCTTTTCATCCGCCGGCAGTTTCGAACGTTCCTGCGCCTGCATAAGTTCTTCCTCTCCCGGCGCAATCATCTCTTTCGACTGCCTGCGCAGTGCCTCTTCCACTGCGGCATGTATTCCACGGGGCGTAGGCGCATAGTCATACATGACGGCCGCTTCCTGTTCCCACTGCAGGGGAAGCGACATCGGCGAAGGTGTTTCCGTATAGATCTCCCGCACTGTCACTTCACCGGAGCGGATCTGAAACAGAAGTTCTGTTACGCCTGCCGCATCCCAGAGTTGTTCCATACATTCTCTTCTTGTCTCGCGGATCAGCGGATGGTCATCCTCCCGCACGATATACTCTAACATTTCCGCGCTTTTTAAGCGCTGCATCCAAAGCGGCTGTCTTCCGCTTTTGCGTACGCCCATCATAAGCGCCCGTCCGCAGTTATAGCGGAAAGCCATATTAAAAAGAGGGGTAGACGGCAGTAAAAGCGACAGAATCGTTTCGGCCGTTTCGGGCACAATACGCTCAAGCGCCCGTTCCGGCAGCGCCCTGTCCCCATAAGAATACAGCAAGAAGCCATCCTCCTCATCTACACAGCCTACGTCAATGGCGAATTCTTCTTTGATGCGCTGCGCCGCAAGCAGCGCTAACGGTGCATTGATGCGCCTTCCGAAAATCGAATGGAACATAAGCTGGCTGTTGCCGGACCGGTCGACGAAATGCTCCGCCACGATCGTTTTGTCATCTGGAAGGCTTCCTGTGTGCGCGATCTGGCGCTGCAGATACTGTCCGGAAAGTTTTGCAGCCGATGCGTCCAGTCCCATCTCCTCCAAGATACGCTCCATCCTTTTATCCGAACCGGCTTCCTGCAGCGTCCGCAGGATCTGTCCGAAATATCTGCCGGTTTCTTTGCTTCTTCCTTTTATTTCTCCCTTCCAGAAAGGAAGCCTTGCCCCTTCTACAGGAGCCTGAGTGACCGCTACCGTATCTTTGCCGATATCAAGGATCCTCCATGCAAAAGCGCCTAATATGAAGCGGTCTCCCACCCGGCTTTCATATACAAATTCTTCATCCGCCTCACCGACCTTGACGCCGTCCTCGGTGCGGACGGTATAAAGTCCCTTATCCGGAATCGTACCGCCTGCGGAAACGGCAAGCATTCTGCTGTACCCGTCTCCCTCCACTCTTTCGTTGATCCTGTCATACAGGATCCTGGGTCGGACCGGTACGTCCCTTTTGTGTTCATAATCTCCCGCCAGCATGCACAGCACCGATTTTACATCCTCTTTTGTCACGTTACGGAAGGGCCATGCCCTCGGCAGGATCTCCATCACATCATCTACTTCATACCCTTTAAAGGCCGCCATCGAAACCAGATGCTGTGCAAGAATGTCAAAACATGCCTCCGGCGGATTCATCGCTTCTACATAACCCTTTCGCGCAAGTTCCGCCGTCATGCCGCATAAAAGACTCTCCGCAGGCGTCCGCGGGAACAGATACATCGTGCTTGTACGAAACGGATTATGTCCTGCACGGCCAAGCCTCTGCATCGTGCTTGAAATCGTACGCGGACAGCCTACCTGCAGCACCTGATCGATCTCTCCCACATCGATGCCAAGCTCCATCGACGAAGTTGCACACAAAAGACGAAGCCTGCCTTCCCGTAAAGCCTGCTCCGTCTCCTGACGCTGTTCTTTCGATAAACTTCCATGATGTACTCTGGCGAAATCTTCTCCGCCCATCAAATTTACATAATATGCAAGTTTTTCTGCATATCTTCTGCCCTCCACAAAGGCGACAACACTCCTTCTGCCCTCGCAGTATTGGTATACGAGCGAAGAAAGTTCCTGCCAGAGAGGGTCTTTCTTTCTTTTTTTGACATCTACATAAGAACCGAGAACCTCAAGTTCTATTTTCTTCTCCATAGAAGGCGCTGCGATACAGACCGGCTCCGGCGCCAAATACTGCGCCGCTTCGGAAATCGGAGAGATCGTCGCAGACAGTCCGATGCGCTGCAGCTTTCTTCTGCACAGAATATCGAGTCTGGCCAGAGAAAGCATCAGGTGCGCCCCTCTTTTGGTATCGATCAGTGCATGCAGTTCATCAATGATGACTGCCTGTGCCGTACATAAGACATTTTGTCCCGTTTTGGAGGTCAGCATCAGATAAAGAGATTCCGGTGTAATGATCAGAATATGCGGCGGTTTCCTCACCATCTTCTGTCTTTCGCTCTGGGTCGTGTCTCCGGTACGTATGCCTATCGTAAGCAGGCCTTCCGCACCGATCCCCGAAAGCGGTTTTTTCAAATTCTCACGGATATCCGCGGCCAGCGATTTCAGGGGCGAAACATAGATCAGGTATAATTCCCGCTCTAATGTCCCCTGTTCCGCCATTTTCTTCATTCTGTCAAGAAACACCAGAAAGGCGGAAAGTGTCTTACCGGTTCCGGTAGGCGCCGATACCAGCACATGTCCGCCGGCGGCAATAGCAGGCCAGGCCAGTTCCTGTACAGGCGTAGGTCCGCCTAACGTTTTCTCAAACCACTCTGCCGTCTGTGCCTCAAACAGCCGCAAACAATTATCCATTTTGAAGCTCCCATACACACGCTTAGTCCATTATCTTATCCAGAGTAGAAAGCAGTACCGCAATATCAATCGGTTTGGCAATATGCCCGTTCATGCCGCACTCCAGGGCTTCCTTCTTGTCTTCCTCAAAGGCATTGGCCGTCATGGCAATGATCGGTATGGATGCCAGCTGCTTGTTCTCAAGCTGTCTGATCGTTCTGGTTGCCTCGTAACCGCCCATTACAGGCATCTGGACATCCATAAGGATCAGTTTATAATATCCGGGTTCTGACTTCTTTAACATATCCACGGCGATCTGTCCGTTATTGGCAACTTCCGTCGTAAATCCGGCATCCCCTAAGATCGCCACAGCGATCTCCTGATTTAAGTCAATATCTTCGGCCAGAAGGATTCTTCCCGTATTACGCTTCTCACCTGTTTTTTCAACTATCTTTTCTTCTGTCTGATCCGACTTGATCACGGAATTCAAGCAGTTTCTTAATTCCGATAAAAACAGCGGTTTACTGCAAAATGCCACAACGCCGGCATCCTTGGCCTCTTCTTCAATATCTGTCCAGTCATAAGCCGTCAGTACGATGACAGGCACATTGCCTCCTGTCTCCTTGCGGATCCTTCTGGCCACTTCCACACCGTTCATATCGGGCAGCAGCCAGTCAACGATATAAACGCTGTAATCATCCTCACGCGCGATCGCCTGACGGGTACGAAGCACCGCCTCTTTGCCCGATAAGGTCCATTCTGCACGCAGACCGAGCTGCCCAAGCATATAGGAAACACTGTCACAGGTGTTAAAATCATCGTCTACTACAAGCGCCCGGCAGTTTTTCAGTTCCGGTATCTTCTGCGCTTCCTTGGCTTCGGCATGCAGCCGGAACATAAAGGAAACCCTGAATTCCGTGCCCTCGCCCAGCTTACTTGTCACACTGATAGAACCGTTCATCAGATCGACGATGTTCTTCGTTATGGCCATCCCCAGTCCGGTTCCCTGAATGCCGCTGATCGTCGTATTCTTCTCTCTTTCAAACGGCTCGAAAATATGATGTACAAATTCTTCGCTCATACCGATACCGGTATCCCTGATCACAAATTCATAATTGGCATATCCGGCCGGCGCTCCGGCTTTCTCGGTGATCCGCATGCTGACGATACCGCCTGCGCCCGTATATTTCACCGAATTGCTGAGAAGATTCAGGAGCACCTGGTTTAAACGCAGCTTATCGCAGTAAATATCCTCATCCAGAACATCTACCGTATCGATCTGCAGTTCCAGCTGTTTGGCATGAATATCCGCCTGCAGAATATTACGCAGTCCGTGCAGAATGTCGGGCAGGCTGCACTCCTTTTCTTCCAGATGGATCTTGCCGCTCTCGATATGGCTCATATCCAGTACGTCATTGATCAGACTGAGCAGATGATTGCCCGAAGTCATGATCTTTTGCAGATATTCCGCCACCTGATCCTTATTCTCAATATGTGAAATGGCCAAATTCGTAAATCCGACGATGGCATTCATCGGCGTACGGATATCATGCGACATATTGGACAGGAATACGCTCTTTGCCTTGCTCGCTCTATTGGCCTGTGAAAGCGCATTTTCAAGCAGATCTCTCTGCTCCATTTCTTTACGGGTCTCTGCATCCACACTGCGCAGACCCAGGACTATCCCGTTCTCTCCCTCGTCGTTGCCTGCATATACGGCCTTCATCTGGAAATATTTGACCGTATTGTTTCTATAAGTCCGGTAACTTATATAACAGATCTGATTCTCCGACAGTTCTTTCTGCAGATTCTCCAAGGAAGACTCTTCCCGCAGCATTTCCCGGTCTTCTTCGTGAACAAATTCCTGTATATAACGCTCCATACAGTCTTTATACGGAGCTTCTCCGCTGAAAATGGCTTCAAACGCACGTTCATTCTCGTCGTTGTTCTGTATCGGAATACTGCACCCTGTATGCAGATCCACAAAGCATACAAGACTGTAATCCGTGCTCAGCGCCCGGATCAGCTCGGTATGCCGTCTCTCTTTTTTCTTCTCCTGCATCTTCTGTTCGGTACAGTCCAACAGGAAACGCTGGTATATTAACTCCCCGTTCTCCACCAGGAGTTTGATGCTGCCCATGACATGCAGAATATCCCCGTTCTTATGTTTCACACGATATTCCACACTGACGTTATCGCCTGCTTCTTTCAGCGACATGATGCATTCCTCAAGCCGCTTTCTGTCCTCTTCCACAACAGAAGGCGCAACCATGTCAAATCCGGCCTCCTGCAATTCGGCCAGAGATTCATAACCCAATATTTTTAAAGCCGCTCTGTTAACGCTGATGATCCTTTCTCCGTTTGCCGTATGGCGCATCACACCGCAGTCTATCGTCGTAAAGATCGTTTCCAGCGTCTGGTTCTTACTTAGAATTTCTCTTTCGTAAGCCCGCTCCTGCGTTACGTCGATCGCAACGCCGACGGTTCCCATAACGCTGCCATCCAGATTATAGAGCGGAGATTTATATGTAGTCAGAGTCCTTAATCCTTCCCCTGTCTGGATCGTTTCTTCGGAAATACAGGTCTCCCGCTTTGTCATGACTTCGTTTTCCGATTCGATACAGGCCGGATCGTCCTGCTCTACATCCCATATATAGGCGTGCCGCCTGCCTTCCACCTGTTTTTTCGTCTTATTGACCGTCCGGCAGAAGCTGTCGTTCACCTTTTCATGAACGCCATCTTTATCCTTATACCATACCAGATTCGGAATGTGATTAATCGTCTCTTCCAGATAATGGCTCGTCTGCCATGCATCCTTGCGCATTTTGCATGCCTGCTGCCATTTGGTGAAACGAAATTCGATCTCTTGATCCGACATCGGCATAGTCCATACATCGCTTATCTTTGACAGATTGTCTTCAAGATGTATAAACGCATCCTTATCCGCAAGCAGAATCACTTCTGCTCCCTGCTTCTTCTTTTCTGCAAGCTCACGCAGTGTCTTTTCCGCATCCAGACCCTGAAGATTCACAAATATGACGTCTGCATCGGCCGCCAGGTCTTCTAAAACGCCGCCGTTTTCTGAAAATTCGTGCGTAAAATGCTCTAACGGCGCCATCTCCTTTATCACATCCGCCACTCTGCAATTTGATCCGATAAAATAAAAATGAACGCGGCAATGGTACATAACCGTTTCCTCCCTACACTATGTAATCTGTATACTCACGAACCCACTATGCTTCTATTCTATCAATCGTATGATACAATGTCAATATATAGAAAAAGCGCATCTGCTGCAGTGCTTTTTCATCATATCAGGCGGCAGGTCCGATCGGCCCCTTCTTAAACATCAGTTCAGATAATTGACAGTCAAAATGGCTGCCCCCAGAACGGCAAGCACGATTCCGACGGCACGGTTCAGCACTGCCGCATCGGCTCTGTTGGCGAATTTGGCCGCGATCCTGGCCCATAACAGCGTCGAGATCACGCAAAACAGCAGACACCGCATGTCCGGCATGCCGCCGATCACAAAATGGCTGACCGATCCGGTCAAGGCAGTGAATGTCATAATAAAAACACTGGTGCCGACCGCCGTTTTCAATTCATATCCCAATATACCCGTTAAAACAAGCAGCATCATCATGCCGCCGCCTGCGCCGATAAAACCACAGATAAAGCCGACGGCAGCGCCGCAGATGACCGACTGGATGATCCGCTTCCTGCCATCGACTTTGTTCATGGCTTCTTTCGTCGTCATTACCGGTCTGACTATGAATTTGATCCCTAAAAGCAATGTCATAAATACCGAAAAACTCCCCATGGCAGTATTCGGCACAAGACTTGCGATAAAACTGCCAAACAGGGTAAACAGCAGAACCGTGACCATCATAACAAGACCGTTACGGACGTCAAGATTCTTATTTTTACCATATGTATAAGCGCTGACAGCGCTTGCAAGGACATCACTCGCAAGAGCGATACCGACCGCCTCATATGCCGGAAGTCCCAGAAAGGTAATGAGCATCGGACTGATCACCGCCGCGGCGCTCATTCCTGCAAAGCCGGTACCGAGTCCGGCTCCGAGTCCCGCAATAAAACATATCAAAAACCGAAACATATTTCTGTCTCCTCCCTGCCGATAAACAGGAACTGCTATTTCCAATATGGCTACATTATATAACTGTTATATCGTTAAAACAACCCCGTTCTCAAATATTGTGCAGATTTCCGCAAACAGACCGAAAAATCAGAGTTTGTTCATCCCTGCGGATATAAAATGTACGCATTTCTATACACTATATATACACTATAAAATCTTGAAAAAACAGGAAACTCGTGTTAAAATATTTGTGCTTAAAATCTATACTGAAAGAGGTGTCTTATGAAATTTCTAAGTAATTGCAAACTTGCCACTCGCATCGGCATTATTACTACTGTGATCACTTTTGTTGGAATGCTGCTGCTTTGGCGTATTGTCTCCGATCGTGTTTCTGCTATTGTAGAGAACGACATTACCAATCAAATGATCGATGCCGTAGAATCAAGGGCATCTATCATCAATGATTATGTAGCTTCCGCAGAAGAATATATGATGGCCTTTGCACTGAGCAGCGAGGTACGCGAGCTTCTTGCAAGTCCCGAAGATCCTGCTCTTGTACAGACAGGACAACAGTATACGGAAGATTTTGCCGCAATCAAGGGTATCTTTGAAGGATTATACATTGCTACGCCTTCTACCTACATTCTGACACACACTTCCCAGGGCGCCATAGGCATGACAACGCGTACCGGCGATTCTTTAGAAGAGTTCCATGATACGATCCTGGCCTCTCCGGAACTGACCAATCTGGGAATTATGAAATCTCCGGGGACGGGAAGCATGATCATATCCATGTATTATCCTATTTTTGAAAACAATGAGTGCATCGGCTATGTAGGTTCCGGCGTTTATGCCAGCCGCCTGATGGATGTGCTCTTAGATCTGGATATCGAAGGACTTCCCAACACCGAATATGTATTTCTGAATGCCGAAACCGGTACATATCTGTATCATCAGGACGAAACCATGCTGAATACCGAAACAACGGACACCGGTTATCTGGAGATCCTTGAGAAAATTAAAACAGACGGCGACACACAGGCCGGGATTTATGCCTATCAGGATGAAAACGGCGTAGATCAGCTTGTTGTTTATAAATATTTAAAAGACCGCGACTGGGTCTTCATGGTTCGCGACAACGCGTCCGAAGTCTACAAAGAAGTGGAAGTCATCCGCACGACAGTCGGCACCTTATGCGCACTTGTAGGCATATTTATTGTACTTGTCACATTAATTATCCTGTACCGGGAAGGCCGGGAACTTATGATCATGGAAAAATCGATCCGGCGTCTTGGTAATCTGGAACTCTCCGCCGACCAGGACTTAAAAGGATTCTTCGGCAGGAAAGATGAAATCGGCATGATCGCGCAGACGATCCACCTCGTCTGTGACTGCCTGCGGAAAACGATCGATGATATCGGACGAATCTTAGGGGAAATGGCGGATGGCAATATTGCCGTAGATGTTACTCAAAATCAGTCCTACTATATCGGCGACTTCCAGATTCTGTCACAAAGCCTGCAAAGTATCCGCACACACCTTACCGATGTCATGTGCGATATTTCCCATATCGCAAGTCAGGTAAATAACGGTGCAAATCAGGTATCATCAGGTGCACAGGCGCTTTCTCAGGGAACCATGCAGCAGAAAGATTCCATCAACCGGCTGGTTTCCAACATGACCGACATTACCGCCCAGATCCAAAACAGTACGGTCCGGTGCAGCGATGCGAGTGATCTGGTAGATAAAGCCGCGGAATATTCCTCTGAAGCCGATACCAAAATGGAGCAGCTGCTCACAGCCAACAAAAATATCGATCGTTCTTCCGCGCAGATCGTCAGTGTCATAAAGACAATTGAAGATATTGCCTTCCAGACAAACATCCTTGCGCTGAACGCTTCCGTTGAGGCAGCAAGAGCCGGTGAAGCCGGAAAGGGATTCTCTGTTGTATCGGAAGAAGTCAGAAGCCTTGCTTCCAGATCTGCAGAGGCGGCAAGCTCCACCAGCGCACTGATCGGCCGTTCGATCCAGGATGTTAAAACAGGTACGGAATCTTCCAACCAGGCAATTTCCGCAATGCAGGTTATCAGTGAATGTATTCAGTCCATCAAGGCGCTTATGGACGAGATCGCATCGGCCAGTGTACAGCAATCGGAAATGATCGCTTCCGTGGAAAACCGGATCAAGGAAGTTTCCAAAGTAACACAGGCCAATTCCACTGCAGCCGAAGAAAGTGCGTCTATATCCAATGAATTGTCCCATCAGGCGCAGACGCTGAATCAATTGATCGGACAGTTTCGTATCCGTTAACATGAAAACAGGCTCAAGTCTATCGGCTTGAGCCTGTTTTCTATCATTCATCTGATATTCTTTATTGGAGTGCGGTCCGAAGAATCCTCCCCACTGCCGCCTCGGCATGTACAGGCAGATTATCTGCATTCTGAACGGCTCCGCCGGCTTCCGGCCCCTCTATATCCATATAAAATGTGTGTAGCGCGTACCGTGCCAATACCCCCGAAACACGTCCCCGTTCCACGGAATCCTCCGTTCCGAGAACAATGACTACCAGATCATGCTCCATGCTCCCATCGTCTGCAGTCAGCGACGTAACCAGACAGGCCCCGGCTTTGTTGGTCGTTCCGGTTTTCAAACCGGTAACTTCAGGCATATTCCGCAGAAGCGGATTGGAATTACGCACTTCAAGATCATGAAACTCCAAAACGGCTTCTTCCAGAGACGTGATATCCGTAATCTGCGGGTATACTTTCAAAAGATGCGATACCAGACGGAACATATCCTCCGCACTCATACGGTTCTGGCGTTTAGCCGGGAGCGGATCTTCCGTGTAGGAAGGCAGTCCGTGACAATTAAAAAAGACAGCCTCGGAAAGTCCAAGTTCCTGCGCTTTCTGATTCATCATCTGCACAAATGCCTCTTCCGAACCGGCAACAGCCTCCGCCAGACACAGGGCGCATTCATTACTGGAAGGCAGCAGAGCGCCCAGCAAAAGATCCTGTACGGAAATCTGTTCTCCCGCTTCCATGGGAATCACTCCATCATCTGAAGCGGACAGCTTCTGTGCCGCATCAGAAACAGTGACTAAATCATCAGGAGAAATCTGTCCTGCAAAAACAGCATCCATAGTCAGAAGGCAAGTCATCAGTTTTGAAGTACTGGCTATGGGATAAGGCGTATCAGACTGATATTGGTAATAAAGCTCCCCTGTCGTGGCATCTCCCGCCAGTACACTGTTGACTCCGTAAAAATATCCGGCCTGCTCCAAAGCATCCGGAGCGATATGAAACGGATCCTGCGTATGGATCTGCAGAGAATCCGCAGCAGGAACGGCAATGTCCATATCCAGGATCATGGCCAGATCCGCAGCCATCATATAACAGTCATAACCGCCGGAAGGCAGGCTTACGATCAGCGTATAATAAAACACCTTTTTTTCATGGATTGTAAATTCATTCCGCCGCAGAGAAAGTTCCGGTGCTTCCCCCTCTTCCCAGGGCGCATTTTCTGTGCCTACGGCAATATAGGTATTTCCCGGATTCAGGGAAACGGCATTTTTCGTAATCTCCAAAGAGAAAGATTTGTCCGTATCGTTAAGAAGCATTGCCATATCCCGTAAAGAGAAGTACGTGTTGTGATCATAATTATAGTCCAGAGTCTTAACAGTGCCTGCGGCGCCGGTATCCGTTTCCACCCGGCAAGTCCCGAGGATTCCGAAACTTGCATCCGCTCTGGCGGGCAGGATGAGGCACAGCAGGACTGCGGCTAATATAACAGCGCTTATTTTCTGCAGGACAGGTTTCATTTTATCTTCCTCCCATCTGTTTTCCCAAACAGAATATTGATTGTCAGTCATGACATAATGCACAATCATTATTGCTTCTGAGGCTGTTGCAAGGTATATACCATAGGGTAATGATCAAAGCACGACCGGTCAGAAACAGCACCGGTTTCTTCGGACAGAACCAGCGTATCGTCCTTCCGGATATAACATTCCGCTTTTACGCTGACAGGCCCTCCCTCATCGAAAGTTCTGGTCAGGATCCCTTCTGCAGCTTCATAGGCGCCGCTGCCGTCATATTGATCCTGCAGCTCTTCCAGAGAAGGCAGCAGATCAGGACCGCAGGACATCAGATAAGAAACTGTAGACATCCCGAAAGTCTCGGTTACAAGAGCCTCGATCGCCTCTTCGTCCGTGCTGCCCGTATAACCCGCCATATCAAGCCTCTCGATCAAAAGATCCTTAAAAGCCTCTGCAAATCCCTCATATGCCGCCTGCTTACAGGCATCGTAACTCTCCGGCGAAACATGACTCCGGAAGGTTCCTGCGAAACGGCCGGTTTGCTCGAAAGTCAGACTGACCCGAATAGTCAATCCCTGCATATACGATTCCATATCTTCCATAGAGACAGAAACGGCCTCTATGTCCTGCAGCCAGATCAGCGCTTTCACCGCCGCCTGCTCCGTCATATCCAGATTGGCATTCCACTCCCCCGAAAGATCTTTGTCACCGGATGCAAAAAAGTGCAGATATATTAAGAAAGCAGTGGAAATGCCTAAAGTTAAAAACAATATCGTTAGTACGGTATTTTTTATGGCTCTTTTCATGAAGATCCCCTCTGCCCGCAGAAACGGGCATCCTTTTCCCGGAAAATGTCCACAGGAAATAGATTTGATGTATTTCTGTATTTAAGGTAACGTACCGGGTATAAATTGTCAACGATGCAGGCGCTGTTTTTCCCTTATTTTGCCATATTCTACATGTTCTTTTCTCAGTGCTGTATATCCTGGTTGGCCATAATCTCCATCAAATTAAAGGGCGGCAGAATGCTGTCGATCAAGGTATACAGACTATCGTCAAAATTCATTCTGACTTCGCACTTTCTGTCAAAAATCATGGTAGGCTCTTCGTCGGGCGTTACAGACGGCCACGCGGGCAGCTTATCATGCTCCGGCCGGCCGCCTTTTACAAATGCCATAAACGCGCCGAATATCTGCTCTTCAAGTTCATCGCTTACCCCGGGGATCCCACAGATTTCCACACGGTCCGTATTGTGAAAGAAGAACGGGATATCCGAACAGTGCCATGCGATTTTGTCATGCATGAATGGGAATTCCAAAGTGAATTCATACAGGTAAGTTCCTGCATTCCCTTTTTGCGCATGCAGCTTCGCAAACTGCTTGGAAGGCTGGCGCATTGCCCGGTCGATATTCAGAATATCCACAGGATTCTTATCCGGATATGCCTCCGCAAATGTACGCATCATTTCCTGTGTCCGGTCTCCGTAAACTTCCATGATGATTTTTTCCATAGCTGCAGACGTCAGTTCCTTTTTGTTATAGGCTGTCGGCGCAAAAGAAAATTCACCAAATACCGAACCGATCATAACAGGGATATCATGGGCATGTTCCCGCAGACCGAAGTCCAGCGGGCTGCCCTTGTAATAATCATTTACTAACGGCGCTCCGCCGATATAACCGCCTTTCGCAGCGACTGCCGGACTTACTTTCTTGTATGCCCTGACCAGTTCGGCATAAGGAACTGTTTCTAATTTTTCAACCTCATCTTCTCTAAGTTCCAGTTCCTTTAACAAAGAAGCAGTAATTTCCCGTCCGTCGCCCGTGCAGACGGGCTGCAGGGATGCGCTTCCTACACCGCTCATAATGAAACCTTTGTGAAACAGTCCGTCCGCGTCTGCAATCTGCATCAGATCTGCAACCTTCATACCGCCGCCGGACTGTCCGAATATCGTTACATTGTCCGGATCCCCTCCAAACAACGTAATATTTTCATGAATCCATTTCAGAGCGGCAACGATATCCGCATGTCCGGCGTTACCCGAATTACGGTACTTCTCTCCATAGGGCGACAGGTCAAGATATCCCAGAATGTTCAGTCTGTGGTTAACGGATACTACAACCACATTGCCCTGCATACACATATGAAACCCATCATAAGCTTCCTGCTCAATCGAGGAACCTGCAAAATAACCTCCCCCATGAAGCCACACGACTACCGGATTTCTCACTTTTTCATCCAGCGTGTTCGTCCAGATGTTCAGATTCTGACAGTGCTCATCCTGCGGCCAGTAACGATGAGGCACAAGCAGCTCCGCGCTGGGCACATCCTGATTCATAAGCGGGCATACAAAACCATAGGATGATGCGTCTTTGACGCCTTCCCATCTTATTTCCGAAGGCATCTGGAATCTGTCCGCATAGGCATAGGGTACACCTTTAAAAATATATGCCCCGTCATAAAAATATCCTTTTAATTTTCCTGAAGTCGTTTCAAGTACCGGTACATCATCATATCGAAATATCTTAGCCATCTTGTTAACCTCCTTCTCACCAGTCACTTATCAGCTATTGTTCTATTATATATATTACATCATTATTTTCAGGTTTTTCAAGATCTGCCTTATTTTTCAGTTAGATTTAAAACACATGCACCCCCGCCTGCCATGATTTTACAGGGTTACCGCTCCTAAGAAGCGTAATATCCGTAATCAGGAATACAACGGTAAAAACGACAGTCACGAATAAAAACGTTCCGATCGACTGTACGAATGTAATTCCGACAATCTGCTTCCCGGAGCGGGCGATTTTCTTAAAAATAATTTCCCGGCCAATCATAACTTCCGCAAAACATTCAAAAAATTTAATAAAAATGTGATACCACAATGCATCTGTAATATTTAACGTTACTACACCGGCAAGATAAGGACCGAAAATAATTCCAGCAATGAGCCAGCCAAGAATTGAAGGAAGTTTCATCCGGGATACGAACTTTCCACAGACAGATGCTGCACATAAAACCGCAAAAATACGAAAAAGTCCAATCACCATAACCAGTACAGCAGCCTTTCTATCACCGCATCAGGATTTAAATCAGTTTCGCAAAGTTTTTCCAAAGAGCCGTCCACAATGATCCGCAGCGCCGGCCTGTCTTCACCGACCAGCAATTCCGCCTGCTGAACTGCTGCGGCATACTAACTTTCATACAAAGCCACCGCCAGAGATTCCTTGTCCGGGAAAAATTTATAAATAGTTTTCTTGGAAATTTTCAGCTTTTCAGCCAGAGTGTCTACCGAAAATCTAAGTCCTTCCTGGCGCAGACTCTCGATAGAAGCCTTAATGATTTTATCCTTCATACGGAAACAAAGCCTTTCTTTTTTGTTTCCGTTATAATATCCCTTATAATTGATGTCTATTAAAAAAAGAAAACTTTTTGATAAAAGATCATTAAATCGAAATCAACAGGTCCAAACTTTCACAGACCCGCTGATTCCTATCAAGTCGGAAAACTCGAGGCTACACAAAGCGCCCCCCATCCCTCTTATGTCAAATTAATGTCACAAATTTTTTTCTTTTTTTCTGTCTTAATATCTTCCACCATCCAATCAATTAAATGCTCTTGATACCCTGCTCTTCTTTCTGTTTTCAAAAGCTGCACAAGTTCCCGCAATTGGACATTCGTAATTTTATCCAGCCGGGTCAGACGTTTTTCTGTAAGCATCTCATTCGATATTGACCTGTAATAGTCCTCCGCCGTCATTCTCCATGGAAAAATCTGCCCGGAGCCTCTTTCAATCACTCGGTCCGCTATCTCAATCCCTTCCGGGTCTATATCACCGCAGTAATATAATTTGCATCCAGACTTTAGCAGTAAATCTATTAAAAATAAAGAAGCCGTTCTTAACTGTCCGGAAGTACACACAATCGGATATTCTTCCCCTCCCATTTCTTCACACACTTGGGAAAAAACCATCTGATTTTCGATAATAAATACTTTCTTCCTGCTGCTGTCCGCCCTTGTCAGTCTGCTCAGATTGGAAAGCGTCAGGACATATTTTTCACCCTTTCTAATAAAAGATCGGTAAGCTTCATGTTCCCTGTCACCTTCGTAGAAATGGATTCCATAACACGTGGTATAGCTGGAGATATCGTCAGGCATAATCCCTGCCGCATAATACAGGGCTAAAACATCCTCCTGTGCTTTTGGTTCCTCTGTCTTATAGGTAAAACTTAAAGCGCTGATCAGCAAACGTCCTGCTGCATTCTGCCTGTCAAAAGAATGGGGATTCTTTGTGATTTCTGCCCCCAGCACAGCCAGCCTGACATATTCCTTTCCATTCCCCTCCCCTTGGGATAAGTATGTCAATGCACTGCACACTTCCATAATCACTTTCTTTATATCATCCCTTGATTTTTCTCTTTCCCTCATAATCAACTGATAACCGTATTTTCGCTGTTCCCACACTTCATTGAGCCATAGAGTTCCCCCGGCGTCCTTTCCAAACCGGCTTCCCGCCTCATGCAGCACTTCTTCCCAAAACCGTTTGTTTAACTCCGTCTTTTCTTCTCTCCTCTGGCTGTTTGACAATATTTTTTCATTAAAATATTTTTCTACAAGAGCAGCCACTTCGACACCACAATACTTCGTCTCATCCAGTGCCGCCTGTAGCTGGGCAATGGAAAATTCAAAATCACCAGGTAGCAGACTTCTCCCAAACACTTTACCCAAAGCGATGCATTCCGCCTCAGATAAATGATTAAGAAGAATTTTTCCTGAAAGCTTCCCATATTTTATATATTTTTTCTTCATCTCCATAAACATACGGATATATGCTTTATGATTCCTGAAATAAAGAGCGCATTCCTCTAAATTTTTTTCTTCCACTTCACTGTTCCTCAATGATTCTCTGTTTTCCGTTCCACAAATAATAGATAACCGTAACCACCTGTGAATTAGCCGGCCGAAGCAATTCTGCGATCCGCAGGAAGGGTACGGACGCATAGCATCCCCACAATACCTGCGAATTCATAATATAGTCAAAATCAAATTTTCTTACCAGATCAAACATGCTGTTGATATTTTTGTCATCCACACCCGCAAAAGCTTCATCCAACGCAATCATTCTCGGCAAATCATCCTGCTCTGCCTTTTTATATTGCGCATTCACTGCCGCAAACAGCGGAACATACATGGCCATTGCCTTTTCCCCTCCGCTGAAGCGATTAAAGGCTCCGTTGGTCAATTCTTTTTTATTATCGTTATTCCGGTAGTAAAACATTTTAAATTCAAACCACTTCCGATAGTCCAGCGCTTCTCTCACCAAATCCGAATAGCTTAAGACTTCTCCGTTTTCCTCTGCTATCTGTTTTACCGTATAAATCTTATTCCTGAAATGTGCAGAAATTTTTTCGATATCTTCCGCAGTCATCAATTCCCTGTCACGGTTTAGCATCTTCTCCAGCTCTACGGTATCCAGTATCCCCTCTCCATCTGCGGTCTTCGCTCTCCAATCCAGTGAAAAGGTCAGAGACATGGAGGTATCCATCTTTCGCATAAGGGAAGACATATCCTGAATCCATTTCCTGCTTTCTGCAATACGGACATTTAACTTTCTGCTCAGCGTATCCGACAGAATATTTTCAAACAGCTCTCTGTCCTTCTGGCGGATCAACAGTTCGGTTTCATCGATCCTCTCTTTGATCACCTGATAAAATTCTTCAAAATACAGCTTCCGCCCCTGCATATAAGAAACAATCCTATGACGTTTGCGCAGCACCATCGCATCTGTTGTCTCTTCTGCAAAACAATCTTCCATAAAAGTTCCGTAAATTACCAGGTTTCCGATATGGGCATGAAAAATCCTGTCCATATTCGACACGATCTCTGCTACGGACTTATTTCTATCAGTTTCCCTGATTATCGTTTTTGCCTGTTCCGCTGCTTCCGGTATTGTTTTGCTTTCTCTGGCAAATACAAGCCCCAGGGATAATTCTTCATCAAAATATTTCCTGAGCCGGGCTTCCTTCTCCACTTTTTCCGTCACACTATTTTTCTGTGCCTCAATACCCGGCTCCAGTTTTTTCACAGCGTCTTCCCATACTGCCTGTTTTTTACCTAATTTCGTTTCTTCCTTAACTTTTGAATCCAGCTCATCCCGGATCAGTTTCAACCGCTCCGCCCTCTCTTTATTCTCAGGCGCATTCAGGAATTCTTCCAGTTTCTCTATCTGTAGCTTCTGTTCCTGTATTTCCTGCTCTGCCCTTTTTTTACGGAGATCTTCTATATCGATTGCATCTTCCTCTTTCTCGATCAACTGTTTGTGCATATCTTTACTGCCTTCCTTGGCCAAAAAGTGCATTCCGGCTATCTGAAAGGCTTCTAACTGACGCGCATACTCATGGAGCGCTCCCAGTATCTCCTCATAACTCTCAATGTTTCTTTCATAGGGCAGCTCCCGGCATTTTGTTATGATTTGCTGTGCGGACTGCTTTTTTAGGATTTCACAGCTTTCTTTTTCTTTCTGTTTCTTCCTGCATTCCTCACTGCACTTTTCGAATGTCCAGTTTAGATCCTTCTTCATCGTGATTGCCTCGTCCAGCTCGTCAAATACGGGCAATCCGTGGAATTCTTCCTGCAAGATCCCAATTCTTTTCTTCACTCCGTTGATTTCCTGCTCCAATGCCTCCAGTTCCTGCTGCAAAAGCTGCAATTCTTCCGTTTTTCTTCTGATTTGTTCCTTCTTCTTCTCCCTTCGTATGGATTCTCCAATATAACAAGCTTCCGTTTCAGGCCTGCTGTACCCTTCCAAGGCACCATGCCTGAAATAACCGTCGGGCCTTAACACAATCCGGCAATCGTCTTCCTCCCCGATATTGGACAAGATCCGCTCTGTCATCTTCCGCAGCTCCATATCCCCGACAGCCGCTGTCAGTTTACTATATCTCATTTTCCCGGAATTTTCTAAACAGAGAATCTTATCTGACCATTCTCCTAAAACCTTCATTGCCCGCGTATAGTCCTTCTGCACCACCACTAGGGCATCTAAAAGCCCCGCATCTTCCAACTGGCATTCCAGCAAATCCCGATCCTGCATAGAAGCATGCTCTGTAAAATCCACTGCCTCATAAAAAGGCAGAAAGGAAATATGATTCTCTGTCAGCTTCTCCCTCGTCCTGCATAGGATTTCCCTGCGCACAGGAGTTATCTCCGGTACTTTTTCTAACGCATTCAATTCTTCCCTGCAGACTCTCAAAGACTCCGCCAGTTTTTCTTTCCGTACTTCCAAGGCGGAAAGCCCGCTTCCCAGCTTCTGGTTTTTCATCTCCCATATGTTTCCGATGAGATTGCGTATATTCCCATAATCCGGCATTCCCTGGTATTTCTGGATATAGACTGCCATCTGTTCCAATTCTTTTTTTGGCAGATAAAATTCCTGGTTAAGCTGCTCCAAGCCATAGTATGCCTCAATCAGGTCATCCCGTAGCGCCTCTTCCATCGTCTCCGCGTCGTTTACCTGCTGCCATGCCTGCGCTTTCTTTTCCTCCAGGCTGCTGCACTCTTCCGACAGCCTGTCCCATTGTATCTGTATTTCTCTGAATTTTTTCAGTTCCTCCAATGCCGCTTCCATATTTTTGCTTAGTTTTTCAATTTCACTTCTGATTTTCTTACATTCGTCATAACCATCGGAATTCTTCCACAAGCTTAAAATTTGTCCATGTCCGGAAAAACAGATAAGCTCCTGGAGTTCATCCATCTCATGCACAAGCTGCTCTATCTCCATCTGATAAGCGTCAATATTCTTCTGTATCCCACGCACCGCAGCATCATACTCCCGTATTGCATTTCTGTGGTTCTCAATGCTTTGGCAATACATGGCAAGTTCTTTCTTGGCATCTTCCTGTCGGCTTCGGCATTGTCTTAATTTTTCATCCGCCTCCTCCAAATCTATTGTCCCGACAGCCTCCTTCTCCCGTTCCAGCAGACTTTTTTCTGCTTTGAGTTGCTCTGCTCTTTTGTAAGATTTCTCCAGTTTTTCCTTAGTTTCCTTTAATTCCTCCATTTCTGCTTCCAGTTTTCCCCTGGCAGCGTCCACCATGTTTTTTTCTTCCAGATACGCCATAGCTTTCTGTCCCAGCATATACTGATTATATCTTATATACTCATTTCGTATAATCTGCAGATCTTTATAAGCTCTTTTTAATCCCTCCAACTTATCCTGTATATCATCCATTTTTTCCATGGCGTCCACCATAGCGCGCAAATCCTCATCAGACAAAGTCTGCAAAGAATCGTTCAGTATCTCATATACTTTTTTCGGCGTAAATTCCTTGGAAAGCTTGGGAGCCCGAACCTTTATGAGCAGCCGTATAAACTGTTCGTACTGTTCCAGCCTCGGGAACCCGAATATATGTTTATTTACAAAACGCATATAATCTTTCTGCGTTTCCGTAAACAGATTATTTTCTCCCAGTACCTTTTTTATCTCCTGCTTCGTATACGCGATCTTTGTATTTCCCACTTCCCGATACAGATTAAAATCATATCCGATTCTCCTCCCATCCAATACCACAAACCCCCAGAAGCCCATAGCTTTCCCCTTTTGAGCCTGTTGGCCGATTCCAATTGTCCGATAGCGGTTCCCCTTCTTAAACTCCAAGTACAGATAGCCGGTGGCTTCCTCCTTCTCCCCGTCATTCAAAAAATAGTATTCCATTCTCCTGTCATTGGAACCAAAAGGATCCAGCCGGCTGGGAGTCCTGTCTCCATCCAGTATAAAAGGAATGAAACTTTGTGTTGTGATAGATTTTCCTGAACCATTCTGCCCGCGGAGAAGCAATTTACCGTCTGCAAAAGAAAATACTTCATCATCGTACAGCCAGAAATTCACAAATCCTATTCGGTTCATACGCCAACGCTCACTCATCTGTTCTTCTCCTTTGCATCAAACTCTGCCGAATAACTCCCGATCATTTTTCCTGCCGCTGGATAGATGACAAGTTCTTCGCCACACTCGTCGATCATCATCCATGATTTCATATAAGAAATAACCGCTGTCAACAGTTTTACGTCCTCCATCTCTCTGTATTCCTTGCTCCATGCCAGTCTGTACTTATCGCGGCAATGGTAAATTTCTTTCTGAAACTCTTTTGTTGAAACCACAATGCACCCGTCATACCGCTCTTTCCAAACACCCTCGTCTGCTTTTTCCCTGATCCGTCCGCACAAAAGTAAAACAAGTTCCGGGAGCATAGCCTCTCTTGGATGCATTTCTCCAAAAGATTCCCCTTCATCCATCACCAGAAAAGCAGCGTTTTTATGGATATGAAGCTGTCCTCCCAAATATTCACTGAAATTTTTCTGTATCCACTGCCTCTGGTTTTTCAAATAGATACTATCCGGGTTATCGGACTGGCTCCAGTAAAGGACCGGGGCCGCAGCTATCTGCCTGTATACACGATTAATCCTGTAATGCCCCCTGTCCGCTTCGCCTTCCTGATTCTGCTGCTTCTCAAAATCTTCCCATGACTGAAAACCAGCTATGCTATATGCAAAATTTACCGCCATATATCTGGAAAGCCCTGTGTTCTCATATAAGATCTCCTGTCCGATGCTGCTGCCGACATTATCACTGCTCCCTTCATACGCTTCTAACAGCCTCATGTTCTCACAAAACTGCAGCACTCTTACAAGAGACTTCCTCTGTGTAAAAGAAGTCCAGTCTACATCCATCACATCTTTTAGCTGCAGCTCCAACATATCTACCAATTCAGATAACAAAAATTGCTCCTGTTCTTCCTTATCTTCCAGGAATATTAAGACAGCGCAAAAAAGACAGTAATCCCTGCTCTCCGTAAAGTCTGTAATGCCCATATAGCCTTCCGCACGGGCAGGTATTTTCTC